>Ga0256834_1000058_pt1 | contig 72857 bp, 68 predicted proteins | sample 4281140metaG_FD_190536 | JGI IMG/M metagenome (GOLD analysis project Ga0256834, IMG submission 190536) | Hydrothermal vent microbial communities from East Pacific Rise, Pacific Ocean - 4281-140 | ecosystem: Environmental > Aquatic > Marine > Hydrothermal vents | place: Pacific Ocean: East...
GGGTACTCGGGGCTGTCCGGCGGCACCGGATGGCTCTGTACCTTGTATGCGAAAGTCACATGGTTGTTTGTTTCTGGATTCAATTCCGCACCCATCTCCAGCAGTTTCATGATATGCCGGTATTGCTCGACACTGGCCAGTTCCATGGTGGCCGTATTGCCCACGATGTCCCTGGCGTTGACGTCCAGGTTGCCGTGTTCGATCAGGTAATCCAGCACAAGGGATTTGTGAGGATACAGGGCGTCCCACCACAACGGGGTCTCCTCCTCGTTGCGCTGGTTGGGATCCCAGCCGGCTTCCATCAGTGCCTTGATCCACCGGGGGTTTACCATGGCAGGATTTGCAGGATCCGGGTCTGACACCAGCATGGTGAGGCCGTAGACGGAATTCTTCTCGACTGCCATGTTGTAGTCGGCACCCAGGGCCAGGAGTTTTTTAAAGGCGGCAAATTTGAGTTGCGCCAGGGACCACATGAGGAAGGTCATGCCGCGGTGATGGCGGGCGTTGATGTCCAGATGCTTTGCCAGGGATTCGATGGTGGCGGTATCTTCGGCCTCGATGGCGCGGGCCATTTTCAGGGCCTGGGGATCTAAGAAGAATTCGCTGGCGTCGGGCATTTTTCTAGTACTGCTGTCGCAAATGGGGACGAGCTGGCACAAGGGGAAAGGAGCCATCAATCGCTCCAGCGCCTTGAGGGGATAGTTGCAAACCGGCGTGAAAAGACAGGGCGTGATGATCAACGCCGGCAGGAGCAGGGCGGTGATCAAGCATCCGGCCAAGCGCCTCGTTCCGGCATTCTTCCCAAGAGAAGAAGGCACTGGTCACCTTTTCTCCAGTGCGGTTTGCTGGCGGGTCGTGTTGTCCATGGCCCGATTGTCTCTCAGGGCGCGATCCAGTTCAATTTGTTCTTTCCGGGTGAACCATTGTTGCCGGTGAGATAGCTGTCGAACAGGGTTTGCAGCAGTTGTTGGCCGGATTCGTTATTCATGTGCTCCATGCCCCGCAGCACATAGTCCATGCCATGCCGGTCCACCGGCCCGGAAATGTCGACTGTTCCCAGCACCACACGGGCCACCGGACTGGTGAGGGTGGCGACCTTTGCGCCTGCCTCCAGGAACATGTTGCCCTCCTTTCCATCCGGGCGGATGGCCGGGGTCTCGATGGCTGCGCCGGGCGCTTCATGTACAATTTTGCCCGTTTGCACCGCCCCAATGCCCCCCAATACAGGGCCGCCAAGCAAGGTGCCTGCTGCGCCGCCAATGAGCGGGGCGTGACGCTGGGCGCTTGTCAGCGCTTCTCCGTCCACCTGATAGTTGGTAATGAGTTTGTTGGCCTGGTCAGCAACATCTACTGCCGGCTGAGCGCGCCGAATCGCCAGGATTTCCGGGTTGGTAATGCCCTTGGCGTTGAAGGCGATGGAGGGTACGTTGTGAAGCAGGCCGGCGAAGTTGGCCAAGCCGCCGCCCAGGGAGTGGCCGGTGACGCTGACGCTGTCCTGGTCCCGTTTTCCGTCAAGTACAGCGTTGACCAGTTTGCCCGCCAATTTTTCCTGGTCGGTAAGAGCGTAAAGGCTGTCGGCATTGGTCTTCCAGTCTTTGCCATCTTCCGTACCTCGGAAGGCAATCACATAACTGGTAGTGCCCTGCTGTTCGATCTTGTAGACCGCGGCATGGAAACCGGATTCGTCGTCAATCAGCTGATCTTGTTTTATGTTCAGTTCCGCCCGGAGTTCTCCCGGACTCATCCGGGTCACGCCCTGGGGCAACCGATTGCCCGCCAGGGATGCGGTGACGGATTCCGCATAGGAGAGGTAAACGTCACTGGAAAGCCTGGCCATGAGGGCGTGATTCTGCAATTGATCCACCCTGGTTGCCGCCTCCTGCAGTTCGGTTCTGCCGGTGCCTGCGGGCAGGGTGGCCAGGCGGCTTTTCGCTGCAGTTTCGATGCCATCCGTTGTCCAGCGCTGGCTTACTGTTTCGATCAGTTCAGCACGGAGTTCCTTGTCGCCAATGGCATTGTAGATGCGCGCCATTTGCTCCGGTTCCAGCTTGGATGCCAAATCATCGAGCAGCGTGCTTCTTTCGTCGGTGCTCAATCCGCCGGTGCCGAACCAGCCGTTGCTGGCAATTTCGTTCGTCCATGTGCCCAGGCTGGCATCGGAAAGCCGCGAGATGACTTCGTTGGTCTGATCCGCAGAGAGTTGCTTCAGGGTGTTGCTGATTTCCCGCAGTTCGCTGTGGGTGACATCGTTGAACAGGCCCCGCTCGTCCAGACGGCCCTCAATGGCGCGAACCGCCGTTTCGACTGGGAATGTATTGCTGGCAGCAGACCCCGATCCGCCGAAACCCTTCCCCGGCGCAGGGCCGCCGCTTGCAGAGATGTCCATGTTCTTTGCCCTCCCTCGTCAGGTCTTTTGGCTTGACCCAAAGTAACACAAGGCGGTTTGGCCTTGCCATAAGGACTTCTCCTAGCTAGGGTTACTACCTACCTCTTCCTGGTTCTGATCGTCTGTTGCTGGCTGCTTGTCAAGCAGGTCGATGCTGGCGCCTGTGACGCCCAGCAGATAGTCCTGTTTCCGGTAGCGGATGACTATCAGCCGCTCCCGGGTGCCCACCGGGAGTGACAACAGGAGCTTGAGGCGGTCATCCCGAAACTTCCCCGGGTGGATAGCGCGGATGGCGCGCAATACCAACCATGCCAGCGCCAGCACGATGGCCAGCGCCAGCAGCATGAACAGCAGTTGGGTAGCATAATCCGCCATGGAGTTACGGTGATTCGGCAGGGTAGTTGGTGAGATCTTCGCCCGGGGGGGTAAAGCGTCCTTGTGCTGCGGACTCTTCCTCGCCCTGCTTTTGCTTTTCCACGGTTGCCTGAACCTCCTGTGCCCATAGGATGACTTCCGCTATGATGTCGAAAAGATCCTGCGGGATCAAGTCTCCTTCCTCCGCGTTCGCCAGTAATTCACGCGCCAGATCCACGTTGCGCAGGATGGGCACGGCTTCTTCTTCGGCGGCCTCGCGCATGGCCCGGGCCACATGATCTTCGCCTTTGGCGGAAACAATGGGTACGGGTGACAATTCCCGATCATAATCGAGCGCGATAGCGACATGAGTTGGGTTCACTATCAAGACATTGGCATCCCGTGCGGCTTGCATGGCACTTTGTTGTGACCACTCCTGGTGTGCTTCGCGCCGTTTTTGCTTGATCATCGGGTCGCCTTCTGAATCCTTGAGTTCTTGTTTGATGTCGCGCCTGCTCATGCGCAGCTTTTTGGTGTAAGAGTATTTCTGATAGGCAGCGTCGAGTATCGCCACCAGGGTAAAGATGCCCACCGTCCATAGCAGTACCCGAAGCAAGACCTCCCAGAGTCCGTTGCTCATGGCGCCAGGGGTGGCCTGGGGTAGCAGGGCGATGTCGGCGCTGAATGCCTTGAATACCAGCCAGGCAATGAGGAAAAGAATGCTTGTATTGATGACGTACTTGAACAGCTCGACGAGGTTATCCATGCTGAACATGCGTTTGAGTCCGGAGGCGGGGTTCAGATTTTCCATCTTTGGTTTGAGCTTTTCAAAGCTCAGCACCGGCCCGGTCTGAAGGAATTCCACCAGGGTGCCGAACAAGGCCACGGGGATCAGGATTGATGCACTCAGTATCAGGAACACGTCCAGGGCCGCCTCGCCAACCGTAAGAAGACGATGAGTAAAATCGCCTTCTGTGCCAGGTGCGATCAGGGCGGTGTCGAACAGCGCGGCAAACCGATCCGCAGCAAAGCCCAAGCCCAGTGCGAACATGGCGATCCAGAGAATCAGCACGACGGTATTGGTTACATCCTTGCTTTTAGGAACATTGCCCTTCTTGCGGGCGTCTTTCAGCCTTTTGGGCGTGGGTTTTTCTGTCTTGTCACCGCCATCGTTCTTGTCGGCCATCGTGTCTTACCGGGTTCTACAATGCCTGGTCATGCAACACAGGCGGATGCAAAAGCGACTGCAGACAAATCCCCGTTGTTGCCGGAGGTGGTGGTTGCCATGCTATGTCCCTCTTTTGGTCAACCTTGATTTCAAGGAAATTTGCTTTGTCGAGGCTACCACCGTTAGGTGTCCGGTTGCTACTGGTGATTTCCCTAGGGCTTGTTGTTAACCGGTAACTCACGATGTTGCCCCCCTCGGCCTTACGGGTTACGCCTGAAAAAGTACTACTCGGCGTTGCTCGACGTTCATTTGGAACAAGCAAACTTCTCTCCTTGCGCCTTGATTGGCGCTTTTTCCGGCGCAACAGCGCCTATTGCATTCGTGCTAGCAGGCCCTAGGTAAGGTGATGGTTGAATGCCGCCGAATGTCTTGGTGTGAGGCTGAAAAAAATATCCATTTATCAAGCAAAATATTGAATGCCAAGCAAAATGAGAACTGGCTCACAAACTGGTCGGGGCAGTAAGAAAAATGAGAACTGGTGCTGTAATGTTCTTGTCGCACATAGTCAGTATGTCACGTTTTGGGAGATGTCTTTTCCCATTGTTGTGAACGAGTTCATGCTGGATAGGGAGCGTGCTATGGAGATCGGGTTTCATATTGGAAGAGACGAGGGAGGTACAGCATGTTGACGGCAGGGCGGCTGTTCTTCTCGGGCATGTTGGCCATGTTTGTTGTGGGCCAGGGGCATGGCGCTGTTTGCCAGACTTTCGAAGGCCATCTCTTTTTGGCCAGTGATGAAGCGGCAGGCAAATATCACCATCTAGTCAAGAGATGCGAAGAGGAATCGACTGTTTCTTCATTGCCCACGGGAAATGGGGAATCACGATTTCCAAGGTTTTCTGCAGCCCAGGATCAAAGACCAGGTAGGGAAGAGCCCCATATCGTGGTTCAGCCTGGTTCAATGCAGGGAATTGCTCGCACGAACCACCGATCATTGCAGTTCTCTCGCCAAATTCAGTTCGTATCAGATCTCTTCAATATCGACCCCTTGTTGCTCCATGCCATCGCTCATGTAGAGTCCCGGTACAATCCGCAAGCGGTTTCACCCGCTGGCGCAATTGGCCTGATGCAGGTCATGCCTGCAACGGCGCTTCGGTTTGGTCTGGAGAACCCTGAAACCCGGCTGTTCGATCCCATGGACAATTTGCTGGTCAGCTCGCTGTATCTGCGCGTACTTTATCGTCACTTTGGCAATGATCTGACGCTGATCCTGGCGGCCTACAATGCTGGGGAGAATGCTGTCATCCGGCACGGACGCAAGATGCCTCCCTATCGGGAAACGAGGGAATATGTACGCAAGGTTATGGACTACTATCTGCAATTGAGAAGCGCTTGATCAAGCAATGAATACGTCAGCCTACTCAGCTGTGGCCAACCCCCCCGCCGGGTTACTGGCGCGCTCCAGCGATTTAATACTTGCCCTTGGAGTGGTTGCTATCATTGCTTTGATGGTGCTGCCACTGCCGCTGTTGATGCTGGATGCGCTGGTGGCCATAAGCATTGTCTTTGGCTTGGTGTTGGTGCTGATGTCCGTTTATGTCTCTACGCCACTCCAGTTCTCGGTTTTTCCCAGCGTATTGTTACTGAGCACCCTCTATCGACTGGCGTTGTCGGTTGCCACTACGCGCATGATTTTGCTGCATGGGGATGCTGGCAATATCATCGACACCTTCGGCAATATGGTGGCGGGGGGTAATCTGGTGGTGGGTTTGGTGGTGTTTCTCATCATTACCCTGGTGCAGTTCATCGTAATTGCCAAAGGGGCAGAGCGGGTTGCAGAAGTGGCAGCGCGCTTTTCCCTGGATGCCATGCCCGGAAAGCAGCTTTCCATTGATTCGGATCTGCGTAGCGGCCTCATTGATAAGAATGAGGCAAAGCGCAAACGCCGGGAGATCGAGCTGGAAAGCAAGTTCAATGGCAGCATGGATGGCGCCATGAAGTTTGTCAAGGGAGATGCTATCGCAGGCATCGTCATCATTCTTATCAACTTGCTGGGTGGTCTTGCCATTGGGGTAATGCAGCTTGATATGGATATGAGCGATGCCATGGCGAAATATTCTATTCTCACCGTAGGGGATGGCATGGTGGCCCAGATTCCGGCATTGCTGGCAGCGATGTCTGCAGGCCTGATTGTCACCCGTGCAACAGATGAACAAAGCGACCGGCATCTCGGGGATTCTATACACAAGCAGCTGACTTCGATTCCCAGGGTGATCCTTATCACTGGTGGGATTTCCCTGTTGCTGGCTCTTGTGCCCGGGTTTCCCAGTGATGTGTTTGTTGTTCTGGGCATACTGTTTTTGATTTCCGGGGCTTTGCTGATACCTGCCTGGAAGAATCGGGTGCAGCGGGTTTCGCAGCCTGCTTTTGAGGTCGTGATGCGAAAAAAGGAGTTGGGCCAGCCCCGGCTGCAGGCAAGCCAGGTCCCAGAGGTATCGCCGGCAGCTCCCTTGCAGCTCGAATTGCCGCGCAATTGGGCTGGTGGTGGCCGGGAGGAAGAGCTGGCTCGGGAGTTGGAAGATGTGCTGCGTGATTTCAAGGTGGATCTTGGTGTGCAGCTGCCGAGAATCGACATCCGGTGGTATCGCGGTAGCCGTGATGGTTGGCAACTGCTTGCTTATGAGGTTCCCATTGTCAAAGGCCCGCCCGTGCAGGCGGAAATCGCAGAGCTGGCTGCCCAGATACATATTGCATTGCAACGTCACATCAATCTGTTCATGGGGCTGCAGGAGGCCAGTTTTCTGCTTTCCCAGGCTTCCACGGATAATCCCGATGTAGTCAAGGAGGTGCTGCGTGTGGTGCCGATGCAGCATATCGCGGCAATCCTGAGGAATCTTGTTGAGGAGCAGGTTCCAATTCGCAACTTGCGCCTGATTCTTGAGGCGCTGATTGAGGCCGGGCAACAGGAAAAGGATGTTCACAATCTGACTGAGTATGCGCGTATTGCCTTGCGGCGCCAGATCAGCTATCGCGTTGCCCCAGATGGGTTGCTGCGAGCAGTGATTTTGGTGCCGGAGCTTGAAGACAAGCTATTGCAGGCGATTCGGGTTGGTGGCGGCATGGCCCAGCTATCCCTTGATCCACAGGATGCAGAAAAGGTTATGGAAATGCTGGTGAATGCTGTCAGGGAGCATCAGCCGCAGGCTGTGGTGGTCTCGGTACAACTGCGGCGGCATATTCGTCGACTCATAGAGCGTGATTGTTTCTCTACGCCGGTGCTGTCACACAATGAACTTACCCCTGAAACGAAGCTGGAGGTGGTTTCCCGCGTGGGGCTGCCCGGCACCTATCAATTGACTGCAGCGGGGTAAGGCGGTGCACAGCAGGCCGAAGGCATACAGGAGTATATGGGCGCCACTGAATTGATTACAAAAAACTGATGCGAGTCATGCATAAGGATATGAAAAAAAACAAGAACTCATTTTTTGCTATTGCCAAGCTGGCAGCAGGTTTGCTGCTGCTTGTTTCGCTGTCTGTACAAGCCGGGGATCCACCCAACTTTGATAAAAGCGTTAACCTGGTGGCGCGAGAACAGCCGCTTGCTTCCTTCCTGGGAGATCTTTTTGGGCAGATCGGGATGCCAACCATTGTGGATGCGCAGGTAGAAGGAAAGGTCAACGGTAATTTTACCGGCGTTGCAGTTCGCCAAGTCTTCAACGATATCGCCCGTTCCTTCGGATTGGTGATGTTCTATGATGGAGCAGTTGTCTTCATCTATACAGGCAAGGATGTGTCACGCCGTATACTCGCGGTTCCCGACCACATCACCCGGCGGGTAATGAAGAATGCCACTGACCTGCGCCTCATCGATGAGCAGAATCGTTTGCGCGCCTCGCGTGATGGTGGTTTGGTGGTGACTGGCACCAAGCGTTTCCTGGAGCTGATAGAGGAAATGGTGTATGCCGCACAAAGTAACCTGCAGAGTTATGAACCCCCCTTCAGCTTTCGTGTATTTTACCTAAAGTATGCCTGGGCTCAGGATGTGGTGCTGCGCTTTGGCGGCCGCCAGGTGGTTGTGCCCGGTGTAGCCAGCACTCTGCGCCGACTGGTTAGCGATACATCGAGTGCGGCTGCCCACTCTGTTTACCGGGAAACCCTCATTTCACCGTCATTGCCTGGTATGCGGGGGCAGGGGCTGGCATCAATTGGCAAAGAAGGGCGGCTGGGTTTGCCTGATTCAAATGCGGAAGCAAGAAATGATGCGCGATCTTCTCCAGATACCCCCCATTCTGGAACGCCGGACAGTTTTGGGCAGATCTATTACTCACAAAGCACCAAAAGCCAGGTGCGTATAGAAGCTGATCCACGCCTGAATGCGATTATTGTGCGCGATGCGCCCAACCGGATTTCCCGGTACAAGGAATTGATCAAGGCGCTGGATGTAGAGCCACAGATGCTGGAGATTGAAGCGACTATCATCGATATATATCAGGATCGGATGCTGGAGCTGGGGATAAACTGGCGCTGGATGAATGGTGATGATGAGGTGTTGTTTGGCACCGGTGACGGCTCAGATTTGTTGCTGCGCCCTGGTCGTCCCGTCACGCCCATGGGGCGAGGGGGATTTGTCTCTTTTGTGCTGGGCGATAAAGCAAAATTCATAGGCCGAATCAATGCCCTTGAGGCGAAGGGTGCGGCGCGTATCGTCACCAGTCCCCATGTGCTTACGTTGTCCAATGTGGAAGCGATCTTCGATACCAGTTCTACCTTCTTTGTGCGTGTGGAAGGCAACTATGAGGTGGATCTGTACAACATTTCGGTAGGCACCTCGTTGCGGGTTACACCGCATGTATTCAAGGACGATGGTGAGACCAGAATCAAGTTGCTGATTACCGTCGAGGACGGGAAACAACGAGACCAGACGGTGGATCGCATACCGGTAATTGAAACCTCCAGTATCAACACCCAGGCGTTGATTGGTTCGAAAGACAGCATTCTGATCGGGGGACTGGTAAGGGAGGTTAGCAGTGACTCCGAGGACAAAGTGCCGTTTGTGGGTGACTTGCCGTTGCTGGGTAATCTGTTCAAGACCAATAAACGCAGCGGAGAACGGGTTGAGCGCCTGTTCCTTATTTCCCCGAGATTGGTGCCAAGAAACCAACACTTGGCCAGCTATCCATCGGCGACGGATGCTGCCTTGGGTCGCTTCCGTTCCGGCGGCATGGAGAGGGAGGGGAAAACGCTGATAGACCGGCTTGAACAAAAGCAGATACGGGAATGGAGTAAAGCGCCGGTACCGCTGCCGGCAAAACAGCCCGAGGAAACGTACATGGAGGGGCGAGGAGCGGGAAAGAGTTTCCAGCATTGGGAACGGGAAAACATTGAACTGTAAACAGCCTTTTTCTTTTGCGTGTACTTTTCTTGGTACGGAAAAAGCGCTGCTGCAAGGGCCGGAAAGGCGAACGGGAGCAAGCGATGAATGATGCAAGATCACTGGAACTGGTCGTTGTCGAAGGAGAACAAGCTGGAGCAAGCACGGTGATCAGATCAGGTTGCAGGTTGACCGTGGGGGCCACCTTGGACAACGATGTCGTCTTGCGGGATTCTGGTTTATCTGATACTCAAATTTTACTTGAGCTAAACCAGGATGTGCTAATTCTGTCCATTGCATCGGGAGAAGCTGATCTGGCTGGTGAAAGACTGGTTGCCGGTGATGTAACTCGAATGCCGCTCTATACCACGTTACATATTGGCAACAGCGTGATTGCCTGCGGTGAATCGGGCAGTGCTCATTGGGGGGAGCTCCTCGCCAAACTTCAATCTACAGATGAAAAACTGCCGGAAGTCGCTAGCGCCACTACGACTCCTGTTTCCCGGCAGCAGCCTGTTATGCAGCGTCACGGTGGCTTGTTCCTGTGGCTGTTCATTGGCTCTGCCCTATTGCTGGCTTTATTTGGTGGTGGTCGGGAAAAGGCCCCACGGATCGATATGGCGCAACAAGTCCAAATCTTGCGGGAACAGATTCAGCAATTGGGGTTTGCAGAGCTGAAGGTTCAAGTTGAAGAGGAGGCGGTGCTAGTGATTCGTGGTTACCTGAAAGAAACAAGGCATTATGCCATGTTGGAAGCATTGCTGGAGAAGCATGAGGTGGCTGCTTCACTCGAGGTTCGGGTTGGTGAAAAACTGGCAGCTGAGGTAAAGGATATCTATCGTGTACAGGGGATCAGCGCTGAAGTTGAAGCCTTGGGTTCAAAGCAAGTAAAGGTTATGACGCGGGAAGAGGATGTCGGGCATTTGCAGGAGGTCAGGGCGATTGCCATCAGGGATGCTGGACTTGAGGACATCGTGGCTTACAACGAACCGCCGGAAGCGCCGCCCGAAGCAGTAGTGGTGAAGAGGAAGCTGGATCCGGGAGAGGCGGTGACCATGGTCGTAGCTGGTGATCCCGCCTATGTAGTAACCACGGATCAGGCGCGGTATTTTATTGGTTCATTGCTGCCCACCGGGCACAGGATAGCCGCCATTACGGGTGCTGCCGTTCTGCTGGAAAAAGAGGGTGCCTGGATCACTTTAAATTTTTGAAACCGTAACGGTGAAAAACACCTGGGACATGCCCAGGCAACAAGCAACCCCGGGTTTGCAAAACCCAAGCAGGTGTAATGCATTATTTCACTTCATATTGATAGAGGTAAGAACAATGACGACAACGAACATGAATGCCATTCTGGGTGCCAATGCTTCTGTTTCCGGTAGCGGAAAATCTTCTGATGCGAGTTGGTTTGAAGCCATGGCGGAAGCCTGGGGAAAGGCGCTGGACAAGCAGGCTGCGCGTATCGAGGAGATGTCCAATGCCATTGGAGATGGAGCGAGCTCCCCGGCTGATATAACCAAGCTGACTGCAGAATCCCTGACCATGTCCTTTATGTCCAATAGTTCGCACACGGCCCTGACCAGTGCCGGGTCGGCGCTGGAAACCATGGCCAGAAAGCAATAGGAGAGGGGAGTTTCTCATGATAAACGATATGCTGCCCATGCAGGTGGCGTCGGTTGCCGCTACCCAGATGCAGCCCGCCCAGCAGGTAAACATGGGGTATGGTGCATCGCTTTCGGATATTTCTTCGTTTCAGCAAAGCCTGGATCGTGCCAGTCAAGCGAGCAAGGTACAGGCTTCAAATGAAGCCGTAACGGCTGTATTGAAACCACTGGGTTTTATCAATACCGAGGCCGCAGAGTTGCTTGACTATGCCAAATCAGCGGTTGCGAGTGGAAAAGAACTTACCCCCAGTGAGATTGTGCTGCTGACAGCACGCAGTCATGAGTTCATGTTCCACGCCCAGTTGACAGCAAATGTGGCCAATCGTACCGCTGAAGGGTTGCAGCAATTGTTCCGGCAGCAGAATTAGGATACGCCGATGAAACAGGCAATCTGTATGGTGCTGGTGCTGTTGTTGCTGACAGGCTGCAATAGCGAAACCCTCTATTCCCAGCTTTCGGAGCAGGAAGCCAACGAGATGGTGGCGCTACTGTACAACGCGGGTATTGAAGCCCGAAAAATCTCTTCAAAAGACGATACTTTTGCAGTATCCACGGTGCGGGATCATTTTTCCCGTGCTGTGGAGCTGTTACGGAGTAACGGTTATCCACGCAACCGCTTTGTCAGTTTGGGTGAGGTATTCAAGAAGGAAGGCTTTGTTTCCTCACCTCTCGAGGAACGGGCGAGGCTCAACTATGCGCAGTCGCAGGAGTTGACCAAAACCATTGAAAGCATCGACGGGGTGATTCTGGCGCGAGTGCATTTGGCTGTGCCCGAGGCGGATCCACTCAGCGAGAAGGTTCAGCCATCCTCGGCGTCTGTATTTATCAAGTACAGACGTGGAATGGACTTTTCCAAACATGTGGGGCAAATCAAGGCAATGGTGGTCAATAGTGTTGAAGGTTTGCCCTATGACAATGTCACTGTAGCGCTGTTTCCTGCTGCGCCCATGCCGGCGAGAAAGCCAGTTGCTTCCCCGCCGGTCAAGCCATTGGATCTGGAAGCTGTACCTATCCCGGCTGTTGCCTTGGGGGGCGTTACAGCCATGCTGGGTGGGCTGGGGACCTGGCTGTTCCTGCGCCGACGCAAAGATGCCGGCAGCCTGCCGATGGAGCATAGAGGGGAGTGATGGAGGTATCTGTCCCGGTAGAAACTGTTGAAGAGATTCGACGGGCCAGGCTAGCCCGCGCCCGGGCAGCCGCCTTGCTGTTGGAATTGCATCCTGAAGAAGATGAGATACCACTGTCTTGGCCACAATTGTTGATGGTGCCTGAGTGGTGTTTTTGGGAAGAACCCCGACGAAAACACTTGGTTCTTGTTGCCGGGGCGTTGTTTGTCTCTCCAGCCATGCGTTTGTGGATTGATGCCGACCGGATCAGGCAAGCCAGAATACTCCTTGGAGAGGCGGCTTTTGAAGCGATATTGGCAAGTGAAGTGGCGCCAAAAGATCTGCTCCGGGTGCCGAAAGAAGAGTGTCTGGAGAGCATATTTTCTTCTGCTGGTGAGTCTGTGTTGTTATCCAGCCTGGAGCCCTCATTGCAACACCATTGTAGGTTTATTTTGGGAAAGAATGCCGACATGATACCGCAGCCTGTTGCAACGCTGCTTGCCAATGAAGCGATGGCTGTACAGCAAAAAGTGCAGCAAGACAAAGATGTTGATGATGGCGCACCGGGGCGCAAAGAATGACTTATGTGACGTTGATCCAAGATCCAATGCTCAGTCTTGCCAGTGACAAGCTGGTGATTCCCGCAACGGAACTCCCAGCAGTGCTGGATGCGGTAGACCTGGCAAGTAATTTGGCGCGTCTTTTGAATGAGGAAAAACACCGTATTGAGGCCGCAGAACGGGATGGTTTTGAAAATGGCTACGAGCGAGGCAGGGAAGAAGGATTACGGCAGGCGCTGGACGACCTCTCTACGGGATTGAAAGCCCTTTCCGAGAAAATGGATCGGCGAGAAGATGAATTGCAACGCTCTGTAGCCAGGCTTGCGATAGAGATTGTACGGAAAATTGCAGTAGAAGTGGGCGCCAGAGAGATGGTTGTCTCCTTGGCGCAAACTGCAGCCAGGGAGTTGGTTTCCACGGAAAGAATTGTTGTGGCAGTACACCCCAAGATGCTGGAAACAGTTGTTGAGCAGTTACGGATGCCGACGGGCAAGGCGGGGTACCAGCGTCTAGAGGTGCAGGCAGATGATGCTCTGGATCCGTTTGATTGTGTTTTGCATACGAAAAGCGGTAGCGTCGTTGCCGGGTTGGATGCCCAGCTGGAGAACCTACAGAGAGTGCTGGAAGAGGCAGGTGAAAAATCTGCCGTCGAACCGGTTCTATGCAGAACGTGGCGCCATCAATGACAGTCCAAGGGGATATTTTTTCGGCACTCCGTCATGCGCAACCCCTGGTGCGCAAAGGGCGCGTGGTACAGGCATACGGTACCACGGTCAGAGTGAGTGGGTTACATGCCCGCATTGGCCAGCAATGCCTGATTACGGATCGCCAGAGTGGATATCGTGTAGTGGCGGATGTGGTGGGATTGGAAGACGGGCAGGCGATCCTGTTGCCTTTGGGCAATCTACAGGGAATCGCGGCGCATGCGGATGTGGAGCTGTTGCAAGAGCAGTCTCAGGTGGTTTTTGGTGATGCCTTGCTGGGTCGAATTCTAGATGGGTTGGGGCAGCCTTTGGATGGGCGCCCCTTGCCCGAGGGCCTGAGTATGCGCCCACTACATGCAGAAGCGCCCGCGCCATTGCAACGGCAACCCATACGGGAGCAATTTTCGACCGGTGTGCGCGCCATCGATGCCATGCTTACCACGGGTGTTGGTCAACGCTTGGGGGTATTCGCCATGGCGGGAGGGGGGAAGTCCACCTTGCTGGCGATGTTGGCGAAGCAGGCCAGCACAGATGTGATCGTAATTGGGCTGATCGGTGAGCGAGGCCGGGAAGTGCATGAATTTATTGAACAGAACCTGGGGAAATCCGGGTTGTGTCGATCTGTGGTGGTGGTCTCGACTTCTGATCGGCCGGCAATGGAAAGGGTGCGGGCGGCGCATGCGGCCATGGCCATTGCAGAGGGTTTCAGGGAACAGGGCAAGCAGGTGTTGTTGCTAATGGATTCGGTAACCCGTTTTGCCCGGGCGCTACGAGAGATTGGACTGTCGGTGGGGGAGCCAGCTGTTCGCCGCGGCTATCCGCCATCTGTGTTTGCTGAACTTCCACGGTTATTTGAACGCAGTGGGAATGATCATCGTGGTTCCATCACTGCTTTCTTTACTGTCCTTACCGAGGATGAACATGGAGAAGACCCCATTGCTGAAGAGGTTCGTTCCATTCTTGATGGGCATATCGTGCTCACTCGCGAGCTGGCTCGCAGAGGCCATTATCCCCCCATTGATGTATTGGCAAGCGCCAGCCGGCTGTTCTCCACGGTAGCGTCCAGAGAACAGCAGGAAGCTGCACATAAATTACGGTCCCTGTTGGCGAAGTACGATGAAATCGAATTGCTCCTCCAGGTGGGTGAATATCGGGAAGGTGCGGATATGCTGGCAGATGAAGCCATTGCCAAACGGCCCGCCATAGAGCAATTGTGCCGCCAGCATCCCGAGGAATCATCAGATCTGGAGCAGGCGGTTTCCTTGCTTCTGGAGGTGGCTGGAAGTGCCTAGCATGAGAAATCGATTGGCCAGGCTTGATGGCCTGCGGGAATTGCATCGTGTGCGTATTCTGGTGTGCAAGATGCGCTATCTGGAAACAAAGCGGAAAAGAGATGAAGCTGCCCGCAGCCTGAATGAAAGAGAGGCCACCATTTGTCAATGCAAGGCGGAGCGAAGCAGCCTGTTTCAATACCTGCACCGGCAGGAAGTGATGGAAACACCGCTTCGTGTGGAACGGGTGCATGATCGTCGTTTCTGGCTGGAATATGATTTGGAGAAAGAGGAATACTATCTGGAGATGGATCGCCAGGATCTCAATGAGGCAGAGTCTCAGCTTTCGCAAGCGCGACAAGAGTGGTTACGGGCGCAGAAGCATCAGGATCTTGTAAAGCAGCAATGGATTGCCTTACAGCGGGATGTGTCCCGTGATATCGAAGGCAGGGAAACAGGGGATTGAATCATGTGGATCGAATTGTGGAAGCTACCATCATGACCAAGACAGAGTTGATGACAAGAATGCCGGCAACTGGAAGAGAATTGCCATATCGCTCTGTTGATCCCTTGGAGGCTACTGACCTCTTTGATCGAAGTCTTCGTCGATTGATGGAAGAGAAAGCGTTTCCACTAGAAGCAGAGCAGGGTGAAGCACCGCTGGCATTCAACCAAAGCGAAACAGCCACTAGGCCACCGCAACAGCTTGTACCCGGTGGAACTGCTGGGAAATCACCGGCCGGGAGTAGAGAAATGCCTGCATCATGCATGAATGCTTGCGGTTTCGACCAGCAATCTATACTGCCAAATGCTGGCGCCCCTGGAAGCAGGGAAAGAGAGGAGGCTGCTCCTTCTTCTTTGTCTGGCGCTTCTGCTGCGGGCGCCATGGCCGGAATGAATGCAGGTAGCCATATGCCAGCGGTTAGCAGTACGGTGGCGGCTTCCGGCTATCAGGATTTTTCCCATGTGCTGCGACAACAGGCAGGGGATGCAGAAACCGGCGGCACCAAAGAATGGCACTTCTCGTTTTTGGATTCCCGTATGCCTTTGAGTCAGCTCAACTTGACAGGTCTGCAGGGTGGTGGCTGGGCGTTGTCCCTAGCCTCCGGAAATCTTGATCGGGAAGCGCTGGTCCGGCGTCTAGATGAATTACAAGTCAAGCTGGCCAGACTCAACAAGAATATTGAAGGCGTGGAAATTGTTAGGGAGCGTTCCCGGTGACCGATGGTAGCCCCTATCCGGAGCCCTGGCTGCATTCCCGCAGGCTGCGGCTGCGCGAGTTTGTCTGGAACGACAGTTACAACTTGGTGCAGATGCACCGGGAACCCAGGGTGCGGGAGCTGCTGGTGGATGATGAGCCGCTGGACAGGATTGAAACAGCACTTGCCTTTATCCGTTTTGTACAGAATGTTTACGAAAAACACCCGGGTTTGGGCATCTGGGTGGCCGAGCAAATGCGAGCAGCTTTGAGCGACAAAGACCTGCAGCGCCCTGATGTACGTGAGGCGCTGTCTGACGAAGCCCTGAGAAGAGCGGCGGTTTTGCGCCCCAGATTTTCCGGCTGGTTCAATCTGATGCCCATGAGCAATCAGCCACGGGAGGTGGAACTTGGCAGCCGCCTCAAGCCTGAAGTATGGGGCTCGGGGATTGCCATGGAAGGCGGTGAAATGCTGCTAAATCATGCTTTCGAGACGCTGGAGCGGGAACGGGTCTATGCAGTGAGCCATGTTGATCACCGTTCGGCTCGTTTTGTGGTTGCCGCCCTGGGTTTTTCTGAACTGGGCATCCGGGACTATTGTGGCATGCCGGCACTCCACTATTGTCTGGAGAAAGAGCACTGGTTTTCCTGGCGCAGTTTGTCTCGCAGGGAACGTATGCGGCATGCTTTCACCAGGTATAAATCCGCAGATTCAACTCGATTAACGAAAAGGCTGCATGCACGGGGGGGCAAGCTGTGACTGCCGTGGCTGGCATACCTATGTTGGTGATGACGCATCTGTCTCATGGGCATGATGAGCGAATGAGTCAGTTATTGCAAAGCAATCAACTTGCCGGTATGGATGGACGGCGGGTACAGGGTGAAAGTGTGCAGCCTGTTTCCACCTTGGGAGCCAGTGCATTACATGCAACCCAGATTGCTGGAAGTAGCCTGGCAGGCGTGACCCCTGGCTTGCATAGGCTGCCAATGGAGCAGGGGTCTTTGCAGGCGGCTTCTGTGCGTTCTGGAACCGGATTATTCGATGAAACTTCCAGACGCCTGTCAGAACGGCGGCGACAAGACAAGGAAGCGGGCGCTGATACAGGTTCTGGCCAGGAACAGAAAATGATATCCCGGATGGAGTTTGAGGCCTGCCGAACCATCATCCAGGTGGCGCTGATGATTCAGCGGCAAGGGATGTTCAGTAACTTTCTGATCGTCAATCTTTACCAGGACAAGCAGCATACTTGTGCATCTGCGAGTGAAGATCTTCGGCAAATGGTTGTGGTGGCTGGTCTGGATGAACCGGGGCGACAGGTTCCGGTGCATGCGACCTTGGTTTGGCTGGATGTATCTGGCAAGCCACTTGCGCGCAGGCTGCCCGGCCAGTTGGTGTGGGGACGGTGCAATTTTGCTGCGGACTGGGTGGCTATGCATCTGGAGCAGGAAGCAGAAACAGGCATCTGGCGACTGCATGGCCAAGGGTTTCGGGATCGGCTGGCTGGTGTTGCGCTGGCAACGGGTGATATCCCTGCTTTTGCTGGAAGCTGGGCCGATGTGAGCCTGCATATGCCTGGCGCAGCCCGCTACTGGGTGGGTTTGTGATGCCATTGGTTTCCTTGCCATCTTCCGGGAGTGGTGAAAACGTCTCGTTACAACAGATCGGAGCTGCATTGGCAGCTTTCGGTGAGCACCTGGTTATCCTGGACGCTGCCAGTGAAGAAATGATCTGGTGCTCCCAGGGGTTTATAGAGAGTTTTCCGGCTTTGGGGAGGCAATCGACTCTGGCGGATTTTATTGCTGTCTTTGATGGATTGCAGCAGTGCCGTGTTTGTATTGAAACAGGGCAGAAGCAGATGCACACCGTCAGTGTTCGCCAGCAACAGGGTGGCGAAGGTCGTTTTGAGGCCACTATGGTTCTCCTGGAAAAAGAATTTCTTGCACTGAAGCTGGAAGATATATCCAGGCGTACTAGTGCAATACAGCGATATCTGGAGGATCGTGAACAACTTTTTTCTACTTCCAGAACCATATCGGTCAGCGAAATGGCCACTACTCTGGCCCATGAGATCAATCAGCCCATAGGTACGGTTACCAGTTTGCTATGTGGTATTCGCTTGCGGCTTGAAAATGGAGAAAATGCCCAGCCGGAAATCGTCGCAGCCATTGACCAGGCAGTTGACCAAACACGCTTCGCTGCCAATATCATCGCCAGGATACGGGACTATACGCACTCCCGCAAACCCGTCAATCAGACTCTGGAATTGGTGGAACTCGTTTGTTCCTGCGCTTCGTTGCTGGACTGGGAACTCGTTAGGGAAAATATCGATTTGCAACTGGATCTGGGGAATGATTTGCTGATGGTTTCGGCCGATGAAACCATGTTGCAGCAAGTGTTCGTCAATCTCTTGCGCAATGCAATTGAGGCAATGCGTGGGACTGACCCTGCCTCCCGTCAGCTTCGTATTGTCTTGCGCAAGAATGATGCAGAGGAGGAAGTAGAAATCGCCATTGCAGATAACGGTGTCGGCCTGACAGCTGATGCAAAAAACCAACTTTTTGTCCCCTTCGTCTCAAGTAAGCCTACAGGCATGGGAGTGGGTTTGAATATCTGCCGATCATTCGTTGAGCTCCATCAGGGAAGACTCTGGCTCTCTTCAAATGAGGCGGGGGGCTGTACCTCACATGTGTTGCTGCCCCTGCTTGGAAATTAGGAGGAAGCATAATGCAGAGAACTGTTTATCTGATCGATGACAATGCGGATTTCCGGCAATCTACCGCTTGGTGGCTGGAAGGTGCCGGCTATGTGGTGCAAAGCTTTGGGAAACCCTCTCAGGCAATGCGATATCTCACCAGCAATGCAGTAGCAGAGCATAGTTGCCTGTTGTTAGATGTGCGTATGCCGGAGATGTCGGGGCTGGATCTGCATGATCAACTGAATCGCTCCGGATTGCGTCTTCCGGTGATCTACATGACCGGGCATGGAGATGTACCCCTCGCAGTGGAGGCGATGAGCAAAGGAGCCTTGACTTTTCTGGAAAAACCTCTGGAAGATGAGGCGCTTATGTCAGCTCTGGAGGCGGCTTTTGTGGTGGATGCAAACCAGCATGCCGAGGACAGGGAAGGTGAGGCTTGTTATCTGGAGCGATTTGCGCTTCTGACGCCCAGAGAACGTGAGGTGTTGCAGGGCATTGTGGACGGGAAACTCAATAAGATCATTGCTTATGATCTTGGCATCAGTGTAAAGACTGTGGAATTACACCGTTCCCGGGTAATGAAAAAAATGCAGGCGGGATGCCCCGCAGCGTTGGTGAGAATGGTGCTTACCCGGCGAGTAGCCTGACATGCATTTTTATGGAAATAGCTTATGACAACAGATGCCTTACGCCAGGTAATGGATAGCTCGTCTGAGGCAAGAGGTAAATGGCAGGCGAATGCCGCGGCCTTGGGAATATCAGCCACTGTAGAAGATGCCGGCTTTCTGCATTGGTATCGAGCCAAGACGCCGCTGGGGAAGATTTTTGTCGCCCTTTATCCATCGAAACGACTTTCTTCCGCAGTACGAACATTGGCTAGGAACGAGCATTTACTGGATGCGGCTGTTTCCCTTGGGCGAGAAGAGGAACTGCTGGAAATGATTGAGGAATGGATAAATTGTCCTCTAGATTTGGAGCCTGTCACAACACCTTCCAAGATCCCCGCCCATGTCGTTATTGCACCGCAGGATAGTAATGTTGATGGTGGAGAACGTGGTGTGTTGTTGGTGCTTTCTCCTGCTCTGTTGCATTGTTTGTCTCCCCCATCTGCAGCGTTGGAGGCATCCTGTACATTGTTTTGGGGAACATTGGAATGCATGTTGATACTGGATCATTTTTCTGTCCCCAAGCAGCAGTTGCTTGCATTGGAAGCCGGTAGCATTGTGCTGATGCCAGCTTCTTTCGAAGCCCGCTGGCGCTGTACCGCCAAGCCTTGCATGGAATCCGCACCGGAATGGCCTCTATTTTTGGATATGGGCGAAACCTGTCTCAAGTTTTTTTCCGCAACAGAAGAAGCTAGGGTGGTAGATAAAACCAATATGCTGGAAATACGTTGCCTGGAACCCTGCGCTATTCCTGTAAACCAGCTGTTGGGCTGGTCGGATATGCCACGTTTTATGCTGTCGCAATCAATTTCCAGCAGTGTTATTGAGGTGAAGGGGGAAGGCAGAATTGCCCAGGGCAGTTTGTTGCCAGTTGCCCGTGGGTATGGTGTCTACATTGAAAAAATTGAAGGCACAGCGCAATGGACCTGACCCAGTTTTCCCCATCTTCAGCTCTAATAACCGTCATACTGTTGGCATTGGCTCCATTTGTGGCGGTAATGGTCACCTCCTTTACCAAGATTGTGGTGGTGCTCAGTCTGTTGCGAAATGCGCTGGGCCTGCAGCAGGTTCCTCCAAACTTGGTGATCAACGGGCTGGCGCTGGTGCTTTCCATATATGTTATGTACCCAGTGGGGCAGGAAATGCTTGACCGTACTGCCGGGATGGAAGACATTGGCAAGGATGCCAATACCATGCTGGAAGCAGCAAACAATGCCAAAGAGCCGTTGAGAGAGTTCCTAGTGGATCATGTATCGCCACGGGAACAGGGCTTTTTCCTCAAAACCATACGCAAGATGCTGCCAGAGGACAAATCGGCGGAAGTGGGGTCCGAAGACTTTGTGGTGCTTGTGCCCGCTTTTACCATCAGCGAGCTGACGGCAGCTTTCGAAATAGGGTTTCTGATTTTTTTGCCATTTATTGTTATTGATTTGGTGATTGCCAATATTCTTATGGCCATGGGTATGATGATGTTGTCCCCAACCGTCATTTCGTTGCCGTTCAAGCTACTGTTATTTGTACTTGTCGATGGTTGGGTAAAATTGACCCATGGGTTGGTACTTTCCTATTTGTGAGAGATTGCGCATGTATGATTCTGAAGTTATTCAGCTTACCCAGCAGGCATTGTGGCTAATACTGGTTCTCGCCGGACCGCCAGTGGTGGCCGCAGCCCTGGTGGGCTTGCTCATTGCATTCATCCAGGCAGCAACACAGCTTCAAGAGCAAACCTTTCAGTATGCGGCAAAATTCTTTGCTATCGTGTTTACCATCTTTATTACCTCCTCACTATTGGGCAGTTCGATCTACAATTTCGCAAATCGCCTATTGAGTGATTTTCCGACCTTGGTGCATCATTAGGCCTATTTTACCGTGATGTTTAAAAAACAAGATGTTTTTGTTACGTTGTATGTATTTTGCATCAAGTGCAATGTAACGGCAGGCATCTTGCTGGGGGCGGTTCTTGTCTGTTGTTAGCATGGGATCGCTCCAGGCGGGCGATATTTTTTCCCTGTTTTCCAACCAAGCCGTAACAGTAGCATTGGCCACTACACGTATCGCCGTTGCCTTTCAGATTTTGCCTATTTTTTCCAATGAATTGGTGCCCGCGTTGGTACGAAATGCAATCTTTGTGGCTTTGGCGTTGGTCACGATGATAGTACACCCTGTGTTGACAATTGATAGCCTGGGCGCGCAGGGCTGGCTACTGCTTTTTGCCAAGGAAATATTGATCGGCATTGCCATTGGTGTGTATTTTGGTATTTTTCTTTGGGCATTTGAAGCGGCAGGAATGGTGGCTGACACACAAATTGGTACTTCCGTAGCACAAGTGCTAGATCCCCTTTCCGGACACCAGACATCCTTGCTTGGACTCTTTCTCGGGCGGCTAGCCAATTACATATTCATGATTGCAGGTGGATTGATGTTGCTTACCGGGGTGACCATGGAAACCTATCAGATTTGGCCAATACACCAAGTGTTGCCGGATTTTTCCCGGGCGGGTGTGGTCTTGTTCGAGTCTGAGTTTTCCTACTTTTTTCAACTATTGGTGCTGATTGCTTCACCGATTGTGGTGGTGGTGTTCTTGATTGATGTGGTGATGGGATTGGTCAATCGCTATGCGCAGCAATTCAATGTGTTTTTTATTTCCATGTCATTGAAAATGCTGGCTGCGATTGCAGTATTGATGCTTACCATGGGGTCACTCATTGATTTGCTGATCTCAGAGCTGCACGGGCACTCCGGCGCCTTACTGGATAGATTGCGCAGTTTGCTGGGCTGAGGTACAGCAGGGAAAGCACGAACTTTCAGCGTCGGGAAAATGAAGGTTGCAGGTTGGCTAGGCGAGATAGGCCATCATCCTGCAGGGCATTGAGGTAGCTGTTGATAACTGTTTCGGTAGATGCATTTTTTTCCCATGTTGTCACCAGCGCTTCCATCGCCAGCCGGGTGCGTCTGGAAAGAGAGCCGCTCAGGGGGTCCTGAATATCAGCAAGCAATTTAATGCAGTAAAGGGATCTGGCTTCTTCATTGGTGGCGATCAGGTTCAGGATGCAGGAAGCCGCCTTTTGGAAGGAGGATTGGGTCAACGGGCTTCTTCCCGTGGGCTGAGCATACCAGGAGCAGAGGTATTCAAGTGGCCCAAGGCTCCGAGTCTGGCCAAAAGCACTGTTGCTACTGAGGGTGCCTGCGCCCCAGGCTGAAAGTTTTCCTGACGGTAGTCTGCCAGATACCAGGGCATGAACAAGTGTTCCGGTTATGAGTTGTTTGGCACGTTCATCGCCATTGTCGCCAATTTGACAGAGAATCTGTAAAAAAGCCGGGTACAGATTATCTCCAAGGTGTTTGCAAACCCGCTCCATCAAACGGATCCTTTCTTCTGAAGAGGGCAGTGCAGAGCAGCCGCTCACCAGCGTTTGGGCGGCAGCATGCCAATCGGGCTGTTGCTTCAGCATCAGAGCCATGAATTCTCTTTGTCAGCATGTAAAGCTGTTCAGTTTCCCGGTAAATCGCAAATATGGGATACAACTTGCTGGGCGATTTGATCCACTGGGGTGCCAGCATCAAAACCAGGCGTCGCGGTTACCATATGGCTGCCGCCGGCGAGTACAGGAGAAAACCATTCCGCAGCATCAAATTCTGTGGGTTGCTCCGCGCTTGCATTATTCAGTGCGGAGTTGTTCAGTGACGAAGATCCAATACCGTTAATGGGATTCATGCAGATTTCTCCAGTTTGGTTTGCATGAATTATAGGATGGGTGTAGCCGGTTTTCTATAAGGGATACTATGTACATAGTGTGGAACCGATTTGGCTGCCACAATGCGTATGTTGGTAGAACCGCTTGTTGGGACGGGGTTGTCAGTTTCCGTGATCAGGAATGAAGGGATGGCATGATGCCACCCCTTCAGAATCCGCCAGAAATGAGAAAATCAGCCGTCCTTGCGGGCGTCCATCATCTTGTCGATGATGGGGCCGAGGATGATTTCCATGGCGAAACCCATTTTTCCGCCAGGCACCACCATGGTGTTGCGGCGGGACATGAAAGAGTCCGGGATCATGTTCAGCAGGTCCGGGAATTTTACGTCGCATTTTTCCGGATTGGCGAAGCGGATGACCACAAAGCTTTCGTCCGGCGTGGGAATGTCCCGGGCGATGAAAGGGTTGGAGGTGTCCACTGTTGCAACGCGCTGGAAGTTGATGTCCGTGCGGGAGAACTGCGGGGTGATGTGATTGATGTAGTCCGGCATGCGGCGCATGATGGTCTCGACGGTTGCTTCCGCCGAATAGCCGCGTTCTTTCGCGTCGCGGTGGATTTTCTGGATCCACTCCAGGTTGACCACTGGCACCACGCCAATGCCCAGATCCACCCGGCTGGCGACATCGACTTCATCGGTAACCACCATGCCGTGCAGGCCCTCGTAGAACAGCAGATCGGTGCCACTGGGGATGTCTTCCCAGGGAGTGAATTCCCCCGGTTTCTTGTCGCAGCCCAGGCGCGCATTGTGCTCTTCGGCTTCCTCGGCGCTGTGCAGGTAGTAGCGCTTTTTGCCGCCACCGGTCTCGCCATAGACACGAAACAACTCTTCAATCTTGTCGAAGAGGTTGGCCTCCGGGCCGAAATGGCTCATGCCTTCCGCGATTTTGTCCCGCATGGCAGCACGGTCGTAACGGTGAAAGCTGTCGCCTTCGACGATGGCGGCATTGATGCCTTCGCGGGTGAAGATGTGCTCGAATGCGCGTTTTACGGTAGTGGTCCCGGCACCGGATGAACCGGTAACAACGACTACGGGGTGTTTCTTGGACATGTCAGCCTCCGGAAAAGATAGTCAAATGGGATAGTTCAAGAGTAAAACCACCTGCCGGAATCTATGCTGGTGGCTTGACTCTAAAGCCATGCGAGGCATGAACTATATCATATTGACCCGAATTGCGGCGGCGCAAGGAGGGTGCCTGCCGGGGGTTGGCTTATTGTTTCACGGAGCGAACAGGTGCTGGTTCAGCCACATATGCACAAAAATGCTGGCTGCGTAGCCCAGGGCGATGACCGGCGTCCATTTCAGGTGGCCGAAAAAGGTGTATTTCCCCCTTGCCTGTCCCATGAGGGCAACGCCGGCGGCGGATCCGATGGACAACAGGGAGCCGCCTACCCCGGCAGTGAGGGTGACCAGCAGCCATTGTCCTGAGGACATGTCCGGCATCATGGTGAGAACGGCGAACATTACGGGAATATTGTCCACGATGGCGGACATTACCCCGACGGCGATGTTGGCATAGGTGGCGCCCCATTGGCTGTACATGACCTCGGATGCCATGGAAAGGTAGCCAATGAAGCCCAGCCCCCCCACGCACAACACCACGCCGTAGAAGAAAAACAGGGTGTCCCACTCCGCCCGGGCCACGCTGCTGAAAATATCGAATGCCACGGGATCGCCGATTTGTCCGGCTTCCTCGGCGGACTGGCGGCTTTCGTCGCGGGTGCGGGATTTCTTCAGGTAGTAGCCGAAAAACTGCAAATAGGCCAGTCCTGTGAGCATGCCGATGACCGGCGGCAGTTGCAGGTAGTTGTGGAACAGTACGGCGGTGGCAATGGTCAGCAGGAACAGAAATACGATGCGTTTGGCGCCGCGTTTGGCGGTGGTGGATTCTTCTACGGGATCCGGGTGGGCGTTGGGTACGGACAGGCTCATGATCGCCGCCGGTATCAGCCAGTTCACCAGGGAGGGAACAAACAATGCAAAGAAAGACCAGAAATCGACCCCGCCCTGGGCGGTCTGTATGCCTTTTTGCCAGACCATCAGGGTGGTGATGTCGCCGAAGGGGCTGAAAGCGCCGCCCGCATTTGCCGCGATTACGATATTGATGCAGGCGAGGAGAATGAATTTCGTGTTGCTGCCCCCCACGGCCATGACCACGGCGCACATCAGCAGTGCGGTGGTGAGGTTGTCTGCGATGGGGGAGATGAAGAACGCCAGCAGGCCCGTGGCCCAGAACAGGGAGCGGAAACTCAGTCCCTTGCGCACCAGCCACACCCGCAGGCTCTCGAACACCAGGCGTTCGTCCATGGCGTTTATGTAGGTCATGGCCACCAGCAGAAACAGCATCAGCTCCGCATATTCTTCCAGATTGTGGCGGACAGCGTTTTCGACTTCATGGTCCAGACCCTGGAACTGGTACACCAGGGCGATCATCGCCCAGATGATTCCCGCCGCCAGCATCACCGGCTTGGATTTGCGCAAATGGGTGAATTCTTCCGCCATTACCAGCAGATAGGCAATGAAGAAAACTCCCAGGGAAGCGAATCCCACCCAGTGGGTGGTGAGGTTGACGAGAATCTCTTCCGCCGCCAGCACCTGTCCCGGTGCAAACAGCAGCAAACTGGCGGCAAGTATTTTCAGCATCTAATGTAACCTTTTGAATTTGTTGTTGAGTCCATTTTTCGGGGCGCTCCATTGAGGAATTTCCGCTCCAGCCGGGGTCAAGATACAAGCCCATGGCCTTGTCAGGGGAGCTTCAATAGCGCACCAGCACTTTATACTCCAGAACCGTGGTGCTTTCCGCCGGTATCTCGATCCGCCATTCGGCCAATCCGGCCGCAACCTTGTTGTGCTGTGCGGATTCGCGGATCATCTTCCAGTCTCCCGGGATGGGCTCCTCTACCTTGACCTCTATCGGCACAGCCTTGGCATTCTTTAATTCGATGCGGTACGTGCTTTCCGCGGCATAGCGGTAGGGATGGCCAAAATTCACCTTTACATAATCGAGTTGGGTTTTTCGGGCGGTGACGTCGAAGGCTTCTCCCAGTTTCAGGCGGATGGTTGCATTTTTCGGGGTATGGTCGATGCGGTCTTCGCCGACGAACTGGGTGTTGCCGCTGCTGTCGCGCTTATACACCCGCACGATGCCCTTGGGCAAGGGCATTCCCATGCCGTGGCTGGCCTGGTTCTCAAACCGGATATAGACGGCGGCTTTGAGGGGGCGGCCAAGAGATTGGTAGGCGCCATGGTAATAGTAGTCCTGCCCCTTGAAAACCAGTTCCTTGGCCACGGGCACCTTGCCGACGTTGAACAAGGAAACCTGCTTGGTTTGTTTGTCGGCAATGGTGGTGGGATGCTCCAGGGTATACAAATGGTATTCAAACAGCGCTTCTTCCCGCATGGGGGCGGGGGCTTCTGCGATAGCCATTTCCAGCGCCTTGGCCCTTCTGGGGCGCTTTTGCTCTTCTACCTGATTGACGTCCCCGGCGACCAGTTGCAGCCTGGTTCTCGGATAGGTGGTGCCGCTGTGGTTGGTGAGAGTGACCCAGCCGGCCAGATCCAGGGCGTCATCTGCGCTGTTCAGTTCCGCTACATAATCCGCTTTCCAGCTCAACCCCCGGGACAGATAGGACAGCTCCAGTTCCTGTACGCCTGCTGCGGTGTTGCTGATTCTTGTCACCAGGGTGGGCTTGTCCCGCAGGTTTTCCGGGATGTTGGGAAAGATGTAATGGCCTTCGGGGTTGGTTTCAATGCGTCCGGCGATTTTCGCCACCACGCCATGGTTGGTGCTGAGAATGGTGGCAGGCTGCTCGGTTTCCTTGCCGGTGGCGGGGTTCATGCGCACGATTTCCACGGTCTGGCCGACATATTTTTCCAGCATCTTTGCCGGGGTCAGCAAATCGAAGTTGAAATTCTGTTCCAGCACCAGCAGCGTATCGGGGTGGTTGATGTTGCGCAGCAGGGCGGTTTCCGGGTGCATTTGGGCGCTGACGCCGCGAATCGCCAGATCGATGCTGCCGGCGGGCAGCTTGGTCTTGCGCCTGTCCTTGATCAACGCCAGATCATTGTTGTAGATGGTGATAAAGAGTCCGGTCTGGTCTTCGATCCCGGATACCAGTTCTGCTGCGTCAAGCGATGCCGGGAGGATTGAGCAGGCCAGAAGAAAAGAGGTGAACGCGCGCAATGAAACCATGAGCTTTCCTGCTATTGTCGGCCAAAGGTTTCTTAATATTAACCGAAATAAGGCCGGTTCAGGGCAGGGTTTTTCCCGGATTCAGGATGCCATTGGGGTCAAACAGGTTTTTCAGCTGGTGCATGAGCGCCAAGCTGGGATCGTCGATCTCCCGGCGCACAAACTCGCGCTTGACCAGGCCGACGCCATGCTCGCCGGAAAGAGTTCCGCCCAGCCCGAGAACCAGGCGGAACACCTCATCCAGACAAATCCCGGCCTGCGCGAGCTGCTGGGGGTCGTCAGGGTCGATCAACAGATTGACGTGGATGTTGCCGTTGCCTGCGTGGCCGAAGTTGACGATGGTGATGGCGTGTTTTTTCGCCAGTTCGGTCAATCCGTGAATGAGGTCGGGAATCCGGGAGACCGGCACCACCACGTCTTCATTGATTTTTTTTGGCGCGATATTGCGCAGGGCCGGCGACAGGGCCTTGCGGGTGCGCCAGAGTTTTTGCACCTGTTCCCGGCTGCTGGCGATTTCCACCGATAGGCAGCCCGGGATCTTGGCTGTTGCTGCGATTCGCTCGCTGGCGGCGTCGATGGCGGCGGCGCTTTCCTCGAGTTCAATCATCAGCAGGGCGCCTGCGCCATCTGCAAGTCCGGGGTCGGAATAATTTCTCACCATGTGCAGCGCCTGGCCATCCATGAACTCCAGTGCTGAAGGGATGACGGGCTGGGCCATGATGGCGGATACGGCGGTTGCGGCGGTCGCCACGTCCGGGTAGACGGCCTGCAGGGTGCGCCGGGCTTCGGGCAGGGGGGTGAGCTTGAGCGTAGCCTCGGTGATGACCGCCAGGGTGCCTTCCGAGCCGATGAGCAGGCGGGTCAAGTCATAGCCCACCACGCCCTTGGTGGTGCGTACGCCGGTGTGAACAAGGCTGCCGCTAGCGGTGACGGCGCTCAATCCCAGGGTGTTTTCCCGGCAGGTTCCGTATTTTACCGCCCTGGGGCCGGCCGCGTTGCAGGCCAGATTGCCGCCAATGGTGCATACGGCGGCGCTGGTGGGGTCGGGGGGCCAGAAAAAGCCGTGTTCGGCGGCGGCCTGCTGCAACTGTTGGTTGGTTACGCCAGGCTGCACCCTGGCCAGGCGGTTGTCCGGGTCGATGTCCAGAATGCGGTTCATGCGTTCCAGGGACAGGGCGATGCCCCCGGCCGGAGGGATGGAGGCGCCGGTGGTGCCCGTGCCCTTGCCGCGGCAGGCGAGAGGCAGTCGCCACTGGTTGCAATGGCGCAGCAGCGCCATGATTTGTTCTTCGTTGCGGGGAAAGACCACGGCGGCGGGAATGGATTGCTGTTGGCTGTTGTCGTAGCTGTAGGCAAGGGTGTCTGCCGGGCGGATCAGCAGATCCGGTTGCGGAAAGAGTGCCTCGAGAATTTCCAGTTGCTGCCTTTTCAATGGTGAAAAACTGTGTTTTTTGCGCTGCGCAACAGCAGCAATTCAGTTTTCCTCCCCAAGCAGCTGGGTGTCGATGAGGTCGCAGAGGCAGTGAATGGCCAGCAGATGCACTTCCTGAATGCGGGCGGTGGAGGGGTTGTCTATGCGGATTTCCCGGTCTTCCTTATGCAACAGGCTGGAGAGTTTGCCGCCATCCTTGCCGCTGAGGGCGACCACCTTCATTTGCTGTTCCTTGGCGGTTTCCACCGCGCGCAGTATGTTCAGGGAATTGCCACTGGTGCTGATCGCCAGAAGGATGTCGCCCGGATGCCCCAGGGCGCTGATTTGCTTGGCGAACACCTCCTGGTAGGCGTAGTCGTTGGCGATGGAGGTCAGGGTGGAGCTGTCTGTGGTGAGGGCTATGGCGGGCAGGCCGGGGCGCTCCCGCTCAAAGCGGTTGAGCATTTCCGAGGAGAAATGCTGGGCGTCGCCGGCGGAGCCGCCATTGCCGCAGCAGAGGATCTTGCCGCCTTCCAGCAGGCAGTTGACCATCATTTCCGCCGCTTCCTTGATTGGGGTGGCGATACGCGGCAGGCTGGCCTGCTTGGTTTCGATGCTGTCGGTGAAAAGGCGGTTGATGCGCTCGATAAGATCCACGATTTTTCCTGGGTAGCTACCTCAATGTCCGGGTTCCGGCTACTGAATGGCGTTCCTGATCCATTGAACCCGGTGTTCCCGGTCAATGCCGATTATATCGAATCTGCAGGCCGGCGTATGCCGGAAACGTTGCAGATAATGCTGTGCCGCATGTAACAGCTTTTGTTGCTTGGCGGGAGTGATGGAGTCGATTGCAGAGCCGAATTCCCGGCGGCTGCGGTAACGAACCTCGACGAATACCAGGGTTTCCCCGTCCTGCATCACGAGGTCGATCTCTCCGGATTTGCAGCGGTAGTTCTGCTCGTTGAAGGTGAGCCCCTGCGCCTGCAGCCAGCGGCGGGCAAGGGCCTCGGCGGCCTCACCTTTGCGCAGGTGTGGCGCTTTCATCAATGTTCAGGGGTGCCGCGGGAAGTACGCTTACGGCGCTGGCGGGCGGCGTGATCCCCAGTATCCGGGGTTGCGCCTGCAGGGAGATCCAGGTCATGCGGCGCAGCAGTTGGCGTTTGTCATCCAGGTACAGCAGGCCGGTATTGCCCTTGAAGGGAGGCAGGCCGGCGGTTTCCAGTTTGCCAAGGTGAGGCAATACCTGGTAGGCGTCGATTCCCATGGGCAGCAGGCGCAGATATTTTCTTTCGCCTCGGGCCAGATATTCTTCCAGGTTTTTCCGGGAAAGAGGGTTGTCGGCATTGGTATCCAGCATCCAGGGCATTTCGGGCAGGATGATGCCGGTCAGATCGAAGCTTTCGTCATTTCTCAGCCGGCCGTCCCAGGCCCTGGAGGTGCTCAGCACCGGCAGGTCTTCCGCAAAATGGAATTGCAGCATGGGCCGTATCTGACGCATTTGCTGTTTGTTGCCAATGGCGAAGATGAAATCCATGCCCCTGGGGGGCAGGGTATATTCCATGTTTTCTTCCCTGGCTTTCTTCTGTTCTTCCAGCTGCGCCTTGCGTTGGGCGGACATCACCAGTCGGGCGACGGGGGTGGAGAAGTCCTTGCTGGCCGGGTCATAGGCCTGGGAGCGCATGCTGCCGCCGCCCAGTTCCCGCCAGGTTTCCATGAAAGCCGTTGCCATGCGCTGGCCCAGGGAGGAAGAGGGGTAGAGCAGGGCGGGTTCGCGGTATCCCTGGTATGCGGCCCAGACCGCCACCTGGCGTGCTTCGTCCTCGGGGGAAAGGGAATACTGGTACAGATTCTGTGGCGGGACGCTGTCCGTACTGACCTGGTTCAGCGCCAGCACCGGCAGCGGCAGGCCCCCGGCCCGGGCAAGCTGCACCACGGCTTGCTTGGAAAGAGGGCCGATCACAATGTCCGCGCCCTCGTCTGCGACCTGGTTCAGCAGCGGCCAGATCTGTTCGCTGTTGCTGGAGTCATAGAATTTTATCCGGGGCCGGTGTTCATCGGGATCGTTGTACCAGGCGCTCATCAGGCCGTCGCGGATGGCGCGGGCAGGGGCGGCGTACCGCCCCTCCAGGGGCAGGAGCACGGCGATCTGGTTCACTTCCACCGGGGCTTGCTGCTGCTGGCGGCTGTAGTAGCTGGTGAGCAAATCAGGTACGGCGGGGTGGTCGGGATACAGATCCCGCCATTCCCGGTACGGCGCGATGATTTCCCCCGGCGCATTGGGAAAATCCCGCAACAATCCAGCCAGTTCCAGCCAGCCCCGGGTGGTGGCATCCGGAGAGGGGAATAGCGTCTTCAGCGCCTGGGGGCTGTGGCGGGTCAGCACCGAGAGGATTTCCGTTTGCACCTGCAGCCGCTCTTCATCGGTGGGAAGCAGTTGATCCAGGGTGATGAGTTCGGTGATGTACCGGGTTGCGTCCTGGCGCTCCCGGAATGCGGCGGCGCGGGTGGTGTGGAAGCGGATGATTTCATCATTGCTTGCGGAAGGGGGAATGGCCGCCAGCAGATCGAGCGCCTCTTCCGGCTGGCGGCGTCCAAGGGCGAGGTCGGCCCGGATCAAGCGGTACCGAAACTGTTGATCCCGGGGCAGGGTTGTGGCATCCAGCTGCTGGAGAATGCTCCCGGCCTTGTCAAGCTGCCCGTCATGGATCAGACTGTCGGCTGCAAACAGCAGATACAGGTTGCGGGCGTTGTTCGCGGCGCGCTGCGCCAGATCCAGATAGAGATCAGCGGCCGCTTCGTAGCGCTGTTGCTCGAACATGCGCGCCGCATGAACCGCCTGGGGATCAACGGGGGCTGCCGGCCTGACCGGGATGGCGTTGCAGCCAGCCAGCAGGAACAGAAACATGACCGGAAACAGGAGCTGTGAGATAGTTCTGTTGCGCATCGTCCATTTGCCCAAATTAAGGAAGCAGCAGAGTATCATATGAGCAAGGCTGAAGTGTCAAATCCCGGTGCTGTTTTGTATGTGGTGGCCACCCCCATCGGGAATCTCGATGATATCAGCCTGCGGGCCATTGAGGTATTGCGGCGGGTGGAGCGCATTGCCGCCGAAGACACCCGCCACAGCCGCCGCTTGCTGCGGCATCATGGCATAGACACCCCCATGCTGGCCCTCCATGAGCACAATGAACGGCAGGTGATGGGGGGGATCCTGGAGATGCTCAGGGAAGGGAAGTCCCTGGCGCTGATTTCCGATGCCGGCACGCCCTTGATCAGCGATCCCGGCTTTCCCCTGATTCGGGCTTGCCGCGAACAGGGCATTCCGGTTTCTCCGCTGCCAGGCCCCAGCGCCTTGATTGCCGCATTGAGTATATCCGGCCTGCCGGTGGACGCCTTCTGCTTTCATGGCTTTTTGCCCCGCACATCCGCGGCGCGCAAGGCGAAGCTTGCGGAATTGCAGGCGGCGGCAAGTACGCTGGTGTTTTATGAATCCTCCCACCGGATATTGTATGCGCTGCAGGATATGCTCGAAGTGCTGGGCGGTGAAAGGGAAGTCTGTGTCGCCAGGGAGCTGACCAAGCAGTATGAAGACGTAATGCAGGGAAAGCTGGAGGAGGTTGTCGCCAGCGTGGCTGCCGACCCCATGCGCCAGCGCGGGGAGTTTGTGATCGTCGTGGCTGCCAGGGATGCGCTGCCTGAAGAGGACTTGCCAATGGAGTCCCGGCGGATACTGGAGTTGCTTCTGGAGGAACTGCCAGTCAAGCAGGCGGCGGCTTTGACGGCAAAGATTACCGGGGAGAAGAAAAACCGGCTTTACCGGCTTGCTCTTGGCAAGGCCAACTCGCCGAAAGCCTGAGGCTTCTTGGCGCTGATTGAGGTTCGGCTTGTACCAGACTTATGGGTTGCCGGATATCTGGCCGGTCTTGGCAATGAAGACATGCTGGTTTGCAACGCTGAACGGAGGAAGTATCCGGATCGTCCCCTGGGTTCTAAATTCCACTTCAACCGGGTTGGGGCCGGACACTGCCACATTGCCTGCCGTAATCGAAGCGGGCAGCGTTTCGTCACAAACATTGTTGCTGTCATAGGATGGGATGTTCAATACAAAGGCATCGTTGTTTTCGTCGATAAAACAGTTGTAATCGATGTCCGCCACATTGTAGACGCCTTCCGTAGAAATGCACTGCCCTTCTGTCTTGATGAGAAGCTGGCCATCGCTGGTCAGTTCTGTTTTGCTAAATGTGCATCCGGCTTGAAGCGTACCATTATAACCATTGGAAACAAACTTCAACGAATCGGCCAAGGTGCCTTCATTGAGGTAATTTGCGCAATTCGCACTGGGATCCAACACGAGTTGAACCGTTCCGTCGTCACCTTGGATCAATTCAGAAATATTGCAGGTGATGTAATTGCCGTCATCCTTGATGACCGCATTGAACCCGGCAACAGCGCCAGTAACGCCAAAGATTGCGGCTCCCGCTACCAATGCAGGAGCGATGTGCTTGCAACGCTGGTTTTTCTGGTCATTTTGCTTCATGGTAAATCGTCGCCTCATGCTGGGATATGTTGTTTCGGTCTCCTGGAACAGAGACAAACTTCCTTTGGTTCAGAACCTCATCATAACGTGTTTGGGGAAGTGAAGGAATAGTGGCGGCAATTCACGCCCGGGGTTCCTGTGATCAATATCACAAATATTTGGTATGGAATATTATTCTGTAGCGCTTGCAATTTTCCCGTCTCGTCATTATGTTGGTCACAGGAAGACGGTCGGATAGTCGCTGTCGCGTTTGCGAGGGAGGAAAGTCCGGGCTCCACAGGGCAGGTCGCCAGGTAACGCCTGGGAGGCGCAAGCCTACGGAAAGTGCCACAGAAAATATACCGCCTTGTAGGGCGCTTCTACATAGTTCTGTTTGCGCGAAGCTGCCGAACGCGAATGATTAGAGGCGCCCTATATGGGTAAGGGTGAAAAGGTGCGGTAAGAGCGCACCGCGCCGCCGGTAACGGTGGTGGCAGGGTAAACCCCGGCTGGAGCAAGACCAAATAGGGAAGCATAGGCTGCGGCCCGCAGTTGCTTCCGGGTAGGTCGCTTGAGGCGTCCGGTGACGGGCGACCCAGATGAATGACTATCACAGCAGCTCAGTTTGCTGACAGAACCCGGCTTACAGACCGTCTTCCTTCCCTACTTCTCATTTTTTGCAATTCTTCTTGCGCCGCATTCCTCATAAATCACTTTAAGTGCGCCATGCACTCCCTTGTTTATGCAATTTTTTCCAGCTTTGTGCGCCTCTCGTAAGCTATTGAGAATAAAGACTTTTTCCTCCTTTCCTTCTTGACCCTGTGGGGACTAGGGCCTATTATTCAATGCAACGTGGGGAATAGTGGGGAAAAAGGGGTAATTGTGTTTCTTGGTGTCAGCACACTGAATCTGGATGTAAAAGGCCGCCTGGCGATTCCGGTCAAGTACCGGAAAGAGCTGGGCGCGTCCGATGGTTCCAGTGTGGTGGTGACCATTAACCCCTATGAGCGCTGCCTGTGGCTGTATCCCGAGAGCGAATGGCAGGAGGTGGCGCAAAAAGTCATGCGCCTGCCGGCATTGAAGAAACACAACAAGAACTTGCAGCGGTTGCTTCTGGGGCATGCGTCGGAACTGGAGCTCGATGGCCAGGGGCGGATTCTGTTGAGCAGCAGTCTGCGTGAATATGCAGGCATGGGCAAGCAGGTCGCCCTGGTGGGCCAGGGCCGCAAGTTCGAGATCTGGAATGAACAACAGTGGTTTGCAAACAGGGAAGAGTGGCTGGAGGATATTGACCAGCCGGAATCCGAAATGTCGGAAGAACTGGCGAGTCTGGCGCTGTAGGTGACTGCCGCGGTGTTGCACAAGCCGGTTTTGTTTGAGGAAGCGATAGAGGCGATGAATATCCAGCAAAACAGCTGCTGTGTGGATGGCACCTTTGGCCGGGGTGGGCACAGTGCTGCGATTCTCGACCGTCTGGGAGAGCAGGGCCGCCTCATCGCCCTGGACAAGGATGCCCAGGCTATCGCCTATGGCAAGGCGCATTTTTCCTCAGAGCCGCGTCTGTATTTGCATCATTGCAGCTTTTCCAGGCTGCGGGAAGTGGTGGAACGACATGGCCTGGCCGGCAGGATTGACGCCGTGTTGCTGGATCTTGGCGTGTCATCGCCCCAACTGGACGATGCCGGGCGGGGATTCAGCTTTCAGCAGGATGGTCCCCTGGACATGCGCATGGATCAGAGCAGTGGCATGAGCGCCGCCCAGTGGCTGGCCACGGCAGAAGAATCAGAAATCGCCGCTGTGCTGTGGGAATACGGCGAAGAGCGTTTTTCACGGCGCATCGCTCGGGCCATCGTCGAGCAGCGTGGCGCCGAACCCTTGCAGACCACCACGCAACTGGCGCAATTGATTTTCCGCGCCAGCCCGGTGAAAGAGCGGCACAAGCATCCGGCAACGCGCAGTTTCCAGGCCATTCGCATCTATATCAACAGGGAGCTGGACGACCTCCGGGAAGGGCTCGGGCAGGCGGTGGACGTGCTGGCCCCAGGCGGCAGACTGGTGGTGATCAGCTTTCATTCCCTGGAAGACCGGATCGTGAAGCGCTTTATTCGGGACAGGTCGCGGGGAGATTTGTTGCCCAAGGGGGTGCCGGTGATGGAAAAACACCGCAAGCCGGGAATATTGAGGGCCGTGGGAAAGCCGGTGCGGGCCGCTGAGGAGGAGCTTCAGCAAAACCCCAGAGCCCGCAGCGCCATCATGCGCATTGCTGAAAAACGGGCATGAGGCGTCCGCAACTATGGATGCTCATGGTGCTGGGGATTGTTGTGCTGGCCTCTGCGGTGGCGGTCGTGCATGCGAAATACCGCTCAAGGGTGCTGTTTGGCGAACTCCAGCGCCTGGAGGCGCAGGCGGATGCAGTGGATATCGAATGGGAGCGGCTGCTGATCGAGCACGGCGCCTGGGGAACGCCGGCGCATATTGAAGCAAGCGCAAGGAAAAAGCTGAAAATGCGCATGCCCAGGGCAGAGGAAGTAATCATTATCAAAGGACATTATGGCGGCTAGACGGGAAAAACGGGCGAAGATGCACAAGCGGGCGGAAGCGCTGCCCAAGGCCTATGTGGGCCGGCGCCGGGTTGTGCTCACGGTTTTCATGATCGCCGTAAGCGGCCTGATCTGGCGGGCCGTGGATCAGCAGATATTCGAGAGGGATTTCCTGCAATCGGAAGGCGATCACCGGTATCTGGACAAGGTCGAGGTGCCCGCCCATCGCGGCGCCATCACGGATCGCAATGGCGCGGTGCTGGCCATGAGTACGCCGGTGGATTCCATTGCGGCGAACCCGCGCCTGCTGCGCCCCGACGCCCAGACGCTGCAGCCTTTGGCAAGGGCGCTGGACGTGGGGCTGGATGATCTGCGCCGCCGGCTGGCGCGCTACAGCCACAAGCATTTCGTGTACCTGAAGCGGCGCTTGCCTCCCGAGACCGCACAGGAAATCATGGACGTGGCGAAGAAGCATCATATCGTCGGCTTGCAGACCACGCGGGAATACCGGCGTTATTATCCGGACGGCGAGATTTTCGCCCATGTGATCGGCTTTACCAATCTCGATGATGTCGGTCAGGAGGGCCTGGAATATGCGTTCAATGAACAACTGGCGGGCAAGCCTGGCCTGAAGCGCGTACTGCGTGACGGGCGCCGCCAGGTGGTGGCGGATGTGGAAAGCCTGCGCATGCCCCAGCCGGGCAAGAACCTGGCCCTCAGCCTGGATCAGCGCCTGCAATACATCGCCTATCGTGAGCTCAAGGCGGCCATCGCCAAGCACAATGCGGTTTCCGGCTCCATTGTGATGCTGGATGTGAAAACCGGCGAAGTGCTGGTGATGGTCAATCAGCCGGGCTACAACCCCAATGGTGATCGCAGCATGCACGGCGGGCGCTTGCGCAATCGCGCCGTCACGGATGTATTCGAGCCTGGCTCCACCATGAAGCCCCTGACGGTGGCCGTAGGTCTGGATCTGGGCGTGATCCGGGCGAACACCCGCATCGATACCAGCCCGGGATACTTCAAGCTCGGGAAATTCAGCGTCAAGGATCATGACAATCTGGGTGTGGTGGATATCGAAACCATCATCAAGAAATCCAGTAACGTGGGCGCGGGCAAGATCGCCCTGTCCCTGCCCCGGGAAAAATTCCGGGATTATCTTGTTGCCCTGGGATTCGGCAGAAGCAGTGGTTCCGGCTATCCCGGAGAGGCGGGCGGCCAGTTGCGACCGGCCGCCAACTGGGCGCGGATCGACCAGGCGACGCTTTCCTACGGGTATGGCATTTCCGTATCCGTGCTGCAACTGGCCCAGGCCTATGCAGTGCTGGCGGCGGACGGCGTCTACCGCCCTGTCAGTCTGCTGCGCAGGGATGAAGCGCCCCGGGGAATACGGGTTTTCAGCAAGAAAACCGCCCTGCAGGTGCGCCACATGATGGAATCCGTGGTGGCTCCCGGCGGTACGGCTACTCGCGCCGCTGTTCCCGGGTACCGCATCGCCGGCAAGACAGGGACGGTGAAGAAGGCAGGGGTGGGCGGCTATTCCCAGCGCAAATATCTTTCCCTGTTCGCCGGCATGGCGCCCGCCAGCAACCCGCGGCTGGTGGCTGTGGTGATGATCAACGAGCCCAGAGGCAAACAATACTATGGCGGGCTGGTGGCCGCGCCAGTGTTTGCGGCGGTCATGGATGACGCCCTGCGTTTGCTCAATGTGGCGCCGGATGCCCTGGATCGAAACCAGGCCGTGCGCCTTGCCCAGGCCGGGGTGCGCCCTTGATGGCCGGCGCCCAGCAACAGCACGCCGGCTGGCTGGCCGGTGATTTGCTTGCAGGTCTTGGTTTGCCGGCCGGCGCCTGGGAGCATCTGCCGATTTCCGCGCTGGCCCTGGACAGCCGCAAGGCCGAACCCGGCGCTTTGTTTCTGGCCCTGTCCGGAAGCCAGGGGCATGGGCTGGAGCATTTGCAGCAAGCCCTGGATGAAGGCGCGTCCCTGGTGCTTGCGGAGACGTCCAGGGATTGGCCTGAACACCGAATACGCCGCCTGGCGCGGTCTGCGCCCCTGTTGGTCATGGACGACTTGCGTGCTGCCGTCAGCGGTATCGCCGCCCGTTTCCATGCCTTTCCCGCCCAAGACATGCGTATTGCCGGAGTCACCGGCACCAACGGCAAAACCAGCGTCAGCCTGTTTCTGGCCCAGGCGCTGCCCCGGGCATGGCGTTGCGCCGTGACCGGCACCACGGGCAATGGCTTTCCCGGTCGTCTGCAGCCGGCAAGCCACACCACGCCCGATGCCGTGGAAGCGCAACAAATTTTGTTTGATCTGAAGCAGGCCGGCGCCAAGGCCGTCGCCATGGAGGTGTCCTCCCATGCCCTGGATCAGCAGCGCCTGGCGGCGGTGCCCTTCCACACGGCGGTATTCACCAATCTCAGCAGGGATCATCTGGACTATCACGGCTCCATGCGCGCCTATGCCGCTGCAAAGCGGCGTTTGTTTGAAACCCCGGGGCTGGAAATGGCCGTTATCAATACCGATGACGCCGTCGGGGCGGAACTTTTGTCCGGCCTGAAAGGGAAGATATTGACGATTGCCTGTCATCAGGGTGCGCATGCCCAGGGCGCCGATGAATTTATTCATATCGACAGCATCGAGCCGCGCCCCCAGGGATTGCGTCTGCGCTTTTCATCATCCTGGGGGAAGGGCGAAATCAACAGCCGTCTCCTCGGTGATTTCAACGCAGGCAATTTGACCCTGGTGCTGGCCGTGTTGCTCGGCTGGGGCGTACCCCTGGAAGAGGCGATCTGCGGCCTGGAAAAACTGGAGACGGTGCCCGGACGCATGCAGAAATTCGGTGGTGGCGACCAACCCCTGGTGGTGGTGGACTATGCGCACACGCCGGATGCCCTGGCGAAAGCGCTGTCCAGCCTGCGCCCCCATGGAACCGGGCGTCTGTTCTGCGTGTTTGGTTGCGGCGGTGATCGCGACCGGGGCAAGCGCGCGCAAATGGGCACCCTGGCCGAAGCCTTGGCGGATGTGGCGATTCTTACGGATGACAATCCCAGAAACGAATCATCGGCGGCCATACTCGCCGATATTCTGGAAGGCATGGAGGCGCCGCGTAAGGCGCAGGTGATTCCGGACCGGGCCGAAGCCATTGCCGCCGCGATTCACCAGGCCCAGGCGGGCGATATTGTTCTGGTTGCGGGGAAGGGACATGAGACTTACCAGTTGGTCGGCAATCAGCGTCACCTGTTCAGCGATATCGAACAGGTGCGGCGCTGTCTGGGAGGGCGCTCATGATTGCTTTTCGCTTGTCGGAGATTGCAGAAAGGCTGCATGGCGAATTGAAGGGCGAAGATGCGGTAATCCGCTCCGTGAGCACAGACAGCCGCAAGCTGCGTCCGGGGGATCTGTATGTGGCGCTGCCCGGCCCGAGGTTCGACGGGCATGATTTTCTCCAGGACGCTGCCCGGAAGGGGGCAGCCGCCGCATTGGTCAGCGCCGCCGCTGAAGCGCCCCTGCCTTGTGTGCGGGTGGCGGATACGCGCCGGGGCCTGGGACAGCTGGCGGCGGCCTGGCGTGAGCGCGCCAGGGCCAAAGTCGTGGCCATTACCGGCAGCAACGGCAAGACCACGGTCAAGGAAATGCTCGCGGCCATCCTCTCCCGCAGGGGAAAAACCCTGGCTACCAGAGGCAATCTCAACAACGAAATCGGCCTGCCCCTGACGCTGTGCAGGCTGCAGGATGAAGCCTATGCAGTGGTGGAAATGGGAGCCAATCACCCTGGTGAGATCGATTACCTGAGCCACATGGCAAGCCCCGATGTCGCTGTGCTGAACAATGCCGGCCGCGCCCACCTCCAGGGCTTCGGCAGTCTTCGTGGAGTGGCCGTGTCCAAGGCGGAAATCATCAATGGACTCGCCGCGGATGGCGTGTTCGTGTTCAATGCGGATGACGCCTATGCGGATTTGTGGCGGCAGTTGGCGCAATCCCGCCAGAAGCTGAGTTTTGGCGTTTCCCGGGCTGCTGACGTCAGCAGTCCTGCGGATTCCCTGCAACTGGTTTGGGATGCAGAAGGCTTTCACAGTGAATTTACGGTGCAAATCCCGGCCGGCGAGTTGCGAATCCGCTTGCGCCTCGCCGGCGAGCACAACCGCATGAACGCCCTGGCGGCGATTGCCGCGGCCCTGGTGCTGGATGCCGGCCGGGAGGAAATAGAAGCCGGCCTGGCGTCTCTGCAGCCGGTTCCCGGCCGCCTGTGCCCGCGAAAGGGCGCGGTGGCGGAGTGGGTCATCGATGACAGCTACAACGCCAACCCGGAATCGGTGAATAGGGCCATGGATGTACTCTGCCAGTTTCCCGGCCGCAAGCTGCTGGTGCTGGGGGATTTGGGCGAGCTGGGCAATGATGCGGCCGCATTGCATGGGGAGCTGGGAGAGCGGGCGGCGGGCAAGGGGATCGACCTGCTGTTCACCTGTGGCCGGCTGAGTGAAAATGCCAGCCTGGCCTTTGGTGCGGGGGCGAAGCACTTCCCGCATCAGGAGGCCCTTCTCGCCTGCCTGCAAGATGAATTGAAAGCGGGGGATGCGGTGCTGGTGAAAGGCTCCCGCTCGGCCGCCATGGAGCAGACGGTGGCGGCGCTTTGCGGGGGGGAGGACTGATGCTGATCTGGCTCACAGACTATCTGGCCCAGTTCGATCCGGCCTTCAACGTGTTTCGCTACATTACCCTGCGGGCGATTTTGGGGGTGCTCACCGCCCTGGTGATCTCCTTCGTCGTGGGGCCGGTGATGATTCGCCGCCTGAGCCAGTACAAGATCGGCCAGATGGTGCGTAACGACGGCCCGGAAAGTCATTTTTCCAAGGCCGGCACCCCCACCATGGGAGGCGCGCTGATTCTTGTGGCGGTGTCCATCGCCGTATTGCTGTGGGCGGATCTGAGTAACCGATACATATGGATCGTACTGTTCACCACCCTGAGTTTTGGCGTGGTCGGCCTTGTCGATGATTACCGCAAGCTGGTGCTCAAGGATTCCCGGGGGCTGCCCGCCCGCTGGAAATATCTGTGGCAGTCGCTATTCGGCCTGGCGGCGGCGGTGGCGCTGTATGTTACCGCCGCCGTTCCCGCGGAAACCCAGCTCATCGTTCCTTTCTTCAAGGATGTGGTGCTGGATCTGGGGCCGGCTTTCATCCTGCTGGCCTATCTGGTGATCGTGGGTTCCTCGAATGCGGTGAATCTCACCGATGGTCTCGATGGCCTGGCGATTCTGCCGACCGTACTGGTGGCGGGGGCGCTGGGCGTGTTCGCCTATGTGTCCGGGCATTTGTATTTGTCGAAGTATCTGTTGATTCCCTATGTCCCCGGGGCGGGGGAGCTGGCGATATTTTGTGGCGCCCTGGTGGGCGCCGGCCTGGGTTTTCTCTGGTTCAACGCCTATCCCGCCCAGGTATTCATGGGAGACGTGGGCGCCCTGGCTCTGGGCGCCGCCCTGGGCGTGGTGGCGGTGGCGGTGCGGCAGGAACTGGTGCTGTTCATCATGGGCGGCGTGTTCGTGGTGGAGACCGTATCGGTGATTTTGCAGGTGGTTTCCTACAAGCTCACCGGCCGCAGAATATTCCGCATGGCGCCCCTGCATCATCATTTTGAACTGAAGGGCTGGCCGGAGCCGCGGGTGATCGTGCGTTTCTGGATCGTAACCGTCATTCTGGTGCTGGTGGGGCTGGCGAGCCTGAAGATCCGGTGATGAAGAATATGGCCGCAGCATTGCACATTGATGATTTGCCACAGCGGGTGCTGATCGTGGGCCTGGGGGTGACCGGTTTGTCCTGCGCGCGCTATCTGCATGGCCTGGGCGTGCCGCAATTGCTGGTTGCCGACAGCCGGGAACAACCTCCGGGGCTGGATGCGCTGCGCCGCCAACTGCCGGATGTGGAACTGTTTCTGGGGAATTTCGACCGCAGCCTCTTTGCCGGGGCGGAAATGCTGGTCGTCAGCCCCGGCGTCGCCCTGGCCACAGCGGAAATCCAGCATGCCCTGCAGCAGGGCGTGCCCGTGGTAGGGGATGTGGAGCTGTTTGCCAGGCAGGTGCAGGGAAAGGTGGCGGCAATCACCGGCTCCAACGGCAAAAGCACGGTCACTACCTTGCTCGGCCTCATGGCGGCGGGCAAGGGCGCTGTGACCGGCGGCAACCTGGGCAAGCCGGTGCTGGACTTGCTGGAAGACGAGGCTGCGCTGTATGTGCTGGAGTTGTCCAGCTTTCAGCTGGAAACCACTGCGAGTCTGGCGCCGGAAGTGGCGGTGGTGCTGAATGTTTCCGCGGATCATATGGATCGTTACGCCAGCCTGGAAGCGTATGCGCAGGTCAAGTCCCGGGTCTATGAACAGGCGGCGACAGGCGTCTACAACCTGGATGATCCCCGGGTGATGCGCATGCCGCGCACCCCCAGGAGGCTGTTCTTCACCCTGGGCGAGCCCCGGGGCGCAGATTGTTTTGGCATCCGCACCAGCGATGGGCGGGCCTGGCTGTGCCGGGGTGACAAGCCCTTGCTGCCAGCAACGGAATTGCCGCTGCCGGGGCGACACAACCTGGCCAATGCCCTGGCGGCCCTGGCCATGGGAACTGCGCTGGCGTTGCCCATGCAGGACATGCTCCAGGTATTGCGGACGTTTCCCGGCCTGGCGCACCGCACTGAATATGTCCGCACCTGCGCGGGCGTAAAGTGGTACAACGATTCCAAGGGCACCAACCCGGGCGCAACCGTGGCAGCCCTGCAGGGATTGCATATGGGGGATGACAGCCGCACGGTACTGATTGCCGGAGGCGACTGCAAGCAGGCGGATTTTTCCGCCCTGGCCCGGATGATCGGGAAAACCGCCCGGGCGGTGGTGCTCATTGGCCGGGATCGCCGGCAGATACGCCAAGCGCTGGAGGTCGGAATCCCCATTGTCGATGCCGTGGACATGGAAGAAGCCGTCGCCAGGGCGGCGGAACTGGCGTTGCCGGGGGATCGGGTGCTGCTTTCTCCGGCCTGCGCCAGTTTTGACATGTTCCATGGGTTCGAGCACCGCGGCGCTGTTTTCAAGGACTGCGTGGGGAGGCTGCGCCCATGAGCGCAATCGCCCGCCCCCGCGCCATGGCGCCCGCATCCAGCCAGTCTCTGGACTGGATGCTGCTGCTGGCTGTGCTCTCCCTCATCGGTCTGGGCATTGTAATGGTGAGTTCGGCGTCCTTGCATCTCGCCGGCAGCGGCAACTCCTTTCACTATCTGAGCAAGCATTTGCTTGCCCTGGGCCTGGGGGCGGCCGCGGCTTTGCTGGTGTTGCAGATACCCAGCAACTGGTGGGAGCGGGGCAGTACCTGGCTGTATTTTCTGGGGCTGGCCTTGCTGGTGGTGGTGCTGGTTCCCGGTCTGGGAAAAACCGTAAATGGCTCGACCCGCTGGGTGGAGCTGGGAGGGATCAACCTGCAGACCTCCGAGTTCATGAAGCTGTTCCTGATTTTCTACATGGCCGGGTATCTGGTGCGGCGGCAGGTGGAGGTTGCGCATTCGACGTGGGGGGTGGTGAAACCGTTGCTGCTGCTGTTCCTGGCGGCGGTACTGCTCATGGCGCAACCGGATTTTGGCACCACGGTGGTGCTCCTGGCCACGGCGCTGGGCTTGCTGTTCCTCGGCGGTGCGTCCTTGTGGCAGTTTGGCCTGCTGTTGGTGCTGGCCATCCTGGGCGGCGCGGCGCTGGTGATGACTTCATCCTATCGTCAGGAGCGCGTGACCTCTTTCCTCGATCCCTGGGCGGATCCCCTGGATTCCGGTTACCAGCTTTCCCAGGCGCTCATCGCCTTCGGGCGGGGAGAATGGACGGGCGTGGGACTGGGCAACGGCATTCAGAAGCAATTCTATCTGCCGGAAGCGCATACGGATTTCATCATGGCGGTGATTGGCGAGGAATTCGGCCTGGTGGGCACTCTTGCCGTCATCGCCCTGTTCAGCGTTCTGGTGTGGCGGGCATTCAGTATCGGCGCCGCCGCGGAATCCCTGCAACGCCGCTTCGCCGCCTATGTCGCCTATGGCATAGGTTTGTGGCTGGGATTGCAGGCATTCATCAACATCGGCGTGAATGTGGGTTTGCTGCCCACCAAGGGGCTGACCCTGCCCTTTGTCAGTTATGGCAGCAACAGCATGATCATCAGCTGCGTGGCGGTTGCCGTGCTGCTGCGCATCCATTGGGAAAACCGCACCGGAGATGAACGTGCGGGAGGTATGCCGTGGCGCGCATAATTATTCTGGCGGGCGGTACTGGCGGACATGTTTTTCCGGCCCTGGCCGTGGCCAGGGAAATGCGCGCCCGCGGCTGGGAGGTCAGCTGGATGGGGACGCCGGACAGTTTCGAATCACGCATCGTGCCCGGCCATGGCTTTCCCCTGGAAACCATTGCCGCCTACAGGTTGCGTGGCCAGGGTATGGCCGGGCTGTTGCTGGCGCCGTTCCGCCTGCTCAAGGCCATGGGCCAGGCGGGGAAGATTTTGCGCCGAGCCAGGCCGCAGCTGGTGCTGGGCATGGGCGGTTTCGTTACCGCGCCAGGCGGACTGGTGAGCAAGCTGCTGGGCATTCCCCTGGTGATTCACGAACAGAACACCATTCCCGGACTGACCAATCGCTGGCTGGCGCGGATCGCCGCCCAGGTGTTGCAGGCTTTTCCGCACAGCTTCCCGGAGACCACTGGCGCCGTGGTTACCGGCAATCCCCTGCGGGCGGAGATCACTGCTGTTACCGAACCTGCCGAACGTATGCGCGACCGTGACGCGACTGTCAGGGTGCTGATCCTCGGCGGCTCTCTGGGTGCGCTGGCCCTGAATCAGCAATTGCCGCCGGCGCTGAAGCAATTGCGCCAGCCCCTGGCCGTTCGCCATCAGGCCGGGCGCGGCAAGGTGGAGGCCACGCAAGCCCTGTACGCGCAGCAGCCCTGGGTGGAAGTCACGGAATTTATCGAAGATATGGCCGAAGCCCTTGCCTGGGCGGATCTGGTGATCTGCCGCGCCGGCGCCTTGACCGTCTCCGAACTGGCCGCCGTAGGCGTGGCCTCCGTACTGGTGCCCTATCCCCATGCCGTGGATGATCACCAGACCCGCAATGCCCGCTATCTGGTGGATGCCGGCGCGGCCTGGTTGCTGCCCCAAGCGGAATTGCATGCAGAGGTGCTGGTGCGACAGTTGCAGACATTGTTGGCAGACAGGAAAAAACTGCTGGACATGGCGCAGGCGGCCAGGGCGTTGGCCAGGCCGGACGCCACCCGCGTGGTGGCGGACTGCTGCGAGGCGCAGGTGAAATCATGACAGGGAGCCAGGACATGAACGCCACCCCCAGGGTGCATGCCGCTGAAGCCATGGGACGCATGCGCCGCCTGCATTTCGTGGGCATTGGCGGTTCCGGCATGAACGGTATCGCCCAGGTGATGCTCAATCTCGGCTATCAGGTCAGTGGTTCGGATCTGGCGGAAAACGCCGCGACCAGGCGCCTGCAGGAGCAGGGTGCGGTGATTTACCAGGGACATGCCCGGGAACATGTCCAGGGAGCGGATGCGGTCATCATCTCCAGCGCGGTAACAGAAGACAATCCCGAAGTGCTTGCCGCCAGGGCAGCGCGTATTCCCGTGGTGCCCAGGGCGGAAATGCTGGCGGAAATCATGCGCTTTCGCTACGGCATCGCCATTGCAGGCACCCATGGCAAAACCACCACCACCAGCCTTGTTGCGACCCTGCTTATCGAAGCGGATATGGATCCGACCTTCGTTATCGGCGGACAACTCAATGCCGCGGGCAGTTACGCCCGGCTGGGTACGGGAGAGATCCTGGTCGCCGAGGCGGACGAGAGCGATGCCTCTTTCCTCTACCTGCTGCCCATGATGGCGGTGGTGACCAATGTGGACAGGGATCATATGGGCACCTATGGCGGGGACTTCAGCCGTTTGCGGGACGCCTTCGTCGAGTTTCTCCATCACCTGCCTTTCTACGGCCTGGCCATTTTGTGCATCGACGATGCCGAGGTGCGGAAACTGTTGCCCAGCGTGACCCGCCAGGTGCTTAGCTACGGCACCCGGGAAGAAGCGGACTTGCGCGCGGTCAATATTCGCTACCAAGGCCAGACCAGCCATTTCCAGGTGCAGATGAAAGGCCGGGAAATGTTCGATATCAGCCTGAACCTGCCGGGCGAACACAATGTCATGAATGCTTTGGCCGCCATCGCCGTGGCGCTGGAAATGGGAGTGGATACCAAGGCCATTCACCAGGCGCTGGCGGGATTCGCCGGCATTGGCCGCCGCTTTCAGGTGCATGAGCATTGTGATTTTGGCGCCGGCGGCTTCATGCTGGTGGATGATTATGGCCACCATCCCCGGGAGATCGCGGCGACCATCCGCGCCGTGCGGGAAGGCTGGCGGTCGCGGCGCCTGGTGCTGGTGTTTCAGCCGCATCGCTATACGCGCACCCATGATGCGTTTGAGGATTTCGTGCAGGTCTTGTCCGGAGCGGATGTGCTGGTACTGACCGAGGTGTACGCCGCGGGTGAGAAACCATTGCCGGATGCGGATGGCCGGGCCTTGAGTCGGGCCATTCGGACCCGGGGACAGACTGACCCGGTGTTTGTCGATGACTTGACGGATCTGCCGGAAGTGCTCAGGGGCGTGGTGCATGCCGGTGACATTCTGCTCATGATGGGAGCGGGAGATATTGGACAAATGGCAGCCAGGCTGTCGGAGGAATGGTGCAAATGAAACAGCAGAGCATGATCAGGTATTTGCACATGGGATGTGGTGAATCGCTGGCTGCCCGCCAGCTGGGAGATTTGGCTTTGAAAGAGATTGCGGCGGCCAGGCAGTTGCAGCCCGTGCCGTCTGCCGATGCAAAGAAAAGGAGGAAACCCCATGAGGAGCAGCGCTGAAGCAACGCGCCATCATACGATGTTGCTTTTTGATGAATCCATGGCGAAGCACACCACCTGGCGGGTAGGTGGTCTGGCGCGCTATTACTTTCAGCCCGCGGATGTGGGGGATCTGTCGGACTTTCTGCGTTCGCTGCCGGCTGCGGAACAGATTCTATGGCTGGGGCTGGGCAGCAATCTGCTGGTGCGTGATGGTGGATTTGCCGGAACCGTAATCGCCGTTTGCGGGCGGCTGAACGAAATCGAAACCATTGCCGGAAATCGTCTGCGCATCGGCGCCGGCGCGCCCAGCGCCCTGGTGGCCAGGCATGCAGCCCGCGCCGGCCTGTGCGGGGCGGCGTTTCTTGCGGGCATCCCCGGAACCATGGGTGGCGCCCTGGCAATGAACGCCGGCGCCTTTGGCGGCGAGACCTGGCAGCGGGTGATCAATGTGCAGACCATCGACCGGCGGGGCGTGGTGCACAGGCGTACACCCCTGGAGTACCGCGTGGCCTACCGGGAAGTGGAAATGCCCGGAGAAGAATGGTTCATCGGCTGCGAACTGCAACTGGAACCTGGCGATGCGGAGGCGGAGCGCAGGGAGGTGCAGCGTCTGCTGGCCCGGCGCAACGCCACCCAGCCCGTAGGCCAGCCCAGCGCGGGATCGACCTTTCGCAACCCGCCGGGGGATCATGCGGCGCGTTTGATCGAGGCGGCGGGGCTGAAAGGATGCCAGCTCGGCGGCGCCAGGGTATCGGAAAAGCACGCCAATTTCATCGTCAATACGGGAAGCGCCACAGCGGCGGATATCGAAGCGCTGATCCGGCATGTGCAGCGAGTGGTGGAACAGGACGCGGGGATCCGCCTGCAAACCGAAGTGCATATCGTGGGGGAGCCTGGGTGAGCATTCAGGCGGCGGATTTCGGCAAGGTGGCGGTGCTCATGGGTGGCTGGTCTGCGGAAAGGGCGGTGTCCCTCAAGAGCGGCGCCGCGGTGCTCGCCGGTTTGCGTGAAAAGGGCGTGGATGCCCATGGCGTCGATACTGGCCGGGATATTTGCGAAGTGCTGAGGAAAGGCGGCTTCGACCGGGTGTTCGTCATGCTCCATGGCCGTGGCGGGGAGGACGGCGTGATTCAGGGCCTGCTGGAAACCCTGGGGCTGCCCTATACGGGCAGCGGCGTACTGGGCTCGGCTCTGGCCATGGACAAGATGCGCAGCAAGCAGCTGTGGTCAGCCCTGGGACTGCCCACGCCAGCCTACAGGCAAATTCGCGGAGAAGAGGATTTTGATGATGTTGTCGAGGCGCTGGGGTTTCCGCTGATGGTCAAGCCGGTGCATGAAGGCTCCAGTATCGGCATCAGCAAGGTGGAGGATGCCGCCGCCTTGCAACCGGCCTGGGCGCTGGCGCGCGGGTTCGATTCCGTGGTGCTGGCGGAGCGCTGGATCGCGGGCAAGGAATACACGGTCGCTGTTTTGGATGCCAAGGCGTTGCCCGTGATCCGCCTGGAAACACCCCATGAAATCTATGATTACGCCGCCAAGTACGAAACGGATACCACGGGGTATTTCATTCCCAGCGGCCTGCCGGCGGCGGCGGAAAGCCGCATGCAGGAGCTGGCGCTACAAGCGTTTCATGCTGTTGGCGCCAGTGGCTGGGGGCGCGTGGACTTCATGGTGGATGCCCAGGGGCAACCCTGGCTGGTGGAGGTCAATACCGTGCCGGGAATGACGGACCACAGCCTGGTTCCCATGGCGGCGGCGGCAGCGGGAATGGATTTCCCCGAATTGGTATGGCGGATTTTGTGCGGCTCGCTGGAGAACGGGCAATGAAGGGGAGAAAGATGAATTCCCTGTTTCGGCGCTGGCGCTTGTGGGCGCTGGGCGGCTTTGCGCTGGCGGGCGCGGCGGGCCTTTATGCCCTGGCCGGATACCTGATGAATCCCCAGGTATTGCCCATACGCAGCATACAAATCAAGAATGAATTTCGTAATCTGGACAAGGTCAGCCTGCAGCAGGCTTTGCTCAAGGCGATTGACGGCGGTTTTTTCAGCGTGGATTTGCACAAGCTGCGTGAAGCCGCCCTGAGCGCCGCCTGGGTGGCGGAAGCGCGGGTCACGAGAGTCTGGCCGGACAAACTGGTGGTGGAAGTGGTGGAGCAGAGGCCCATTGCCAACTGGGGCGAGGACGCCTTGCTGAACGCCAGCGGCGAAGTGTTCCGTCCGCAACGAAAACCGGACAAGCCGCTGTCCCTGCGTTTCAACGGCGATGAGGACAAGGCGGCGCTGATGCTGGACTTTTTTATCACGGAACAAAAGGTGTTCCGGGAGCATGGCATGTCCATCCGTGAAGTGGATCTGGACAAGCGCGGTGAATGGCGGCTGAAACTGACGGATGGCACGACTATTGTGGTGGGCAAGGAACAGATGGACAAGCGAATACGACGTTTGCTGGGCGTGTATGCAGTGCTGGAACAGGCGGAAAAAAAGCCCCTGCGCGTGGATTTGCGCTATGAGCAGGGTTTCGCCGTGAGTTGGCGGGCAGAGGAAAAAGGCTGATGAGAAAAGCTGGCAAAAGAATCATCGTGGGTCTGGATATCGGCACTTCCAAGGTGGTGGCCATTGTCGGGGAAGTGACGGAAGACGATGAAATCGAAATCATCGGTATCGGCAGCAACCCTTCCCATGGTTTGAAAAAAGGCGTGGTGGTCAATATCGAATCCACGGTGCAGTCCATACAACGGGCGGTGGAAGAGGCGGAGCTGATGTCCGGCGTGGAGATCGAATCCGTCTATGCGGGCATTGCCGGCAGTCATGTATCCAGCCTCAACTCCCATGGCATTGTGGGCATCAATGATGGGGAAGTTAGCGCCAGCGACGTGGAGCGTGTCATCGATGCGGCGCGGGCGGTGCCCATTCCGGCGGATCAGCGCATTCTGCACATTCTTCCCCAGGAATTCATCATCGACAACCAGGAGGGCATCCACGAACCCGTGGGCATGTGTGGCGTGCGCCTGGAGGCCCAGGTGCATATGGTCACCGGCGCGGTCAGCGCGGCGCAGAATATCATCAAATGCGTACGCCGCTGCGGGCTGGATGTGCAGGATCTGATCCTGGAGCAGATCGCCTCCAGCCATTCCGTGCTGGATGAGGAAGAAAAAGACCTGGGGGTGTGCCTGGTGGACATTGGTGGCGGCACCACGGATATTGCCGTGTTTACCGGCGGCTCCATTCGCCACACCGCGGTGATTCCCATCGCCGGCGACCAGGTGACCAACGATATTGCAGTGGCCCTGCGCACGCCCACCCATTTTGCGGAGGAGATCAAGCTGAAGTACGCCTGCGCCCTGAGCAAGCTTCCCTCGGCGGATGAAACCATCGAGGTGCCGAGCATCGGCGACCGCGCGCCGCGGCGCATGTCCCGCCAGACCCTGGCGGAAGTGGTCGAACCCCGTTACGAAGAGCTGCTCACCCTGGTGCATGAAGAGCTGCGCCGCTCCGGGTTCGAGCATCTGGTCGCCGGCGGCATCGTGCTCACCGGCGGCAGTTCGAAAATGGAAGGGCTGGTGGATCTGGCCGAAGAAGTATTCCACATGCCGGTGCGCCTCGGGGTGCCCCAGTATGTGACCGGTCTGGTGGATGTGGTGCGTAACCCCATCCATGCGACGGGCGTTGGCTTGCTGTTGTTCGGACAGCAAAACAGTTCAATCAACGTGCCTCATGAGAACAAGGGTGCGTTGCGGGCAACCTGGGAGCGGATGAAAAGCTGGTTCCAGGGAAATTTCTAGATTTAGGTAAAACGTGTATAAGCAGCTCCCTGGCAGGAGCATACAGGCAGATTGTTTAGGAGATTGGTGAAATGTTTGAATTAGTGGATGTAGACAGCCAGAACGCGGTCATCAAGGTCATCGGCATTGGCGGCGGTGGTGGAAACGCCGTGACGCATATGCTGCGTGGCAATATCGAAGGTGTGGATTTTATCTGCGCCAACACAGATGCCCAGGCCCTCAACAACTCGGAGGTGAATACCACCTTGCAGATCGGGTCGGGTCTGACCAAGGGGCTGGGCGCGGGCGCCAACCCCCAGATCGGCCATCAGGCGGCCATGGAGGACAAGGATCGCATTGCCGAGGCCATCAAGGGTTCGGACATGATCTTCATTACCGCCGGCATGGGTGGCGGCACCGGCACCGGCGCCGCCCCCGTGGTTGCCGAGGTGGCGAAGGAGCAGGGTATCCTGACCGTTGCCGTGGTCACCAAGCCCTTTCCTTTCGAGGGCGAAAAACGCATGAAAGTTGCGGAAATGGGTATCGAGGAACTCGGCAAGCATGTGGATTCCCTGATTACCATTCCCAATGAAAAGCTGCTGGCGGTGCTGGGCAAGAGCACCAGTCTGCTGGATGCGTTCAAGGCGGCCAATGATGTATTGCTGAATGCGGTGCAGGGCATTGCCGAACTGATCACCCGTCCCGGCCTGATCAACGTGGATTTTGCCGATGTGCGCACGGTGATGGGGGAAATGGGCATGGCGATGATGGGTTCTGGCAGTGCTTCGGGTGAAGAGCGGGCGCGCAAGGCGGCGGAAGCCGCGGTCAACTGTCCCCTGCTGGATGATTTCCATCTTACCGGGGCCAAGGGCGTACTGGTGAATATTACCGCCGGCCTGGATCTGGGAATTGGTGAGTTTGACGAAGTGGGCACTACCGTCAAGGAGTTTGCCCGGGAAGACGCCACGGTCGTGGTCGGTACGGTCATCGATCCGGAAATGCATGACGAATTGCGGGTGACCGTGGTCGCCACAGGTCTTGGCGAGGAAGAGGAAGTAGAGATCGCCCGGCCGGAAATGGAGGTGGTCCCCGCGCCCAAGGCGGTGATTCCCGAGACGGACGGCGCCAGTCAGTACGAAGAACCGCAGGTGCAGAGAAATGCCGCCCGCTCCTACGAGAACCTGGAGGTTCCCACGGCCATTCGCCGTCGCCAGGAGCAAAAGGCCGCCGCCCAGCCTCTGGACAAGCAGGATATGGACTACCTGGATATCCCTGCTTTTCTGCGCCGCCAGGCGGATTGAGCCGGATGCCGGGCGTTTGCATTCGGGGTTGAAAAAGGGTACATTAGGGAAATCCCTGATTTGCCCCTATGATATTCCTAGGGGCAATTCTGTATTTTTCGGCATTTGGCCGCAGGCGGAGAGAAAACGCTGATGATAAGGCAACGTACACTGAAGAATGTCATAAGAGCCACGGGAGTTGGCCTGCATACTGGCGAAAAGGTTTTTCTTACCCTGCGTCCCGCCGCTGTGGATACGGGCATCGTTTTCCGCCGGGTCGATCTTCCCCGGCCCATGGATATTCCGGCCACGGCAGAAAATGTCGGCAGCACCCAGCTTTCCACCACCCTGGAAAAAGACGGGGTGGAGATTTCCACCGTGGAGCATTTGCTGTCCGCCTTTGCCGGCCTGGGCATAGACAATGCCTATGTGGATGTGAGCGCGCCGGAGGTTCCCATCATGGATGGCAGCGCCGGTCCTTTTGTCTTCCTCATTCAATCTGCCGGTGTGGAAGAGCAGAACGCCCTGAAAAAGTTTATACGCATCAAGGATGTGGTCGAAGTCAAGGATGGCGACAAGTTTGCCCGCTTCGAGCCCTTCGAAGGCTTCAAGGTCAGTTTTGGCATTGATTTCGATCATCCGGTGTTTACCGATGACACCCAGTTTTCCAGCATCGATTTCTCCTCCACCTCTTTCGTAAAAGAAGTCAGCCGCGCGCGCACCTTTGGTTTTCTGCGGGAAATCGAAATGTTGCGGGAAAAGAATCTGGCCCTGGGCGGCAGTATGGACAACGCCATCGTGGTGGATGATTACCGCGTGCTGAATAGCGATGGCTTGCGTTATGACGACGAGTTCGTCAAACACAAGATCCTGGACGCCATTGGCGATCTGTATCTTCTGGGGCACAGCCTGATCGGTTCTTTCCGTGGCTACAAGTCCGGCCATGCCTTGAACAACAAATTGCTGAACAAGCTGATTGCCACCCCGGAAGCCTGGGAAGAAGTGACTTTCGATGAGGGAGACGGCCTGGCGCCAATCTCCTATATCGCGCCGGTTCACGCTTCCTGAAGAAAAATTCTGGTAGATTCAACGATTGGAAGTCCCGCTCAGTCGCTTCAAGGCTGCGCGGATGGCCTCATCGTCGATGGAATCCGCCAGTTGACTGACCAGTGTAGCGGTTTTCTCCGGCAGGGAACCCAATGGCTTTCTTGCGGGTCTAATGTTGCTGGATAAATGGATGCGGACATCCAGTTTGCTCAGGTTTGGCGCCTGATCCCTGGCGGCCTGAAGAATCTGCGGCGCATGGAAGCGCAGGCGCGTTCCCCAAACCGGGGAGTCGGTATGCAGGATGAGCCGCGCGCCGCTGATGCGGGCATGGATGCAATGTTGTCCCAGGGGCGCAGGCAGCAGCCGGCGGATTTGCTCCAGCAGCGATTGTTGCTGTTGCAGCATGCGGGCCAGGTGCCCCAGCTGTTCACTATTGGTGACTACGTTCGATACTGTGCGTGGTTTTTTTGTCATAGCGGATTGATTATACGATGTCTTCCAGTCATGGAATCAGGAATGATGCTTCCGGTCGGTCAGGCAAATACTTGCTGCTGACGGTTTTGCTCACTGGCGCCGCGCTATTGGGGGGATATCAGTATGGCAAGCTGCAGGCCGTGCAGATTGCCGAAGATGAGGCCATGCAGGCCACCCTGCAGGCCATGGCGGAAGAACGACGCGAGCTGGATGCCATGCGAAACAGCATGGAAGCGGAGCTGGACGCCCTGGCCCTGCGCATTGGCAGCCTGCGCGCCCATTTGTTGCGCTTGAATGCCCTGGGGGAGCGCCTGGTCAGCGTCGGCAATCTGGATTCCCAGGAATTTGATTTCGCGGCCGAACCCGCGCAGGGCGGCATGGATCAGGCGGATGCCGAATCCGTAGGCATGATGGAGCTGGAAAGCGAGCTGCAACGCCTTTCGGCGGCGTTCGCCGACCGGGAGCACAAGCTGATCCTGCTGGAAGAGATGCTGTCCAAGCGTGACGTGCGGGAACAGGTGATTCCTTCCGGGCGGCCCCTCAAGCATGGTTTTATCAGCTCGACTTTTGGCCGCCGCACCGATCCTTTCACCGGCAAGAAGAAATACCACAAAGGCGTTGATTTCGTCGGCAAGCGCGGCAGTGAAGTGCTGGCGGTGGCCGCCGGTGTCGTCACCAAGTCCGAACGCACCGGCGGTTATGGCAATGTAGTGGAAATTCGCCACGCGGATGGCTATGTCACCCGCTACGCGCACAACCAGGAAAACCTGGTGAAAGAAGGAGATCGCGTGGAAAAAGGCGAGCCCATCGCCATGCTGGGTTCCACGGGACGTTCCAGCGGCCCCCATGTGCATTTCGAAGTGCGCCGAAATGGAAAGATCATCAATCCCGCCCGTTTCATCAAAGGTGGTTGAGCTTCCTTCCATCTCTTCATATTCCTTCAGTAAACACACCGCTTTTGCGGTATCATTTCCCCTTCGTTCCTGGCTGAAAAAACCTTGTGATTGCATGGTTTGCAGCCGTTATTGTTTCAGACCCTGAAAGGTCCCGCGCTACATGTTCAATAAAATCGCAAAAAAAGTATTTGGCAGCCGCAATGAGCGGGTGGTCAAACGCATGTTCAAGGAAGTAGAAAAGATCAATGCCCTGGAAGACTCGGTAAAACGCCTGTCCGATGAGGAATTGCGGGGCAAGACTGCCGAGTTTCGCCAGCGCCTGGAAGATGGGGAATCCCTGGACAAGCTCCTGCCGGAGGCGTTTGCCGTGGTGCGGGAGGCGAGCATGCGAACCCTGGGCATGCGCCATTTCGATGTGCAGTTGATTGGCGGCATGGTCTTGCACCAGGGAAAAATCGCGGAAATGCGCACGGGGGAAGGCAAGACCCTGGTGGCCACCCTGGCGGTGTACCTGAACGCCCTGGAAGGCAAAGGGGTGCATGTGGTGACGGTGAACGACTATCTGGCGCGCCGGGATGCCGCCTGGATGGGCAAGCTCTATCATTTTCTCGGCATGAGCACCGGCATCATCAATTCCTCCGGCGGTGCCGGGCCGGATTCCAGCTCCTATCTTTTCGATCCGGAATACGATGGCGCCGGGAGCGGCCACCGGTTTTTGCGCAATGTCAGCCGCAAGGAAGCCTATGACTGCGATATCACCTACGGCACCAACAACGAATACGGTTTCGACTATCTGCGCGACAACATGGCTTTCGAAGCCGCCCAGCGGGTGCAGCGTCTTCATTACGCGGTGGTGGACGAAGTGGATTCCATTCTCATTGATGAGGCCAGAACACCCCTGATCATTTCCGGGCCGGCGGAAGACAGCTCCGAGTTGTATCGCAAGATCAACAAAATCATACCTCATCTGACGCGCCAGGATCCCATCACCAATGAGGAAGGCAAGCCGGATTTCGGTCCGGGCGACTATTCCGTGGACGAGAAGAGCAAGCAGGTCTTTCTCAGCGATGAAGGGCATGAGCATGTAGAGAACATGCTTATCGAGGCCGGACTCCTGGATGAGGACGCCAGTTTGTACGATACCGGCAATATCACCCTCATGCATCATGTGATGGCCGCCTTGCGGGCGCATGTGATCTTTCAGCGCAATGTGGATTATATCGTGCGCGATGGCCAGATCATCATCGTTGATGAATTTACCGGGCGCACCATGCCGGGCCGGCGTTGGTCCGAAGGTCTGCACCAGGCCGTGGAAGCCAAGGAGGGAGTGGAGATCCAGCAGGAAAACCAGACCCTGGCCTCCATCACTTTCCAGAATTTCTTCCGTCTGTACGACAAGCTCTCCGGCATGACCGGCACGGCGGATACGGAAGCCTTCGAGTTTCAGCAGATCTATGGCCTGGAGGTGGTGGTCATACCCACCAACAAACCCATGCAGCGTGATGACCAGACGGACCTGGTGTACCTCACGCCACAGGAAAAATTCGATGCAATCGTCGAGGATATCCGTGATTGCGTGGAACGCGGCCAGCCCGTGCTGGTGGGCACTGCTTCCATCGAGGTTTCCGAGCTGGTGTCGGGGCTGCTGGACAAGGCGAACATCAAGCATGAAGTGCTCAACGCCAAACAGCATGAACGCGAAGCCCGCATCGTTGCGGAAGCCGGGCTGCCTGGTGCGGTGACCATCGCCACCAATATGGCGGGTCGCGGCACCGATATCGTGCTGGGCGGCAATGTCGATGTGGAAATCGAAAACCTGGGGCCGGAAGCCACCGAGGAGCAACGGAAGGCGTTGCAGGAAGCATGGGAGCAGCGGCACCAGCAGGTGCTGGACGCAGGCGGCCTGCGGGTGATCGGCACGGAACGTCATGAGTCCCGTCGTATCGACAATCAGTTGCGCGGCCGCTCCGGCCGTCAGGGCGATCCCGGTTCCAGCCGTTTCTATCTTTCCCTGGAAGACAGCCTGATGCGCATCTTCGCTTCCGAGCGTGTCGGCAAGCTGATGCAGAAGCTGGGCATGCAGGAAGGCGAGGCCATCGAGCATCCCTGGGTGAACAAGGCCATCGAGAACGCCCAGCGCAAGGTGGAAGGCCGCAATTTCGACATCCGCAAACAGTTGCTGGAATACGATGACGTCGCCAACGATCAGCGCAAGGTGGTCTATGAGCAGCGCAATGAACTCATGGATGTGGATGATATCTCCGACACCATCGCCAGTCTGCGCGCGGATGTGCTCAATGATGTCATCGATGCCTATATTCCGCCGCAAAGCATTGAAGAGCAGTGGGATATTCCCGGTCTCACCGCTGCGCTGAAGGAGCGTTTCGATCTGGATCTGCCCCTGCAACAGTGGCTGGACGAAGACGATTCCCTGCATGAGGAAACCCTGCGCCAGCGCCTGCTGGAATCCCTGGAGCAGGCCTATGCGGACAAGGTGGCGGTTGCGGGTGAAGAGCAGATGCGCTATATCGAAAAAGCCGTGATGCTGCAAACCCTGGATACCCACTGGAAGGAGCATCTGGCGGCGATGGACTATCTGCGCCAGGGCATACATTTACGCGGCTATGCGGCCAAGAATCCCAAGCAGGAATTCAAACGCGAGGCTTTCGAGCTGTTTTCCAGTATGCTGGATGCGATCAAGGTCGAAGTGGTGGAGATCCTCAGCAAGATGCAGCTGGCGGATGCGCCCACCCTGGAAGCCGAACCCCAGATCAGCGAGTTTGAATTCAAGCATGAAGCCTTCGGCGGCCTGCCGGAAGAAGAGCAGGCGCAAGCTGCGGCGGCGGAAGCGCCCCAGCAACCCTATGTGCGCCCCGACCGCAAGATCGGCCGCAACGAACCCTGTCCCTGTGGTTCCGGGAAAAAATACAAACAGTGCCATGGCAAGCTGCAGTAGCCGTGCGTACTGAGGTATTCCCGGTCGCCGGCGTTCGTCTGGCGGCGGTGGCTGCAGGGATTCGCTACCAGGGCCGGGACGACCTGGCGCTCATGGAACTGGCGGACGGCAGTGCCGCCGCCGCCGTGTTCACCCGCAATGCATTTTGCGCGGCCCCGGTGATCCTGGCCCGCCGCCACCTTGACCAGGCGGATCCGCGTTATCTGCTGATCAACTCCGGCAACGCCAACGCAGGCACGGGAGAAGCGGGAATGGCGGCCAGCAGGGAAAGCTGCCGTCTGCTGGCCGCTGCCGCTGGCGTCGCCCCGAATCAGGTGCTGCCATTTTCTACCGGCGTCATTGGCGAGGATTTGCCTACAGATCCCTTTGCCCGCGCAGCGCCCGACCTGCTTTCCTCTCTGGGGGAAGACAACTGGTTGCCCGCTGCCCGCGCCATTATGACCACGGATACGGTGCCCAAGCTGGCCAGCCGCCGCTTTCAGGTTGAAGGGAAAACCGTAACAGTTACCGGCATGAGCAAGGGTTCCGGCATGATCCGCCCCGATATGGCGACCATGCTGGCGTTTGTCGCTACGGATGCGCTGATCTCTTCCTCCAGGCTGCAACCGGTGCTGGAAGCGGCAGTCGGTCCCTCTTTCAATTCCATTACCGTAGACGGGGACACTTCCACCAACGATGCTTGTGTGCTGGTTGCCAGCGGCGCAGCCGGCGTGGAGGTGGATGCTGAAGCCACTGCTTCCGGGCGGGCATTCCGCCAGGCGGTGAATGAAGTCTGCATGGAGCTGGCCCGTGCCATCGTGCTGGATGGGGAAGGGGCAACCAAACTGGTGGAAATCGTCGTGGAAGAAGCCGGCTCGGAAGCCGAGGCAAGGGGCGTGGCCTATACCGTTGCTCATTCGCCGCTGGTAAAAACCGCATTGTTTGCCGCCGACCCCAACTGGGGGCGCATCCTCGCCGCTGTGGGCAGGGCCGGAGTCAGCAACCTCGACATCAGCAAAGTCCGTATCTGGCTGGATGATGTCTGCATCGTCAGCCAGGGAAAAAGAGATGCCGGGTATACGGAAGAAGCCGGTCAATCGGTCATGAATCAACCGGGCTTTGCCATTCGCGTTGCCTTGGGAAAAGGGCAGGCCCGCACCCGTATCCTCACCTGTGACCTGTCTTACGACTATGTAAAAATCAATGCCGAATACCGCAGCTGAAGTGGCGGAGATTCATGTGGCGGCGGGTGTACTGAAGAACCCGAAAGGGGAAATCTTGCTGGCCCGGCGTTCCCCGGACAGCCATCAGGGCGGTTTGTGGGAGTTCCCCGGCGGCAAGATCGAGCCGGGCGAGACAGCGCGGCAGGCGCTGCTGCGGGAGCTGGAGGAAGAGCTGGGCGTGGGGGTGGAGGAGTGCCGGCCCTTGATTCGCGTCTCCCATTGCTATGCAGATCGCAAGGTGGTGCTGAATACCTGGCTGGTCAGCCGATGGCGGGGTGAACCCCAGGGAAAGGAAGGCCAGCCCCTGTCCTGGGTGCCGTCTCATGAGCTGTATCGCTGGCCCATGCCGGCTGCGGACAAGCCCATCCTGAATGCCCTGCGCCTGCCCGATACTTATCTGATCACCCCGCCAGGGATCGAGAACCAGGAGCGCTTCCTGGGGCAGTTGGAAGAAGCGTTGAAATCCGGCATATCCCTGCTGCAGTTTCGCGTGTTCGGCCTGGAGGCTGGTCGGTTGGAACAGCTGGCCCGGGAAGCTTGCCTGTTGTGCAGTGAGCACGGCGCGCGCATGATGTTGAACGGTTCCTTGGCCCTGGCGCGGAAAATCGGCGCGCATGGTCTGCACCTGGATCGGCGCCGCCTGCTGTCGTTACGCAGCCGGGAGGAGTATGCGGATTTGCTTTTGTCGGCATCTTGCCACAATGCCCGGGAGCTGAGGTGGGTGGAGCATTTGGGAGTGGATTTTGCAGTGCTGTCCCCCGTGTTGCCCACAATGAGCCACCCGGACGCCGAGGTGCTGGGTTGGGAGAGGTTCCGGGAGTTGTGTGCGGAGATTTCCGTTCCCGTCTATGCCCTGGGTGGCATGTCGGCGGATTTGTTGGAGCAGAGCTGGGCGCAGGGGGCGCAGGGGATTGCCGGCATTCGCGGATTGTGGCCGGTTTTGTAGCCTGATCAATCTGGGTTCTGTGGCTCTTCTTCCTCATCGCTGAGCCATTCATTCAAATCGATGAGTTGGCAGCGCCTGCTGCAAAATGGCCGCCAGATGGAGGTCTTCTCCCATTTCACCGGCTGGCCGCAGCTGGGGCAGGAGACGGTTGCCGGCGCTTTTTCTGGTGCGTGTGGTTCAGATCGCACAGGTCTTGAGCGCAAAAGGGACATCTTGTTCGGTTTGCTGTGGGTGCTCCCACTGGCTGCTCTCCAGAAAGCGGATGCAGAACCGGTGCTTGCTGCCGCTGATTTCCGCATAGAGCAGGGATGCCGCTTCCACCTTTACCTGGATCAGCTGGATGCCCCGTTTGGAATTCAGGTTTTGCTGGTAAATGCCCCCAACCGCTGTTTGTTCCTGGTAGACATTGCTGCTGCGCAGTAATCCCAGCAGCAATTCCGCCGTTTCCTGCACTGTGCTGATTTCATGCCGCCAGCCATCGAGTTGCATGACTCTTTCCGTATGCGGCAGGTTGAGCCAGTAGTGGAATTGGGGCAAATCGAATTCATAACTGCCGCCAGGTATGGGCGCACGCTGGGAGATGCTGTTGAGAAAGTCGTTTTTTCGCAAGGAGCCGCCAAGCTGCCGGTTGCAGGCGTACAGGCGCTCGGTCATGTGTGTGATGTCGTCCAGCACCTGTTGCAGGCGCACCTGGTCTACTTTTGGGTTGGCGCCGATGGATGCCAGGGATTTTTGTTGCTGATCCAGTTGTTTGATCAGGTCTTTCTTGATGTCCGTGCGGGCGAGTATGCTGCTGATGTCCAGCAATGCCTGTAGCGCAGCCCGGCTCTGCCATTGGCTGCTGCCGGCAAGATGGTATTCGAACTGCTCGAATAAATGGGCGATCCGCAACAGGGTGCGCGTCCGTTCGTTTAATGGGTGTTCGAAAAGAATCGGGTTTTGCAAAGCAGGCATCCGGCCAGTGGCAATGATGTTGGTATTGTCCTCCAGATGGAGGAGAGGTTCAATCTGAACGGCTTCCCAGGGACAGGTAGTGTTCGTGCAGTTTTTCCACCTGCCTGTGCAAATCCTGCAAAGTGCCGGTATTCAGAATAATGTCGTCGGCAATATTCCTGCGGGCTTCCCTGGGAGCCTGGGCGGCGAGAATCCTTTTTGCCTGTTCCTTGCTACCGCCGTCTCTTTGGCATACCCGCTGAATTTGCAAACTTTCCGGGACGTCCAGTAAAAGAACCCGGTCTACCATGGCGTTCAGATTGTTCTCCACCAGTAAAGGGACAACCAATATGGCGTAGGGTTCATTCTTGATTCGGGATAAGCGGCGTTTGGTCTCTGTGCGGATGGCGGGATGGAGAATGGCTTCGAGAGCAGCTTTTGCCGCGGCATCGGTAAAGATATGTTCCCGGAGCAATCTTCGATTGAGGCTGCCATCCGCCAAGAGGAAGCGGGCGCCGAATTGATTCTGAATATCTGCAAGTGCGGGCTTTCCCGGCTCGACCAGCTCCCGGCTGATTTGATCCGTATCGATAACCGGCGCGCCCAGGTGCGCAAAATGATTGCTGACCATGGTTTTGCCGCTGGCGATGCCGCCTGTAAGACCAATCTTGAGCATGGTTGTGGCGGGGCGCCTAGCCGATACCGGCAAATTGCAGGTAGCTTTGGTTGATTTCATCGCCCCAGAGCATGGCGATCCACCCTGCGGCTGCCAGATAGGGGCCAAAAGGAATGGGTATGGCCTTGTCTCTTCCCTGGAACAGGATCATGCCCAGGCCGCTTATCGCGCCAACCGCGGCGGACAACAACAGAATCTGGGGCAGTAACTGCCAGCCCAGCCAGGCGCCGAACAGGGCGAAGAGTTTGAAATCCCCGTAACCCATGCCTTCCTTGCCGGTGATCAGCAAAAACAGGTGAAAGAGAAACCAAAGCGACAAATAGCCCGCCACAGCGCCGTAAATGGCGGATTCGATGTCCGTGAACCAGCCATTGAGGTTCAGCACCAGCCCCAACCAGATCAGGGGCAGTATGAGTACATCCGGCAGCAGTTGCAGCTTGATGTCGATGACGCTCATGGTGATGAGTGACCAGGTCAAAACCAGGGCCGCCAGGGTCTGCCAGGTGAAGCCAAAATGCCAGGCCACGGCTACGGAAAGGATTGCCGAGAGCAGTTCAACCGCAGGGTACTGGATGGAGAGGCGAACGCCACAGGAAGCGCATTTCCCTTTTTGCAGCAACCAGCTGATGACGGGAATGTTTTCCCAAGCCTTTATGCGGTGCCCACAGGAAAGGCATGTGGACGGGGGCGTCATCAGATAGGCCAGGCCAAACCATTTGTTTGGTTGGTAGTTTGTTTCTATCCCCGCCAGCGCATCACAGGCCTCTTTTAATTCTCCCTCCATGCGCTTGGGGAGGCGATAGATGATTACGTTCAGGAAACTTCCTACGGTCAGGCCGAGGAGGAAGGTCAAAGGGTAGAAAATGATTGGTTGAGAAAATACCTCTTCCATCAGATGGCTGCGCCAAGTTTGAAGATAGGTAGGTACATAGCCACCACCAAGCCACCTACCAGGGTACCCAGGACGACCATAATCAGTGGTTCCATCAAACTGCTAAGTGCGTCTACAGCGTTATCTACCTCTTCTTCATAAAAATCAGCCACTTTTCCCAGCATGTCATCCAATGCGCCAGATTCCTCGCCAATGGCTACCATTTGTCTAACCATGTGTGGAAATAGCGGTTGTTGCTCCATTGCCAGACGAAGGGACTGGCCGGTAGCAATATCTTCCCGCATTTCCTTTACGGCGTTGCCATAGACGATACTGCCAGTTGCGCCAGAAACAGATTCCAGGGCTTCAACCATGGGTACGCCTGCAGCGAACATGGTGGATGTGGTGCGTGCGAAGCGCGCTAGTGCAGATTTGTGCATGATTGAGCCAAAAACTGGCATTTTGAGCATGGCTCTATCGACGAGTTCCCGGAACTTCGGTGAACGCTTCCACAAATTCGAGACTAAGATAACTGTTGCTGCGATTCCCAGCAATATTGCCCACCAGTAGTCCTGTATGAAATAGGATAGATCGAGAACAAGTTGGGTAAAAGCAGGTAACTCAGCTCCAAAACTTTCAAATAGTTCAGCAAATATCGGAACGACAAAAATCAGCAAAATCGCTGTAACGACAATGCCTACAACAATTACAGAAGCAGGATAGACCAATGCCTTCTTGATCTTTTTCTTCATTGATTCTGTTTTTTCTTTGTAGGTTGCAATCCGATCCAACAATGTTTCTAATACGCCAGCTTGTTCGCCGGCCTCAACCAGATTGCAGAACAAATCGTCAAAATACAGAGGATGCTTACGCAGGGCATTGGTCAGGGAGGTGCCGCCTTCGATTTCGGCCTTGATGGCCAGTATTAATTCTTGCACTGATGGATTGTTATGCCCTTTTCCCACGATATCCAGCGCCTGCACCAGGGGCACCCCTGCTTTCATCATGGTGGCCAATTGTCGGGAGAACACGGCAATATCGCCCGTTGTGATTTTGGGTTTGCCAAACGAAAGGGTGATCTGTTTCTGCACCTTGATCGGGGTTACGCCTTGCTTGCGCAAATCCGCCCGAACAATTGCATCGTTGGCGGCCCGAAGCTTTCCCTTGATCTTTTTTCCACGCCTGTCGGTTCCCGTCCAGGCGTATTCGTAGGACTTTTCCGCCTTTGGTTTTTTCGCCGCTTTGGTTGCCATGCTCAATTAGTCCTTGGTAATTCGATTAATTTCTTCCAGGCTGGTCAGGCCGTTTTTCACTTTCAACAGGCCCGCCGTCCTCAAATCATAATAATAGCCTTCTTTCAATGCCTGTTCCTTGAGCTGCATAGCATTTCCTTCCTCCAGAATGATTTGGGTAATGCCTTCCGAAATGGGCATGATTTCAAAAATGCCCACGCGTCCCTTGTAACCGTTGTTGCATTTATCACAGCCCACGGCTTTATAGATGGTAAGGCCGGAAGCGACATCTGCTTCTGTGAAGCCTTCCTCGAGCAATGCCTTGCGGGGGAGTTCTTCCGGTTCCTTGCAGTGTTCGCAAAGGCGCCGGCCAAGGCGCTGGGCCATGATGAGGTTCACTGATGAGGCGATGTTGTACGGCGGGATGCCCATATTGGCCAAGCGAGTCAGGGTCTGGGGTGCATCGTTGGTATGCAGGGTGGAGAGCACCATATGACCGGTTTGTGCGGCTTTGACGGCGATTTCGCCCGTCTCCAGATCCCGTATCTCCCCCACCATGATAATGTCCGGGTCCTGACGCAGGAAGGCGCGCAAGGCGTCCGCGAAATGCAGGCCGCTGGCTGTATTGATATTGACCTGGTTGATGCCTTCCACCTGAATTTCCACGGGATCTTCTGCGGTGGAAATATTGATCTCCGGATCATTCAGGATATTCAGGGCCGTGTACAGGGATACGGTTTTACCACTGCCCGTAGGGCCGGTGACCAGAATCATCCCGTAGGGCTTTTTGATCGCTTCCATGAAGAGCTGCTTTTGGTCTTCTTCAAAGCCCAGGGCATCGACGCCGATGGTTGCTGCGGATGCGTCCAGTATGCGTAGAACGACTTTTTCCCCGTACAATGTGGGACAGGTGTTTACGCGGAAATCAATGGATCGATGCTTGGATACCTTAAGCTTGATGCGCCCATCCTGTGGAACCCGCCGCTCGGCGATATTCAACCGGGCCATTACTTTCAGGCGGGAAGAAAGACGCTGGGCAATATTGACCGGCGGAGATGCCTTTTCAAACAGCAAGCCATCCTGGCGGTAGCGTATGCGGAAGCTTTTTTCATAGGGTTCGAAGTGAATGTCCGAGACGCCGCTGTTGATGGCGTCGAGGAGGATCTTGTTTACAAAGCGTACGACCGGAGCCTCATCAATTTCGGTTTGGTCATTGTCATTGGCGTCAGCATCGTCAAAATTGTCGAACTCGATGTTCTCAAGGTTCTCCTCCAGCAGTGCGCCAATTGTTTCTTCCTCGGATTTGGAGGCTTCTTCGAGAGCTACGGCAAGCTTGTCCTCTTCAACCAGGATGATTTCGATGGCGAGACCAGTATTGAACTGGATTTCCTTGATAGCCTCCTGGTTGGTCGGATCGGATGTAGCCAAGAATAGCCGGTTACCCCGTTTGGCCAGAGGAAGCACATGGTGTTTGTTTATCAGGCCTGGTTCTACTTCCCGTAAAGAGAGCGTATCCTTGCTAATGACTTCCAGATCAAGCAATGGCAGACCAAATTCCTGAGAGGCAAGAATGGCGATTTTGCGAGGCCCAACCAACCCGCTGGTGACAACATGGGATATTAGAGGCACGTTTTCTTCCAAGGCCTGTTTTGTAGCGCTAATGGCATCGTCCTTGTCCAGCAAGCCTGCGTTTACCAGGTAGCGAGAAAACCCCTTGAGATTGTCTTGTGTGCCGTCGTTCATATAAACTTGATCATCGCATTGATTGCATGGTGCCTATTTGCCCGGCACCCTGTCGTTACATACCAAATGGTTAGGAGCTTCAGACATGCACCGCTGCGTCGCAGTGCTTGCCAAGGAAGGAATCCTTGCGTGCACATGGCGTCTGGTTCCACTGCATGCCTGAGGCCCTGAATACGACATATATTGTTGCCGGGATAATAATATGTTGGTTCGAGGCTGTATAGCAAATCGCCAATCGAATTTTATGGATGGTTACAAGGGCTTAGAATACAGTTGTTTCCTTTTAAAATCGAGAGCAGATTGTTTTGAAAATGGCAATTTATTGCGTTTGTGAAGTTGCCGGGCTATCCTTTGCTCAATGCGATAATGATGCCACTAATGATAAGAAGGATGCCCACAGCCTGAGCTCCGTTCAAACTTTCCTGAAACAGCCAGGCAGCAGTTGCCGGTACGAGAATAAATGGCAGAGCCACATAAGGATATGCGTAGCTCAGGTCCAGGCGGGTCATTGCCAGGATCCATGCAATGCCACTGAAGAATGTGGTGGCCATTGCGATAATGACCCATGGGCGTAGCAGAAGCTCGAGTATATAGCTGAACTTTTCTGGTAGGCTTTCTGGCATGGGGCCAGCCAGATTGACCTGCCACTTGATGATCAGCTGGCTGACTGCGGCCATCAGTGGTGATGCAAGAGCGAAAAAATGTGCATACAGGAGTTTCATGATGATTTCCTAGCGTATTGAATGCGTACCAAATTTGGTAGGCGCCGGGTGATGTCGTCCATCACCTTCTCCGAGGGATACTGCAGGAACAATATGCCGACTTTTTGGTTCATGGGATCGTCGATGCGGCATCCCTGTTGCCACCAGTACAGTTTATCGATGAGATAAGGGTGCAACTCGGGGTCGATGGTCACACCAGCCACTTCACCAGTCCGCTCCCCCATCACACAATACCGACCGTGGTAGCCTGTCTGCCGGGCTTCGGGAAAGTCATGGCAGTTGTGACCGGCTTCGGCCTTGACAATCCATTCTGCCCAGTCGATTCCTGTGGCGCGGCTGACTGGCGCAGAGTACATGTCGCCGGAACAGCGGCGCGTAATGTCTATGATGACAGCCATATTGGATTGTGCCAGGTACTGTACATGGAAGACACCATCGACCAAATGCAGGGCTTTTGCGATTCGCTCGATGTTGTTGAGCAATCCCGGAAGGTGCGTATTGATCTGATGTGCAGGAGAGGAGGATGCATTTACATAGTACGGGTTGAAATGGGAGAACTCATTGTCGCTGTAGTGAAACACCACTTTTCCATTTACCAGAAAGGTGCTCAGGCTATGTTGTTTTCCTTCAATGTATTTTTCCACCACGATACATTTTTTGCGTGACAGCTGGAAGGCTTGCTCCACGCAATGACGGTATCGTGAAATCTCCGTGACCTTGGCAACTCCTTTGCCACCGGTGAGATCCACGGGTTTGACGATGACTGGGAAATGCAGCCTGTCTATGATCGACAAGGCTTCGTCAAGGGACTGAAGCGGCCACGCCTCCGGCGTGTCTAGTTTGTGTTTCCGGGCGAAATTCTTGAAGGTGTCCTTGGTGTGCAATAGGCGGGTGGTGTTGGCGCTGTCGTGCCCCGGGAAATCGAGTCGTTCACATACCTCTGCCGCTGTAATGATGCCAAAATCGTTGGCGCATGAGCAGATCCGGTCGGCACCCACCTGAAGGGCTACTTCGGTGATGGCATCTGGGTCGGAATAGTCGGCGGATATGTAGCGGTCGGCAAAACGATGGCCGATCAGCTCGGGGGCATTGCCTGTGGTGATCACTTCGTATCCCAAGGATTTTCCGGCCCGTATGAGGGGGATTTCCGAATGGCTGCCATTCAGAATGAGCAGGCGTTTCCGCGTCATGCTTTCTCGTCCGGTCGGCGGTGGCGGGTCCAGATTGTCTTCAGATAGCTATATTCGTCAAAGGCCAGAATGGATTTGTCCTTCCCAATACCGGATTCCTTGATTCCTCCAAAAGGAGCGCTGTTGTCGTCTTCACCGTAGCTGTTGACATGAATGATGCCGGCCTCCAACCGGCGAGATGCATGATAGGCTTCATCCAAGTCGTCAGTCCAGATGGCAGCAGCCAGCCCGAAGCTGGAATCATTGGCGATTTCTATGGATTTTTCCAGAGATGATGAGCTCATCACTGTCAGTACGGGGCCGAATATTTCTTCGCGCCATATTTCGCACTGGGGGTCATCCACCAGAAACACGATTGGTGTAATGAAGATTGCTTGGCGGGGCATTCCATGGGGAGAGGATGCGCTCCATTGGCGCAGGGAACACTGCTGACCACGACGGATATAGGCGACAACCTTTTGCTGTTGGTCATGGCTCACCATGCAACCGACGCGGGTATCCGGCTCCAGGGGATGGCCAGGGGAGAATCTGTCCAGCTCTTGTTGTAGCTGTTCCAGAAAAATGTCCAGTATCCCAGCATCAACTATGGCACGCGATGGTGCCGAGCATATCTGTCCCTGATTGTAGAACATATTGTGTGCTAGGGTGGAAGCCGCCTCTCGAACATGCCTGCAGCGGCTGGTTACAATAAAAGCGCTCTTACCTCCACATTCTAGGGAGACGCGTTTCATATTGGATTGTCCTGCATACTCGAGTATCTTTTTTCCTGTAGCGGATGAACCTGTAAAATAAATGGCCGCTACTTCATCGTGCAGGGCGAGCGCTCTGCCTGCCTCTTCTCCCTTTCCCGTTACAACATTGAATACCCCACGGGGAATGCCGGCCTGCAGAGTAAGTTCTGCCACTCGCAATAATGAATAACTGGATTGTTCGGCTGGTTTTGCCACGATAGTGTTGCCCATGGCAAGTGCTGGCGCTATCTTCCACATTGCTACCACCAGCGGGTCGTTCCATGGGGTAATCAAACCGGTTACCCCAAGGGGCTGTCGCTGGATAATGCCGTTGTGGCCTTCTCGATCTGGAATGGCGTGATCGTAGAGCTTGTCGATGCTTTCAGCGAAGTAACGGGTGGCGGCAATGGCCTTTGGGATCGAATCCTCGAGATAGTTCTGCAGGCAGCGTCCTGTTTCAATGGTATCCATCAGCGCTAGATCCTGGCGGTGTTCTTCCATCAGATCGGCCAGTTTCAGTAGCCTGAGCTTGCGTTCGTGCGGATGCAGATCTGGCCATTCGCGCTTGCAAAAGGCGGCTCGAGCCGTGGCAACTGCATGATTGATGTCGGTGGTGGTGCAGACGGCAAGTGGTGGTAGCTCCCGCCCATCCACAGGGCTGGACTTGCTCATCCAGTGGTCCTCGACGGGATCAATGAAAGTACCATTGATGAATGGTCTGTTGTTGAATTCCAGGGTTTCAAGCAGGGCTTCAGCTGTCTTCCTGTCCATCAATTGATTCCTCTGGGGCAAGATTTAGATGAATCGATCAAACTCTTCCATGCTTTCCGGTTTGTTGCCTTTTTTGATAGAGTCTATCAGTTGGATCACCTGTTCATTGGATTCGTGTCGCAAGCAATGGAATGTACAGTCCCGGGAAGGGTCGAGTCTTTGCATGATGGTTTTGCGAAGCTGGCCATGCCAGAGCTCGTCAAAAGAAAGCAGGCTGGGTTCTCCAATCTTCATGTTAGGCTTGCCACGCCAATATGGGCAGACATAGGCGCCGGAAGGACAGATCAAGGTTCGCAATTCGGCAGCTGGGCACCAATGATAGTTCTTTGGCTGTTCACTTTGCCTGCCAGCCAGTGAAATGTCGAGATTGATGGCTTTCATGATCTTGAAGTTTGGGGTTTCCAGCTCGCCCAGGCGATTGATTTGCTGTCGGGCCTCTTCCATGAGCTTTCTTTCATGGACCACTAGCGCATGATCTACGCCAGCCCTGTACTGGTAGCTGGGTTTTACCTCGAAATAGTCGCAGCCAATTTCCCTGGCCAGCATGGCGGCATCGTAGATCTCGTGAATATTTGAGATCACTCCAGGGCCGTCCATGGGTGTCTGCAGGAGGTAAGAATATCCCATCTTGCCCTTCTTGATTGCGGACAGCCTTCGCATGTTGTCGATGATTTTGTCAAACTTGGAATGTCTTCCCTTGGATGGTCGTAGAACCTGAAAGGTTTCATCGGTAGCTGCATCCATGGATACCCTGGTCCAGCTGGCGTATTCGCCTATGATGGAAAGGTGGCGATGGATCATGGTGCCGTTGGTAGTGATGCCGATGTGAATGTCGTGTTGCCCAAGGTACTCCATGAAGCGTCCTACTGCTGGGTGGGCCAAGGGCTCGCCACCGCCAATGAGGATTACACCCTTGATGCCGTATTTAACGAATTCTTCCCCCAAGCGCATCAGGCGCTCGTCAGAAAAGCGATTACCATTTTGTACGATGTCTTCGCTGATGCAATTGGGGCAGGCGAGGTCGCAGGCTTCTGTGGTATCGAGTTCAACAATTAATGGAGCACTGGTGCCCTGGCGCCAATCCGTGTTTTCAAGCTTGTCGATGACGAAACTCTGCCTGAGTTTCTTCAGCAGATCCATCTTTCTGGGAAGTGTAATGATCCCGGCTTGATTCGCGTCTGCTTCTGTCAATGTACTAGGAATTTGTGATTTCATTGGCGGCATGGTGGTCTCTGTAACTGGGGTTCTGAGGATTTTTGGAGTCCGGGAGTGATTTTGTCAACGATATAAAGGGGCCGGCTTTTTACTTCACCATAGACTTTTCCTATATAGATTCCAACCATTCCTACTACACTCATGAGCATGCCTGAAATGAAGAACATCGAAACCATCACGCTGGTCCAGCCTTCGGGAGCTTTGGAAAAGAAAAGAAATCGTAATATGAGCCAGAGGGCGAAGGCACTGGACAGGAATGAAACGACAAACCCCATTTTTACTGCCAACATCAACGGCTTGGTGGAATGGGATAATATGTGGTCGAGTGCCAAATTGAGCCGTTTGCGAAAATTGTAGGTTGAAGTTCCTCTGGGGCGAGAAGCGTGGGCCACGGGAAGCAATGTGCGGCGAAAACCCACGATGGCCGCCAATAACCCGAAGGAACGATCTCGTTCCCGGTGTTGCAGGATGGCCCGTACTACTTTTCTCGAATATATACCGAAATTGGCGACGCGGTTATCTAGGTTTTGTTCAGACAGGTAGTTGAACAGAACATAGAACAAGCGTGAGGTAAGTTTGATGAAGAAGCTATCTTGGCGGTTCTCCCGAACGGCAACCACCTGATCATAGCCTTCCTGGGCCTTCTGATAGAGCTTGATGATTTCTTCAGGCTGATCCTGGAGGTCACAATCCATTACTACTACCCAGTTTCCTCGTGAGTTGTCCAGTCCCGCAGTTATAGCATAGTGCTGTCCGTGATTTCGTGACAAGCGCAGCCCGTATATCTCGGGGTGTCTGGCAGCGAGCTGTACGATGTGAGTCCATGACTGATCAGGGCTGGCATCATCTACCAGAAGTATTTCATGTTTCCCGGGCAATTCAGCCAGAGTTTGTAGCAACCGTTCGCACAATTCCTCAAGACAATCGGCACAGCCGTATACTGGTATGATTACTGATATTTCCACGTCGCTACTCATGAAGCGTGTTCCAGAATATCCAATGCTGTGGCAATTACCCGCCCCTGCTGTTTTTCCAACCCCAGCCACAATGGCAATCTGACCAAGCGTTGCGCGATATCATCGGTTATGGGCAGGTCGTCCGTGGTACGACCGAATTTTTTTCCTGCTGGTGAACTGTGGAGAGGCACATAATGGAATACGGTTTGTATCCCAGCCTCTGCCATCCGGGCGATGAAATGATCCCGCGCTTGCAAATCTGATAACAACAAATAATACATGTGTGCGTTGTGTTTGCAATCAGCAGGAACCACAGGACGTCGCAACATTCCTTTTGCTTCCAGAGCGGAAAAACCACTGTGATAGGTGTCCCACATCTTCAGGCGCGCGTTGGTGATGGAAACAGCTTCCTCCATCTGTGCGTGGAGAAATGCAGCAATCAATTCGGAAGGTAGAAAGGAAGAGCCCATGTCTATCCAAGTATATTTGTCTTCAAGGCCTTGAAAAAATCTGCTTCGATTGGTGCCTTTCTCCCATGCAATATCGGTTGCTTCCTTCATGGAAGCATCGTTGACCAACAGGGCTCCACCTTCACCTGAGATAATATTTTTGGTTTCGTGAAAGGAAAGTGCGCCGAGGTGGCCAATGCTTCCCAGGGCGCGCCCCTTGTAGGAAGACATCAGCCCTTGGGCGGCATCCTCGATTACCAGAATATCGTGATGCCTGGCGATATCCATGATGCATTCCATTTCGCAGCTGATGCCGGCGTAATGGACTGGTACTATGGCTCGGGTGCGAGGTGTGATGGCCTGTTCTATCAGGTTTTCATCGATATTCAGCGTGTCTTCCCGAATGTCAATGAAGACGGGTATGGCGCCACGAAGAACAAAAGCATTGGCGGTGGACACGAAGGTGTAGGAGGGCAAAATAACTTCATCGCCCGGTCCGATTCGTGCCAGTAAGGAAGACATTTCCAATGCTGCAGTGCAGGAATGGGTGAGCCGAGCAAGATGTGCGCCGGTCATGTTTTGCAGCCATTTCTGGCAATGTTTGGTAAAGTGTCCGCCTCCGGCCAGGTGCCCCTGATGGTGGGCCTGGGCGATATACCACAATTCTTTGCCCACCATGAATGGTTTGTTGAAAGGGATGTGATTCATGTCGGGCTACTGAATGATCTTTCTGGGAATGAACTTGCCTGGGCTGTCGTATTGTCCCTTGTTCATCGCATGAGCTGTTTCTGCAATGAAACGTAGGTGCTCAGGAATACTATCTTCGTGTTTCAGGATGAAAGCGGTAATTCTCTTCCAGGTAAGGTCATCGGTGGGAGGGTTGGTGTCAACATGATCGGTAGCGTACTGGCGATAATACCAGTCGGCGAGCGCCATGTTGTAGAGGTCGTTCATGGTTTTGTTGTTGCCGATGGTTCGGTATGCTTTTAGAGCCCAGTGACGCATGGCGCCGTAGTTTCCTGTCTCTAGTGACTCGGCTGCCAGTAACATATAGATTTCATAGGCCCGGCCTTTGTTCTTGAAGTGAGTATTGTCTTGGTCGAACAAGGCTGCGGCTTCCATGTAATTTTTTGAGGAAAGCGCTTTATATCCTTTGAGCGTGTCTCGCATTTCCTTGATAAATGCACCTTGTATACCGCAGTTTTCCGAGAGGTTGTTATTCGCGATATTTGTGAGTTTTTCGGCAAAATTCAGGTCATCCAGCAATAAAGCATTGAGGAATGCGGTAGCAATGGCGTTTTGATCATACATGTTCTCCACCTTTGGGGAAATGACTGTAGCAGAGTTATTGCTGGAGTTTGGGACAAAAACTCCTCCCTTGGGACCCAGGAAAGCAAGGTGCCAGTCTTTCGATTTGATGAACCATTGAAATGGACTCAATTTGCTGTAGTTGATTAGCCAATAATCTGCTGGATACCTGGATACGAAGTCTGCAATTCCTACGCCATCAGTAAAGCGAAAGTATTGATCTATCCATGCATCATATGGGAAGGCACGTGGATCGATCATGACTTTCTTTTCTGGCCAGAAGCGAAAGACTAGTACGCCGCCGTCGCTATAAATATTGCCAATGTTCTCCCCGTCAAGATGTTTTTCAATGTAGTCGGCTTCTGTCCATACGGAATTGCTGGATGGGTCAAGCATCTGGGATACTCGTTGCGCGGGGGCCGTAATGATACAATCATATGCTGACCATGTTCGCCATCCGATGAATAGCAATGTAATAACACTAAAGGCAGTGACCAGGATGTTGGCTTTCAGATGTTTAGGCCAAGCCCAGGAGTGTTCCTTTTTTGCCAACAAATCCAACCCGGCAAACATAAAAACAGGCCCTAAAAAATGCACCACGCGGATCATTTGGACGAAAAGCAAACAATAGGCGAGAAAAGATAGGATGCTTACCCAGTCAGGATGCCGCTCCTTAAGCTTTTGCCACTGCAAAAAAACAAAGATCAGCATGGCGATTATCAAGTAGTCCAGCAAATGATAAGGAGCGGCATTGAATATATAGGTAGGCAGGTAGTCGCTAATCTTGTTCATGCCTGTTACGGATTGGTTCAGGGTATTCTGAATGATATCCAGAGGTAAGAGGTATCCGTATGGGTTTGCCAGCAATGCGGGAAAGCACAGAAAAAATGCGATGAATAGATGCTTTCTGAGTTTCCTAGGTAATGCTTCTTTGGGGCTGAATCTGGCGTTCATGAGTTCGCCGACGATCACCGTGGCGAAGAAAGGCGCCACCAGAAAGAAACCGCCATGCAGATTTACCCAGAGCACCAATA
>Ga0256834_1000059_pt1 | contig 72007 bp, 64 predicted proteins | sample 4281140metaG_FD_190536 | JGI IMG/M metagenome (GOLD analysis project Ga0256834, IMG submission 190536) | Hydrothermal vent microbial communities from East Pacific Rise, Pacific Ocean - 4281-140 | ecosystem: Environmental > Aquatic > Marine > Hydrothermal vents | place: Pacific Ocean: East...
TGCATCTCTTTTTATCTCTGTTTTACTTTCACTTTTTCTATCACTTTTAATCAGAAAAAGACTTAAAAGTTATGAGGGGCAAGTTAGCCAAAGTAAAGAGAAGCTTATTTTTCAATCTAAACAAGCTTTAATCGGTGAACTATTTAGCATGATTGCTCACCAATGGAGACAACCGATAAATAAAATAGCTTCAATTGTGGCACTTTTAAGATTTGATTTAGAGAGTGATGAAGTGAATAAAAAAGAGATTGATAAAAGTTGTGAAGAAATTGAAAATAGTATAGAGTTTATGTCTGAAACTATTGATGATTTTAGAACTTTTTATAAACCAACTACAAAAACGCAGATGGTAAATTTAAAAGCACTCATCGGTAGATCAGTTGTTTTTTTGAAAAGTACAATTATAAAAAATGATATAAAAGTTGTTCAAGATTTGGAAGATATAAAGGTAGAACTTTATCGAAATGAGTTTTTACAAGTTATGTTAAATCTTGTAAAAAATGCAATAGATGCAATAGGTGAGAGAGGAGCAATTGTGATAAAGCTCTACAAAAATGATAAAGGTAAAGTTATCATATATGTAGAAAATAGTGGAAAAAGCATAGATGATAAGTTAATTGCTAAAGTATTTGATCCATATTTTACTACAAAAGAGGATTCTATGGGGCTTGGGCTTTATATGACAAAGATGATTGTGGAGAAACATATGAGCGGCAGTATCAGCGTGAAAGCCGTTAGAGATGGTACTAGATTTACTATTGAATTGTAGTAAAATTAAATATATTCCATTTATTTAAAAAAAAGATGTGTTATTTTAATAACTTGACATAACTTTGACACAACTTGTAGATATACTTCTCTCATAAATAAAAATAAGGAAGAGATTATGAAGATATCAAATAAAGAGATTGCAGAGATTATTCACAAAACACCATCAGCTATATCGTATCTTAAAAAGAGAAATGAAGATGAGTTTTCTATCTTGAAACTTGGTGTGATTTGCCGTAAGTTAAATCTAGATATTGAAGATCTTTTAGCTATGAATTCGCTGTTTCAAAGAAGAAGTATCATTGCATCTTAGTGATACTTCTTTATGTTTACGAACAGTGTCCGCCACCACAGCACCCAGAAGATGCACTTTTATCAGATCTTGATATGTTAAACTCAGCTCCATTTTCATTTAGTGAGAACTCATGCTTTTGGCAAAACTCACTATTCATATGATTTACCATGATTTGTGCTTGCATAAGTGCATCATCTTTTGACTCAAAGTTCATGTTGTTCTCAAACTCACTCTTTTTAAAACATCCACACTCTTTATCTAAAATAATTGTATTCATTATATCTCCTATTTGATTTATTTTTAAGGCCATTAAAGCCATATTTAAAGTATAGCAAAATAAGAGTAAAATTGTCCTATATCAAATCAAATATAATAAAAGTTAATTTAAGATAAAATATCTCCAATTTATTTAGGGGAAGTTAGTTATGGATATTAGGGCTGAATTTTTAAACTTTTTTGAAGCAAAAGGGCACAAGATAAAACCAAGTGCTCCTTTGGTTCCAGATGATGCAACTCTTCTTTTTACAAATGCTGGTATGGTTGCTTTTAAGTCGATATTTACAGGAGAGGTTCCTACTCCTACTCCTCCTAGATTTACAAGTTCGCAAACTTGTATTAGAGCTGGTGGAAAACATAATGACCTTGAAAATGTGGGTTATACAAATCGTCATCATACTTTTTTTGAGATGCTTGGAAATTTTTCATTTGGAGACTATTTTAAAGAAGAAGCTATAGCTTATGCTTGGGAGTTTGTAACAAAAAATCTTGAACTTCCAGTTGAAAAACTTTGGGTGACAGTTCACGATAGTGATGATGAAGCTGAAAAAATTTGGCAAAAGTATATATCAAAAGATAGAATTCTTCGTTTTGGTGATGAAGATAATTTTTGGCAGATGGGAGATAGTGGACCTTGTGGACCTTGTAGTGAGATTTTTTATGACCAAGGAGAGGAGAATTTTAACTCTTTAGAAGATAAGATGGGAGGAGATGGAGATCGTTTTTTAGAGATATGGAATCTAGTTTTTATGCAGTATGAGAGATCTCTTGATGGCACACTAACTCCTCTTCCAAAACCCTCAATCGATACAGGTATGGGATTAGAGAGAGTTGTGGCTATAAAAGAGGGAAAGATTAGCAATTTTGATACTTCACTTTTTATGCCACTTATCAAGAGAGTCTCAGAAATTTGCAAAAAAGAGTATATTTATGAAGATGGGGCTAGTTTTCGTGTTATCGCAGATCATATAAGAGCTGTAGTTTTTCTTCTTGCTCAGGGTGTAAATTTTGATAAAGAGGGTAGAGGGTATGTTCTTCGTCGTATCCTTCGTCGCTCAGTTCGTCATGGCTATCTTCTTGGTATTAAAGAGCCATTTATGTTTAAGTTGGTTGATGTTTTGTGTGATAGTTTAGCAGATGCATATCCTTATATACTAGAAAAATCTGAATCTTTAAAAGAGCAAATTATGTTAGAGGAGCAGAGATTTTTTAAGACTATATCTTCTGGTGTGGAGCTTTTTGAAAAGGAGTTAGAAAATACGCAAGATCTTTTTAGTGGAGCTGTAGCTTTTAAGCTCTATGATACTTATGGTTTTCCACTTGATTTGACAGAAGATATGCTAAGAGATAAAAATATATCTGTAGATATCTCTACTTTTGAAGCTCTTATGAGTGAGCAAAAAACAAGAGCTAAAGCTGCTTGGAAAGGTAGTGGAGATAGTGCAGTCCAAGGTGATTTTAAAAAGTTAATTGAGGCTTTTGGAGAGAATGAGTTTATCGGATATGAGAGTTGTAAAGCTAAAGTGAAAATTTTAGCACTTTTAGATGAGAATTTTAAAAGTGTAGATACTTTAAAAAAAGATGCAAAGGGATGGGTACTTTTAGATAAAACACCTTTTTATGCCCAAAGCGGTGGACAGTGTGGAGATAGTGGAGAGCTTGAAGGTGTTGCAGTTGTAAGTGATACAAAAAAGTTTTTTGATTTAAACCTATCACAAATTAAAACCAAAAAGAGTATAAAAAAAGAAGAGAGTGTTTTAGCTATTGTAGATGATAGTCGTTTTGAGATTGCAAAACATCACTCAGCAACACATCTTTTACACTCTGCTTTAAAAAAACTTTTAGGCTCTCATGTATCCCAAGCTGGAAGTTTAGTTGAAGCTTCTCGTTTAAGGTTTGATTTTTCGCACCCAAAAGCTTTAAGTAGTGAAGAGATTAGAGAAGTTGAAGATTTTGTAAATGATATTATCTCTAAAGGTGAAGAAGTAAAAACAAATATTATGACAATAGAAGATGCAAAAGATAAAGGAGCATTGGCTCTTTTTGGAGAGAAATATGGAGATAGTGTTAGAGTTGTATCTTTAGCAGATGTGAGTATGGAGCTTTGTGGCGGAACACATGTTTCAAACTCTTCAAATATAGGAGCATTTTTTATAACTAAAGAGAGTGGAGTTAGTGCTGGTGTTAGGCGAATTGAAGCAGTATGTGGTAAAAGTGCGATTAAACTTTTTAAAAATTATCGAAGTACAGTTAATAAAATTAGTCAAGAGGTTAAAAATAAAGATCCACTTTTAGGTATTAAAAGATTAAAAGATGAGATAAAAGAGTTAAAAGATGAGATAAAAAATATTTCAAACTCTAGTAAAAAAGAGTTAAATTTTGAAAAAATCGCAGATGTTGAGACTCTTGTGGCTATTGTTGAAGCTGGAGATATAAAAGAGATGATAGATGAGATAAAAAATCAAAAATCTAAAGTTGCTGTGATGTTATTTCAAAAAAGAGGTGATAAAGTGATGCTTGCATCTGGTGTGAAAAATGCATCCATTAAAGCTGGGGATTGGATAAAAAAGATTGCACCAATTCTTGGAGGAGGTGGTGGAGGAAGAGATGATTTTGCACAAGCTGGAGGAAAAGATGCTAGTAAACTTAATGAGGCTCTTTTAAAATCAAAGGAGTTTGTTAAAAAAGAGCTTGAAGTTTGAGTGAATTTTATTATAGTTACTCATATATTATTTTACCGCTTCATATAATGAGTGCTGTTATATGGGTTGGTGCGATGATAGGTTTTATCATGAGTTCATATCCTGCAATAAAGCAGATTCCAAATGAAAAATTGATGGTAAGAACTTCTATCCGTACACTTAAAAGGTTGTTTGGACTCTTTTTAATTGTCTCAATATCCCTTTTAATTAGTGGCTTGATGATATCTATTGGTGCTTTATATAATGAAAAAGATCCTCTTTTGGCTACTATAATAAGTACAAAAGAGATTTTATGGCTATTTATGTTTATAAATGTAGCATACTCATATTTTAAAATTTTAGAAGCTAAAAAGAGGTGTCAAGCTAGTGACTCTCTTGGAGCAGATGATAATATACGATTAGTTTCAAACTATCTAATTATGATTAATATCTTTTTAGGGATAATTGCTGCTTACTTTGGATTGATGTTGAGGAATTGATGAAAAAGGCATTAGGAAAACATATACTTGCTGAGTATAAAGGGTGTGATGAGAGCATAATAAACGATATAAAGAGTGTTGAAAAAGTTATGATTGAGGCTGCTAAAGCAGCTGGAGCAACTGTGATAGATAGCTCTTTTCATAGATTTGAGCCTCATGGTGTGAGTGGAGTTGTTATAATTTCTGAGAGCCATTTAGCAATTCATACTTGGCCAGAACACTCTTATGCATCTGTTGATATTTTTACCTGTGGAGAGTGTATGGATCCAAAAATTTCATATGAGTTTTTAAAATCTGCTTTTAAAACCAAAGATGCAACTTCAAAGACAATTTTGAGAGGAATTTTATGATACGACTAGCTTCAAGCTCAATTTCAAGGGCAAAGATATTGAGAGATTTTGGTGTAGAGTTTATTCAGTCTAGTTTAGATTTTGATGAAGATTTGGTGAGTGCGGCTTGTGCAAAAGAGTTTGTTTATAAAGTAGCTTTAGGAAAATATAGAGCTTGTAAAGAGAAGTTTGGATTAGAGATACCTTTTTTGGTTGCAGATACAGTTATAACAGTTGAAGGGAAAATTCTTAGAAAAGCAAAAGATAAAGATGAAGCTAAAAGGATTTTAAAGCTTCAAAGTGGAAGTAGCACAACTATCATAACTTGTATGATTTATGAAAGGGAAGAGTTATACTTTTTAGATATCTCTTCAACCAATTATCAGTTTGAAGTGTTTGAAAAAGAGGATTTGGAAAATTATCTAAACTCAGGTGATTGGAGAGGGAAAGCTGGGGCTTGTATGGTTGAGGGGTTTTGTAAAAAATATATAAAAGATGTTAAAGGACTAGAGAGTAATGCCATGGGGCTTGGCATTGAGAGGCTTCTTCCTTTTGTATGAAAATGAGTTAAAAGCTATTAAAAAATCAAATCGTTTTAGAGAGAGGGAGATATTTTGTGAAAATTTGCAAGATTTAGCATCTAATGATTATCTTGGTTTTGCTGAAGATAAAGAGCTTTTAGCTTTGGCATATGAGAGAGTTTTAAGATACAAAACCCATTCCCCAAAAGCATCTCAGCTTATAAATGGCTATCATCCAATTCATAAAGAGTTTGAAGAGTACCTTTGTGAGTTAAATGGTTTTGAAGCAGGTATTGTTGTTGGGAGTGGTTTTTTGGCAAACCTCTCTTTGATTGAGGCACTTTGTCGTAAAAAAGATATTTTAATCTTGGATGAGCTATATCATGCGAGTGGAATTTTAGCTTCAAAACTTGTTTCATGTGAAGTTGTTTTTTTTAGACACAATGATATATCTCACTTAAAAGAGATACTTAATTCAAATAGTTATAATCGTGCAGTTGTTTGTGTTGAGGGCATTTACTCAATGGATGGAGATATATTAAAAAAAGAGATTTTTGATATAGAAGATATTTTGCTTATAGTTGATGAAGCTCATAGTTGTGGGGTTTTGGGAGATAATCTTTTGGGAGTGTATGACTATTATGGTATAAAAATCAAAAAAAATCATATTAAAATGGGAACTCTTGGTAAAGCTTATGGTAGTTATGGGGCTTATATTTTAGCTGATAGTGAAGTTGTCTTATATCTTCAAAATAGGGCAAAAGCCATCATTTATGCTACTGCACCATCTGTTTTTGATATATCTTTGGCATTAGAGGCTACTAAAAAAATAGAATCTCAAAAAAAAGAGTTGCTAGGAAAAATTAAAACTATTGTAAGATTAGTTGATGAAGTGTTTGAAATCAAGATAGATGGATTGATTTTAAAATTAGATGTGGGGAGTTCTAAAAGAGCTATTTGGATTAAAGAAGAAGCAAAAAAAAGAGGTTTTTTGATAGGGGCAATTCGCCCACCTACTGTAAAAAGTGCTATTATTCGTCTAATTCCAAGGCTTTCTTTGGATATGGATCTGCTTAAAAAGTTTTTTCTGGAGCTTAGAGATGAAATTTATAGTAAATAGACTTTTGATAAAAAGTAAATCCCAAGAGCTTGTAAATATCTCATTTGAGATAAAAGAGTCATTTGCATTAGTTGGACAGAGTGGGAGTGGAAAATCTCTAACCTTAAAAGCACTTTTAGGAATGTCTGCTAAAAACTTAGATGTCAAGTTAGATATAGAATCTAGTTTTAAGATAAAAAGAGGTGAAAATATATCGATAGTTCCACAAAACCCATTTACAGCACTCTCTCCTTTGACAAAAATTGCTAAACAGTTTATGTTAGATAGAGATAAGGCTGAAATTTTTATGCAGATGGTTGATTTGGATATAGATTTTTTAAATCGTTATCCATCTGAGCTTAGTGGTGGACAACTTCAGCGTGTAATAATCGCTATGGCACTCTCAACAAATCCTAAACTTTTACTTCTAGATGAGCCAACAACGGCACTAGATTCTGATACAAAAGATGCGATATTGAAACTTATAAAAAAGCTTCAAAAAGAGGTGGGTTATAAAATTTTATTTGTAACTCATGATATTGGAGCGACTAGGGAGTTATGCCAAGAGATTGCTATATTAAAAAATGGTACAATAGTTGAAGAGGGCAAAGTTAAAGATGTTTTAGAAAATCCTAAAAGTTCATATGCTAAAGAGCTTATAGAGTCAAATTTTAAAAATAGGAAAAAAAGAGTATGAAGTATGTACTAAGAGCATTTATAGCACTTTTTCTTTTGGGAATTATCTCAGTTGTGATGGCATTTTTATATTTTTCAAATGAGATAAAGCTAGATGCAGATAAATTAATCTACTACAATCCAGATACAACCACAAGAGTTTATGATAGACATGGCGAATTAATAGCAAATCTTTTTAATAAAAAGCATAGACTTTATGCCTCTTATGAAGAGATACCACCTAGACTCATTGAAGCTCTTATAGCTATTGAGGATACAACTTTTTTTGAGCATAAAGGTGTAAATTATGAGGCGATTTTTAGAGCGGCCATAAAAGATATAAAAGCTATGAGTCTTAAAGAGGGAGCTTCAACATTGACTCAACAGCTTATAAAAAACACCATTTTAACTAATGAAAAGAAGTTTAAAAGAAAGATAAATGAAGCGATTTTGGCTTTGAAGTTAGAGGGTGAGCTTACAAAAGAGGAGATTTTAGAGAGGTATCTAAATGAGATTTACTTTGGTCATAGATATTATGGGGTTAAAACAGCGGCTCTTGGTTATTTTAGAAAAGAGTTACATGAGTTAAATTTAAAAGAGATAGCGATACTTGTTGGGCTTCCAAAGGCACCAAGTACATATGATCCTACAAGACACTTAGATTTGTCACTTAGTCGTGCAAATACGGTTTTGTTTCGTATGAACTCTATTGGTTGGATTACAGATGAAGAGTATCAAAAGTATGAGCAGTTTCGTCCAAAAATTTATGATGATACTTTAACAAAAAATAAAACTCCTTATGTGATTGATCAAATTATAAGGGAATTAAGAGCTGAATACCCAGATCTTAGAACTGGTGGTTATGAGATATATACAACTATCGATTTGGAGCTTCAAGAGCTTGCTAAAAAGTCACTTTTAGATGGCTATAAAGAGATAATTAAAAGAGGAGAGGGTCAAGAGGTTGATTATAGTGATTTAAATGGTGCGATGGTTGTTTTGGAAAATAAAACAGCAGAGGTTTTAGCTCTTGTTGGTGGAGTTGATTATAAGAAAAGCTCTTACAATAGAGCAGTTCAAAGTATAAGACAACCTGGTTCATCATTTAAGCCATTTATCTATCAAGTAGCTTTAGATGCAGGGTACTCAACTCAGAGTAGATTAACTGATATTTCAAGAACTTTTAAAGATATAAATCAAGAGGATGAAAAAGAGTGGAGACCCAAAAATTATTCTAAAAATTATGCAGGAGTTTTGAGCCTTCGTCAAGCATTGGTGCACTCTAGAAACCTTGCTACTATAAATTTAGTAAATGAGTTAGGACTTAGTAGTGTTCATAGGGCGATTAGAAAAATGGGGTTTAAAAATATTCCAGCTGATTTGTCTATGTCACTTGGAACTTTTGGTATATCTGTATTGGATTTTAGTGGATTTTATACGATTTTTTCAAATTATGGAAAGAAGTTAGACCCAATTTTAGTTAAAAAAGTTGTAACGGGGCAGGGTGACGAGAAGAGTTATACTGCAAAAAAAAGTGAAGTTGTATTGCCTTCGCAGAGTTTTTTAACTACATCAATTTTAAGAGATGTTGTAGTTAAAGGAACAGGCACAAATGCAAAAGTTAAGGGGATTGAGTTAGCTGGAAAAACAGGTACTACAAATGAGTATAAAGATGCATGGTTTTGTGGGTATTCTCCACAAATTCAAACTCTTGTATGGTTTGGAAAAGATGACAATCGACCAATGTACAAAGAATCAGGAGGAAAAGCATCAGCACCTGTGTTTGCATCTTTTTATAGAGAGTATTTAAAGATTCATCCTGAAACTAAAAGAGTATTTGATATACCAAAAAAGGTTAGGGTTGTGAAGGTCAAAAACAAGACTGAGTATTTTACAATAATCTCAAAACCACCTAAAAATGGCAGTGAACAAGGAACAACTCCAGAAGATAAGCTTCTATTTTAGATAAAATTCTCTATACCAATCTATAAACTTAGAAATTCCTTCTTTGAGAGGAGTTTTTGGTTTATATCCTAAATCATTGATAAGTTCACTTGTATCTGCATAAGTGCTGTAAACATCTCCAGGTTGCATATCCATTAGGTTTTTTTGAGCTTTTTTTCCTATTTTTTGCTCTAAAATTTCTATAAAATCCATAAGTCTTATCGGAGTATTATTCCCAATATTATAAATCTTATATGGAGTTTTATCTGAAGCTGGGTTGTCAATGACTCGTAATACTCCCTCACTTATATCATCAATATAGGTAAAATCTCTCTCCATTTTTCCGTTGTTAAAAACATTTATAGGCTTGTTTTTTAAAATTGCTCTTGTAAAAAGAAAAGGAGCCATATCAGGTCTGCCCCACGGCCCATAAACTGTAAAAAACCGAAGCCCAGTTGTTGAGATATTGTAAAGATGGCTGTAAGTGTGAGCCATGAGTTCATTTGATTTTTTGGTAGCAGCATATAGTGAGATTGGGCAAGAGACATCATGTTTGGTGCTAAAGGGTTGCTCTTTATTTAAACCATAGACAGAGGAGCTACTAGCATAGGAGAGTGCTTTTATATCATTTTGTCTGCAACACTCTAAGATATTCATAAATCCTACGATATTGCTTTGTATATACTCATGAGGATTTTCTAAGGAGTATCTAACACCAGCTTGTGCTGCTAAATGGCAAACATCTGTAAAACTCTCTTGTTTAAAAAGTTTCTCCATCTGTTCTCTATCTTCAAGGTTTAATTTTATAAAGCTATACTCTGGATAGATTGAGCTTTTTATTAATTTTCCATACTCTATATCTTCTTCTTTTATACCTGTATCTTTTAATCTGCCATATTTTAAGGCTACTTCATAGTAGCTATTTATATTATCAAGTCCGATAACTTCATCACCTCGTTCTAGTAGTTTTTTAGCCAAATTGTGACCGATAAATCCAGCTGTTCCTGTAAGAAGTATCTTTTTAGACATTAGTAGACTCTTAAAACTGATGTATCAAAACTATAGATAAAACCTATCTTTGCATAACCATACTTTTTTGTATATCTATTTTTTGTATATCTGTTATAAAGATAAGGTATGACACCGTTAAATTGGTGAAGCATGGCTTTTCCACCGATAAAAACAGTAATCTTATCATTTAGTTTTCTGCTAATTGAGCCTTTAAAGATATGATTGTCATCTGTGAGTTTTACATTATCTTCTCTTCCAAATATATTTAGATACTCATATCCACCTTCAAAGAGAAAATCTTGATAATTGTAAACATAGTTAAACCCAAAAAAAATGGACTCTTCATCTCTTTTTAAATCTGTTCCTTCAATCTCTACATTAAGTATATCTTGTATGATATTATGTAGTACTATATCACTCTCTATAGAAGTTGTTTTTACTCCTGCATAGAGATTTAAAATAGAGTTTTGAAATTCCAAATTTCCAACAGCTCTTATAAAAAAAGATAAATCACTCATATTTGCAATTTTCATAAAAGGGACTATACCGCCTCTATTTACTATATATAGTGTACTTCCTTTATAAGAGACTCCACCATCTTTAAATACCATAGTTGTGCCTGGTCTAATCTTTTGTATCATGGAGTTTAAAAATGAGTCATTTTTTAAACTAATATCATCACTGCTATTATGTGTGAAACCAAGGTCAACTGAGAGAGGAAGTAGAAGATTTTCTATATACGGATTTAAATTTATTTTGCCAAATATTTCATGTTTTTTGTTTTTAAGTTCTGTATCTCCATAATTTATACTTAGATATTCAAAATTATAGTAGATACTATTGTATGAGTCAATACCGTAACCTAAAGAGATATCTAATCCACTCGCATCTCCAATAGAGCCAACATTTACGCTTCCTAATTCACTCTCTTTTATATTAAAAACATCAATTGTATCGTTTATCTTATTGTAATTTAACTTTGTTTTTAACTCTCTTTCATTTAGTAGATTTAAGCCTATTTCATTAGCACTAAGAAAACTTATAGTTAGTAATAGAAAAGTAGTTGCTATTTTTTTCATAAATTTCCTTTAAAAATATTTTAATGATTTGGAAATTTTAGATCAAAGCTATAAACAAATCCTATATTTGCATATCCAAATTTTGTATCAAACACATTTTTAGTTTTTTCATTGTATAGATATGGGATTATACCGTTGTATTGATTAGTATAATATTTACTGCCAATAAAAATTAAAATTTGTCTCGATAAGGCATAAGAGAGAGTTAGATTAAAAACATTGTTACTACTTTCAATATTTTGCACACTTCTGTTAAAAAGTCTAATATACTCATATCCACCCTCTATAAGATAATTTCCTAATTCTACGGTATATTGAAATCCTAAATTTAGGGAAGTTTCATTTCTGTTAAGAGAGAGTAAATCTAGTTTTGTGTTGATATTTGTATATTTTAATCCAAGATAAAAATCTAAAATACTTGCTCTTATTTTTGAACCAGCCAAAACTCTTATATAAAATGAGTTATCGCTCAAATCATTCATATTTGAAATTTCTAAATTTGAGCCTGAAATTTTCAAATCATTTGCCCCATTATGTATAAAACCTAAATCTGTTGAAAAAGTATCTATAAATGAGCTTGGATTGTGGTAGATGCCAAGTTTTGTAAAAAAGTGCTGTTTTTTATTTTTTAAACTTTCACTTGCATAGTCAAGATTTTGATACTCAAAGTTGTAAAAGAGTGATATATATTCAGAAAAACCATAACCAAGGGTAAAGTTAAGACCATTTAAATCTCCAATGCTTCCATGTCTTGAAGCACTCCCAACATTATCATCTCTTATATTAAAAATATCAAAATTTTTACTAACTACATTGTAGCTTGCACTAATGTTTGCTTTTTGAAAAGGAAGTACATATGAGCGAATATTTTGTGATGTGGCTTGTACATCTAAAGCCTTTACAAATGAGGCAAATAGAAACAATATTAGCAAAGTTTTAATCATGAAGTTTTCTCCTCTTTTTTGAATCTCAAAACGATAACTCACTTTCTCTCTCAGGGGAGCTTCTTATAAATTCTTTAAAGAAGATAAAAAAGATTCCCAAAATGATAGAAGTTATAAAAGCAACTATAATAATCAAAGCTCTTTTAGGACCTGCTTTATCTTTTATATAGGGTACTTGTGGTTTAGTTAACTGTTTTACCATATAGAACTCTCCAGCTTGAGATAGTACCTTTTTTTTCACTAATGCTGAAAGAAGAGAGTTTATATTGTCTCTAAGATCTATATTTTTAGATGCTAAAAGCTCTTTTTCATAATATGCAACTTGATCATCTAGTTCTTTTAAATCTAATTTTTTGATATAAGTACTCATCTCTAACAGATATATATCTATTAGCTCTTTTGCTACAAATCTATCTTCAAACTTTGCACTGAGTGTTATAGCACCTGATTCTTTATCCGTTGAAGTTGATAAGATATTTTTTATCTTTAAGTATGTATTGTATGTTAACTCTTCTTGGTCTATCTCTTTATAAGCATCTGATTTAAAAAAATCGTATATCTCTTTTTTATTTGCAGCAAAGACGAAGTTTTTCTCAATATTTTTTAATTTTAGCATCTGGTTGATTTTATATTTTTTAATTATATCTTTATTAAATGAGTAGTTGCCTAGGAGATTTTTAAAAAGTCCGGAGATGTCTATACCTCCACCTCCACCACCTAAGTTTACTCCCGCCATAGCAGCCATAGCAGCTGCTCCACCACTAATATTTGGTTTATCATTCTCTTTTAAGATAAGTACAGTTGATGATGTATAGACATTTGGTTTTTTAAGTGCATATATAAGAGCAAAAAAAGTTACCAAAAGAGCAATTATTGCAATTGTAAATTTATTTTGCCAAATGGTGCTAAATAGCTCTTTTAAATCTATCTCATCTTCTTCAATATAGTTAGCTCTATTATTTATCTCTTGCATCTATTTTTACCTTATAATGCACCAACAGTTCGCATAGCAGCAACTGTTAGAGTTAATTTATAAAATATATCAGCAACTTCGCCAACCATATCAATACCTTTTTGAAACATAAGTTTTTTGGGTACTATGATAACATCTCCTCTTTTAATATCTACTTTATTTGATGAAAATAGATAACTTCCGAGAGTTGCTTTTTCAGCCTCTCCATTTGCATGCATTACATATATATGATCAGTATCAGCAAGCTCACTCAAACCTCCACTTTTTGAAATATAATTTTTTATATCATCTCCAAGATAAACTGATGCCATAGGATTCATAACTTCTCCACTAACCACTACTGTATCTTTAAATGATGGAATAAATAGTTCATCCTCGTTTTTGAGAGTTAAGTCGTTTGAAGTTCCTTTAATAGAACTATTTATAGTTTTTGAATTATTGCAACTATTGCACGAGTGTCCTGTTTGTTGATTAGGATTTAAATTAATTGAAACTCTTCCAATTGGAGTTAACTGTTCAGCCTCTACTATCAAAGTTTCAACAGCTTGTATACTCTCAGATATATTGATGGAGTTCATCGACTTACTACCAGATGCCCTAAGACTTGCTAAAATTACTTGCTCTTTTAGTTTTGAAAGCTCAATTTTTAGACTCTCTTTTTGAATTTTGGCAATCTCTTTTCTTGTAAATACAGCTCCATATAAAAAAGCCTCATTTGTATATCCACCAGCTCTCTCAATCACAGATGAGAGTTTCTCTCCACTATGTATGATATAACTACCAGGAAACTTAACTTCACCTTTTAGTATAATAAATTTTCTATCATTCCAATAGGGAATTCGTTTTATATTTATCTCATCATGAGGTTGTATAATAAATGTTGAAATATCTGTCATATTTATATTGAATATCTTCTTTTTTCTCTCTCCATTAGATACATGGTATCTTATAATCTCACACTCTTTTAAGTAAGCTTTTTCTTTTAATCCTCCAGCACTCTGTATAAAGTTTTCCAAAGTCATAGCTTCTGATACTTCATATTTTCCACTTCTTATTACTTCACCAGAGATGTATGCTGTTTTTATAGGATATGTTTCAAAAAAATCAAAAAGATATATGACATCAAATGCTTTTAAAGCAAAGTTTGGATTATTTTCAAAATCAATAATTTTCACATCAGCCTTTTTGTTTTTGTTGTCATAAGAGACTACTTTAACTCTTTGTTGGTCAAATGCCCCTTTTGTTCCAGCAGCAAATATTAGATCTTTTAATGTCATACCATCAGTAAAGAGATGTTTCCCACCTTGAATGAGTAAGGCTTGAGACTCTCCTACTTGTGATATTGTTACATATGGATTAACTCCAACATCAAGTTTATTGTATATATATAGTGTATCTCTATTAAAAAGTGTAAAATCCTCTATCCCATCTAAGACATTTGCTAGATTGATACTAAACATCTGTGGAGTTAAATCTTTTCCAATTCTTTTAACTACAGCATAATCGAGTTTGGTGTTTTCTAAAAACATAGTATTAAGCTTGCCACCTCTAATCTCTTTTTTTAATAATTTTGAAAGTTGAATTTGGTTTGATCTAATCTCTCTTTTACCTTTGTTCACTACATTTCCAACTATTTGGATGAATTTTTCATTTGTTATACCCATCTTTCCTACGTAAATTTCATCACCATCTTTAAGTGTAAATCTACCAGCCTCTTTTAATGTGATTTTGTGATATTTAATCTGTTTATTGTTTGTATATCTTTTAATATGAATTTGAAGACCATCACCAGAGCTTTTTAGACCACCTGCAATTTTTAAAATTTTTCTAAGTGATTCACCTCGTTCAATTTCAAAAATTGCCTCTTTATTTATAGCACCCTCTAACCGTACAAGACCATAAGCTCTAGGGACATGGATAGTATCATTTGGTTGAAGCACAACATCTCCTTGATCCAACCCAGCATTTAAAAGGTGATAATAGTCAACAGTAGCTATAGTAGTTCCAGCTCTCTTTACCTTAATTTTTCGAACAGATCCAACATTTGAGACACCATTTGCTTCTATGAGTATATCTTTGACACTAGAGATTGAACTAGTATTAAAAATTCCAGGAGCATTCACAAAACCGGTTAGAGTCACTTGTGCGGTTGAGAATGAGTTTAAATCCACAACAACCTCGCTATTTTTATATGAACTTGAGAGATAGTTTGTCAAAAGCTCTTTTACCTCTGCATACTTTTCACCAGCGACATGAACTGGACCAATTTCTGGTATATTTATATTTCCTTGACTATTTACTGTTAGAGAGTGTTTTTTATTTGAAGCTCCATAAACCCAAAAGGTGATGTTGTCTCCACGATTTATGATATAGCTCGATGGTGCATTGATAGTTTTTTGTGAAATTTTATTTTTATTTCTAAAAAACTCTTTTGAAAATCTTTCAAGCTTTTTATTGCTGCTTCTTGTGGAGTGTATAGACTTTATTCTTGATAATTCTTCATTGTTTGTTTTATATCTTTGTGGTGAAAGTCTTAAATCTAAATCCTTAGTAGTTACTATGGTAGCACTTAAAGTCTCATTTTCTTCTAAAGAGTCTTCAAATGTAGCTTCTGCATCTTCTATCTCATTTGTAACTTCACTCTTTTGCAAGGTGTCATTATAAAGACCTTTAGTTGCTACATTTGATTTATGTTGCTTTATCATCTCTTTGGCTTTTGGATTATTTAGCAAAGATGGATTTTTTGCAACCATCGTTTTGGCTTGTTGCATCTGGCTTGCGGAAAATTCGCCATAAAGCGTCGTTGTCATAAACAGAGCTAAAAGTATACTGGAGAGTTGTCTCATTTTGTTCTATCCCTTTGATATTAAAAATTACTAGATTTTAGCTTTTTATGCTTTATGTGTGAAGAAAAGTAACATATTAAAATAAATACTTAAAAAAACAAGAATAAAGCAAAAAAAATAACTTTTTAGCAATATAACATAATTAGTTTTAAATATTAAATATATTCAATATTTTTAGGTAAAACAATAACTATTTAAACTATGAAATAAGCATTTATAAACCTTAAGTATATCGGTCGGCATTTTTATAAAAATCTTTAATATAAATTTAATATTAAACTGATACTATACTTTCAAATTCAAGATAAATAAAAAAAGGAGAATTTAAATTATGAGAAAAAGAGTTTTATTAAGTGCGATGTTAGCGGGTGTTTTAGTGTTGAGTGGATGTGAGAGTAAAGATGTTCCAGGTGCTCCAGGTGCAGAAACTCCAGATACAGAAACTCCAGATACGGTATCTATCAAAACAGGTAATGGTACTACAGTTACTGTAGACCCAGTAAAAGGCGGAACAGTTGTCATTAACAGAGATAATACTAGCGGTAAAAATAATGTTGCAACAGTAGTTAGATCTGAGCTTAAAAAATGTGCAGAGGTAGATACAAGTTTAGTTAACACTCCAGGTATAGCTTGTTCTCCAAAAGAGGGTGTAACATATATATTTGGTACAGACTATGGAAGATTAGGACCAGTTGATGAAGATAAAGATACTGTAGATGGTGGTGTGTTATTAAAATATGCTTTAACTGAATTTGGTGGTAAAAAATTTCCTACACCAGTTGAAGGTAATGCGAGTGAAAATCGTATTCAAGAAGTTTTTATTCCAACAAACTATATTCGTTTAAATGATGCTGCAATTGCTGCAAATTTAAGTGTAGATGAGAAGTATGAGCTTATCAAAAAAGAGCTTGAAGATGTATGTAACATGAAGTGTCAGTCTGGTGAAAATGCTAATAATCCATTTTTTGGAGTTAATACACATATAGATGGTACACCTGGTGGTTTGAGTTCTGATGGTGATGGTAGTGATGTAACAACAGGTAAGTTTATAGCAACATATGTTATGCATTTTACTAGAGGTACAGGTGAAAAGTTATTAATGGAACAATATGCAAGTAACAATTATAGTAACTTAGAGTATCTTACGGTATCTTTTGAATTAGATGTGACAAAAGCAGGACAAATTAATGATAATGGTACGATGCGTGATATTCTTAGATATACAACAAGAGAGAATACACCAGTTGTTTTTGGTGCTAAAAAGCATGATAGTGCTGGCGGTGGTTTGGTTGTAGTTACTGAAAATCTAAATATGAATGAGGTTATGAATCTTACTAATGTAGAAGATTCAGATAATACTTGGACAATCAACATGGCAAAATATTTTAATAAATTGATTGCAAAAGGTGAAGCAGTAGGTGTTGCTGACTATGCAAAAGAGATTTTGGTAGAAAATGCTACAAATCCTTGGCCTGTAAAGATTTATGGAACTTTACATAGAGTGACAGAGAGCGGTGGAGTCTATACAAATACAGATGCTACTAAGAGAAGTTATGTGAGAAATCCATCAAACTTTGATCCAAGTCTATTTGGATTAACAGCAACAGGTCCTCATGCAGATGTGTATTCTTCTAAAAAAGCAGATAACCAAGCGATAAAATTTAACATCGTTTATCCTCTTGGAGCTTACAATAAGCCATAGTAGATTTTAACAATAAAGCCCAAAAGGCTTTGTTGTTAGACATTAAACCTAAAGTGCATAACATCCCCATCTTGCACTATATACTCTTTCCCTTCAAGCCTTAGTTTTCCAGCATCTTTGCTTCCAGCCTCTCCATTATAAGTTATAAAATCATTATAAGCAATAACTTCTGCTCGTATAAAACCTTTTTCAAAGTCATTGTGAATTACAGATGCTGATTTTGGAGCAAGCCATCCTTTTTTGATAGTCCAAGATCTTACCTCTTGAACTCCTGCTGTAAAGTAAGATATAAGACCTAATTTTGAGTATGCACTTTTTATAATCTGTTCCAATCCTGACTCTTTTATGCCAAGTTCTTCTAAAAACTCTGTTACTTCATTCTCTTCTAAGCCTACAAGCTCTTCTTCGATTTTTGCACAGAGTTTTATAACTTCAAAATTGCTCTTTTTTGCATGAGTTTTTAAAATTTTTACATACTCATTGTCTTCTAAAAGTCCATCTTCGTCTGTATTTGCACCGTAGATAATTTCTTTATTTGATAAAAATCTAAGTTCACTATTTAGCTCTATAAAAACTTCATCATCTTTTTTAGAAAATGAAGAGACAGGCTTTAGCTCATCAAGATGCATTTTTAACTCTTTTGCAATCTCAAGTTTTACTTTTGCCTCTTTTTGTAGCTTTGCATCTTTAGTTAATTTATCTATCTTTTTATCTAGCTGCTCAATATCAGCAAATATAAGCTCACTCTCAATTATCTCAATATCTCTAAGTGGATTTATACCTCCTTCAACATGTACAATATTTTCATCATCAAAACATCTAACCATATGAAGGATGACTTCCACTTCCCTTATATTTGAAAGAAACTTATTTCCAAGTCCCTCACCTTTGCTAGCCCCCTTAACAAGACCGGCAATATCTACAAAATCAATAGTTGAGTTTATAATCTTTTGTGGATTTACTATCTTTGCTAACTCTCCAAGTCTCAAATCAGGTACACCAACTATTGCCTTGTTTGGCTCAATTGTGCAAAAAGGGTAATTTTCTGCTTGTGCGTTTTGTGCTTTTGTTAGAGCATTAAAAGTTGTTGATTTTCCTACATTTGGGAGTCCTACTATTCCTACACTTAATCCCATTTACGATGCCTTTTTAGATATTAATAATTTATGCTCACACATCTTTAACCAATACAGACACATTCTAACACCAGCTCCACTAGCTCCTACTTGGTTATAACCCCAGTTTTTGCTAACATATGCTGGACCTGCTATGTCAAGATGAAGCCACTTATCTTTTAGTTTTTCATCTACAAAGTTATCTAAAAACATAGCAGCAGTGATTGCTCCTCCATATCTTGTTGAGCTGATATTTGACATATCTGCAACTTCACTCTTTATCGTTTTTCTAAGATATCTGTTAAAAGGCAAAGAGCCAGCTAACTCACCACTTTTAGATGCAGCTTTAATTATCTGATGTTTTAAATCACTACTATGCCCCATAACTCCAGTTGTATACTCACCAACTGCAACTACACAAGCACCAGTTAAAGTTGCTATATCAATAAGATAATCAGGCTCTAACTCCCCAGCATAACAAAGACAATCAGCCAAAACAAGTCTACCCTCTGCATCTGTGTTTCTAACCTCTATTGTTTTACCATTTTTAGCTACCAATACATCATCAGGCTTAAAAGCATCTCCACCTATCATATTTTCACATGCTCCAATTATGGCATGTATTTCAAAAGGTACTTTAAGCTCAGCCGCCCCTTTTAGTATGGACAACACAGCTGCCCCTCCACCTTTATCAGCTTTCATACTAACCATATGTTCGCTAGGTTTTAAACTAAGTCCACCACTATCATATGTTAATCCTTTTCCAACAAAAACAAATTTTGCTTTTGCATCTTTTGGTTTATAAGTTAAGTGTATAAATCTAGGTTTATGAATACTTGCTCGACTAACTGCTAAAAATGCACCCATTTTTTGATCTTTTAAAAACTCCTCATCACCTATAAAACACTCAACATCATCAAGCTTATTGGCTATATCTTGAGCTCTTTTTGCTAATATTTTTGGTGTCATATCATCTGGAACAGTGTTTACTACTTCTTTGGCTTCGTTTGTAGCATCACAGATGATGATAGCCTCTTTTATAGACTTCTGTGCACTCTCTAAAGTAATCTGTTTTTCATTATAGTCTTCTAGAGATATTGTGATAGTTTTGATAGTTTTATCTATTTTTTCACTTTTGTATCTATCAAATGTATAACTTTGTAGCTTTATTCCCTCTACTATTGCTTTTATATTTGTAGGTAATTTATTATGTAGGTAAGAGCCGATTTTTATACTTTTGTATTTTGATTTTGTGATAGCTCTATAGCCAACTGCTAATGCTAATCTAATTTCATCTCTATCAAATGAGCTAACTCCGATATAAACACGATGTAAATGAGGTAAATATGCAACTTCTTCACTTTTTCCCTCAAATGATAAAGTTTCTAAAACTTCCAAATCCTTAATCCACTTATGTTTTAAATTTCCTTCAACTACTAAGATAAATTCACAATCAGCTTCTATATCTTGTAGTTTTTCCTCTGTTACTATAAATTCCATTATTCTCCCTAATTATTTTTATTTGTCAAAATCTAAAAGCTCTTTAGCTTGCATCATATCTTTGTCTCCTCGACCTGAAAGATTTACAATTATAATCTTATCTATAATTTTCTGTTTTGGTATCTTTTTTAGATATGCAATTGCATGAGAGCTCTCTAATGCTGGTATTATTCCCTCAGATTTTGAAAGCCAAACAAATGCATCTAATGCTTCATCATCTGTTATTGACTCATATTGGACTCTGTTTTGCTCTTTTAAAAAGGCATGTTCTGGACCAATCCCAGGATAATCTAATCCAGCTGAGATAGAGTGAGCCTCTTGTATTTGTCCATCTTCATCTTGTAGAAGATAACTCATCTGACCGTGTAAAACTCCACGACTCCCTTTTGCTAAGCTTGCTCCGTGTTTGTTATCTAGTCCAAATCCACCAGCTTCAATACCTATACAAGTTGTCTCTTTATCTTCTAAAAAGTGGTTGAAAATTCCAATAGCATTACTTCCTCCACCAATACAAGCGATTACGAAATCAGGTAGTTTATCTTCTACTTTAAGTATTTGAGCTCTTGCTTCATAACCTATGATCGATTGAATATCTCTAATCATCAATGGATAAGGGTGAGGACCTGCTACTGTTCCTATGATATAAAAAGTATCTCTAGCATTTGTTACCCAATGCCTTATAGCTTCATTCATAGCATCTTTTAGAGTTTTGCTTCCACTTTTTACTGAGTTTACCTTAGCACCTAAAAGTTTCATTCTAAATACATTTAACTCTTGTCTTTTAACATCTTTTTCACCCATAAATATCTCACACTCTAAGCCAAAAAGTGCACATACAGTAGCCGTGGCAACTCCGTGTTGACCTGCTCCTGTCTCTGCAATTATCTTCTTTTTGCCAAGCTTTTTTGCTAAAAGTGCTTGAGCTACTGTGTGGTTTATTTTGTGGGCTCCTGTGTGGTTTAAATCTTCTCTTTTTAGGTAAACTTTTGCACCAAGCTCCTGTGAGAGGTTTTTTGCAAAATAAAGAGGATTAGGGCGACCAACATATTGTTTATAGTAGTAGTCAACCTCCAACCAAAAATCTTTATCAAATCTTATCTTTTTATAGTTTTCATCTAATTCAAGCAATGTTGGCATTAGTGTCTCTGGAACATATCGTCCTCCAAAGATGCCAAAGTGTCCATTTTCATCTGGGTCAAATTGTGAAGTTTTTGGTATATACACTAGAGAATCTCCAAAACAGAGTAAACAGTAGTCTCTTTTTTAAGCTCCACATCACCCTTTAAAAATTGAAGATTTATGATAAAGCATGCCTCAACACAATCTCCACCGGCTTGTTTTACTAAAGTTGCGGCTGCTTTTGCTGTACCTCCCGTTGCTATTAAGTCGTCTATAAGAAGAACTTTAGGTGAACTTTTTTCACAAGAGAATGCATCTATATGAACTTCTACTTCATCAAATCCATATTCTAGTGAATATTTTTCAGAGATAGTAGTATATGGAAGTTTTCCCTGTTTTCGAATAGGTACAAATCCAACTCCAAGTCTATCAGCTAAAGGTGCTCCAAATATAAAACCACGACTATCAATGCCTGCAATAAAGTCTAAATCATAAGATTTATATCTCTCTTCTAGGTGATCTAGTAAAAAACCAAAAGCCTTTTTATCTTTTAAAAGTGTAGTTATATCTTTAAAAGTAATCCCTGGTTTTGGAAAATCTTCAATATCTCTAATTGTACTTAAGAGATACTCTTTATCGTTATTATTTAACTCTTTCATAAAAATCCTTATTTAAACATGGTGAATTTTAGTGCTAAAAAAAGAACTAAAATAATCCCAAATGCTATAAAACCTACACTCTCTATGCCCATAATTTCATCCTTTATATTAATGCTTCTATTCTATCTTCAAGCTCTTTTATCTTTTTTGTTAATTGATCATTTTCTAACTTATTTTGTGAGTTTCTAGCCCTTAGAGTTTTTATATCATTTCTAACTTTGTTTAATTCCTCGGTTAATATATCGATATTTCCAATTGCTCGTTGGAGTTGTATACGGTATTTTCTAATCATCAGTTTTGAATCGTCTATATTGCCTTTTTTAATTTTATTGCTTTTTTCTTCTCTCTTATATAGAGCTTTATTATAATTTAACATAATCAAAAGATAGATAATAATAAATATCAAAATAGTATAAAAAAGCCACTCTCCAAACATCTACAACTCAATCTTCTTTACTCTATTTGCATGTCTTCCACCTTCAAAACTACTCTCACTCCAAGCTTTGCAGATACTCTCAATCACACCAAGCCCAACAACTCTTTGCCCAAAACATAAAACATTGGCATCATTATGCTCTCTTGCCATTTTTGCTGTAAAACTATCATGGCATAGTGCTGCTCGTATATTTTTATGCTTGTTTGCAGCCAAACTCATACCAATACCTGTCCCACAAATTAATACTCCTTGAGTACCTAAATCATTTAAAACATTTTCACAAAGTTTATGAGCAAAATCTGGATAATCAACTCTACTATCATCCATAGGTCCTAAATCTATAACTTCATTTCCTAAATCTTGAAGTATCTTTTTAACATTTTCTTTTATGCAAAATGCCGCATGGTCAGTTGCTATATAAATTTTCATTAATTTACCTTTATTGGTCGCGATTATATCTAAAATGGGATAAAAATCTATTTTTTGATAGAGATTGGAATTTTGATTGTAAACTCTGCCCCTTTTAACTCTTCATTTTCATATGTGTAAGTTACATTTTTCGCCTCTATTTTTCCACCCATATGATTTTCAACAATCTCCCTACTCATCCAAAGACCAATACCAGTTCCGTCATTTTCAATTTTTGTTGTAAAGTATGGTTTAAAAATATCCTTTTTGTTTTCACTTTTAATACCTCCTGCACTATCTTTGATAATTATGTGAGCTTCATTTTCTATTCGTTTTGTAGATATAAATATAAACTTTTTTAAATCTTCTTGTTCATTTAGAGCATCTTTTGCATTATTTAGTATATTTATAACAGCTTGTGAAAGCTCACTCTCAAAACCTGTTATTTTGACACTATTTATATCTTTTACAATTGTTATATCTCCATTTTGTAGAGTGTAAGAGAGAAGTTTAAGACTACTCTCAATTACAGAGGCACTCTCAAAAACATTTAAATCTTTTTGTGGTTTAAAAAAGTTTCTAAAATCACTTATTGTATTTGAGAGTATATTTACATAATTTTCAATATCATCAAGTTTTTCATCAACTTGTTTTTTACATTTCTTTATACCTTGTTCATTGTCAAGTTCAAACTTATCTAGTGCAAACTTTGTCTTTAAACCAAGTGTAGTTGCAGAGATTGCACCAAGAGGTTGTCGCCATTGATGTGCAATATTTGCTATCATCTCTCCCATGGATGCCATTTTGGCTTGTTGAAAAAGAACTTGGTCTTTTAGTCGTAAGCTTTGTACTTGTTGTTGTACTTGTTGTTCTAGGTTCTCATTTAAGTGTTGTAGCTCTTTTGTTGTTTTTGAGAGATTTAGGTGGGTTTTTACTCTTTTTAAGAGTACTTCTGTATAAAAAGGTTTAGTGACATAGTCAATACCACCTTCTTCAAAACCTGTTATGATATCTTGTTCTTCATCTTTCACGGTTAAAAAAATTACGGGTATCTCTTTTGTTGTTTCGTGGAGTTTTAATTTTTTACAAACTTCATATCCATCAAGCTTTGGCATTATAATATCTAATAAAATTAGATCAATATCACCACTTTTTGCTAACTCTAACCCTTTTTCTCCATCTTGTGCATAGACTAAGTTATATCCCTCTTTGCTTAAAATTCCCATAGCCACTTGTAAGTTTTTGGCATTATCATCGATGAGTAGTATTTTAAAATTCAAGCTATCTCCTTTTTTAACTCAATTAACTGTGAGTGTAAAGCTACTTTTGTTTTTAACTCAATATCTATGAATGGTTTGATAATATAATCAACCCCTCCAACTTCATATGCTTTTTGTATATCTTCTAAAGAGTCACGCCCTGATAAAAATATAATGACAATATCTCTTGTTTGCTTATCTTTTTTTAATATTTCACACATTTCATAGCCATTCATAAAAGGCATCATGATATCTAATAAAACTATCTCAATATTGTGCTCTTTTACAAGCTTAAGTCCCATGATAGCACTTTTAGCATAAAACATTTGATGCCCGTCATTTTTGAGCATATTCATTGCCATTTGGATATTTTTAGGGGTGTCATCTACTATTAGTATCTTGCTCAAGCTTTATCCTTTTGTAAAATATTTTCTAATTTTGCTATTAGATTTGGAAAAGAGTTCATCATAAAATCTATCCTCTCTATATCAAAACTTTCACAATTTAGCTTCAACTCTTTTGCATAAGTTAATAGAAGATTGTTAGGATGCAAATTTGCTAAATCTATCAAGTTGGTGGCAAACTCTAAAATTAGTGAAAAATCTCCCATATCTTTTATCTTAGTCCATTTTTTAATATAAACTTCTTGAAGTATTTTAACCGTTTTTGGCAAATCTACATAAGTATTTTCTTCTATAGATGCATCTTTTTTTTGTTTTAATTCATATGTATTATAAGTTAAAAATTTTGTTAATTCCAAAATTAATTCATCATATGATACAGGTTTTCTAAGATAACCATCAAATTTATACTCTTTAATTTTTTGCATATCTTTTCCCATTACTGAAGCGGTAATTGCAACTACTGGTATATCTTTTAAAAGAGAGTTTTTTTTGATAATTGATATAGCTTCGTAACCATCCATTATGGGCATTTTTATATCCATGCAGATTAAATCAACTTTGATACTTTTCAATTTCTCTAAAGCATCTTTCCCATTTTGTGCTTCATAGATTTTTAAGCCATAATTTTTAAGAGCAGATTTTATAAGTTTTCTGTTATCTTTTATATCATCTACAACTAAAATAGTTGCAGAGTTAAACTCTATACTTTCAGCTATAAATTGTGGTTGTTTTTTTTCATTTTCAATTAAACTTACAGAAATATCTTTAAGATAAACGGTAAATTTTGAGCCCTCTTTTAGCTTGCTTTGAACCTCTATATCTCCATTCATAAAGTTTAATAGTTTTTTACAAATTGTTAATCCTAATCCTGTACCTCCATATTTTTGATTTTGTCCTTTTTGTTGCTCAAATGAGTTAAAAATACTCTTAAGATTTTTTGCATCTATACCTATGCCTGTATCTTCAACAATTAAAGCTAAATCAATCTTACTCTTTTTCTCATCATCAAATATCTTTTTTACAGATAGTTTAATAACTCCACTATCAGTAAATTTTATAGCATTTCCAATTATATTAAATAAAATCTGTCTAATTCTAGCACTATCTAAAAGTAGATATTTAGGAATACTATCATCTATCGCAACTTCAAAATTAAGATTTTTTTGCATAAGTTTTATGGAAAATATAGACTCCATCTCTAAAACCAATTGCTTGATATTTACACTCTCTAGTATAATTTCTAATTTTCCAGCTTCAATTTTGGATAAATCTAAAATATCATTTATAATATCTAAAAGTGCAGATCCTCCTCTTTTTATGGAGCTTAGATAATCTTTTTGTATAGGGTCTGTTATGAGTTTTTCTAAGAGGTTTGAAAAACCAATAACAGAATTCATAGGTGTTCTTATCTCATGAGACATATTTGCTAAAAATTCTGATTTTGATAAATTTGCTAATTCTGCTTGTTTTTTGGCTTTTGATAACTCTTTTTCCATCTTCATTCTTTGAGTTAAGTCAACACCAATTGTAAGAAGAGCATCTTGACCATCATACATAATTGGTAAAATAGATATCATTATGTTGTCAATATCTCCATTATAATTTTTTAGTTTTATAATTTTTTCTTTTACAACTCCATCTTTTTTTAAAGTCTCTATAACTTCTATTCTCTCATTTGTATCAACATAAAACTCTAAGATATTGTAATTTTCAATATCTTCACTTGAGAGATTATAATCTTTTATAGTTTTTGGATTTGCTAAGAGTATTTTCCCTTCTATTGTGGTTACTACAACATATAAAAGTATATTATCTATGAGGGTTCTTATCTGAGTTTCACTCTCTTTTAGTGCTATATTTAGTTTTTTTCTTTTTTTAATTTCAGATGCAAGTTTATAATTCCATACAATTATAGCTATCAAGATAAGTAAAAAAACACCAAACAGTTGATATAAAATAGTATAATCAACATTTGTGACAAATTCTATTTTTTGCCACCTATTAAGGTTCTCATTATTTTTAATTTCACTCATAGATTTTTCTATGAGTGATCGAAGAAAAGGTTTATCTTCGTGTATAAAAAGTGTTGACTTCATCTGTATAGAAGTTTTTCCTACAATTTTAAGAGTGTTAAAACCTTGAGCTTTGATTAAATACGAAGCGGCTGGCATAGACAATAAAATAGCATCATATTTCTCATACACTAAACCACTTAGTGCATCTTTTGGATTTTTTACCTGAATAAATGGTATATCTTTATAGTTTTCAATGAGTTTATGAGTATATCCATAATCATTTACAATAGCAATTTTTTTATCTTTTATATCTTTTAAATCATCAATAAAACTATTGTCCTCACGCATAATTATAACAATAGGTATAGTAGAATAGGGTGTAATTGGTTTGTAGTTTTGTTTTAAAATCATATCGTCAATTTCACCAGAAATTATATCAAGTTGATGTTTTTGAGATAAATCTAATGTCTCTTGCCAACTACTTGTAATTTTTGGTTTTATTTTTATACCAATTTTTTTCTCTAACTCTTTTAAATACTCTGCAACTATTCCAATATACTCTCCATTTTTATTAAAAGCTTCAAAAGGGAGCCAATTTGGATTTCCTGCAAAAAAGATAGTTGGATTTTTCTCTAACCATCTCTTTTCTGCTTGAGAGAGTGAAATTTGTTTAGATATATTTTTAAAATTCTCTTTATAAAAGAAGTCATTATCTATTTTTGGATTTTTTACCAATCCTAATTTGTAGTAAGTTTGTGCAACATTTTGATACTTATATCTGTTTATATTACCTAGTTTTTTAAAATTTGGCATAATCATCTGATAAGTGCTTTTTGCTTCAAGTTTTAAAAGTTCTTTATCTGCTTTTGGTGCATATGTTTTTAAAATTATATCAATTATCTCATCTTGGTTTTCAAGAGCATATTCCCAACCTTTTAGAGTTGCTTTTTTCATTTTAGCAACTCTTTTTGGATGAGTGGATAACTCTTTTTGACTTGTAAAAAAATTATCTCCATAAAAATCAATTCCATAACTTTTTGGGTCAATTATATTGACTTTTACACCTTTTTTAGCAAGATAAAATGGCTGTGAAGTAGTGTATGCTGAAATAGCATCAACTTTTTTATTGATTAAATCTTCATATGAGCTAAAAGGTACAATGTCTATATTTTGCAAGCTACCAATTGCATTTAAAAACATAGCATTTATTGGAGTGCCTCCATATCCATCAAAAGCATAAGAGATTTTTTTGCCTATCATTTCGTATGGTGTTGTAATTTGTGACTCATAAAGCGAGATTAAAACAAGAGGAGATTGTTGAAATATTTGTGAAATTAGTACAACATTTTCACCTTTAAGCCTATGAATTGCAAGTGTACTATCGCTTACACCATATTGGGACTCTCCATCTAAAACTTTTTGTATAGGGCTTTTTTGAAAATCTATCTCTTTTAGTGTAACTTCGAGCCCCTCCTCTTCATAGAAACCTTTATAAATAGCAGCATAGTAGCCTGCAAATTGAAAAGAGTGTTTCCATTTTAATTCAATTGAAACCTTTTGTTTTACGCTAATTTTTGCATTTAAAGTGGAGAAAAATAGTAAAAATGTGATGAGAATAGAAATATTTTTCACTTATACACATCCCAATCTTGAAAAATTTAATGTCTTTAATTTGGTATTGTACTTTTTTGACTAATTAAAGTAGCTGATGGTTCAAAAAAGTAATAGCCTTGATATTCATCTATATCAAACTCTTGTAGTTTTTCGAAAACCTCTTTTGAGTGGACAAACTCTGCAATTACTTTTATGCCTAACTCATTTGCAGTTTGAGTGATTGCTTTTACCATTGTCTGTATCTGTATACTTTTGTCAATGTTTTTTATTAAAGAGCCATCAATCTTTAGATAATCTGGACTCGTTTGTATAATATTTCCAAAGTTTGAAAAACCGCTACCAAAATCATCAATGGCAATTTTAACTCCATATTTCCTAAATTTTTTGATAAATTTTTGCAATATTTTATAATCTTTTATATCTTCGCTCTCTACAATTTCAAAAATTAGTCTATCTCCAATATCATGGTTTTCTAATACATTTTCTATTAATGAGACTATACTACTATCAGTAAAATCACTGTATGTAAGGTTGACAGATAAGATACAGTGATTTTTGATGAGATGTTCAAGAGCTTTTTTTACCATTGTTTTTGATAGATTTGAGTACTGTTTTGTAGCAATTGCAGTATCAAGAAAAAAGTACGGGGATACAAGAGTCTCTACCTCATTCTCTACCTCTTTTAATCGCATTAAAGCTTCATGTTTTACAATTTTGCCTTGACAATTTACAATTGGCTGAAAAACTGGGATAATATTGTTGTTATCTAAAGCATATTGTATTTTTCTTTTCCAGCTTATTGTATTTTGCATCTTTTTTAAAGTATTCATTGAGGTTTTATAAATTATATATGGTTTTTTATCTGTTTTTGCAAATTTTAATGCAATATCTGCATGAGTTAAAAGATGATCTTTCTCAAATGAAACACCAATTGTTGCATCTATGTAAATTTCCTCTTTAAGCTCTTCCATATAAAGTGGTAGATGTATTATAAATTTGCTAAGTCTTGTTATAAAGTTTTTAAATTTATCCTCGTTTTCTTGTTTACTACAAATTGCAAACTCATCTCCTGATGTTCTATAGAGTGTATAATTTGCCCCCAAGGTGTGTACTTCTAAAATATTTGCAAACTGTCGTATAGTTACATTACCTATATTGGTTCCATATAAATCATTTATAAATTGCAGGCGATCTATATCAATGAGAGCTAACATCTCATACTCATTTTTTTCAATATCTCTACTAAGTGCTAAACGATTTTTAAGACCTGTTAAGTGGTCGGTGTAAAGCTGCTTTTTTAGCTCATTTGTTCTTTTTTTTATCTCAACTTCTAGATGCTCATTTGATGCGACTATTTTGGCAGTGTAAAGTTTTGAGTTTTTTTCATTATTTATATTTTTTGATATTTTATATAGTGCTTTTAGGAGTTGTTTTTCTTGCATAGGTTTTAGTAAAAAACTATCTATTCCTAAATTTATTAGTTTTAAAAGAGTTGCAGGTTCATCCTGAGCAGATACTACTGAAATATACTGTTTTATATTAATTTGATGTATTTGTTCAATCATATCTAAGCCATTTAAATTTGGCATGTTTATATCTGTTATAACTATATCAAAATAGCGATTTTTTGTATATAACTCATTTTTGTAAGCATTTAAACCTTCTTTTCCATCTGTACATAAGGTAACACTTGCAAATAGCATCTCATATAACTCAACACTCTGCTCTATGATTGATGCATCATCTTCAACATATAGTAAGTGTAAGTTTTTGGTATAAAAATGTAGTTCTTTAAAGTCCATAAATTAAAATCCTAATATGTTGTGAAATAACTATTTTAAAACATGGATTGTATCATGTAATAGATTAATTTTTTCTTTTAAGATTTTAATTTAATTTTATTAGTTTTTATTATAATTTAGCATCCTTGCTTAGATTTTAAATTTTTGTATCGTAAACTCTCCATCTTTATAACTTAAGTAGTACAATAAATCTTTTTTTACCTCTTCGCCTATGAGGTATCTTATGGCTAGATTTGCTTGTAAAGATGCTACTTGCATGATGATAGGAGCCGCTATGCCTCCTGGTTTTCTATCTGTGATTTTAAATGCATCAAAACTAGCTTTGTCAAAAAAACATACTTGTCCGTGAAACTCTTCAACTGAGCCATAAATCCAAGGGGTTTTTGTCTCTTTGGCCCATTCTCCTATAGCTTTTCGTGTTGGAAGATTATCCATAGCATCTATGATGAGATCTACTTTGTGACCCTCTTTTTTAAACTCATCAAAACTCATAACTTTTGGTATGGTCTTGGTATATGGAGATTTGCTTTGTATTAGTTTTGAGATGCATTGAGCTTTTTGCTTATTTTCATCTTCAAGTGTAAAAGCTATCTGCCTGTGTATGTTGTGAAGTGTTACATGGTCAAAATCTATGAGATATATGGTTCCAATCCCTATTGTCCCAAGTGCAAGAGAGAGTGAACTACCAAGTCCACCACACCCTATAATAGCAATTGTCTTATCTTGTAAACTATCTTGAGCCTCATCTCCCCAAAGTTGAATTTGTCTTAAAAAATACTCATCTCTTGTCATGGTTTCTCCTTCGTTTAGTTATATTATCATTTTTATAGTTAATAATTGTAAAAAGTAAATTTGATATCTATTTAATTTTTGCACATCTTTATGATTAAAAATTAATCATAAAGATGTGCAAAAAAGATTTATAAAATTATATAATAAGAGAAAAAAAGATTTAACCATGAAACAATTAACTCCATTAGAGAGTTTTATAAACTATAAAACAGATACAGATAAACAGTGTGGAAATTACCATATAGAGATTGCAGAGTTAAAAGAGAATGAGCAGTATAGATTTCATTTTGATATGAGTGTCTGTATCGGTTGTCACTGTTGTGAGGTGGCTTGCAATGAGCAAAATGCTAACTCTGCAGATATAAAATGGCGTCGTGTTGGTGAGATGGAAGCGGGAGTTTTTCCAAATGTAAAGCAACTTTTTAACTCAATGAGCTGTAATCACTGTATAGATCCTGAGTGTTTAAAAGGCTGTCCTACAAACTCATATATAAAGTTTGAAAATGGCATAGTTTATCACGATGATGATGTTTGCATAGGATGCCAATACTGTACTTGGAACTGCCCTTATGAAGTCCCTATTTTTAATCCTGATAGAGGTATAGTTACAAAATGTCATATGTGTTACGAAAAGTTAGATGCAAAACAGACTCCAGCTTGTGTTCAAGCTTGTCCCGCAGGGGCGATAGAGATAGAGATTGTAAATGTTGATAAATGGTTAAAATCAGATATCAAAAAAGAGGGGGTAGCACCACATCTTCCAGATATCTCTATCACAAAACCAACTACTAGATATACACTTCCTAAATTTGATGAAGATGTAAAGCCAGTGGATGAGCATATCTTAAAACCAGCACACAAAGAGTTACCACTTATCTTCATGACTATCTTTTCACAAATCTCAGTTGGCGGATTTTTGGCTCTATTTTTAGGACATATTTTAAATATTGAATTTAATTTAGAGAAGACAAATCTCTGGCTGGTAGTTGTGGTCTTTTTACCAATTGCAGTAGGTCTACCTCTTTCAGCTTTACATCTAGGTCGTCCAATTATGGCTTTTAGTGCTATGAAAAATATCAAAACTTCTTGGCTATCTCGTGAAGCTTTAGCTCTTGGTTTATATGCTTTTGGTGTTTTTTTGGTAGTTATTTTGTATTATTTTGAAATTTTTGGTATTTTGATGACTCTTTTACAAGCTTTAGTTTTGAGTATGGGAGTTTATGGTATTTTTGCTCAATCGATGATATATCGTGTTAAAGCTAGACCATCTTGGGATAGAGTCTCAACTACAAAGAGATTTTTTGGATCAGGATATGTTGGGTTTTTGCTTGTGGGTTTTGTGATGCTTTTAGATGGAGCTAATGAGAGTGTTATGGCTATTTTGGTACTGATGTTACTTTTTGGGGGTTACCAAATTTATGCTATTTATAAAGAGGTATACTTTTATAAGTGTCTAGATGTAAATAGTATAAACTTTTATCAATTAAATAGAACAAAAAAACTTCTCGAAGAGAAATTTAGAAAGTATAAAAATATTAGGCTCACTTCGATAGTGCTATTTGCTTTAGTATTTCCACTTTTTGCTATAGTTTTTATAGTGAATGAGTCATTTGTGTTTGCTCTATTTTTACTTTTTATCTCAATTGCAGGAGCGACTGTAAGCGAACTTTTAGGTCGTTATCTCTTTTTTGTTACGGTTGTACCTTTGGGTTTAGCAGGGAATTTTTTTGCTGGAAATCAGAGATAATGTTAATCTGATTTCTGCAATTATGATATTTTATCAAACTTAGGCTGCTATTTTAACCTTTTATCCATATTTATAATTATCTCTTTAAGCTCTCTAACTTCAACTTGAAGTTTTTCAATGTCATTTAACTTTTTTTCTTGTTTCTCATCATCTTTTATAGTAAATATCGCATCTACTATAATACCTATAAAAAGGTTTATCATTACAAAAGTAACAACCAAGATATAGATAACAAAAAATATCCAAGCAAGAGGAAAAACTTCCATAACAGGACGAACAATCCCCATAGACCAACTCTCTAATGTCATGATTTGAAAAAGTGTATACATCGACTCACCAAGAGTTCCAAACCACTGAGGAAAAGCATCTCCAAATATATCTGTTGCCATGATAGAAAATACATAGAAAAATAGTAAAAGCATGATAGATATAGAGAAAATTCCAGGAATTGCCCCTAAAAGTGCAGATACAATAGTTCGCATCTGCGGAATAATAGTAAGCAGTCTAAATAGCCTTAAAACTCTTAAAGTTCTAAGTATAGCCCACTGTTCACCTGCTGGAACTAGGGAAATCGCCACTACAAAAAAATCAAATAGACTCCAAGGGTCTTTAAAAAAACTAACTCTATGAACATATATTCGCAAAATTATCTCAATAGTAAAAATAGCAATAATACTCTTATCTAAAAAATTTATAATACTTCCATAGTCAGCCATTATGGGTTTTGAAGTTGCAATACCTAATATAATTCCGTTAAATATAATTAAGCTAGTTATAAAGTATCTAAACTTTTTTGACTCTATAAATATCTCTATAATTTTATACAATTTTAAATCCTTTTGAAAAAAAGGATATTTTAGCACAGAAACCTGAGTTCACATACTTAGAAGTACCAAAAAAATTATATAAGCCATGGAGATAAAAAAAGATACAATACAACAAAGGAGTCTTTATGGAAGCACTTTACCCATATGCACAGATAATACATTTGATTTTAGCCATAATTTTTTTAGGTTATGTTTTTACAGATTTAGCGGTTATTTCAGCACTTAAAAATAGATTTGATAAAGATACTCAAAAAAAAATAACCCAAATATTAGGAGCTAGAAGTTTTAAAATATTTCCCATAACACTTTTGTTTCTAGTTTTAACAGGTGGGATGATGATGTCTAGGTTTATGAATTTGGATGTAGGTTTTTTTGAGAGTGATTTGCAAAAAATGTTACTTTTTAAAATTCTTTTGGTTTTTATTATTGTTGCAGGTGTTTTAAGCAACCTATTTAAAAAATTTACTAAAAGAGAAAAAAGTAAGTTTATGAAAGATGATTTTCATAAATTAGTTATTGTTTTAGGGGTTTTTATTGTTGTTTTTGCAAAGTTGATGTTTTTTGTATAAAGTTGTAACCAAAATGTAATCAAACTAAGATATTATCCTCTTTAATTTATAAATTAAGGCAAAACATGGGTGCAAAAAGTTTTAGAAATTTCTCATTTTTATCTGCAACAATTTCATTTTTCATTCTTTTAGGTATTTTTATCGTTTTAATTAGTTACTCAAAAGACTCTATAGAAGCTTTTGGACTTGGTTTTATATTTGATAATGCTTGGGAAGTAGGGGAGGATGATGAAGGTGGTATATTTGGAGGATTAGTTCCTATAGTTGGGACTTTGTATGCAACTTTGATTGCGATGGTGCTTGCTGTTCCTATCGCTATGGGTATTGCTATCTTTTTAACTGAAGTTGCTCCTGCTTTTTTGGTTAAGCCTGTCTCTATTAGTATTGAGCTTTTAGCGGCAATTCCTAGTATTATTTATGGTATGTGGGGGCTTTTTTATCTAGCTCCTATTGTGCAGAGTTTTTTTGGTGGTAGTGGAATTGGTCTTTTGACTGCGGGTTTGGTTTTGGCGGTTATGATTGTGCCTTTTATGGCAGCAATTAGTAAAGATGCCATGAACACCACACCTGATGTTTTAAAAGAGAGTGCTTATGCTATGGGGGCTACAAAGTTTGAAGTTGTAAAAGATGTTGTTATGCCTTATTCAAAGGCTGGTATTATTGGCTCTATTATCTTGGCACTTGGTAGAGCTTTAGGAGAGACTATGGCAGTTGCATTTTTGATAGGTTCAGTTATGCAAATTCCATCATCTATAACAGATGCGACCACTTCTATTCCTGTTGTATTAGCAAACAACTTTGCAGAGGCGGATGATTTGGAACTCTCATCGATGTTCTATCTTGCTCTTATCTTATTTGTAGTTAGTTTTATTATTATCTCAGCTGCTAAATTTTACTTTTTAGGAAAGAAAAGATGAATAGACTCTTTTTAAATAAAATAGTTTTAGCCCTCTCAACTCTCTCGGCGATTATTGGGATAGGGTTTTTGTTTTGGATATTGGCAACTTTGAGTATCAAAGGAGTCTCTGCACTGAGTTTTGATATTTTTCTAAATGATCTTGTAAATGGAGGAATTAGAAACCTTTTAGTTGGTCAATTTACAATGGCTTTTATAGCAACTATAGTTGGTGTACCAATTGGAATGATGGCTGGAATATACTTAAGAGAGTATGGAAATAACAGTACATTCGCTATGATAATTAGAAATTTAAGTGATATCATGATGAGTGCACCTTCTATTGTAATTGGTGTATTTGTCTATGCAATTATCGTAAGTCCTATGAATGGTTATAGTGGTTTTGCAGGAGCAGCAGCACTCTCGATTATGATGATACCAATTGTTATCTCTACTACAGACAACATGCTCTCACTTGTTCCAAAAGAGCTAAGAGAAGCAGGAATTGCACTTGGTGGAAGTAAACATAAAATCATTTTACAGATAGTTTTAAAAGCAGCAAAAATTGGTATTACAACAGGAATTTTATTAGCATTTGCTAGAATTATTGGAGAGACTGCACCACTTTTGTTTACCTCTGCAAATAGTGCTTATTTTACAATGGATTTAAGTGAACAGTTCCCATCACTTACAGTTAGTATCTACAATCTTGCAAACTACCCAGATAGTGAGAGTAGAGATTTAGCATGGGCTGCTTCATTTGTATTAACAATGATAGTGCTTTTTATAAATTTATTGGGTAGATATTTTACAAGAGATAAAGGATAAAAAATATGGCTAAACAGATTATTTTGGATATTAAAAATTTCTCTTTTACATATGCAAGTTCACAAAAACCTGCACTTAAAGAGGTTAACTTACCAATCTATACAAATAAAATAACGGCGATGATAGGGCCTAGTGGTTGTGGTAAATCAACACTTTTAAGATCTTTAAACAGAATCCATGATCTATACCCTGGAAACACTTATCAAGGAGAGGTAAATCTTTTAAATAGTAAAACAGATAAATATGAAGATATTTTAAAATTAAAAAAAGAGAATGACCTTATCAAGCTTCGTCAAAGAGTTGGTATGATATTTCAAAAGCCTACTCCATTTCCTATGAGTATTTTTGATAATGTAGCTTATGGGTTAAAACTCCAAGGCATAAAAGATAAAACTATAATTGAAGAGAAAGTTGTAAATGCTTTAAAAGGTTCAGCCATTTGGGATGAAGCAAAAGATAGATTAAAAGAGAGTGCAATGGGGCTTAGTGGAGGGCAGCAACAAAGACTCTGTATAGCTCGTGCGGTTGCACTTGTTCCTGAAATATTACTTCTAGATGAGCCTACATCTGCATTAGATCCTATCTCAACTGGAGCTATTGAGGAGCTTGTGAGTGAGCTTAAAAAAGATATATCTATAGTTATAGTAACTCACAACATGCAACAAGCTAGCCGTCTTAGTGATTATACAGCTTTTATGTACTTAGGAGAGATGTTAGAGTACAATAAGACAGATAAGATTTTTTTAAATCCAAAAGAGAAATTAACTGAAGATTATGTAACAGGAAGGTTTGGGTGATGTTAGGAAACTATAAAAAGATATTAGAAAAATCAAGAGCAAGAGTACAAGAACTTGCTCTTGATGTATTAAAAGCTAGTGAAGATGTCTTTGAAGCATTTAAAAATGGAGATATTGAAAAAGCAAATGCAGCAAAAGAGCTGTTAAAAGATACTCACAATAGAAACAATAAAATTGACAATGAAATTATCAAAACTTTAGCACTTTTTTCTCCTGAAGCTAAAGATTTAAGAGTTGTTATAGCTTATCTTAAAATCACAAGCGAGTTAACAAGAATCGCTGACTATATAAGAAGTTATGCAAAAAGTTATAAGATGCAAGTTAGTGGTGAGTTTGATTTGGATGATTTGAAACAAGATACAATTTCTTTTCAACAAAGTACACTAAAATCACTAAAAGCGGCAGTAGAATCTATAAAAGTAGAGTCTGTTGATGCTTTAGAAACTCTTTATAGAAAAGTAAATGTTGAAGAGAGTAAATGTGATGATATTTTAAGCATTTTAGAGAAAAATACACTTGGGCAAATCTGTATAAATCCTGAAAATGCAGGAGATTATGTGATGTTTTTGCAAAGTATGAGAAAACTAGAGAGAGTCTCTGATAGAAGTGTAACTATCGTAAAACTAGCCTATTTTGCCCAAAAAGGTGGAAAGTTAAAATTGTGATTAATTCTCATATTGTAGTTATCGAAGATGAAGAGGATTTGTTGGAGCTTTTAGAGTACCGTTTACAAAAAGAAGGTTATGATGTTACTGGGTTTTTATCGGTCAAAAAAGTTGAAGAGTTTCTTTTGGAAGAGGATGTAAATTTACTTATTGTTGATAGAAATCTTCCTGGTGTTGAGGGAAGTTTGTTTGTAAAGAAATTACGAGATATGGGATATAAAATACCTGTAATTTTTGTAAGTGCAAAAGATAATGATTTAGATATAGAGGAGGGATTTTTAAGAGGTGGGGATGACTATATAACAAAACCTTACAATATGAATGAGCTTGTGCTTCGTGTTAAATCTCTGCTTCGTCGTACAAATATAGAAGATGCTGGAAAACTAATTTATAAAGATATCATTTTAGATTTAGATGAGAGAGTAACTTATGTAGATGGTGAAAAAATAGAGCTTTCTAAGTTGGAGTTTGAGCTTTTATCTTATTTTATACAAAATAAAAATATCGTCTTAAATAGAAATGAACTACTTCAAGATGTTTGGCTGGATGAAGATTGTAAGCAAGAAAAAACTGTAAATGTCACGATAAATAGACTTAAAAATAAGATAGATCCTCATAAAAGAAAAGAGTATATTCAGCCAATTAGAGGGATCGGATATAAATTTTGTTGAAACTTGACCAATTATATTTTCGCTCTTTTCTTATTTTGTTTATAATTACAGTTTTGTTAACTTCAACTATCGGTTATATCGTTCTTAAAAATAGTGAGACAAATAGCCATAAAACCATGCTTTTATCGATGATATACCAATTTTCTATTTTAGAAGATAGACAAAAATCTAAAGATGAGGCTGTAAAAGAGATTTATGAAAAAACATTAGTGAGAGTAACAATTATCAATCCAAAAGGAGAGGTAATATCTGAAAGTAGTAGAGATATAAAAGGGATGGATAATCATTTGAATAGAGAAGAGATACAAATGGCTATCTCTAATGATGTTGGGTTTAGTGTTAGATACTCTAAAAGTGTTGATAAAGATTATCTATATGTTGCAAAAAAGTTTCCGTATGGCTTTATCCGTATGGCTTATGCCCTTGACACTATTAAAGCTAAATTTTTTGATTTTTGGATAAAGAGTATTGCATTTATCTCTCTTATTTTACTGTTTGCATTTTGGATTGCGCTTAGAATAAATGAAAAAATAGCTCTTGATCTAAGTGCTATAAAAAATAGCTTAGATAATTTACTGAATAAAAAATATGAGAGTTTGCCAAATACTCCAAAATGTTGTAGAGAGTTTGAGACTATATCAAAGCAGATTGATAAAGTAGCTTTGAAGTTGCAAAAAAGAGATAGCCAAAAAAATAAAATTACAAAAAATCTAAAACTACACACTAAAAAACAAGCAGATATTATATCTGCAATCTCTCATGAGTTTAAAAATCCAGTCGCAGCTATAATGGGGTATGCTCAAAGTGTGAGAGAAGATGCTGATTTAAATTTAGAAATTCGAAATAGATTTTTAGACAAAGTTATTAAAAATGGAGAAAAAATCTCTTTTATGATAGATAGACTCTCAATGGCTGTAAGGTTAGAGAGTGATGTTTTTGTACCAAATCTTACTACATTTAAGATATCTTCTTTGCTTATGGAGGTTAAAGATACACTTTTGCAAAAGTATAAAGATAGAGAGATTATCTTAGAAATTGAAGATATAACAATCAAAGCAGATAGGTCAATGTTTGATAATCTTCTTTTAAATCTTGTAGACAATGCTTTAAAATATTCAGAAGATGCAGTAATAATTAGAGTAAAAGATGCAAAGTTAGAGGTGATAGACAAAGGTATAGGTATAAGTGAAGAGAATATAAAAAATATCACCAAACGATTTTTTAGAGTTGATAATCTATCGTGGGATAACTCAATGGGTGTTGGGCTTTATATCGTTAAATATATACTAAAACTTCATAACATAACTCTTGCAATAGATAGTAATCCTTTAAAAGGTTCAAAATTTTGGTTCACTTTGAAAAATCTTATTAAATAAAAATTTATTTTAGTCGATACTTGTCGTAAGATATAAAAAATAAACTATTGGAGATGTAAAGATGTTTGGACTAAAAAAGACAATACTTTTAGATGAGTACATAAAAGAGATAGAAACTTTAAAAGATGAAAATTCTAAGTTAAAAGATACAATTTATCAACTTCAAAATAGTGTAAATTCAAATAACATAGATGATAAAGAGAGTGAAGATAATAAAAATGAGAGTGAACTGCTCTCTATATTACTTCATAGTTATGAAGATGGTATAACTTTTTTAAAAAATGGAGCAGGTGAAAGCTTAGTAATGCTAAAAGATGTAAATAGCTTAAACACTCAAACAGTTGAGATGGTTTCAAAATCAAAAGATGAAACAGGAGATGTAATATCATCAGTTGAGAGTATTCAGCAGTATACACAGCAGTTAAAAGATAACTCTCATTCACTAAATGATAGTGTTATATCAATTTCACAGATTATTGATTTGATTAAAGATATCTCAGATCAAACTAATTTATTGGCACTAAATGCTGCTATTGAGGCGGCAAGAGCGGGGGAACATGGTAGAGGATTTGCTGTAGTTGCTGATGAAGTTAGAAAGCTTGCTGAGAGAACACAAAAAGCAACTCAAGAAGTCGAGATAAATATCAGCGGTCTTAAACAAAATGCGAATAATATGATTGAGATTAGTGATACATTTGGTAATGAATCAGATTCTATTATGGGTATGCTAGATACATTTACAAATAATGTAGACCAAGTTGGTATAAATACTGAAAATATCATGAATATGACAGAAAACATAACTAGAGAAGCTGCTATTAGTAATGGTAAAATAGAGCATATTCTTTTAAAATTAGGAGCATATCAAGCAATTTTAAATAATAAAAATATTAATATAGATACTTATAGTGATTGTGGTTTTGGAAAATGGGTAAATGAAGCTGTTAAAGGATTTTTGAAAAATTGTAAAAATATTAAAGAGATTGATAAACATCATAAAAATGTACACGATGGTTTAGAAGATGCACTAAAAAGCCATTTTAAAGAGGATAATTTGAAAAAGAGTGTAGAGATATTAAGAGATGTTGAAAACTCTAGCAAAGTTGCATTTGATGATTTGATAGAGTCGGTAAAATTAGCACGAAATTAAAATAATTTTTATTAGATGAACTTGATAATTGTTATCAAGTTCATCTAAACTTAAGGTCTCTTTTGTTAAGGTTTGGTTTCGATAGTGAATATCAAAATTAAAACTTTCAAAGGAAGATGTTATGAATAAAAAACTAGGAGTTACATTATCATCTATTTTGTTAACCTCTATACTAAATGCACAGACAGATATAGAGAAACTACAAAATGAGATTAATATACTCAAGAAACAATCAGATGTATTAGCAGAAGAGCTACTAGATATATCAACTGGTTCATTTACAAAGATAGATGATTCAAAAGCACACAATGGTTTAGGTGCTGCTGCATCTAAGGTTTACTACACAAATTCACCACTATCAATTGGTGGTTATGGTGAGATGTATTGGGCAAAAGTTGACGGTGAGCGTTCATATGCAGACTTATATAGGTTTATTCCATATTTTGGTTATAAATTTTCTGATAATGTTATCTTAAATACAGAGATAGAGTTTGAACACGGAGGCTCTCAAAGTGTGAAACTTGATGGTAGTGATGAAAGTTCTGTAAGTGGGAAAATTCTTTTAGAGTTTATGTATCTTGATTTTTTAATAAGCAAATCAGTAAATATTCGAGTTGGAAATCTTTTAGTTCCTATGGGTATCACAAATCTAAGACATGAGCCTACTCTTTTTGCAACCGTACAAAGACCAGCAATTGAAAAACTACTAATCCCAAGCACTTGGCATGAAAACGGTATACTTGTTTATGGAGATATATCTAATACTGGAATTGAATATACAACAGGTATCATCAATGCATTAAATATTAACAATACTAACACTGTTGATGGTAAAGAGAAATGGATAAGAACGGGTCGTTTAGGTTCTGCTTATAATGCACCATTTAATGCAGCATTTGTAGCAAGAGCTGACTATAGAGGCATAAATGGCTTGCTTGCGGGAGGTTCTGTATATGTAGGTGATGGTTCAAATCAAAAAAATGACATCAAAGGGACAACTATGAGTATATTTGAAGTCCATGCTGTATATAACTATAGAGGTTTAAATATAAAAGGACTCTACACACAGTCAAATTTAAATGGAGGCGAGAAAATTTCTGCTAAAGCACCTAAAAAAGGTAGTGGATATTATGTGAATACCTCTTATGATGTAGGTACTTTGATAGGTATTGATTTTAAGACATTAGTTTTTGCACAATATGAAAACTACAACACAAGAGAGAAACTAGTAGATGGAAGTAGCTATAAGGCTACAAATATAATCAACTTTGGTGCTAACTTTTTTCCAACTGACCAGACAGTCTTAAAAGCAGATTATCAGATAAAAGATGATAAAAACGAGGATGATAAAGTAAACACTGCATCTTTGTCATTTGGATTTCTTTTTTAAGGTATATTTATGAAGTGGATATTTTTATTGATTTTAACTATCTCGTCTATTTGGGCAAAATCTAATGTTGTAGATGTAGAGTCTATTATTAAAGAGAATTACACAAAAGATGTGAGCATAAAAAGAGATAAGATTATTCTTTCTAAAAAAGAGCTTGACTCTATCAAACAGATGGCAAAACTTCCTGTTAAATCTAAACTTTATAGATATTACAAAGTTGAGAGTGAAGGTACTGTTGTAGCTTATGCAATTTTAATTAGTCAAAAGGTGAGAACTAAAAAAGCTACAGTTTTATACTTTATTGAAAACCAAAAGGTGAAATTTATAGAAATTTTATCATTTTTGGAGCCAAAAGAGTATATTCCAAAAGATACTTGGATGAGTCAATTTGATGATAAGAATTTAACGGATGAATTTAAAATAGGTAGAGATATACCTACAATTAGCGGTGCAACTATGAGTGCAAGAAGTTTAAGTGATGGAGCAAGGCTGGCAATTGCTCTTTATAGGATAAAATTAAAGTGAAATTTCTAACTACAAAAGAGTTAAATGAAAATCCATTTTTAAGATATTTAATAGCTGGATTACTAGCTTTTTTTGTACTATTTTTAATCTCAGATATTGCTCTTCATCATTTACAAATTGGCTTAAGCTTTAAAGAAGCTTGCTCTTTGATTTTAGGAGATGAAGAGGAGTTTATAGAGCCTATACTTCTAGAGACTCTTCTTCTTATAGTTCATATTGACCTCTTTTTCTCTATGCTTTTACTTCTTTGTCTTACAGCTATATCTATTAGAGTTTTTAAAAGAGGTAATCCAACATTTTTATTTTTAAATACTCTTTATATATTAGCTATTTTAGCTCCACTGCTTTTAATCTCTAGCTATTTTTTTGGTAAGTTTGTTGTAGTGAGTTGGGTAGTAGTATTTGTAATTTGGCATATTTTGGCTCTTTTTTTATCTTTAAAAACTCTTTATGCGATTTTTAGATTATGAGAGATGAAAGTAAATTTTCACTTGTTATCTTTTATAGTTTAGTTTTTGCATCTTTAACTATCTTTAGTGGATTGGGACTTTTTGTTTTGGATGAGAGTTGGTCAAGTAGTCAAAGTGAGCTTAAAAAAAGTTTTGAAGGGATGCTTGAGGTTGTAACTCCTCATCTCTTTGCTATGGCAATTTTTGCTTTTGTAATAAATCATTTTTTACTTTTTATCCAAGGCTTTTGTCAAAAAAAGGCATTAAAATTCTCAATGTTTATCTATCTTGTTATTGTTTTGATAAATTTTAGTGGATATTTTGCATCTTTGGGATTTGTCGCTTTCATCTGGATAAAAATCTTTTTTTTACTCATTTTCACCCTTAGCTTTTTATGGGTATTTTATAAAATCTTAGGCTATAATCGTTAAAAACGGAATATTTTGAATACTTTAGAAGAGACATTAAGACATCTTGAAACAAGAAATATATTTTTAACAGGTGGAGCAGGAGTTGGGAAAAGTTATCTTACGAAAGAGATAAAAGATAGTTATGAAAATAGTTATAGAGGTGTTATTGTTCTTGGAAGTACAGGAATTTCAGCTGTAAATGTTGGAGGACAGACAATTCATAGTTTTTTTGCATTTGGCATCTCATCTAACTTTGAAGAGTTAGCATCAAATGATAGATACAATAAAAATAGACTAAAAGAGCTTACAAAAATTCTCAAAAAAACTAAACTTTTAATCATTGATGAGATTAGCATGGTTAGTGCTGATTTGATGGATATGATACTTTATCGCCTTAGAAATGCAAAATTTGGTGGAAAAATTTTGGTTGTTGGGGATTTTTATCAACTTCCTCCTATACAAAAAACTAAAAACAGCACCATATTTTCTGAAAATCTTTATGCATTTCAAAGTAGTGCTTGGGAAGTTTTTGATTTTGTTTCACTTGAATTAACCAAAATTAAAAGAACTTCAAATAAAGAGTTTATGAAAGTTTTAGAAAAAATTAGAGTAGGGGAGTTAGATAATGAAGTTTTAAGATATTTAAATATTTTAAAGGAACAGAGTTTTGATAATATAAACGAAGCGACCACTCTTCACGGAAGAAATTTAGAGGCTGATTTAGTAAATAGACAAAAAGTGGCTGGGGTAGCAATGCCTGAGCATGATTTACCTGCAATTACAGAGATAAAAGATAAAAAACTTCATGAAAATAGAATAAAATCTTGGAAAAATTCACTTCCAATTGTTGAAGATTTAAAACTAAAAGAGGGAATACCTATAATATTTACAACAAATAAATGGGGGAATTTTCACAATGGAGAGAGAGCATTTGTTGAGCATATAGATAGTGATAGTGTAGTAGTTTCTAAAGAGGGTAGGCTTTTAAAAGTTGATAGATTTGAATTTGAACTTGGAAGATCTGAGATAAATGAAAAAGGAGCTTTAGACTCTGAAGTTTTATGTACATTAAAACAGTTTCCACTTCGCCCAGCTTATGCCATAACTATACATAAATCACAAGGCATGAGTTTAAATCAACTTATTTGCAATGTTGACAATATCTTTGCAGATAGTCAATTTTATGTTGCTTTAAGCCGTGCAGTTGACCCTAAAAAGCTTAAAATTTTATACACAAGAGATGATTTTGAAGTTTACTTAAAAAGGGTTGTAAATGTGAGTGAGAGTGTTAAAGAGTTTTATCAAAAAAGTGATATGATAAAACTTGATTAATTATTTTTGTGCTATAAAAAGTGTTGAAATATCCATAGAGTAACCTTTAACTTCTTTCATAGTAAATCCAACTTCATTTAACTCAGAGACTAACATCTCTTTTGTCAAAAAACCCTCTATGGAGTTTGGAAGATATGAGTAAGCTTCATAGTTTTTAGATAAAATCCCACCAACAAGAGGTAAAATTCTCTTCATATAAAAATCTCTAACTCGTGAAGCAATGCTTGCTTTTTGTAGTTTTGTAAACTCTAAAATCACAAGTAAGCCACCAGGTTTTAAAACTCTATAAAACTCTTCTAATCCCTCTTTTCTATCTATTACATTTCTAAGACCATAAGAGATGCTAAGTATATCTACACTAGCATCTTTAAAAGGGAGTTTTTTAGCTTCAGCTTCTACAAAACTTGCAACAAGATTTTTCTCTTTAGCTTTTTGTAGCATCCCAACAGATGGGTCAACACCGATAATCTCTTTTATTAAAATTTTTGAATTTTTTGCTCTTTTATCCCAAAACTCACACATATCACCAGTACCACAAGCCACATCTAAAATAGTATCTATCTCTTTTTTATCATAAAATTTAAAACTTTTATCACATGCATCTTTTCTCCAGCTTTTATCTACTCCAAAACTAAGAACTCTATTTGCCACATCATAAGTGCCAGATATGTTATTAAACATGTTGACAATTTTTTCTTGTTTATTCAAATTTCTTCACCTTATTTATAATATTTTTTAGCTTTTGGGATAAGTGCTTTTATCCTATTTATTCTGTTTATATCAGCTGGATGTGTAGATAAAAATTCTGGTGGATTTTTACTATTTTGTTTTAATTTTCTCATATTATCCCAAAATCTTACAGCTTCATCTGGATTGTATCCAGCTTTGGTCATAAGATATAGACCAATCTCATCAGATTCATACTCAAACTTTCTACTAAAAGGTAAAACCATCCCATATGTTTCGCTCACACCATATGCTTGGTTAATTACTTGTGAGTATTGACCGCCACCTATTGTTTTTGAAGCTATCTCTTTTCCTACTCTTCCAAGTTGTATCATGCTCATTCTCTCAGCGCCATGACGAGCTATCGCATGAGCTACTTCATGTCCCATAACAACTGCTAGTTGATCCTCATTTTGTACAGCTTTGAATAAACCAGTATATACAAATACTTTTCCTCCAGGCAGAACAAAAGCATTTAAAACATCCTTTTCAATTACAAAAAATTGCCATTTATAATCTGGCTGATTTGCAACTGCTGCTATCCTTTTTCCAACCTTTTGTACAAGAGCATTGATTTTTCTATCTCTGCTAAGAGCCTCTTTTTGTAAAATTTGTTGAGCTGATTGATAACCCATTTGCATCTCTTGTTGTGGAGAAAATATTATCATCTGTTTTCTGTTTGTGTAAGGTGTTTTACTGCAAGATGTAAAAATTGCTAAAACCAAAACTAGCAAAATCGCTTTTGAAATACTCTTCATTCAAATGCCTTTTTGTTTTGATTATAACAAATTACTGCTTTTGTTTTTAAAGTTTTTGAAAGCTGTTTTAAACTCATCTACTTTTTTTGACATTGAGATAGAACTCTCATTTTCAATTGTTTCCAAAAGTTTATCATAGTCTTCTGGTTTGTGTTTTAAGTTTTCTAAATATGTATATAAAATTATCCGTTTTTTCTTTAAAACCTCAATATTTATAAGTTTTGTTAATACTTTGTCGTTGTCGTTGTTGTCTATTAACATATCAAATTCATTATCTATGATTTTTAGAGCTGTAAATGATTTTTTGATTCTTTTATAACTTTTTAAACTCTCGCAATCTTTGTATGTTTTACACAATAAATCTATCTCATTATGTAATTTTAAAATTTTTTCATTAAGAGTATTTTCAATTGCTAATTTAGCTTCATTTTTTAAAAACTCTCTACTGCTCTCTTTAATCATTAACTCATATTGTCTAAATATTATAGAAAATTTCCGTGTATTAAAAAATAGAGTTATTTTACTTTTTTCTTTAGAAATTTTTTCTTTAATATTTTTTTGAAACCCCTTCATCTCTTTTTTATCTATTAAAGACTCCATTTGGGCTAACTCTTTTTGAATAAATTTAAGATCTTTATGAGTTTTTAGTGCAATTTTCATAATTTTTAGATGAGATATAACCTTTTGAATGATATTTTTATCAAAAATATTTTCATACAAAGACAATAAAACTCTACTTTTTTTAATTGCCTTATCAAACTTTTTTAAACCTTTTTTGCCACCTGTTTCAACTATAAGGTCTTTAGAAATTTTTAGCTCAGTTAATAGTTTTAAAAGTACAATTCTAAGAGCATCACTTGTGTGCATTTTATCAAAAATTATCTTTTTTAAATCTTGATTTCTACCAAGCTCTATATCTTTAAAAATTGAATAAATATCGTAGCTACTTTTATTTTTTTCTCCTAAGAGTGCTAAGTTTTTCTCTAAATAGTAATCATTAGATGTTATATCTTTAATAATATAGTGCTTAAATGTATCTGGAATTTTAAAATTCTCCAAATCACTCTTTCTATTTAGAATAATTTCAAGAGTGTAAATGTCACTCAATTTATCTCTATATTTATCTATGTAATACTCATTTTTATTGTCTAATATTAAAAAACGACTCTTTTTTATTTTGTAACCAATAGCTTTTTTTTTCATCTTCTCATAAAGCTCTTTTGTTATTTTTCTTCTTCTTTTATCAAGTGAGCCTAAAGTTCCATTTTTTGTAGTTTTATAAAAATATGGAGGTATGTGACTATATTTAGTCTCTTTGCAAACTTTAATATTTGTAAAAAAAATTGAAACCTCTTGGCTTTGCAGTTTTAAATCATCTATCAAAGTATCGATAGTAGAATTTAAAAGATATTTTTTCTTTATCTGATACATCTTATTCCTTATAATATACTATTATACAAAAAAAAGTTACTTTTCAAGAATATATTTGTATAAATGGTAAAAAAGTCATAATTTTGTTACTATTTTGGATGTTTTTAGTCGGAGCTTCATTTAATTGCAGCATAAAAAAATGCCACAATTAAAATAGTTTGTTTAAAGACCTAATGAGTTTAAAGTCTCTTTTGTTAGTGCACCAGTTGAGAGTCCATTTGCTCTTTGATATTTTTCTAATGCCGCTCTTGTTCTCCATCCAAAAATTCCATCAATTGGACCTGGACTTATGCCTGTATCTTTTAATGCTTTTTGAACACTTCTGATATTTGGCTTTGACATATTTGTTTTACAAAGTACAGGTTGCCACTTTAATTGTGCATCTGATACTTTTACCTTTTTTGTAATTGTCTGATAGCTCTCAGGAACTAAGCTCTTTTTTACAGATGCTGGCTCTACCAACTCTCTTACTTTTACAGTTTTATAAACAGCAGGAATAGGGATAACTCTTGTAGTTGCAGGATTGTCTAAAATAGTTCTTTTTACTGTTTTATATTTTGGAGGAATAGGTATAGATTTTGTAGTTGCTGGAGTTTTAAGAACCCTTTTTGTTACAGTTTTGTACTGTGCTGGAACATTTACAAGACATAAAATTTCACCTGTTAAGTTATTTAATTTTTCAACTGGACCTCTGCCTTTTCTCCAAGCAGTATGAGCATCTTTTACTAAAATTTTCTCTGTTATAGTTTCGTAGGTTGCAGGAACGGTAACTAATCTTTCACTAGCTTCTGAGACTAAAACTTTTTCAGTTATTTTTTTGTAAGTTGCAGGAACAGCTACCAATCTCTCACCAGCCTCTTTTACAAGTATCTTTTTTGTAGTTGTTGCATATTTAGCGGGAACAACTGTAACATTTTCACTAGCCTCTTTAGCTAAAACTTGCTCTTTTTGTAGCTCATATTTTGCAGGAATTAAAACTCTTGCAAAACACTCACCAGCTTTTGCATTTGGTGGGTATAAAGAGCCTCCGCTACTTACTGTAACTTCTCTAGTAACAGTTTTACCAGTATTAGCTCTAGCTTCTAAAATTGCTACTTGAAGCGCTGCAATTTGCCTATCTTTATCATCTTCTACAGAAGTAAAACTTTGTGGGGCTTTTACACCTGGTGTTTTGCAAGCTTTTTTCTCTGCACAGCCACTTATACTTAAAGCAACCGCTGCGGATAATAAAATCGGTATGCTTTTTCTCTTATCTATATTCATTTTAGAACTCCTTAAATTCAATAGCTTGTATTATGTTATAAAATTATTGAGTATCTAATAATATAAACATATTACAAAATAAATTTTATTTTAATTTAATAAACTTTTTACCTGTGAGCTTACGCTTTTTCCATCAGCTAAATTCCCAACTTTTTGCATAGTTAGTTTGATAACACTTCCCATATCTTTCACTCCACTAGCTCCACTTTGTGAAATTATATCTTCTATTATCGATTTTAATTCACTTTCATCTAACTGTTTTGGTAGGTAGCTTTTTAACAAATTCGCCTCTTTAACCTCTTTTTCATATAATTCATCTCTTTTTGCTTCTTTATATTGTTTAGCTGCATCATCTCTTTGTTTTATCGATTTTTGTATGATTTTAAAAATATCATCATCACTTAACTCTCTTCTCTCATCAACTTCAACTTGTTTTAATGCACTCATCAAAAATCGTATTGTTTCTCGTTTGAAAACATCTTTTGCTCTCATTGCATCTTTTAAATCACTCTGTAATTTCTCTTTTATTTGACTCATTTTTATCCTTTTGGAATAGTTTATGCTTCATTATAACCAATGAATAATAAGGATTAAAAAATGAAACTTAGTTTAAGTTTAATTATAGCTATATATATCGCACTATTTGCAGGATGTACAACTCATCAAGTAGAACCTAGAATTTCGATGAAAGCACCTGTTTATGTAGAACAAACTACTAAAAGAGCTTGTGGAAACAACTGTGATAATGGCTTTAGCCAAAATGAAGGAAGTATCTATGCAAAAGGTGCGAGTACTCTATTTTCAGATAAAAAAGCAATGGGAATAAATGATATAGTAACAGTGGTTATAGAGGAAAATACAGCTCAATCTTCTCAAGGAAATAAAAAAATTAGTGATAATTCTCAGAACAATATTGGTGGAGGAGTGTTTTCAGGAGCAAGTGGTGGCATCTCAAATTCAATTGCAAAAAATTTAAATGCGGCAACTGATATAGGTTTTAAAACAGCTTCAAATAGTAATTTCAGCGGTTCAGGAACACAATCTAGAAATGAAAAATTTACAACAACAATAAGTGCTAGAATTGTAAAAGTTTTAAAAAATGGAAATTATTTTATAGATGGAAGTAGGGAGCTTTTGCTAAATGGTACTAAGCAGATGATTAGAGTTACAGGAGTTATAAGACCTTATGATATAGATCAGTTAAATACTATCGATTCAAAATACATAGCAGATGCAAAGATCCACTATGAGACTGAAGGAGATATCAAAGAGGCTACTAGGCGTCCTTGGGGTTCTAGACTTGTTGATACAATTATGCCGTTTTAATATTTCAAATTGAAATATTTTTATAAATTAAATGAAAATTATCCTATACTTCTTGTATGGATGATTTTTTTATAAACTATTTTATAGGTTTTTTCTCGGCATTATTACTGTTTTTTGGATTTTTTTGGATTTTTTTTCAAAAAAATGAGAGAAGGAGTAGGGCGATTATAAAGCGATTTTATGAATTAAAAGTTGAATATGCAAGATTACAGGAGCAGTTAGATAGTTCAAAAAATTTAAATGAAAGATTAAAAATAGAGTTTGAAAATATAGCAAACTCCATAATAGAGAAAAACTCTAGAACTTCCCAAGTTCACTTAGTAAATATTTTACAACCGTTTAAAGAAAATATAAAAGAGTTTAATTTAAAGATAGAAAACTACTATAAAGATGAGAGCAAAGAGAGGTTTTCACTTGTAAAAGAGATAGAGAAACTAAACTCATTAAACACACAAATGTCACAAGATGCTATAAATCTAACAAATGCACTAAAAGGTGACAATAAAATTCAAGGCGACTGGGGTGAGTATATCTTAGAGAGAGTTTTAGAAAACTCAGGACTTAAAAAAGGTCGTGAGTATGAGATACAAAAAGAGTTTAAAGATGAAAATGGAAAAAGTCTTCGTCCTGATGTGATAATTCATTTACCAGATAAAAAAGATATTATAATTGACTCTAAACTCTCACTTACAGCTTATGAGATGTACCATTCAAGTGATGAAAATGAGAGAGATTTTTATCTACAAAAACATATAAGCTCAATAAATACTCACATAAAACTTTTAGGTCAAAAAGCATATGAGCAGAGGATAGATATAAATACTTTAGATTTTGTCTTGATGTTTATCCCTATTGAAGCCGCTTTTTTATTAGCAGTGGAGATGGATAGGGGGCTTTATGAGAGAGCATATTCACAAAATATTATTTTAGTATCTCCATCAACTCTTCTTGCAGTTTTAAGAACTATACAAAATAGCTGGAGATATGCGTACCAAAATAAAAATGCCCAATTAATCGCCAAAAAAGCGGGTGACATGCACGATAAATTTGTTGGCTTTATAAATGAGATGCAAAATGTCGAAAGTTCACTTCTAAAGGCGCAAAACAGTTACAATGATGCTTTTAAAAAGTTAAGCAGTGGCAAAGGAAATCTTATAAATAGGGCAAAAGAGTTAAAAGAGCTAGATGGAGTCTATCACAAGAAAGAGACTAAAGAATATGTTGGATTTACCTAAGTAAAGTAAAAAAAATACTTACATAAACTTAGGTTTTTAATTTAATTTTTTTCCAAATAACACAACTGGAAGATATTTTACACTCCAGCTTATAAACAGTACAAGCCAGAGCAAGACTGAGAGGTCAAAAAGTATATTTAAACCACTAAATGAGTAGATAGCTCTTGTTATAACAACAATAGGAGTTAGATAAAAAAGGGCTTTTGTAGTTTTATCAATAACCATTTGATTTCCAGAGTGTCCAAGAGTTACACGAGTTCCAAAACCTATCATAAGTGTTGTTAAAAATCCAAGCATAACAAGATGCAAACCAACATAGATAAAATCTTTCTCAAATATAAGTTCTATAAAAGATGCAAAGCTAGAGATAAAAAGAGAGATAGGGAGCCAAAAGAGTCCAAGATGCAGTATCCATAAGATGCTTTGTGAGTTTTTATATGGTAATTTCCAGCTATAAATCTCTCTTGCTAAGTATAAACTAAGAAGAAGTAAAAAGATAAAACCTATTTTCAAATTAAACACTTCAAAAATTATAAAGGCAGAAAAAAGAGAAAATGTAATAGGAAGTAATTTTTTATTTTTTTCAACCATAACATGAGAAAAAAATGGAATCATTCGCTGTCCAACACTTAAAGCAGTGATAGTTAAGAACAGATAGATAGCAATGAGTTTTGCTAAAGATAAGATAGTCTCAGAGTTACTTAAAAATCCTACAAAAAATAAAAAACAAGAGACAACTCCACTAGCAAAACCTATCATAATCCATTTTTGATCATAAAGATCTGGCATTGGAGAGATCTTATAAATTTGGTAAAAAACTACCATCGTATAGATAAGAGATGCAAAAACAAAAAATACTCCAAAATAAATTAAAACATTAGAGATAAACGAGCCAATTAAAAAGAGTAAAATTCCCAAAAATAAAAGGGCAAAATTTGTAGTATAAATACTCTTTTCAAGTGCTATAGTTTGGCTAAATCTTGGAAAGGTTGTAAGTAAAAATCCTAAAAAAAACGGGGTAAAAACAGCAAATATCAAAGAAAAGGAGTGAAAAAAATTTGCAGAGGCAGTAAGTGTTACAATCCCTTTATAACTAAGAGTAAAAACTAGCATAAAAATGGTAGCATTTACAATACCAAAAGCAAAAAATGCTTGATGTGGCTGTGAAAAAATAAGTTCTAATTTACCTCTATTCATGCTAAATACTTTGTAGGAACTTTTATGATATTGTGATTTGTGGGACTCATCTCTTCTCTATCTTTTTCTAAATCTTCTTTATAAACTTGTAGTTGATCACTCAAAAGAAGAAGCCAAGCAACAAGAGAGTCACTAGCTTTTCCATCTACTTTTCTACACTCTTCTAAAACCTCTTCACCAAGGGTTACGATTTTATTTATTTCAACTATTTTTAAATATGCAGAAGAAGATTTTATATTGTGAAAGATGCGAAAAATTTCATCTATATTGTTTTTATAAAGCTCTTTTTTTTCTAACCCAATTATTAATGGTTCTAATGCTTCAATCATAAATGTATAGTGAGAAAAAAACTCCTCAATAATCTCTAAATCATACTCTATCTCTAAATCTGTAAAAACACCCATATAACCTCTTTTAAATTGACTACTTGCTATTATATTAGCAAAATACAAATAAGGTAAAGTTTGCAAGCAACCATATTCGAATACTTAAAATCCAATCCAAACATAGAAGTTTTAATCATAAAAGATGACAAAGAGGCACAAATAGCTTCTCATTGTGCCTCTTTTTTAGGTTATAAGAGTTTTGTTTTGCCAGATTTTCGTGCATCTTATGGAGATGATCTTCGCTCATATAAAGAGGAGTTGTTTGAGATAAATATCTCTCTAAGTGCCTATTTTGAGACAAAAAAGTCTAAAAAGATTCTTATATCTCCTTTTAGGACTTTAGCACATTCACTTCCCAAAAAGTCTCTTTTTCAAAATTTCAATATTGAGTTTGGGCAGAGTTTAAATCTTTTAGAGTTTAAAGACAAGCTTCTTTACTGGGGGTATAGTTTTGTTGATATTGTGGAGGAAAAAGGAGAGGTTTCATTTCGAGGTGATATTATCGATATATTTCCTATCTCATTTTCAAATCCTATTCGTATCTCACTTTTTGATGATGAGATTGAGAGTATTAGAGAGTTTTCTTATTTGAGTCAAAAAAGTAATAAAGAGGAATTAGAAACTATTAAAATCTCTCCTGCACTCTTTGGGCTTTGTAAAGAGGAGTATGAGCTTCTAGAATCAAGAGTGAGTGAGCTTAAAAGTGATAGTTTTGTGCAAGATATAAACTCTCTTGGGTTTTGGTGTTTGGAGGAGTTAGCGGAGAATTATCTAAAAAAGATGACTCTTATCTCTGTTTCAAATATAACAAAAGAGGTAGAAGAGTATTTTTCTTTTTCACAAGATGCTAAGAAAAAAGAGCAATTTTTAGAGATACCTATTATAAATGAGCCTAAAATATATAAAGATATAGAGGTTGCTTCATTAGATGCACTAATAGAGTATCATAAAGATAAAAAGATAACCATAATTGCTAAAAATGAAGGCTTGGCAAAACAGTCAGTTATCAAAAGTGATGCTAAAATATCTTATCAATATAGTGAGTTAATAATAAACCTTTTAAGTAGTGAAGAGCTTATCATATCTCTAAACAAACCTGAGAAAAAAAATCGAAAAAATCGAAGTAAAATTGTACTTGATGATCTTAAAGTTGGAGATTATGTTGTTCATGAAAATTACGGTATCGGTCTTTTTAAAGGTCTTACAAATACCAAGGTTTTAGGTGTTGTGAGGGATTTTGTTGAGATTTCTTACCAAGGAGATGATAGGCTTTTAATCCCTGTTGAAAATTTAACTCTCATAGATAGATATATATCTGATGGTGGTGGTATGGCTATAGTTGATAAGCTTGGAAAAAGTAGCTTTATCAAGATGAAAGCCAAAGCAAAAATAAAACTTTTTGAGATTGCTAAAGAGATTATCGAAATAGCAGCAAATAGAGAGCTTATTAATGGAGCTAAAATTAGCTCAAATGATGATGAGTTAGAAGTATTTCAAGCAGATGCAGGGTTTGTTTATACTCAGTGTCAAGAGAAGAGTATATCTGAGATATTTGAAGATTTGGCAAGTGCTAAGGTTATGGATAGACTCCTTAGTGGAGATGTTGGGTTTGGAAAAACTGAGGTTGCTATGAATGCAATTTTTGCGAGTGTAAAGAGTGGTTTTCAAGCTGCATTTTTAGCTCCAACTACTCTTCTTTGTTCTCAACACTTAAAAAGTTTAAAAGAGAGGTTTTCAAAGTATGGTATTTCAGTTGTAAAGCTTGATCGTTTCACAAGCACAAAAGAGAAAAATGAGATTTTAAAAGGTCTTAAAAGTGGAAGTATCGATGTTTGTGTAGGAACTCACTCTCTTTTTGGAGTAGAGTTTAATAATCTTGCATTTTTAGTTTTAGATGAAGAGCATAAGTTTGGAGTAAAACAAAAAGAGAAGTTAAAAGCCCTAAAACAAAACCTCCACATACTCTCAATGAGCGCCACCCCAATACCAAGAAGTTTAAACATGGCTCTCTCATCTATAAAACAGTATTCGCAACTTCAAACCCCACCAGATAAAAGAGAAGATGTGAGGACTTTTGTAAAAGAGTATAATGAGAAGCTTTTAAAAGAGATATCTCTTCGTGAGATTAGAAGAGGAGGGCAGATTTTTTATGTACACAATAGAATTTCAAGCATAGAGCAAAAGAGAAAAGAGCTCCAAGAGATATTGCCTGAAGCAAAAATTCTTGTGCTTCACTCTAAGATTTCAGCAGCTGTTACAGAAAAAGAGATAATGGCATTTGAGAAAAAAGAGTATGATATTTTAATCTCTACAACTATCATAGAATCAGGCATCCACATACCAAATGTAAATACAATTATAGTTGAAAATGCTGATAGATTTGGAATGGCAGATCTTCATCAGCTTCGTGGACGAGTAGGTAGAGGGAGCAGGGTTGGGTATTGCTACTTTTTAGTAAAAAATAAAGATGAGATTTCAGATAGTTCAAAAAAAAGATTAATCGCACTAGAGTCAAACTCATTTTTAGGAAGTGGGGCGGTATTAGCTTATCATGATTTAGAGATTAGAGGTGGTGGAAATTTGATAGGAGAAGCACAAAGTGGTCATATTAAAAATATCGGATATTCACTCTATCTTAAAATGTTAGAAGATGCACTAAGTACACTCTTAAATGAGCAAAAAGTAGAGAAAAAAGAGGTAGAGATAAAGCTTGCTGTTAGTGCATATCTAAGTAGTGATTCAGTTGGAGAGGATCGCATAAGATTGGAACTGTATCGTCGCCTTAGCAAATGTGAGAGTGTAAATGAAGTTTATGAGATAGAGGAGGAGATGATTGACCGTTTTGGTAAGTTAGATCTTATGACAAAAAGTTTTTTAGAGATAATAGTGATAAAAATTTTAGCTTCACAAAAGGGGATAAAACTCATATCTAGTTATCAGCAAAACATTACAATTGTTAAAGATGATGAGACAAAAGAGTATCTGAAATCTCCAAGCAAAGATGATGATGATATTATCAATACTACTTTGGGGTTTTTGAGGAGGTAATATATGTGTCTGATAAGAAGTCACTTAATTTGATGTTGGTGTAAACCAATAGAGTATTTTGTTACTTTCTTTCTTCTTATAAGTAATCATTCACAAATTTTATTTAAAATTATAACATTAAAAAATTTGATTTTTTTGATTTTCTTATATTGCTATCGAATTTAGCTTATAAACAATATAAACTTGGAAAAACTATTTAACTTTGCAAATAATTGTGATAAAATATTTCATAGATATGCAAGGGAGAAATATGACAAATACAGAAGTTCTACGGTTTATTATCAGTGGATTAGAAAATAGCCCTGATATTATTTGGAAAGGGGATAAGGAGCTTTTTGAGTTGATTTTTGATCCGATTCCATATGGGAATGATATTGAAAATAGACAAAAAGAGGCAAAACAATTTATCTTCGATATATTTCAAAATGTTGGCAAGTTTGATAAAGCAAAATTTAATAAACTTGTAAAAAATATAATCTCTGGAGGAAGTGAGGAGAGTTGTAGAAAAAAAATAGTAGCCTTTCTTCAAGAAGAGATAACACGACTAGAAATCATAACAGATGTAGATATAGAAAAACTTGTTGAAGCACTTCCTTGTAAAGGTGATTTAGATAAAGGGCAAAAAGAGTATATCTATGATATTTTTCAATATGTTGAAAAGTTTAATAAAACAAAATTTGATCAACTTTCAAAATCTATAACTTGCGGAAAAGATGAAAAGATAGATAAAGAAGTAGTAATAACCTTTTTGCGAGAAGAGGTAACACGACTAAAAATTATAACAGATGTAGATATAGAAAAACTTGTTGAGTTTATTCCTTGTAAAGATAGTAAAGAAAAAAATTATAAGACATCATTTTCAGGTTGGAAAAAAGAGGGAACTATTTCTAGTATAGGTTGTAAAAGAATTAAAAAAGCTCTACAGAAAAATTTTTATTTTGAAAGTGACTTATGGTCTAAAGGAGATACTTTTATAAAACAAAGATTACAAGAAGGTATAAATAAATTTATAATTGGTCCTCTTCCATTAGATCCTATAACCCCTTCTTTTACACAAGAAGAGTTGGATGACTTATTAAATATTAGAGGTATGAAGTTACAAGAAATTAAACAATATCTAGAAGAACACCCTATTTTATCACAAAATTTTGTAGAAAAATTGATTTATATTTTATATGATAAAGAATACTATGATCTTTTAGTAGATGAAGTATTTAATAAATTTTATAAAGATGATATAGGGATTAAAAAAATAAAAGCACATGTTTGGGGTAGTGATAAAATAGGTAAATATTTAGAAGCATATTATTTACTTTCTACTATACCTTCAGACGATGATGATGAAATAGTAAATATGAAAACTGCGGCAACCTCAAATATGAGACGACATCAGTTAAATGATGCAAAAACAGACAACAATCAAAAAAAAGAGATTATTGAAACGCTAATCTCTGATTACAAAGAAACTTTTGAGTCTAAAGATACTTACAACTACTATCCTGGTATAAATTTAGCCTATATGTCAGTGATATCTATAGCTCTTTTTGGCAACGAGATAAAACTAGATGATAGTATTTCTACTATTTATAATAAATCAAAAAAATCTATCGATATAGACAAAAAAAATCTTGATACTTCAAAACAATACTATGCAAACATAACTACTATCGAGTTTATGCTACTTAACAACATTGAAAGTTTTACTGTTGAATTAGAACAATTTTTGGACTCTAAAGAGCAAACAATAATTATTAAAGGGCTACTTCAAACAAGGCGACAGATGCAGTTTTTTATCGATACTCTTGCAAGCTCTGGGATTAGTAAAAATCCTATCATCTTAAATATGCAAAAATCAATAAAGATAATTGATGACTTTATAGATGGTTTAAAAGAATTTGAAATGTAAATCCAAATAATCCAATATAAAAGTGTTATGATAATATCACACAGATAAGAAATGAGGATAAAATATGACAAATTCAGAAGTTGTGCAGTTTATTATCAGTAAGTTAGAAAATAGCTCTATCACTTGGAAAGGTGACAAAGAGCTTTTTGAATTGATTTTTGCTCCAATTCCATATGGGAATGAAATTGAGAAGAGACAAAAAGAGATAAAACGATCTATTTTTGATATCTTTCAAGATATTGATAAGTTTGATAAAATAAAATTTAATAAACTTGTAAGAGATATAAGCTGTGGAGATCAAAAAAGACATAAAAAACAGATTATAACCTTTTTAGAAGAAGAGATAATAAGGCTCAAAATCACAACAGATGCAGATATAAAAAAACTTGTTTCCGTTATTCCTTGCAAAAATTCTAAAGAGAAAAACTATAGAACTCAATTTGCACATTGGAAAAAAAAAGGAGCTACTGTTACTATACATGATAGGAGTATCAAAAATGCTTTGCAGAAAAATTTTTATTTTGAAAGTGACTTATGGTCTATGGAAGATGCAGCTATAAAACAAATATTGCAAAAGGGTATAGACACTAGAATTCTATTACTGAATTAGAACTGTTTTTGAAATTTAAGGAGAGGATAATAATTTGCATAGAGCTAACAAAACGACAGATGAAGTTTTTTATCGATACTCTTGCAAACTCTGGAATAGGTTGAAATATAAAAATGTTAATATCAATACGCAAGGGTAGTAAATGACAAATAATTTCTTTGAAAAACATTCTATTTTAGGGTTACAACCCGAAATCATAAAAAGTGATAAAAGCTATAGTATAGTTCTCTATGGTAACTCCCCTCTGGCTATAAAGATATTTTATCAACTTGCTATCTTATCAAATCTTCCAAATGAAAACATACTAAATTTATACCTTGTTGATTTGAAAGCTAAGAATTTTTATAAAAAATTAAAAAAGCTTTTTAGTGGTATCAAAAAAATAACTCATCTTAATATCATAACTATAGAGTTAGATAGTAAAAATCCCAAATTTTATACCAACAAAATATGGCAAAAAGAGAACTTAACAAATATCATTATTGCAACACAAAATGAAAAGAAAAATTTAAAAATCAAAACAGAGCTCAAAAACTACATATCTAGCAAAAAAACTAAAATTTTATTACCTATAGCAAGTCGAACCAATATCAACTCTAAACAAATAGCAAAATTGATTAACTACCTATATCAAGAGACAAAATACAACCCAAATCTACTTTTTACACAAAAAGATAAAGATAAAGCAAAAACAATATGGTCAAATAAAATATTATTAAGTGATAAAAAATCAACTAAGATGCAAAGTATTCATATAGATACAAAACTATTAACTCTTGGTTTAAAAAAACAAAAAAGCACAAAAACCCCCGAAGAACTTTTAAAAATAAATAAAGAGATATTTGATAAAAAATTAGGGTTTAGAGAGATAGATGATCAAAAATTACAAGAGTACTCTCTGAAATTTCAAGATACTAAAAATAACTTTACAGCAATTTACTTTCCAAAAGAGTTTAAAAGTCTATTTGAAAAGCTGATAAGAAGTGAACATAACAGATGGAACACTTATCATTATCTAAATGGTTGGAAATATAATAAAAATAAAAACAAACAACTAAAAGAACACAACTGCTTGATGCCTTTGGAAAAATTTGATAAAGAGTATCTTAAAACTACAGTGATATTTGATATATACTCTATAGTTTATATACCAAATTTATTGGCTAGTGTTGGGGTGGAATTAGTTGATATAATGGAAAAAACACTCTAAAAAAGGTAATAATTTATGGCATACTTTCCCGCATTTATAAAACTTGACAATTTAAAAATTTTGATTATCGGTGGCGGTAATATAGCTAGTGAAAAACTTGGGCATATGTTGGATTTTACTAAGGATATAACAGTAATATCTCCAAAACTATCAGCTACTTCAAGAGAGTTAATAAAAAAGAATTCGCTTTTTTTTATAAATAAAATTTATGAGAAAGATGATATTGATGGTTTTGCTATAGTTATCGTGGCAGTTGATGATGTGAGTGTTCAAAAAAGTGTTTATGAAGAGGCAAAAAGTAAAAAGATACTTTGCAATAGTGTTGATAGTGTGGATTATTGTGATTTTATATTTCCTTCATATATAAAAGATGGAGACTTGACAATTGCTATCTCAACCTCAGGTTCATCTCCAGCTTTGGCTAAACATCTGCGTAAATTTTTGCAAAAGGTTATGCCAAAGTCTATAGATGATTTTTTAAAACAGATGAAAAGATATAGAGAGAGTATGCCAAAAGGAAAAGAGAGGATGGAATTTTTGGATAAAAAGGCTAAAGATTTTTTTAAAACTTAATTTAAAGGCAACTCCAATAATCAATTAATTATTTAATTATGCTAATATATAATATTAATTTAATTATTTAAGGGTATAAGTTGAAAAATAGAAAAACTATAATCACTTACGGAACATATGATATGCTTCATATTGGTCATCTAAATATACTAAAACGAGCAAAAGCTTTAGGAGATTACTTGATAGTTGGAGTTACGGATGAAAATTATGACCGTTCTCGTGGAAAGTTAAATGTTTCGCAAAGTACAAAAAAGAGAGTAAATGCTATAAAAGAGTTGGATTTTGTTGATGAAGTTATCGTTGAGACTCATAAAAAGCAAAAAGCTATTGATATGATAAAGTACAATGTAGATATATTTGCAATTGGGGATGATTGGGTTGGAGCATTTGACTATCTTAATAAATATACACATGTTGAGTATCTTCCTCGCACTGAGGGCATCTCTAGCACAAAGCTTAGAAATGAGACTTTTAAGCCTATAAAATTAGGAATTTCAGGACTTGGAAAAGAGACAGGATCTTTTATAAATGAAGCAGAGTTTGTCTCAAATATATCAATTACTAGAATTTATGATGAAGATTTATCTTCAATAAAAGAGTTTACAAAAACTTCAAATATAAAATATGGTCACGATAACTATGATGAGTTTTTAGATACCTCAATCACTGCTGTTTATATAAACTCATCTGTAAAAGAGCACTATACTCAGATAAAAATGGCTCTAGAAGCTGATAAACATGTACTTTGTGAAAATCCTTTGGCACTTGAAAAAGATGAGTTAAAAGAACTTTTAGCTTTAGCTAAAATAAAGAAAAAAATTCTTCTTTCAGCTTTAAGAACAGCATTTTTACCTGCATTTAATCAACTTTTAAAAAAGATAAACAAAGGTGTAATTGGTGATATAAAAGTAGTTCGTGCAAATCGTTCTACACTTTATAAACAAAGAGATTATCCTGATGAGTTTATGAAACAAGGTGCTACAAATCTACTTTCTAGTTATCCATCTTTGTTGACTCATAAAGTTTTAGGAAAGAGTAAAGATATAAAATTTTTTGATCAATTAGAAGAGGATTATGATATAAGTAACACTATAATTACAACTCATAAAAATGGCACTATTGGTATATCTACAATTGCAACAGGAGTAAAATTGGAAGAGAGTGCTATGATTGCAGGAACAAAAGGTTATATCTATATTCCTTCTCCATGGTGGCTTATGAAAAGTTTCTCACTTGGTTTTGAAGATGAGAGTAAAAGTGAGAAGTATGAGTATGAGTTTGAGGGATGTGGGCTTCGTTATATGATTGCAGAGTTTAGCTCTTTGATACAAAGAGGAAAGATAAAATCTAAAAAATTAAGTGGAGCTGATATGATGAAGATAAATAGAGTAGTATTAAAATATAATGAAAAAGGAGAGAAGTAGATGATATATGAGGATTATTATATATTTACTCCAGGACCTGTTAAGATGTCTAAAGAGATTTTAGAGATAGGGGCGAAGCAGACTCCGTATTTTAGAAATAGTGAGTTTTCTGATGTTACTTTTTATTGTGAAAATTATCTTTTAGAGATGCTGAATGCTCCAAAAAATAGTAGAGTTATATTTTTGACCGCATCTGGGACTGCTGGTATGGAGTCTGTGGTTATGAATTTACTAGATGTAGATGATAATGCACTTGTTGTTAATGGCGGAGGTTTTGGTGCTAGATTTGTGGATATTTGTAATTTACACGATATTAATCATTTTAATTTAAAAGTTAAAGATACAAATCTTAGTGATATTCAAAAGATTGCTCCACAAGAAAAATTTAATTCACTTATAGTTAATGCTCATGAGACGAGTGTTGGACATATTTATGATTTAGAGGCTATTGGTAAATATTGTAAAAAAAATAATCTTTTATATATTGTAGATGCAATTAGTATGTTTGTAACAGACTCTTTAGATATGCAAAAAGATAGTATAGATGCAGTAATTGTTAGTAGTCAAAAAGCGTTGGCTCTTCCTCCTGGGCTTACTATGGTTGTGTTATCTCCTAAAGCATTAGAAAAAGTAAAAGATGTAAAAAGTTTATATTTTAATTTTAAAGATTATCTTAGAGATGGACAAAGAGGTCAAACACCTTATACTCCAGCAGTTACCATAATGCTTCAGCTTGAAGCTAGGTTAAAACAGATTCAAAAAGATGGAGGAGTTGAAAAAAGTATCAAAAAAGCTAAAAATTTAGCTGAATATTTTCGTCAAAAAATAAAGCCTTTACCACTTGTAGCCTTTTCCAAGTTTATGCCAAATGCGATGACGACCCTTGCACCAACAGATGGTAAAAGTGCTTTTAAAATAGTAGAAGATTTGGAGAAAAATTATAAGGTTATGGTCTGTCCAAATGGAGGAGAGTTAAAAGATAAAATTTTTAGAATCTCACATATGGGTGATATGGATGAGGCTTATATAGATATTTTAATAAATGCACTTTTTGACTATTATGAAAACAATTGATGATAAAACTATAAAAAAAGCTCAACTTATCATGCTTGATATGCTGATAGAATTTGACAAAATTTGTCAAAAGCATGAGCTTAAATACTGGTTAGATAGTGGTACACTTTTAGGGGCCATCAGACATAATGGTTTTATACCTTGGGATGATGATGTAGATATATCTATGCCTGTGAGTGATTATAAAAAGTTTTGTGAAGTTGCAAGTGGTGAGTTAAAAAAAAGTATGTTTTTACAACACACAAAAACAGATAGTACATTTCCTTTTGACTATATGAAGATAAGAGATACTAGAGCTACGATTGTAGAGTTTCATGAAGAGGGTAGGGATATAAAGTACAATCAAGGTCTTTTTTTAGATATTTTCCCAATGTTAGTTATAAAAGATAGTAAGTTTCATAATTTTATTTATAGATACTCTTTTATGGTTATCAGATTTTTTTCTGCAAAAAAGTTTGAAAATAGACACATAAGAGGAGTGTTTGTAAATTTACTTCATAAGATGCATCTTGGTTTTTTAAAAAAAGATACAAAGATTATCTATGGCGGTGAGATGCCAGATGTAGCTGGAAGTTTCTCTTATGATGAGATTTTTCCACTGAAAAGAATAGAGTTTGAAGGTTTAGAGTTTTTAGCTCCAAATAGATGTGAAGATTATCTTTTAGAGCTTTATGGTGAGGATTATATGCAATTACCCCCTTTAGAAAAAAGGAGTGTGCATGCAGTAGAGATCAAGATAACCTAATAGTTTTGGTTATCGCCTCGTTTTACTTTTTTGCTAAATTCTGTCTGTCCACCAGCTGAGAGAAGTTTTGCTTGACCTATCCAATCTTCTTTTTTTACTCTCCCTTTAAATGCAAGGTAGTTTTCAATCCAATCAATATTGTCATTTGACCAACCAGCAATTTGTTGAAAATTAAAGATACCAAGTCCTTGTAGTGTATCTTCTATCTTTAAACCAATTCCACTAATCTCTTTTAAATCATCAGCTTCTCCATTTATTGGTGCTTGAAGTGAGCTTGGTCTAACTCCTATCTCTTGACCAATTGCACTGTGTCCAGTATCATTATCTGTAAAAACTGAACTGCCAACGGCAGCAACTGAACTTGTAGATATGTCTTTAGTGATACCTCCTAAGTTGTTTTCATCTAGCGATATATCCTCTTTCATAAAATCTTGTGAGTAGTCATTTAATTTATCTTTTTTGTCATACTCATCACCATCGCATTTACCAATCTTACCCAGTAAATAACCGATAATTCCACCTATCAAAGCCGCAACTAACAGACATAAAATAATCTGCATCGCTAATTCCATTATGTTCTCCATCTTTTTAATCTCCTATAATTTTAAATTCTACTCTTCTGTTTATCTGTTTATTTTCTAAAGAGTTGTTTTTTACTAGTGGTTGACTTTCTCCATAACCTATAGCTTTTAGTCTATAACCTTTTATCCCTTTTGAAATAAGGTATTTTCTTATGGCGTCAGCTCTTTTTTGACTCAGTTTTTTATTGTTTTGTTCAGTTCCATCTGAATCAGTATGACCGCCAATTTCAACTTTGACCTCTTTATGTTCATTTAATATATCATAAACTTTGTCGATGCTATTTTTGCCTTTAGGGGTTAGAGCATCTTTTGCATATACAAATTCAACTTTTGATAATTTAAATAGATTATCAAGCTTCTCTTGTATCTCTTTTTTGCTTACTTTTTTGATAATAGGCTCTTTTTGAACAATCTCTTTTGGCTCAGAAGGTTTTGGAGGAATTTTTTCAATATTTTTTATCTCCTGTTTAACTTCAGATTTTTTTACTTTAATTTTTTCTACAATTAGTTGATTATCAATCTTTATGTTTCCCGCACCTAGTAGTTTGTTATGAATGTCTTGTTTGACTTGTTGATCATCAACCCTACCACTCATTGTCATTTCTCCTGCTTTGTACTCTAAAAAACCATTTTTAAATTTTGAAAATTCACTATTTAGAGTTGGTAAAAGTTTTAAAATTTTTATATTTTGAGCATTCTTATCTATGATAATCATACCCTCTTTTACATCTTCAGAGATTTTTTTGTATTCAGACTTAAGTGTTTCTAAATCCTCTTTTGAGTTAAAAATTCCAGAAATTTTGATACTATCTTTATCTTTTAAGACTTTGATATTTATATCTTTTCCCTTTTGTGATTGCTTCAGCACCGTTTTAGCACCTTCGCTTTGAGTAGTTGTTGGTGTTATTGCAGGTTTAGTAACTGCTTTTGTATCATTTAACTCTTGTAGTTTATTCCAAACACAAAAGATGATAAAAAATAGCAAAAGCCAAACCAAAAGCCATAACCATTGACGTCGCGACATTTAAATTCCTTTTTTTCTTTTATTGTAGCAGTTAAAATCTAAAAAACAAAAATTATTTTACTTTTTTTAGGAAAAAAGTGAAAAAATCTGATTGAAACTCACTGTTTCCTATCTTTTTGTACTGTATAGATGCACCTTCAAAGTTTCTCTCTTGTTGATATAAAAGTCCAAGAGCATATCTACTCTCAAAATTAGATGGATCAGTTAGTTTTGAAAGCTCCAAAAGTGCAACAGCATTTGCATAATGTTTCGCACCAATGGCAGAAACTGATGCTAAAAACAGAGTATGAGTATCTTCTTGCCCATAATTATCAATTAGTTCATTATATATTTGATATGATTTTTCAAAATCTTTATTATATATATTTGCAAATGCTAAAGATTGTAGGTATGGTACACTTTTTACATCTTTATATTTTTCTAGCTCCCTTTTTGCTTTATGAGAAATTCCTGCGATACTTAGCATCCTTATATATAATTCACGAGGCAATGCACCCCCATAAAGAAGTGGATTTAAATCTAAATCATCTTGATTTAAAACTCTTTGAATTGCTCTAGCATAAGCTTTTATATCATTTTTATTGTGTGAGGAGTCAAGATATAGTATATTTGAGACGATATCGTTTTTCAATCTACTCTTTAGCCAGTAGGCACTTTTGGAGTAGATGCTTATATCGTTTTGAATGTTAGAGATAATTAGATTTATAGCATGTGCAAAGATTTGTGAGTTGGTTTCTATATACTCTAGATTTAATACAGATGTATTTAGGGCTAAGTTTATGAGAGCTAAGGCCTCTTTATTATCACTTTTCTCTTTTAATTTTTCAAGCTCTTTTGCTGGTATCTCTCTAGCCGTCAATTTTGCACAAAAAGCTTTAAATGTTAATGCTTTGTAGTTGTTTAAATCAAGAGAATAACTTTTTGAGAAGTATTTATAAGCATTTTGAAAATCAAAGATTTGAGCATATGATAGAGCTAAATTATAGTATAAAGCTGAGTGAGAGGGATATAGTTTTGTTGTATTTTTTAGTATCTTATTTGCTTCATATATTTTGTTTTCATTTATTTTTTTTAATGCTTTTGTAATTTCAATATTTATATTTGAGATGGTTTTTGAATCTTTTAGATATAAAAGAGCTGGTGTAATATCTCTTATTTCCACTTTTTTTGCACCTTTTTGAATATAGTTTATAGTCTCACTCGCATCAAAGAGTTGGTAAGGAGCATAATAAAAAAGTAGAGAGTATCTATATTTATTATCTAAAAAAAGTCTTCTTTTAAATTCATTTTGAGCTAAAATTGGATCAAAAAGAGAGTTTTTAAGCTCTACTTTTATAGGGTATGTCTCTTCAGCTTTTTGTTTAAAGGAATCGTAACTAGCTTTTAAAAGCTCTCCTGAATCTTCTAAAAGCCCTAATTTGTTTTTTACTAATGCAAGAGCTACATTAGATTTTAAAGGCTCTATCTTACTTGATACTGCATTTTGCAAAGAGTCTTGTGCAAGTTTATACTCTGAAGCTCTTGCTTGTAAAAGTCCAATAGCCAAATAATCTTTTGCATAATTTATTTTTTTTAGATGATTTATAGCTTGTGTATCATTTTTGCTTGTTGCTAAAATTTTACTAGCTATAAAATTTTGTTCATCTTTATAAAAACCTGATGTAGGATTTAAGATAGCTATTAAACTCTCAGTTGGTTCAAGTTTATAATAGTTTATAAGAGCTATATAGTATGAATAAAGAGGGGAGCTTTGCACAAAAGGTAGATACTTTTGACTAAGAGCTAAATAGTGAAAAAATGCATCTTTATCTTCTAAATATAAAGAGCAAATTGCTGAGTTTAAAGCACTTGGAGTTTTTAGTTTATCGCTCATCATTGAAGAGTCAAAAGATTCTATTGCCTCTTTATATTTTTTTAGTTTTAATTTGGCTACACCGATATTGTAAAAAGAGATGGCTTTATTGTAGTGAGAGAGGTGATTATAGATTGCTAAAGCCTCTTTTATCTCTCCTTGTTTATATAGTCTGTCTGCTTTTTGGATTAATTTTTGGGCTTTGCTTAACTCATTTTTAGATAACTCTTTTTCTTTTATAGTTTTTATAATTTTAGTCTCATTTACTTCATGGTTTTGTTTTAACGAAGTTTTTTTCTTAATATAAAAAATTGTAAAAACTACTCCCATTATGAGTATTAGAATTAAAAATGCAATTATGAGGTATTTTATAAGTGTATCAGTTGTTATACTCTTTTTTTTTGTCTCATCCTCTTCTATCTCAACTTTTGAACTCTTTTTTTGTTTCGATGTTTCCTCTAAATCATCATCATCGATGGTTTTAAACTCTTCATCAGCCATATTTTTATCTTATATAAGCTTCAAGGGCTTTTGGTATCAAAACTCTGCCATCACTTTGTTGATAATTTTCCATTATAGCAATTATAGTTCTCCCAATAGCAAGTGAAGAGCCATTTAGTGTATGGACTAATCTATTTTTTTTACCATCTTTATATCTTATTTTTGCACGACGAGCTTGAAAATCTTTTGTATTTGATATAGAGCTTATTTCTCTATATCTATTTTGACCAGGTAGCCACACTTCAATATCTACAGTTTTAGCCGCTCCAAACCCTAAATCTCCCCCACATAAAAGCACAAGTCTATGATGAAGATTTAAAGAGCTTAAGAGATCACTTGCAGTTTTAACCATCAAATTAAAGATTTCTTCGCTATCTGCTGGTTTAGAGATGCAAACAAGCTCAACTTTTCCAAATTGATGTTGTCTTATCATCCCTCTTGTATCTTTTCCTGCACTTCCTGCCTCTTTTCTAAAACAGGCTGTATGAGATGTTAACTTTATAGGAAGGTTTTCCTCTTTTAATATCTCATCTCTGTAAAGGTTTGTAACAGGTACTTCCGCAGTTGGTATAAGATATAAACTCTCACCTTCAATCTTAAAGAGGTCATCTTCAAATTTTGGAAGTTGCCCAGTTGCTGTTAGTGACTCTTTGTTTGTTATAAAAGGTACTGACACTTCACAAAAACCTCTTTGAGTATTAAAATCTAACATATAATTTACTAAAGCTCTCTCTAATTTAGCACCATCACCTTTAAGTACACTAAAACGACTTTTTGAGAGTTTAACACCTCTCTCAAAATCTATCCATTGCTGTTTTTTATCTAGATCCCAATGCTCCTTTGGCTCAAAATCAAATACGGGCTTATTGAGGATTTTTTTAATCTCTATATTATCATCTTCACTCTCTCCACTTGGTACACTCTCATCTGGTATATTTGGAATAACAAGGGCAATTTCAAAAAGTCTCTCTTCAAGCTCTCTTGTTTTTAGAAGAGTTTTTGTAATTTTATCTTTGTTGTTATCTAATTCTTTTTTTAATTCATCTGTATCTTTGCCCTCTTTTTTATAGATAGGAAAGAGTTTACTTTTTGAGTTTTGTTCAGCTTGAAGTGTCTCTAAAACGGCTTTTTCTTCTTTTAGTTTTAGTGATAACTCTTTTAGTGAATTAAGAAGTGTTTTGTCTATATTTTTCTTTTTTAATTTATCACTTATCTCTTCAAAGTTATTTGCTAACTCTTTTAAATCTAACATCTCATTCCTTATCTATAAATTCCAACAGTATCTCTAATTTTTATCATTTTCTCTTTGGCTATAATTCTAGCTTTTTTAGCACCACTATCTAAAATATCTAAAACTTCGTCTCTATTTTCAAGATAGTAAGCTCTTTTTTCTCTTGGCTTTTCAAAATAGTCCCAAATTTTTTCTTTTAAACTCATTTTAAAATGACCATGACCCTCTCCACCTTTAAGATATCTTAGCTTTAACTCTTCTAATTCATCTTTATTCATAAAGAGTTTACACAGTGCAAATACATTACAATCTTTATACTCTTTTGGCTCTTCTATGCTAACACTATCAGTTACAATCTTTCCAACTTGTTTTTTAAGTGCTTTTTCACTCATAAATATATCGATAGTATTTTTATAACTTTTACTCATTTTAGAGCCATCAATCCCAGGAATAGATGCAAGATTTTCAGGTACTTTAAACTGGGGAAGTGTGAAAATGTCTCCGTGAAGATTATTAAACTTTATGGCGATATCTCTTGTTATCTCTACATGTTGGATTTGATCTTTTCCAACAGGAACACTATTTATATCATAAAGTAAAATATCTGCTGCCATTAAAACAGGATAAGAGAAGAGTGCATGGTTCGCATTTATCCCACGAGCTACTTTATCTTTATAGCTATGAGCTCTCTCTAAAAGTCCCATAGGAGTAAAAGCTGAGAGTATCCAGTAAAGCTCAAGCACCTCTTTTACATCAGATTGAACCCACATAGTGCATTTTTTTGGGTCAATGCCTAGAGATAGGTAGCTTATAGCTATATCTATTGTGTTCTCTTTTAACTCTTTTGGGTCTTTTAGTGATGTAAGTGCATGATAATCAGCTATAAACATAAAAAGTTCATTTTTATTTTGAAGCTCTACCATCTGTTTTATAGAGCCAAAATAGTTTCCTATGTGTAAAGCTCCTGAAGCTTGTATTCCTGTAAGTACTCTCATTGTTGTTTTTTACCTTATATAAATATCGTGTGATTATATCCAAATAGTTTAATTTTTAGATTAAGTGTGAAAAAAATGTTTCAAATGGTAAGAAAAGATATACTTTTTTACAAAATTATCCAAAAAGTAAAGAAATTTTCTAAAGTAAAGTAAAAAATGACCGAATTACTTTTTAAGAACAAGAATAATTGGAGAATATACAGATGATTAAAAAACTTTCGACTTTAACTATTAAGGTACTTTTTTCGTTAGCTCTATTAGAACATAGTGCTAATGCACTAATTCTTAATGGTAAAGAGGTTGATTTTTCTAATAATAAAGAACAGACAACATTAAAGACAAGAGCATTAACAAATAAATATAAAACCATTATTGTAAAATTTAATACTCCGTTAAGTAAAAAAAATAAAGAGAAATTTTACAACAGCGGTGTTAGTTCAATCGTTTATGCTGGGGAACTTAGCTACTATTTTTATGCAAAAGAGTTAGTTTTAGAAAAGATTGATTATCAAGATAGCACTTTTGTGGCTAAAGCTGATATGTTATCTGAATATCGTATGGCAACAAGTGGATTATCTACTTTTGGTTTTGACTCTTTTATAAATTTAAATGTTCTTTTTTTACAAGAGTTATCTGATAGTGAGTTAAAAGAGTATTTTAAGACAAATGGCATAGATGCGACTATTGTTAGATCTATAAAAGAGTTGAAAGAGGCAAAGATAAGAGTTGCATCTTTGGATTTGGAAAAATTAAAAGAGCTTCCTTTGATACAGTATATGGATAAGAGTCAAACTCTTACTACTGTAAATGGTATAAAAGAGACAAGAAATGCAAAGAGTGCAGAAAATATAAATGCTTCAAAACTTTGGGGTGCAGAGTATGAATTAAATGGTGAAAATATAAGAGTTGGTGTAGTTGATGGTGGATCTGTTAGAGATACACATCAAGAGTTTAATTCTAATGGTATAAAAAGAGTTATAAATAAGACAAATGCAGATACTAATTTTCATGCAACTCATGTTGTAGGGACTATTATAGGAGATGGTGATAAAGCTCAAGCTAAAGGTATGGCAAGTAAGGCAACAGTTTTTTCATATGGTTTTAATAGTGTATCTTTTTCAAGTGCGATATTAGAGCTTTATAAAAGAGATGGTACGCTTTTGTCTAACCACTCTTATGGATATAGCGATAAAGTAAAATTAGGTATTTATGATAGTGAAGCTTCTATTCAAGATAAAGCAGTTTATAATAACCCTTTTCTAAATGTATTTCAAGCAGCTGGAAATGATGGAGATGTGAGTGGTTATGCAGATTTTGGAATTATAAAAGGACCTGGAAACTCTAAAAATATCTTTACAATTGCTGCTTTAAATATGAGTTCAAGTGGAGTTGCAAAGCTAAGCTCTACTGGACCAACTACTGATGGAAGAGTAAAACCAGATTTGAGTGTAAGAGGTGAATATGTTAATTCAGCAACAAATGAGAGTGATAGTAGTTATGCTTCAATGAGTGGAACTTCTATGGCAACTCCAGCAGCAACAGGAGCAGCAGCACTTATAATGCAACAGTATAAAAAAACAACTGGAAGATTTGATATTCGCCATGATGTTTTAAAATCTATCATGGTTAATACAGCAGTTGATAAAGAGAATATTGGACCTGATTATAAAGTTGGTTTTGGGATGATTGATGCTAAAGCATCTGTTGATGTTGTGAGAACTCTCTCTACCTCAAAGCCACTTGTAACAATAGGTACAATCTCTCATAATACACAGAGAGTTTATCCATTTTCAATTTCAAAGCAGATGCTTTTTAAAACAACAATTAGTTGGGTAGATAAAGAGGCTAATCCTTCTAATCCTGTTAGTTTAGTAAATGATATTGATATAAAGCTTGTAAATGTGGAGAGTGGGAGAGTGTATCATCCTTATACACTAGATAAAAATAATCCAGATTTAGCTGCAATCCAGACAAAAGCTAATAGAGTTGACAATATAGAGCAGATTGAAGTTTATAATTTGCCACAAGGTAATTATGAGTTAGTAGTTAAAGGAGAGAAGATAATCTCTAATAACCAAGAGTTTGCTATCTCTTCAAATATTCCTATTTTTGTAAAAGGAGGTATTGAGGTGTTTTCTAGTAATTTAAAAAATCATGTAAGTATCATAAGCAGATCAATTAATTAAGAGTATATTTAAAAAACTACTTCAAAATTTATAAACTTTTATAGATTTGGAGTTTGTTTTACCTTTGGCACCACCATGGAAGTTGCAGATGAGATAAAAGAGGTGATTTTATTTTTAGACTCACCTCAAAACAAAAAACACTTAAAGAAAAACTTGGATTAAAAAATGAAACGGTTTGGTTGATTCATTTACAGCTAAGTGAATATATAAAATTACACTTCATAATAACTTAAATATAATTTAGTTAAAATAATTAAATTTAAATTTAGGGTAAAAAAGTGGAGTTTTATGCTTATAGACAATAAAAAGAGTGGTAAAGTTGGTGATG
>Ga0256834_1000060_pt1 | contig 71910 bp, 70 predicted proteins | sample 4281140metaG_FD_190536 | JGI IMG/M metagenome (GOLD analysis project Ga0256834, IMG submission 190536) | Hydrothermal vent microbial communities from East Pacific Rise, Pacific Ocean - 4281-140 | ecosystem: Environmental > Aquatic > Marine > Hydrothermal vents | place: Pacific Ocean: East...
GGTTATGTGGTCACACGATCTGACGAGCTTGGGCGAAAAACAGTCTATAATCTTTTGCCCGATTGGGTTTTTCATGACGGATGGATGCCCGTAGGACGTCTTGATTTAGAATCTAAGGGGCTTTTATTATTTACAACCAATGGTAAAATTGGCGATGCGTTGACCAAACCTGGGAATTGCATTAAAATATACGAGATTTGGGTTAGAGGCTATGTAACAGACGAACATATTGCAGTGGCTATGAAAGGAGTGGAAAGTACACATGGTTTACTTAAAGCTCTTGAAGTCGAAAAAATAGGCATTGGTGGTGCAAAAACAAAACTTAGAGTAAAAATTGACGAAGGAAAAAACAGACATATTCGACGGCTTTTTGGGGCGATGAAAGACCCGAAATTTGGGACTCCTTTAAAGGTTCTAAGCTTGAATAGAGTTAGCATTGGCAGTTTTAAACTCAACATCGAAAGTGGTAAATGGCGTTATCTTTCATTGGAGGAAGAGAGAATACTAATGAAAAATCTTGATTGAGACTGTAAAAAATTTATAATAAAATTTAAGTTCAATAATCTGTTTCAAACATAACTCTAAACTTATTTGTCTCTTTTAAATCACTGTTTTGAATATACTCAAATGAGATTGGAAAAGGGGCATTGTGAAGAAGAAGTAGATCTAGGTTAAAGCCTAATATATATTCGTTAAATTTTCTATTTTTCTCATTTAAAAAAGTTATATCGTAGTAGTTATATTTTACATAAATACTCTCTCTTCTTAGAGATATTGGAAACTTAAATGAGTAGAAGTCTAAATTTAAAACTTTATATATAGATGCAGTTGTTTTAAAAGCTTTTTTTGCAAAGATGTCGTGTTTTAGGCTTGGCATTGTGAAGTGTGAAGGGTCATTGTCTATTGAAAAGATGTTGTTGTTTATCTCTATACCTCTGTCTTGCTCTATTTTTGTAGCATCACTTTTTGTATATTTTACTCCTAAGTTTGTGTAAAATTCATACCCTAAATTATAGAAAAAGTTATATCTTAACCCAAGAGTTTTATCACCTCTTTCATCAACTGCAAAGATTGAAAAGGAGTTTAAGCTATTTGGGTATAAACTTTTTCCAAATTGTTTAGAGTTTTTATAATTTAAAGAGATGCTAAGTGGTTTTCTTTTTGCTCTATCGTAGCTTATAAAATAATTTGCATCGGTATCTATAGTTGTATATCCCTCTTTATATATAGGATAAGATGCACCAAAAGAGGCTCCCAAACCTCTACTAGATATATTTTTATCATTTGTCTCTATTGCATAGATATTTGCTCCAAATCTAACTCTTGAGCTAGAGTTTTTATAACCAACTCCAACAACACTCTCATCATCCATATGATAAAGAGATATATTTGCACTATTTTGACTAAGTGGGTCTTTAAAACTTGCCAAGATAGATAAGCCTATCTCATCTTCACTTGCTAATATTTTAGGGTCAAATGAGCTAAAAGTTAGGTTTGCAAAGCTGTTGTAAGATTTGCTGTTTAGACTTTCATTTAAATCAAAAGATGAGAATTTAAAATCATCTCTTTGTTCAAAAAATAGAGTTCTCTCATATGGTTGTTTGTTGGTTTTTACAATAGGGGTTTTTATATAGTTGTAGCCATTAGCTGTGATTGCTGTTATTAGCAGATTGTTTGTGTCTATAAACTTTGCATCTACTATATCATCTGCTTGGCTTAATCTTGTGATATTTCCATCATATAGATATAAAGAGCTTCCATTTTTACTACTTGTTATAAAAGCAACTCCATTTTCATTCACATCTACTACAAAGCCGTACCAGCCTTTGAGGGAGAGAAGTGCTTTTTTATTTTTATAGAGTGTTCTTGTTTTATCTTTTTGTTTGAAGTAGTAGATATTGTCAAACTCATCACAAAAAACTGATGAGTTTACATAATCATAAAATTCATCTCTTACAAAAAGTGCATTTTTATCAAATGATAAATTTACATCAAAATAGACAAAAGAGCCATCTTTTAAAACTCCTTGGATTATTTTGGAGTGAGTTTTTTTAAGCACTTTTGCTTTAGAGTTAAAAAGTCCCATCTGAATTTTGTTTACTTTTGTATGTCTTGAAGAGGAGGTATAATACTCATCTTTTACCTTAAAAACCTCTCCAAATAAAAAGTTATCTTTTTTACCTTTTAAACTATTTTTAAATTTAGAAAAAACTTGAAGAGTTGGAGCAGATAGAGCATCACTTGTTAAGAAAAAAATCTCATCTTTATTTGAGTTTAATTTCGCATAGCTTTTTGAAGTAGCGATAATCTCTCCCATGCTAGGTTGGAACCCTTTATACTCTTTTTGTAGCCAACTTGCATACTCACTAAGCTCTTTTTCATAATCATTGCCAAATGTTTTCTCAAAAATTGTAGATGTTTGCATGGGGATATATTGTCCTGAGAAGTTATAAAAATACTCATTTACTTTAGAAACTCCATGTTTTTGTGCTAAAAAAAGTTGAAAAAAGCCACCTATTATGTAGTGGTGAGTGTTGTAGGGAAAATATAGATGTGAGTTGTAAGTTCTTTTTGGAGTTATTAAGTTAGCTTTTGCTTGAGTTATAGCCATCGCAAGATGAGCTCCATTGTACAGCCTGCCACCATTGTTAAATCTTGACTCGTTAAATACAGCATTTCCCTCCAGCATAAAACTTGATTCAAATATATTTGGTATAGGAAAAATAGGAAAGAAGCCTAAAAATACAACAGGTGTGTTTTTGACAATTTTATGAGTAAATTTTGAGAGAGGATTTTTTTTGGCATTTTGTTGAAAGTTGTGAGCACTCTCGTGAAAAAGAAGAGTTTTTAGCCAAGAAGTTGTCGACATATAATCAACCAAATAAGCACCACCAATATAGTTTACTTGTGAATTTAGTGGAAATTGTGTTGCAAAGGCATTTGCTATTTGGTTGTTAGAAGATGCAAGAGAGATATAGAGAGTATCATCTAGTTTAAAGCCATATGAATTTTCATATATTTTTAAAATCTTTTTTTCTGTCTCTTTTGCTTTTTTTGCCTCTTTTGTATGCTCTTTTGTATAGATTATACTAAAATTTTCACTTTCCTCTACCTCATACTGATCACCAAAGACTACTATATCTGCATTTAGTATATTTACAAATAGTAGTAGTGTTAGTAGTTTTTTCATGCTGAAGTTAGAGTATTTCCAAGCATTAGGGCTAAAACTAGTAGTAAAACAATACCACTTGATCTATTATAGAGTTTATTTGCGGTTATAAATACCATCATAATTGTTACAATAAGAGCTATCATAATATCAAAAGCATTTGTAGAAAAATCTACACTAAGAGGATTTACAAGTGCAGCTGCTCCTAAAACTATGGTAAAGTTTGCAACATTGCTTCCTATGATATTTCCTAAAATCATATCTGCATTTTTTTTACGAACAGCTTGGATAGAGACAACAAGTTCAGGCAAAGATGTACCAAATGCTATGAGAATAAGACCAATTATCCACTCACTAACACCAAAATTTCTAGCTATAGTAGATGCACTTTCAATAGTAAAATATGCTCCAATAATCACCATAGCAAATCCAAGACCAAGCCAGATACCAGTACTTTTCCAATCAAACTTACTATCTCTTGCATCTTTATTTACTTCACCAATAAGTGCATTGGCATCGCTAGTTAGGAACATTATGTATGCACCCATCACAAGTATATAGATAAAACCTTCATATCTTGAAATCTCACCATCATAACCAACAACCAAAAAGATTAAAATTGGAAAAAGAGCCCAAGCACTATCTTGGGCAAACATATCTCTTTTTGGAGCTAGCTTTTTTGCTAGTATAAATACAACTCCAAGAACTAAAGCGATATTGAAAATGGTACTTCCTATAACATTTGATACAGCTAAATCACTTTTGCCATCAATACTCGCAAAAACAGAAGCTGCCATCTCAGGTAGAGATGTACCAAGAGCAACGATAGTAGCTCCAATAACAAAATGAGAAATATTAAAATGAAATGCAATCTTCTCAGACTCAGTAATAACATAATCAGCACCTTTTATAAGTGCCGCCATCGACACGATAAATATAATATACTCCACTCATACACTCCTTAAAATTAAACTCTTTGGTAACTTTAGCTCTTTTATAAGCTCTCTCTCTTTTTCTAGCATCTCTCCATTATCTTTTTCGTGGTCAAAACCCAAAAGATGCAAAAGTCCGTGAATAAACAGTAGTTTTAATTCATCATCTTTTTGATGTCCTAACTCTTTAGATACCTCTTTTACTTTATCAATATTTATGATAACTGTGCCTAAGGGACAATTTGGCATATCAGTAAGTGGAAAACTTAAAACATCTGTTGGGCTTTTGATTTTTCTAAACTTTTCATTTATTTGTAGCATTTCGTCACTTTTTACAAAAATTAACTCTATCTCTTTTTGGGTTAATCTCTCTTTTATAGACTCCAATTGCTTTAAGTTTATATCATAACCATATCTATCATCTAAAACAATCATAAAGTTAGCCTTTTTAAAAAAGGGTATTCTAGCTAAAAGAGTTTAATATGTTATAATAAAAGTAAAAAGGTAGTTTTGAAAGAGCTTAGTGCAAATTTTCCATATCTTGAGATAAAAGAGTTAATTTCCTATTATGCGGTGTTTGATGGTTTTAAAGAGCTTGAAAGATTGCATAATTATGATAATTTATTGCAAAATATTGAAGAGAATATCTTGAAAAAATATAAAGATTTGAAAAGTCTATTTATCTATAGTGATGATCTTAAAATGCAAAGAGATATGGAGAAGATGCTTTTTCGCATTTGTGTAGGAGATGCCAAAACTTATTGCGCTTTTAAAAACGGTATTTCGCCTAATTATGGTTTTACTCTTTATAAAATACTTTTTGAGAAGAAAATTATAAAAAAAGAGCTTAGCCGCGAGAAGCCTCTTAGAGTTTTTGCAAAACAGCAGATAAAAAAAGAGTTTAGAGGTTATCATATAGAAGATAAGATACGATTTTGTAAAAATTTTTATAGGTTTTGGTTTACTTTTATAGCCCCAAATAGCTCTCTTTTGGAAGCAGGAGACTTCTCTGGTGTAATTTTAAAAATTGAAAAAGATCTTAACAGGTATATATCATTTATTTTTGAAACTCTCTCAAATGAGTTGATTTTAAAAAAGTTTGAGTGTGTAGAGAGTGGGAGTTACTGGGATAAAAAGGTTGAGCTTGATCTGTTTTGTAAAACTTCAAAAGGAAAGATAATTGCAGGAGAGTGTAAGTGGAAAAATCAAAAAATCTCAAAAAATATTCTCAACAAACTTCAAAAAAAGTCTAATCTTGCAGGGTTGAAAGTCGATATCTTTGCTCTTTTTTCAAAAAATGGATTTAGTAATGAGCTTTTAAAACATAGTGATGAAAATATACAATTATATGATTTAGATTCATTTAAGGAACTGTTATATGCTTAAAAAAGAGCTTTTAGAAAAACTAGACCATAAAGATAAAGAGCAGTTACTACAAGGTTTACAAGAGATAATAGAGCACTCTTATACTATTGAAGATGAGTTTAAAGAGCTTAAAAATATAAACTCAATTATCTTAGATTTTTTGCCAGATGCACTTTGGGTTTTTGATGAGAGTGGACATATTTATATGCAAAATGAGGAGGCTACAAAAATCTCAGATTTAATCTCCAAGATAGATAGCAATCAAAAATCACAAGAGTTAGAGTTTAAAAATAGAACATACCTTGTAAAATCCACAAAAGCAGGAGATAAACTACTCATCTTAGCAACTGATATAACTGAACAAAAAAGATCTTCAAGGCTGGCTTCAATGGGTCAAGTAGCAGCACATCTCTCTCATGAGATACGAAATCCCATAGGTTCTATTTCTCTTCTTGCAGGCACCTTGATGGGGCGGGTAAAATTAAGCAATAAACCGATAGTTTTAGAGATAAAAAAGTCAATATATAGAGTTGAGAGAATTATAAAATCAACTCTTCTTTTTACAAAAGGAGTTAGTGTAAATAAAGAGCCTTTTTTTCTTGAAGCTTTAAGAGAGGTTATAGAAGATTCATTTGAGCATTATGCAAGGACAAAAGATATAGAGCTTAACATTAATTTTGAAGATTGTGAGATTGTGGCTGATTTTGAACTTCTTTGTATTGTAATGCAAAACTTTCTTTATAATTGTGTAGATGCAATTGAAGAGGATGAAAATGATGAAGGTCACATCTTGTTTTTGTATAAAGATGGTGAAATAATAGTTAAAGATAGTGGGGTAGAGATAGAGGATAAAAATATTTTATATGAGCCATTTGAGACTACAAAATTAAAAGGTTCAGGGCTTGGTCTTGCACTTTCACTAGAGATTATCAAGGCACATGATGGTAAGATAGAGTTACTTGAAGGAGAGAAGGGGTTTAGAATATGCTTGGGTTAAGAAGATGAAAAAGGCGATAGTTTTTTTAAACATGGGGGCTCCTAGAAACATCGAAGAGGTTGAAGTTTTTTTAAAAAACATGTTTAATGATAAAAATATCATTACAGTAAAAAGTGGACTTTTAAGAAGCTATATAGCTTCAAGAATTATCGCAGGAAGAAAGAGTGAAGCTAGTGAAAGTTATGCCCAAATTGGTGGAAAATCTCCACTAGTAGAACATACAAAAACTTTTTTGGCAAATATAAAAAAACAGATTCCAGATTTTGAAGTTGTAAATATCATGAGATATACTCCTCCATATGCACTCTCTGAGGTTAAATGGCTTAAGGCTAAAGGTGTTGAAGATATCGTGGTTATTCCACTTTATGCCCAGTACTCAACTACTACCGTAAAGTCGTCGTTAGAGGATTTTTATGAAGCTTTAAGTGAGGCTAAGTACTCTCCAAATCTTAAAATTTACTCTAGGTTTTATAAAAACAAAACTTACAACCAAGCTATCATAGAGCAGATAAAAACAACTATGAAAGATAAAAAAGTACAAGAGTTTGATTTGATATTTTCAGCTCATTCTCTGCCTGTTAAGATTATTGAAAATGGAGATAGTTACCAAAAAGAGACAGTTGAAAATGTAGAGATTTTAACAAAGATGCTAGAAGAACAGGAGATAAATTTTAAAAATGTACACTTAGCATATCAGTCAAAAGTAGGTCCCATGGAGTGGATAGGACCAGCTCTTGATGTTAAGTTAGAGTGCATTTCAAATAGAAAAGTTTTAATCTATCCTATATCATTTATCTTGGATAACTCTGAGACGGAGTTTGAGTTAGAAATTGAGTATAAAGAGATAGCAGATGATTTAGGTTACACAGAGTACATAGTCTCCAAGTGTTTAAATGATAGTAAGCTTTTTATCGAAGCTATAAAAGAGTTAGTTTAAAACTGACTCTTTTTTTAGATTTTTTGCCAAAATATAGTAAAAAGTTGCTCTATATTTTATCTTAGATGGCTTCATTCTCTCACAAACTTTTTTAATCTCAGTATCAAGCATCTCACTCTCGCTTTTATCAAATCCTAATTTTTTTATACAGAAGTTTTTTCTAACAGTATCTAACTCTTTTGGATCACTACAAGAGACCAGTTCAGCATCTTTTCTATAGATAGATGGACCTAGGTTTTTTACTATAATCTCTAAAAAGTTAGTATCTACACTTCCATAATGTTTTTTTACATCTTTGGTGTATAGTTTTATCTTTGCTTCTTTTTTAGAGCTTGTTTGTTCTTTTGTTGTTGTAGTTTTTTTAACAGATGTAGTCTCTTTGTCTGTTTTGTTTTTTGTATCTATGCCCGTTTTTGTGGATGTACTTTTTTTAGGTGTTTTTTTTATAACTTCTTTTTTTACTATACTATCTTTTTGTTCCTGTTGTTCCTGCTTTTTTTCAATTTTAGGTTTTTTATCCTCTTTTTCTACTTTGGTAGATGTTGGTGTTATGGGGTTCTTTTTCTTCTCTTTTTCTTCCCAAGATTTTTTATACTCCTCATAAGTTTGTGGCTCCTTATGTTCCATAAATTTTTCAAACTTAGCTCTTGTCCCTTTTAAAATATTCCCAGCAAGCTTAACTAATGCTAAATCTCCAACTTTTGCCATGATATGCTCCTTTTTTATAACTAAACTCATGTTAACAAAATAAAACTAAAAAAGGTAAGCTAGAGAGTAAGCAAATAGCAACATTAAAAATTTTAAGTATCGTTTTTGTATTATTATAATCTAAAAACGATAAAAGAGGTAAAGATTGAGATGTTTATAAACAGAGAAAAAGAGTTATCTATTTTAGAGAGCGAATATATGAGTGATGATTTTAGATTTACTATTCTTTATGGACGAAGACGAGTAGGTAAAACAACTCTTTTAAAAAAGTTTTTATCTGATAAACCCTCTATCTATTTTTTAGTTACTTTAGAGACTTTACCTATCGTTTTAAAAAGATTTCAAGATATAGTAGCCTCACACTTAAATGATGAGTTTTTAAGAGGTCTTCAGCTAAGCGATGTTAAACAACTCTTTGAGTATATTTCAAAAGTAACTTTTGATAAAAAGCTTGTTGTTATCATAGACGAATTTCAGTATCTTACAAAATTAGACAAATCTATACCATCTCAGTTTCAGTATATCGTCGACGAACTATTAAAAGTCAAAAATATTCATCTTATCCTTTGTGGCTCTATCATCTCTATGATGTATGAGCAAACCCTCTCTTACAATGCACCACTTTATGGCAGGAGAACTTCTGCTATCAAACTTGAAGCGATAGATTTTGAACATTTGGGAGGATTTTTTCCAAATAAAACAGAAAAAGAGTTGATAGAGCTTTATGCTTTGCTTTATGGGGTACCAAAATATCTTGAGATGTTTAAAGAGACTAATGATATCTTTAAAAGTATAGAAAACAATATCCTAGATTCAAACTCATACCTATACAATGAACCGCAATTTATACTACAAAATGAAGTAAATGAACCAATTACTTACTTCTCTATTCTTGAGACCATTGCAAATGGTGAACACAAGATAGGAAACATTGCAGGTAAACTAAACAAAGATGTCAAAAATATTACCTCTTTTATATCTAAACTAATTGAACTAGATATCATCTATAAAGAAGTTCCGATAACTGAAACTAATCCTCAAAAAAGTAAAAAAGGACTCTATTTTATCAAAGATAATTTTTTTAAATTTTGGTTTAGTTATGTTCTGCCTTACAAAAGTCAGTTAGAGATTGGAAATACCTCTTATGTTATAAAAAAGATAAAAGAAAATTTTAACTCCTTTGTATCTAAAACTTATGAAGATTTAGCCATACGATATATTCTTAAAAACTATGATGTTTTAAAGTGTGGCAGATGGTGGGATAAATCTAGCGAAATAGATGCTATTGGTATAGCTAAAGATTATCTCATAGTGGCAGAGTGCAAATATAGTAATAAAAAAGTAGGCATAGATATACTAGAAACTTTGAAAAATAAAACTTTCAAAATAGATAGTTCTTTGCCTGTAAAAAAGTATATATTATTTAGCAAAAGTGGTTTTACGGAGGATTTAAAGATGCTTCACAGTAGTGAAGTTGTTTTGGTTCAAGGAGTAGGAGGGTATATCACCTCCTAAAAATTAACCCTTTTTTAGGTTTCTCCTCAAATATAAGTGTTCTTTTTTGAGACTCTTTTATGGTATTTAATATCTCTTTCTCTACACTATTTGATAGATCTTTTTGAGTGATTACTTGTAACATTTTGTCTAAGTTTTTACTCTGCTCTTCCATGATTTTAAAATTCATCTTTTGCTTTTGCTCATCTTCTGCAAGTTTTGCTTTTTTATCTTGAGCACTTTTTCTAAGTAGATAAAATATCAATAAAATTACCATAATTAAAAATCCAACAATTGCTACAACAATTTTATAAATCTCAAGCTCTTCTTTTTTTAAAAGCACTCTATTTTGTTCAAGCTCTTGTGCTAGTATTTGATTATTGTTTATTTTCTGTAACTCTTTTTCTTGTGTTTTTTGTTGTAAAGTTTGTTTTGATTTCTCTTTTTCTTCTATCTTTTGAAGTTCTATTTTTGCTAAATCAATTTTATTTTGGGCATCATTTTTATTTAGTTGTAACTCTTTTTCACTCTCTAGTGTTGCTATTGCTAGTTGATAATTTGAGCTATCTTGGGCAAGCTTTATATCTTTTTCTATTGATTCTAATGAGAGAAAATATTTCTGTTCAGTGGTAAAATCTGTTTTTACAACAGCAGGTAAAGTTATGTTCTCTTCCAAAATGGGTCTATTTTCTACAATAGTAGTGTTATCTTGAACAACTGTTTTTGTAAGATTCTCTTCGATTTTTGATATCTTTTCACTTGGCTCTTTTGTACTATTTTTTTCAACTTGCAAATTATTTAAGGCCTTTAACTCATCTTTATCTACTTTTTCGCATCCGCTTAAAAGTAAAAAAAGTACTAAAATAGATAGTTTTATATACATTTTTTATCGCTCCAATTTTTATCAAAAAAACTACTCTGATGAATATGCTCAAATGCCGCTCTCATAGATACAAAAGCCTTATTGTTATCTTTTTCAATATTATGTAAAAGCTCTTTTGTTTTAGCTCTTGCATAAGGCATCTTAACATCAAACTGCATCCCAGGACATGCTTCATCCCCAATTAGTGGTAGATTGTTAGAATGGGCTGTATCGATAAGCTGTCTCTCTCTAACCATTATGATGGGACGAATTACATAGAGTCCATTTTCAGCCTTATAGATAGGTGGCATAGATCTTAAAGCTCCATTGTATAAAAAGTTCATAAAAAAGCTCTCTGCAGCATCATCAAAATGATGCCCAAGAGCAACTTTATTAAAACCTCTCTCTTTAGCTACTTTGTATAAAGCTCCTCTTCTCATTCTGGAGAAAAAGCTACAAAATGATGAGTTTTGGCGAATTTTTTCCTTGGCAGTTTCATAAATGTTTGTCTGAATCACTTCAAATGGTATATCATGCTCTTTGCAGTGAGCTGTCAAAACACTCAAATCCTCACCCATCCCATAATCTATACAAACTGCCAAAAATTCAAAATCAAAAGGGGTAACTCTTCTTTGTCTATTTAAAACATGAGCTAAAGTTAGTGAGTCTTTACCGCCACTTAAGCCTAAAAGAACTTTGTCACCCTCACAGATAAGGTTATATTTTGCATTTGTTTTGCCTACTATTCTTAAGAGGTTTTTGCTTATATTTATCATCTGTTACTTTTTTGCCAAAATATCTAACATATGTATGATAAATTTGGCACTATTTTTTGCTGAACTCTCTAAAAACTCTTCAAAATTAAAACCAGCATCCATGTCAGCACTATCACTAATTGCACGAAGTATAAAAAATGGAACATCAAGTGCTTCACAAACAACAGCCACAGATGCACCCTCCATCTCTAAAGCATCTGCTTTAAAAGTTTTGCTTATCCACTCTTTTCTCTTTTCATCTGCTACAAACTGATCACCCGTGGCAATTATGCCCTCTTGTAGTGGTATATTTAAATCTTTTGCAACATCTTTGGAAATTTTTAATAACTCTTTGTCACTCTCAACAAAAACAGAACCTTCAGGAACATATCCAAAAGGGTGCCCAAAAGCACTAATATCCAAATCATGTTGACACAGCTTTGTAGCAACTACCAAATCACCTATATTTAACTTTGGATTTATAGCTCCTGCTACTCCACTAAATAGAAGTTTTTTAGCTTTAAACTTCTCTATCATAGTAGCAGCTGTAAGAGATGCAAATACTTTTCCAATTTTGCTATAAGCTATGACTAAATCTAAATCTTTGTATTTTGTCGTATAGTAGGTATTTCCAGCTACTTTTTCACTCTTATAATCTCCAAAATACTCTAACAACGGCTCTATCTCTTCGGGCATTGCTCCCATTATCGCTATTTTCATCTCTCTCCTTAACTTGTTCTTAGTAGATACTTCTGCACCTTTGATAAACCTCTATCAACTTTGCCTATAATCATATCTCTTTCAAATATTTTTGCACTTAGCTCTATTGTGCCTGAGGGGTTAAATATCATACTTTTTCCCCAAAATCCTAATCCATCTTCAAATCCAACACGATTTACAAACACAACAGATGCACCTGATAAAATTGCAGTAGTTGAGAGGATTCGTCTCCATTTTTTTTCAATCTCTAGCTCATTTTCCAAAAATCCACGAGCAGGGGAGGCTGCTATAACATATAAAATATCTGGTTTTAAAATTGAAATTTTATTTATATTTTTGGAGCTCCAAAGATCTTCACAAATAACAATCATACTTTTTCCATACTCCGTTTCAAAACTTTTTAATCCTCTGCCTTCAAAAAAGAAGCGAGACTCTTGAAACATTCCATAGTTTGGAAGATTATTTTTATGGTGGATATTTATCAGTTTTCCTTCACTATAATAAAGAGCTGAGTTATATATCTTATGCTCCTCTTTTGTTGCTGCTCCTATGATTATGTCTATATCTTTACTAAGCTCTTCAAAAAGAGTAAGCTCACTTAGTAAAAATGCATCTTCATAAACTGAATCCATAAGCATATATCCATTCATTGAGAGTTCAGGAAAGACGATAACATCAGCATTTTTAGCAACTTCTAAAATGGCATTTTCATGTATATCAAAGTTGTCACGGCTTAGTTTTGGAGAGATTTGTGATAGTGCTATCTTCATGATAAAAGCTCAAATGCCTCTGCAAGAGTTTTCATATCTGTGATAGAGTGAGTTGGTACTTTGGTGCTTCGTCTGTTTAACCCTTTTAAGACATTTCCTCCAAATTCTATAAAAAGCTCTACATCGTTAGAGAAGTTTTCAATAGATTGTTTATATAAAACAGGTTTTGTTAATTGTTTTGCCAAAAGTGAGATAGCCTCATCTTTTGTAGAGTAACTTTTAGCTGTGACATTTGAGATGATAGGTGCTATAAATTCATCTTTTATAACCTCTTGTAAAATTTTTTCAACAGGAGAGCTTGCTGACTTTAGTAAAGGGCAGTGGCTAGCTATCGACATGTTTAGAAGAATGGCTCTTTTGGCACCCTCTTTTTTAAAAGTATCTTCTAAAGATGCAAGATCATTTTTAATCCCTGCCACAACTATCTGACCATCACTGTTATAGTTTGCCGCCCAGATCTCTTTGCCATCTTTTCTTGCATCTTCAGTAATCTTTTCAACTTTTTCATCACCAAGACCAATAAGTGCCATCATGCCAGCATCAACACCCTCACAAGCTTCGCTCATAAGCTTACCTCTCTTATGAACAAGCTCTACACCATCAAGATAATCCAAAGCCCCAACTGAACAAAGAGCCGAAAACTCCCCAAGTGAATGTCCAAGAGCAAAAACAGGCTTTATACTCATCTCATTTTCAAATAGTTTATGTGCTATTTGGCTTACAAGAAAGATAGCAGGTTGAGTGTACATAGTCTGCTCTAGGAGGTCATTTTCCACAAATAGAAGCTTTTCAAAGTCAAACCCCAATTTTTCACTTGAACTTAAAATCATCTCTTTAGCTACATCAGAGTTATCAAAAAAATCCTTCCCCATCCCAAAAGATTGTGAACCTTGCCCAGGGAAAATAAATGCTATTTTTTTCATAAAAACTCCTTATATATTGATATGAAAGTGTAGTATATTAGAAATTTATTTAAATATTAAACATAAAGCAGGGAAAACCACAAAGGTTTATATATAATTTAATGGCAATAGTAGTGTAGTTATGTTTTTTCATCTGCATACTGCAGAGTGTTTGACATCACTTGTAGTAATTTTGGTACATATATCATCAACTCATCAAAGACTTCAACTAACTCATCTTCGATATATTCGTGGACTATTGTATTTCTGATGTCTTTCATTATGTGGATATCTTTTATATCTTCAAATAGTCCTCTTTTATCTGCTCGATTAACCACATCTATAAGAGTGCCTTGTGTTTCAAACTCATAAGCGTCAAGTGTTCTTAAAAATTTTCTTATTAAAAAATCAATACTTCTACTAAACCTACTGCACAAAGTTTCAAACTTGCCAAACTCATCAATACTATACTCTTTTTTAACTCCTATAGCTTTGCACTCCTCATATGAGATATCAAGCCATGATTTTTGTTTTTCTAATAAACGGATATTTTCTTCTAAAACTTTTTTCACAATTGGACTACCTTTTGTTGTATGATTTTTGTAAATGCTTTGGAAACAGAGTGAGTATCTAGTACTATATCTAGCTTCTGTTCTCCAAACTCTTTAAAAAATCTCAATCTAATATCTCTTAAATCTTTTAATCTCATCAAATCAGATAAAATAAGAATATCTATATCACCACCGCTTCTATCTAAATCTACTCTACTACCAAAAAGATAAATCTTAGCTTTTGAGTCTACCTGTAAAATCGACTCTTTTAAGATATCTATCTCTGCACAAGAGAGTCTTACTGCATCCATGGTATCTACCTTTTTATACTATTGTACCTAAAAAGGGGTAAAGATATTTTTAATCTAGTCGATATACTCTTAACGGCACAAAAAGAGTCGGGGAAAAAATTTAAGGAGTTCTTTTATGAAAAGAAGTGGTTTTACAATGATAGAGTTGGTCTTCGTGATCGTGATTTTAGGTATTTTGGCATCAGTGGCGATTCCAAAATTGGCAGCAACAAGAGATGATGCAAATATAGCAAAAGCATCTACAGAGATTTCAGCATTAATTTCTGATATTGGTTCTTACTATACAGCTAAGGGTGAGTTTGATACAAATGTTAGCAGAATGACAAATGTTACACTTTATACAGATCTTACGACTGATCAAACACTTGCTGGAACAGTTGATTTTAAAGCAGGTGCTACAGTTAGTTATGGAGATAAAACAAGAGGAGAAAACTGTATAGATATTGTTGCAAATGATACAAATGGAACAATCACTCTTACTCAAGATGCTGCAGGAATAGCTGCTTCAGTTTTTTGTAGAGGTCTTAATAAATCGGTATCTAAATTAGTTACTGAGCATACATTTGGTGGTTCTTCAATTTACTAAATGATAGCTTTGTAGGGTGGATAAAATCCACCTTATAAATTTTAATTTTTAAATATTCATAAACATTACGAGTATTTAAAAGTTAAAAAAGGTGAGAAATGAAAAGCAAAAGAGAAGCATTTACTATGATAGAACTTGTTTTTGTTATCGTTATCTTGGGTGTTTTAGCTTCTGTGGCTATACCAAAGCTTGCAGCAACAAGAGATGATGCAGAAGCTGTTGCTAGTGTTGTTGAGGTAAACAATATCATAACAGGTATAGGGACATACTACACAGCACAAGGTGTTTTTTCAAAACTTAGTGATATGACAAATGAGAAGCTAGTAGATGTTTCGTTCAATGACTATGATGGGGATTTAACAACTTTGTCTTATTTTAGCAATGATGCAAAAACAGCTAAGTGTTTAAGTTTTCAAGTAGATGATTTAAATGGAAGTTTAACAGTTAAGTCTGAAAATAGCAGTGCAGGTTTGTGTGTGGCTTTAAATAAATTATTAGAAAATTCTATCAAAGTGCATAACTTTGGTGGGTCAAGAATTTACAATTAAAAAGGGAAGATATGAAAAAAGCATTTACCATGATAGAGTTAGTTTTTGTTATTGTTGTACTTGGCATCTTGGCTAGTATTGCAGTTTCAAAGATGGCAGTTACAAGAGATGATGCTATGTTTGTAAAAGGAAAATCACAAGTAGCAGCAATTAGAAATGCGATAACATTGGTGAGAAACACAAACATGCTTCAAGCTAGAGGCTCTGCTTGGCCTGTAGCACTTGATGATGCAGGTATAACTATTGGAGCAGAGATTTTTGATGGAAATGCTACTATTGGGCAACTTCTTGATTATCCTCTTTATTCAACAGATAAAAATGGATATTGGCAAAAAACTGCTGTAACTTCATATGCTTTTAAAGTTATGAATGTAGATGTGAACTTTACTTATAATGTAGCAGGTAATGGTCGTTTTGAATGTACTCAAGGGGCTGTTAATACTACAGTTTTAAGAGAGAAGTATTGTCAGATTTTGACTAGGTGATTTAGTTTTTCTCTTTTTTGAGATAATTTACATTTTGTTTATTAGACCTGTTGCAAAATAGTAACTTTACTTTTATCCAAATGCTTAGGAGCTTTTTTACCAGTCTCTAAAAACCAAGACTCTTTAGAGATTTGTGCTAAAACTTCCCACGTCTCTCTCTTTGGGTCATGTTTTGCTCTTACCATCTTACTTATAATTAAAAATTGCATAAAAAATATCTTTTAATCTCTTAGATTAGATTTTAAAAACAGTTATTCCCGTTATATTATTTATTGTTAAATAAATTTCACTTTATGTCGATATAGAATTAATGAAAACTTTTTAGGGATATTTTGTGCAAACTTTACAAATTTTAATTATTTTTATCACTTCTTTTCTCTTTTTTAGTGGATGTAGTGGTAAAAATAGTCAACTTTTTTCAAACAATGTTAAAACAAAACATAGTTTTAATCAAAACTTTATTTCAAAAGATTATAAGATAAAACCATCAGACCGTCTCTCAATAGTCTTTTTTGAGTATCCTGAACTTAGCACAAAGAGTAAAGATTCAGCTACCTTAGATGTTGGTATAGAAGTTAGTTCAGCTGGTACTATAACAATGCCTATTATTGGTAAAATTTTAGTTGCTGGTAAATCCAAAGAAAAGCTTCAAGATATACTTTATAAAAAATACTCCCTTTATTTAGAGAAGCCTGCTCTTCGAGTTGATGTTTTAAATCAAAAAGTTTATGTTTTGGGAGAGGTTAAAAATCCAGGAGCGATTGAACTCTCAAAACAGAGAACTCTAACACCGATAATGGCAATCTCTTTAGTAGGTGGACTTAGTGATTTTGCTTCAAGAGATACTATAAAAGTTGTAAGAGGTGGAAAAAATAATTATCAAATTTTACATATTGATTTAACAGATATGAGTAGTATAAATAGGGCAAATATCAACCTATTGCCAGATGATATTGTTTATGTTGCACATAATAGAGTTAAAGATTTTAATCTTCCTTTAAGTGGAGCAAATCCTTCACTTGGTTGGATAAATACACTTTTTAGTACTTTTGCACTCTACCAAGCTTATACGAGGAATTAGAAGATGAGCATAAGCGAACATGAGTTTCACGGTAGAAGTTTTTTTGATAAGATTTCTGATTATAAAAGGTCGATTTTTTTAATTACACTCTTTTTTATTTTGTTGACAATTATATATCTAATGTTTGCTAAAAAAGTTTATAGAACAGATGCAACCTTAGAAGTTATTCCTAAGTATAATTTACTTGGTATTTCAGCAGTTGAGGTTAGTCAAGAGAGTGAATATGAGAGACATTTTGAGACACAGATGGATTTTTTACAATCAAGATATTTAATTTCAAAAGTTATAAGTGAACTTGAAGTTAATATTGAGTATTTAGATAAGATTGGTTTAAATAGCTATAAGTTATTGGAGGCTGAGCCACCTTTTTTAGTAAAAAACTTAAATATAAAAGATGAGAGTTTTTATCATAAAGTTTTTCATCTTGAGCTTATTGATGATAAACATTTTGCACTTAGTTTAATCTCTAAAAATGGACTTGGTTCAAAAAAGACAAAAGCACTTATTTATCAATTTGCTAAGCCAATAAAGAGTGATTATATGGATTTTACAATTATGAAAAATCATTTTTCAAATGTAAAAGAGGTCTATTTTAAGGTTAAATATCAAAGGGAAAATGTAGATGAAGTTTTAAGAAATTTAACTGTTATAAAAAATAGCTCAAAATCAAGTATTATTAAAATAATATATGATGACAATAGACCAAAAGATGCTAAAAAGCTTGTAGATACACTAATTAAAGAGTATATGAAAGTCACTAAAACTAAACAAGTATCTCAAGCACAAACTCATCTAGACTTTATTGAGTCAGAGTTAAGCAAAGAGAGAGTGAATCTTGAAAACTCTGAAAATAAAATTCAAGAATTTGTAGAGATAAATAGAGTAACAGGGATAAATGAACAGACAAAAAATTTAATTAATACAATTTCTAAATATGAGCATGACCTTGAAGATATTGAAATTTTATATCATAATATCAAAGATATAAATAAAATGTTTAGAAAAAATTATGACTATAAAGATATTTTGACAAGTATTTCACAACTTAATAATGAAAACTTGATTAAGCTTGTTGATTCAATTTTTGCTGATGAAACTAGGTATAAAGAGCTTAGAAAAAAATATAAGATAAAACATCCACAGATAGTTGCTCTTAAAAAAATCATTGCACAAAAAACTATGATTTTGGATAGAGCTTTGGCAAAATTGTTAAAAAATGCAGATATAAAAAGAGCTAAATTAAACTCCTTCTTAAATAGATATAAGTCAAATTTAACTTCTGTTCCACAAAAAGAGTTAGGTTATGCAAAATTAAAAAGAGAACATAATCTAATAGAGAAGAACTATATACTTCTTCTTGATAAAAAAAGACAGTTAAATATATCAGAAAAGATACAAAGTGATTACACTTATCGAGTATTAGATTATGCTTTTTTGCCAGATAGAGCAATAAAGCCAAGAAAGTCGATCTTACTCCTTTTGAGTGCAATTTTAGGTCTACTTTTTGGATTAATTTATGCTCTAGTTTCTCAATATTTTGCAAAAAAGATTACAGTTCCTAGTGAAGTTGAAGAGCTTACAAAAAAACCATATCTTGGGACAATTCCTTATATAAAAGATAAAAAGCTTTATAACGATCTTTTTGTAGCAAAAGAGCCTAACTCTATAGCTTCACAGATGATGTGGTCTCTTAGAGATAGAGTAGATGGGTTTAACCAAGAGAAAAAATCTAAAGTTATAGCATTAACCTCAATGGTAAAAGGAGAGGGTAAAACCACAGTAGCTGCAAATCTAGCAATTTGTCTTGGTATGGGAGATAAAAAAACAGTACTTTTATCACTAGATCTCAGACTTCCTGAAATTCATTTAAAATTTGGATTAGACAATAAGATAGGACTATCTTCGGTACTGTTTAATAAAAAAGAGCTTTCACAAGTTACATATAGATCAAATGAATTTAAAAATTTATATGTCATACCATCTGGTCCAAAAGTATCTAATCCTATGCAGATAATTAACTCAGATCATATCGATAAGATGCTAGATGAGTTAAGAGAGATGTATGACTATATTGTTATAGATTTGCCACCTGCTGGAGTGGCTGCTGAGGGAGTCTTTTTGATGAAAAAAGCAGATCTTGTCATAAGTGTTTTAAAATCAAACTATTCTGAAAAGAGTTTTGTAACATACATGGAAAATATAGCTTTAAAAAACTCTATTAAAAATTTAGGGTTTGTTTTAAATGGTGTTAATAAAAAATATATTAAGATAATAGCACGAAAAGAGAATAAAAAATATATTAACCATAATAAAAAATTGGCATAATAACAACTTAACATAATAGTAAAAAAGGTAGTATTTTGACAACATTTTTTAAGAGTACCCCTTTTGTTAAGCAAGTTTATTTTTTTATCTCCTTGGCAATTTTTGTCTTTTTATCTATTCCCTCTTTTACTTTAATTGAGGGTGTTAGAATTGGGCAACTTTTTATATTGATTACTTTTATGCTTTTTATTGTTGATGATATATTAAATAGAGAGTTAAAGTTTGATATTTTGTTGTATTTTTTTATCTCTGCAGTAGTTATGAGTTTGATAAGTTTTAATTCAACTGAGATTAAATTTAAAGAGATAAATTTTTTAGTAAAATATTTTCTTTTGTTTCCTGCTGCTTATTATGTTGGGGCTAGAGTTGTAAAAAAGATGAGTTTAGAAAAATTTATTTTGATGATAGAGATAGTGCTGTTTGTCTACTGTTTAAATGCATTTATTGTAGAGTTTGTACCTCTACCACAAGATTTAATTGATAAAATAGTAAGTTATAGGAGTGGGTTTGGCGGAAGTTTGTATTTGGATTATCAAGGTACATTTTTAGAAGCTGGTTGGCTTGCTTTGTGTGTTGGTGGAGTTTTAAGTATAAGTTTTTTAACTAGATTTCAGATGAATTTTTGGCCTAAAAATATGTTGGTTTTGTATCTTTTATATGGTTTTTCTATCATCACTTTGGGGCTATCTAAAAATAAAACTGTATGGATTGCTTTGGTTGTTATACTAATAATACTTGTATTGTATAAAATTATACTTTTACTTCTATACTCAAATAGATATAAACCTAAATATTTAGAAAACTCTCATCCTGTATTAAAACTATTATCTTCAATTGATAGTTTTAAAGTTATCTTATCGGTACTTCTTTTTATAGTGCTTTTTTTTATTATAAATAGCTCTCTTAGTGACCCTATCATCTCTGAGGCTATGATTTTGGAGAAGCTTGAAAAAGAGAGAGGGAAAGCTTTTTTGATTATTATGGATCTTTTAAAAGATTCTTATATGTTAGGTGGATATGGATTTGGATTTGTTGAGGCTTATTTTACCCTAAAACCTCAAGAGATATTGGGTCTTGGAGAAGGTTCTGGTATGGTTTTTAACTCATATTTGGATATCTGGCTTAGTGTTTCTATATTTGGTTTGATATTTCATTTGGGTTTAATTTATATCTCTAGTGATAGTAGATATTTTATAACTTTAGTTTTGCCTCTTTACTGTTTTATCTTTGCAAATTTTAATCCAGCTATTGGGGATGAGTTTTATTATCTATTTTTAGGTGTATCATTTGGTATAGCTAAAGAGTTAACAAATAGGAAGGTATATGAGTAAGAAGATAGCATTTGTAGCAACAGGATATATAAAAAAGTATGATGGTGTTAGTGTTTATACGGAAAATCTTTTAAAAGAGTTTTTAGAGTTAAAAGATATAGATGCGAAAGACAAAATAGATATTTATATAGGAGAGAGTGTAAGTGGACTTTTGAAAAAACGAGTAGGCTTTGAAAGTGCTAACAATATTCGTTTTATAGAGGTTTCAGATCGTAGCTTTTTTTCAAAAATCATAAGTTTGCATTTAAAACTTTTTAAAAATGGAAAATACTCTTTAGTATTTACTACAAATTTTATGCCACTTATCTTTATACCATCAAATGTTGTTAAGGTAATTCATGATTTGTCTCCAGAAATTTCTCCTCATCTTTATTCAAAGTTTTTTAATTTTTACCATGCCTATTTATTGAAAAGTGCTAAGTTGTTTGATAGTGCTATCGCTTATATATCTGATAGTACAAAATTGGATTTAGAGAAATTTTATAAGATAAATGAGAACAATAAAAAGCTCTTATATCTTCCAAATGGTATACCTTTTAAGGTGCAAAATTATCCAAGACCAGATAAAGAGGTGCTTAAAAAGTATGATTTAGATGAGATTAGCTTTTTGGTAGTAGGGCGTATAAATAGAGCAAAAGGTTTTGATAGAATTTTAGAATTTTGTAGCTATTTTGATAAATTTTTACAGCAGCAAAGTGAGTTTAAGGGGGCTGTTTTGAATATTGCTGGAAAACAAACAATTGAGAGTGAAGAGATTTTTAAAAATGCCGATTTAATAAATATAAAAGTAATTTTTTGTGGTTATTTGGATGATGTAAGCTTAAATGAACTCTATATGAAATCACAATTTTGTTTTTTTCTCTCTAGAAATGAGGGATATGGTTTACCTTTAGTTGAAGCATTGTGGTTTAGGAGTATTCCTATTCTTTCTGATATTCAAATTTTTAATGAAATTATGGGAGAAGATTATCCTAAGTTTAATGACAAAATAGGTTATAAAGATACAATAAGTAAATTTATTTTTCAGATATTAAAAGATAAAGATTTTTTAAAGTCTATAACTGATAAACTAGAATTAATACTTAAAAAAGAGCAAAATGGCTATAAAAGAGCTGCTAAAAATTTAAATAGATATATAAGAGATTAAAATAAAGGAAAATGGTTGTTTAGTAGTGAAGTTTATATATCTGTAGTATCACATGCACAAGAAGATATGATAATTGAAAATTTTAGTAATTTCCCAAAAACTCTGGGCTCTTTTAATATAAAATTATCTATTATAGATAATACAAGCTCGATTAAATTAAAAGAGTTTTGTAGTAAGTTGGATTTGTTTTATTATAGTGATGATAAAACAAGAGGGTTTGGAGCAAATAATAACAAAATGTTTTCACTTTTAAATCCAAAAGATGATGATATTTTTATCGTTTGTAATCCAGATGTCATTATTCAAAAAGAACAGCTTCAGGGGTTGGTTTATAGTTTTTCTAAAAGTGATTATGATATCTCTACGGTAAAGACATATTTTGATAAAGAGAGTAATTATGTTGATAATCCAGATAAGTATTTTCCAGGTTTTTTCAACTTTGCTTACTCTTTGGCTACAGATAAAAGACTTCATTATGGGGGTAATGAAAATGTAAAAAATCCTCAGTGGATATCTGGAGCTTTTATGATTTTTAAACCTTTAGCATATAGAAGATTAAATGGTTTTGATGAGAGTTATTTTATGTATTGTGAAGATATGGATTTATGTTTTCGTGCAAATAAATTGAACATGAAGCTTGGATATGATGGAGAGGTTTATATCGAACATAACACACAGATGCAAAGTAGACATCTTTTTTCAGATAGTATGCAGTGGCATATTAAATCAGCTGTAAAGTTTATATATAAAAATAGGTTTTATAACCCTTTGGTAATTAAATAGTCATGAATAAAATAATTTATATATTTTTTACACTTCTTTTGACTCTTAATCTAAATGCAGATAGTTTTAAAATTACCCCAGATACTAAAGTTATAATTACAGATGCAACAAAATTAACTAAAAATGCTACTTTAGAGCTTCAAAAATATCTTCAAAAGATTCTTTCTAAACCCATTAAAATTTCCAATAAGCTCAAGAGTGTTGAAAACTCAATTATACTAATTATGCAAGATAGTGAAGCTGCTAAAAAACTCTCATTTTATAAAGAGTTAAAAGGTTTAAAACAAGATAGTTTCATTATAAGAAGTGAAGATAAAAATATCATAATAGCAGGTACAAATCATCGTGCACTTTTTTACGGAGTTTATCACTTTTTAGAGAGATATTTAGGGTGCAAGTTTCTATCTAAAGATTTTGAGTTTATTCCTAAAAAAGAGTATGTAGTATTGAGTAAAATTGATGATATTCAGAGTCCATATTTTTTATATCGTGAATTTTTTTCTAAAGAGAGTGATGATACCTCTTTTGCTTTTAAAAGTGCTTTAAATGGTAGGTTTGGACATAGAAATGCTTTAATAAACTCAGATGAGTATTTCCCAAAAGGTATGAATATATATAATGAGTTTGTCTCTTCTCAACTTATCAAAGATTCTAGTTTTGAGTGCAATGGGCAGTATGATTTTTCTAAAAACAAAGTAGCAAAATTGGCTTTAAGTTCGATAAATAAAAAATTCCAAACTTTAAAAGTTCAAAAAGATGATTATATCTTATTGGAGCATGAAGATAGAGAGAGTTACTGTGCTAATTCTCTAAAAAAAGGTGATGTACCAACTTTACCTTTTTTAAAATATAGCTCTTTTATAGCTGAAAATATCTCTGATAAAAAAGTTATCTTTCAAGCTTATCAGTGGAGTAGATATGCTCCAAAAATTAAAAAACTACCTAAAAATTTATCAATTTTTTTCTCTCCTATTGAGGCAGATTTTTCAAAACCGTTAAGTTCTGATAATAATAAAGAGATTTTAGAAGATTTAAAAAATTGGAATAAGTTTGGAAATGATATCTTTATCTGGCATTATGTTACAAATTTTGGCGGTTATTTTCAACCTTTTCCAAATATCTATGCTTTAGATAAAGATATAAAACTTTTTTCGACACTACAAAATGTAAAAGGTGTTTTCTTACAATCAAGTTATGGAACCTTTGGAGGAGAATTAGAAGACCTTAGAACTTGGGTATTTGCTAAACTTTTATGGAATCCAAATACAAACATAGATTCTCTCATAAGTGAATTTTGTGATGCATATTATGGTAAAGCTTCAAAAGAGGCACAACAATACATCAGAGTTTTACATAAAATTAATCAAAAAACAGGTGATAAGCTTTTAGTTAAAAGCTCTTTAAAAGCAAGATATCTTAATGAAGATTTTTTATTATATCTTGAAAATATATTAGATGATGGATTAAAAAAACTAGGAGATAATTCACCTTATAAAGAGCATTTTTTAAAGCTTTTTTCAGGAATTGATTATGTTAGAGTTATGAGAGGTGGAGATACTAAGAGGTTTGAAAAAAGTAGAAATAGATTTAGAGAATTTTTAAATATCAAAGGTGTAGATAGTTTTGCTGAAAATGGTGATATATCAAATATTAAAGAGATAATAGAGATTAAAAGAGAGATGCCAAAAGCTCCAAAAGAGGTAAAAGGTTTAACAGAAGGTGTTGATTGGTTTCAGTTTTCTGAGTATGAGTTAAAATTGTGTTGTGTGGATTTAGTAGAGGATAAAAGTAGTAGTGATGGAGTTAGCGCCAAGATGAGAGGAGAGCTTGGAGATTGGGGATTTCAGCTAGATGTTTTAAATTTTCCAAAAGGTAAATGGAAAATATATGCAAGTGTAAAGGTTGAATTTCAAAAAAGTGTAGATTTCACTGATAGTGCAAATATTGCTCTTCATTATGGTATCTATCCTACATTTGTAAAAGGTGTTAAACTTTTTGGTCAATTTGAAAATAATGTATATCAAAATATACTAATTGGAACAATTGATACATCAGCTTCAAATGCCAAAACAATCTGGCTTAGTCCTTCAAAAAATCCTAAAGTAAAATTTATGTATGTTGATAGAATTTTTGTAAAACGAGATAAAAAATAAAAAGGAGTTATAAGTGAAAGCATTGATATTAGCAGGTGGATTTGGAACAAGACTTAGTGAAGAGACAGATTTAAAACCAAAACCGATGGTTGAAATTGGAGGAAAACCTATACTTTGGCATATCATGAAGATATATTCACACTATGGTGTCAATGATTTTGTTATACTTCTTGGGTATAAAGGTTATTATATAAAAGAGTATTTTGCTAACTATTTTCTACATCAAAGCAATATCACAATTGATTTGAAAAATAACAATATGCAGATACACAACAATAGCAGTGAACCTTGGAGAGTGACTCTTTTAGATACAGGACTTCATACCATGACAGGTGGGAGAATAAAACAGGCAAAAGATTATATCAAAGATGAGAGTTTTTTATTAACTTATGGGGATGGTGTTAGTGATGTTGATATTGGTGCATCTATAGAGTTTCATAAAAAACATAAAAAAGCTATAACTATGACTTCTGTGCAGCCAGATAGTAGGTTTGGAAATTTAAATTTAGATGATGGAGATATGGTTTTAAAGTTTGCAGAAAAAGCAAAAGAGGATAGCCCTTGGATAAATGCAGGATTTTTTGTTTGTGAGCCAAAAATATTTGATTATATTAGTGATGATCTATCTTGTGTTTTTGAAAAAGAGCCTTTAGAAAAATTAACAGAAGATAAAGAGCTTTATACTTATAAACATGAGGGTTTTTGGCAATGCATGGATACTTTAAGAGACAACAAGCAGTTAAATGAGATGTGGAATGAAGATAGAGCAAAGTGGAAGATATGGAAGTAAAAAGTGATTTTTTAATCATTGGAGCTGGTATAATAGGCTTAAGTATCGCTAGGGAGTTAAAGAGTAAAAATCCAGATAAAAGTATCACGATTTTAGAGAAAGAGTCTGATGTTGCATATCATAGTAGTGGAAGAAATAGCGGAGTATTACATGCTGGTTTTTATTATACAGAGGACTCTTTAAAAGCAAAATTTACAAAAGATGGCAATACTTTTTTAAAAGAGTATTGCAAAAAGAACTCTCTTAAAATCAATGAGTGTGCAAAAGTAGTTGTAGCAAATGATGAGAGTGAGTTAGCATCTCTTTATGAGTTAGAAAAAAGAGGGCTTAAAAATGGTGTAGATGTTAAAATAATTGATGAAAAAGAGTTAGAAAAGATTGATGAAAATGCAAAAACTTTTAAGTATGCTCTTTACTCACCTAATACTGCGACAGTAGATCCTATAGAGATATGCATGCATATAAAAAAAGAGCTAAAGAGAGATGGAGTAGAGTTTTGTTTTGATGAGGGTTATGCTAAAAAGATAGATGCTAATATAGTCTTAAGTACAAAAAATAGAAAGTTTTACTTTAAAAAGATTATAAATTGTGCAGGACTTTATGCAGATAAAATAGCTAAAGATTTTAATTTTTCACAAGATTTTGTAATCATACCATTTAAAGGAATTTATTTAAAATATGGTAAAACCGACAAACCAATAAAGACAAATATCTATCCAGTACCAAATTTAAACAACCCTTTTTTAGGAGTTCACTATACCATAACAGTTGATGGAATTATAAAAATTGGTCCAACAGCAATTCCCGCTTTTTGGAGAGAAAATTATAGTGGTTTTGAAAACTTTAATTTTAAAGAGCTTGGTCAGATTTTAACTAAACAAAGTGGACTTTTTATAAGTAATGCTTTTAATTTTAGAAATCTGGCATTTGATGAGATAAAAAAGTATAATAAAAAATATTTTGTCTCATTAGCTACTAAAATGGTTAAAAATATAGACAAAGAAGGTTTTGATGAGTGGAGTAAACCAGGCATTAGAGCTCAACTTTTAAACATAAAAACCAAAGAGCTTTTACAAGATTTTGTAGTTGAGGGTGATGAAAAATCAATTCATGTTTTAAATGCAGTAAGTCCAGCTTTTACAAGTTCATTTCCTTTTTCAAAGTGGGTTGTAGAAAATTATGTAGGAGAGGTAAGTGAATAAAGAGCCATTAGTTTCAATAACCATGAATTGTTACAATAGTGATACATATCTTAAAGAAGCGATTGATAGTGTGTTTTTACAAACTTATCAAAACTTTGAACTTATTTTTTGGGATAATCAATCAACTGATAATAGTGCTAAAATTATAAAATCCTACAATGATGATAGAATAAAATACTTTTATGCACCAACACACACACCACTTGGAGAGGCTAGAAATTTAGCAATTGAAAAAGTTAGTGGAGAGTGGGTTGCAATTTTAGATTGTGATGATATTTGGGATAAAGATAAACTAAGAGATGCATTTTTACTCTTAAATAGTTATAAAGAAAAAGATGATGTAACTCTTTTGTACTCTAAAACTGTTTATATTGATGAAAATGGAGATATATTTAACTATTTTAAAGAGCATTACAGCGGAAACATTCATGATTTATTGTTAAAAAGAGGCGATTTTGTCTTTATTTCATCTGCGATTTTTAGAACTGATAGATTAAATGAAGTTGGCAAAATCGATACTAATTTACACTATGCTGAAGATTATGATATTTTACTAAAAGTTACAAAAAATAGACAAGCCCTTTGTGTAGATGCATATCATACATACTATAGAGTACATCAAAAAAATCTCACTAACTCAAATGTTTATGAGTATGATGTTGAGAATTTTGAGTTTTTAAATGGATATATAAAAAAACATAATTTACCACTAAATCTTAGAGTCCATATATTTTTAAATAACTCAGCTAGAATGACTGCCTCTGTTGTAAAACTTTTAACTAAAAAGGATTTTAAAAATCTTTGGAAAATTACTAAAGAGTATTGGCAATATCTGCTACTTTCACCTTATTATCTTTTATATTTCATATTAAAGAGGATTAAAAAATCATTAAGTGAAAAATATTGAATGGCAGGTTGATTAAAAATATTATTATTTTTGTTTTAGGAACAGTATTCAACAAGGGAATGAATTTTTTTATATTGCCTATTCTTACTTATTATTTGACTAAAGAAGATTATGGAATGATAGGGGTTATTACCTCTGTTTTGACAATATCAACTATATACATTGGATTTTTTCCATCAACTTTTCTTATGGTTAAATTTGATAAATTTGGTAAAAAGAAGATGGCTAAGTATATTTCGAATATTTTGATTTTGATGACGATAACATTTTTAATAGTTTTAACTCTTCTTTATGGTTTTAAAGATTATATATTTTCCTCATATGAAGATAATGGATATTTGATTATATATATAGCATTTTTATCTTTCTTTCATGTCTTTTGGCAGCAACTCTCTACAATAATACAGCTTGAAAAAGATGCTTTAAAGTATGTACTGTTTCAATTTTTTCAAACTATTATAACAATTGGATTGATGTTATTACTTATAACTAAATTTTCTTGGGGCTGGGAAGGTAAGTTTTTTGCTGAAGTTTTTGTCTTTTTTATCTCAGCTGGTTATGCAATGTATTATATGTATAAAAATGGGTATATAGAGTTTGATTTTGATGTATTAAAATTAAAAGAGCTCTTTTCATATCTTTTTCCTCTCTCATTTTATGTGGTTGGTCTATATATTATGGGTACGGTTGATAAGATATTTTTAGCAAATTTAATAAGTTTAGAAGCTGCTGGTATATATGCAATTGCTATTACTATGTCAATTGTTATAAATATGATTTATGATGCAGTTTTAAATGCTTGGAGACCATATTTATTTGAACTCTTAAATAGTGATAGTAAAAATGATAAAATAATGGTTGCAAAAATGACATATCTTTTCTCTTGTTTTGTTATTGTTTTTATGCTTTTATATATCTTATTTGTTCCATATCTGTTCTCTTTTATGATAGATGATAAGTTTAATGAAGCACTTTTGTATATTCCTATTTTGGTTATAGCTTATAGTTTTGAAGGGCTTAGAAAACCTATAACTGAGCTTTTAAATCATTTAGATAAGGTAAAAACAGTTGGTTTTATCACGTTTTTGGCAGCTATTTTAAATATAGTTTTAAATATAGTTTTGATAAAAGAGTATGGAATTATAGGAGCTGCGTATGCCACTGCTATATCATTTGCATCTTTATATATAGTAACACTCTTTTTTGTTTACAAATATTGTAAACTTCCTTGGTTAATGAGGTAGTAATCTTTTTACAAATTTATCCGATTTAGTATAAAACTAGGGGATATTTGTGAAGTTAAAAAGTATATTAGCCATGTTACCGTCATATCCGCATCATATTATGAATGTATTTAGTGGTACAAATAGTATTAAAGAGTTTAAAGATGTTTTTAAAGCACTTTTTTCAAAAGAAGATATAGTTTGCGGAAGTGAAAATGAGATATATAAAGAGGTATTAAAAAAGAGTTTAAATCTTAAAAGTGTTTATACATTTGCAAGTGGTAGGATGGGATTTTACTCTATATTAAAAGCTATGAAGATAGGTGAGGGCGATGAGATAATCATCGCTTCATATACTTGTGTAGTTGTGCCTAATGCTATTATCTATGCAGGGGCTAAACCCATTTATGCAGATATAAATAGAATTGATTTTAATGTAGATGTTTTAAAAATTGAAGCTTTGATTAGTGATAAGACAAAAGTGATTTATGCTCAACATACTTTTGGGCAGATGTGTGATGTCAAAGCTATTAAAAAATTGGCAAAAAAATATAATCTATTAGTCATAGAAGATGTTGCGCTCTCTTTGGGAGCAAAAGATGTAAATGAATATGCTGGAAGTATTGGTGATTTTGGATATTTTTCTACAGATAGAACAAAGATGATAAATACTAGTGTTGGTGGATTTGTATGTGTTAATAATCAAAAATATTTAGAAAAATTTGAAAAAGAGTATGAAAAAGTAGAGTATCTAAGCTCCTCGTTTTCCAAAAAATTGGCAAGAACTTTTTTGATTGATTTAGTTTTTATGCATCCAAAGCTCTATTGGCTTGGTAAATTTACAAATCCAGTTTTTAGAAAATTAGGTGTTGTAAAGTATTTTTTAGATGAAAAAAAACATGATAAATCTTTGATAGTAGAGTATCCATATCCTGCAAGATTATCAAGTGTTTTAGCAAAAGTTGGTATTTCACAAATTGAAAATTTAGAAGAAAATTTAGCACATAGAAGAAAATTGGCAAAATATTACAATAGTATATTTAAAGTATACTCAGATGAGTATATGGATGATTGTAAGAATGTCTTTTTGAGATACTCATTTCTTGTTAAAAATAGAAACTATTGGGAGAAGAGATTTTCTTCAAAGATTGATTTATCAATTTGGTTTAAAACTATTGTAGTTGGAAAAGATGATGATTTTGAAGATATATATTATAAAGTAGGGGAAAATAAAGAGTCTGAATTTGTGGCAAAACATATTTTTAACTTTCCAACACATAAAAATATGGAGCCAAAAAGGGTTGAAAAGTTATTGTATGAGCTTAAAAATTCAGGTGATATTATTTTTTAGCTTTTAAAATTACTCCACACTCTAAATGTTTAGTATAGGCAAATTGATCAAAGACTCCAGATTTTAAAGTTATAGGATTATAAGTGATAAGATGATTGTAAAATTTATATATTTACAATCATCTTAAATCCTTCTTATGCTATTATACTCTTTCTCGATAGAGTTGTATTTTAAAAGAAAAAAATTAAATATTTTTTTAATAACACACAATTTATGGAAAATGAAAAAAGAAGGTTTTAGTTTGGGTACTGTTTTTGATGAAAAAAATTGTTTTAGTATGTAACACTTCTTGGGGTATGATGATGTTTAGAAGTGGTTTGATGAAGCGACTTGTAAAAGAAGGTTATGAAGTTTTTATTTTAGCACCATTTGATAAACATAGTAAAGAAATACAAGAGCTAGGATGTATTTATATTGATGTACCTATGGATAATAAAGGTACAAATATATTTAGTGATTTTTTTCTATTTAGAAGACTCTATAAACATTATAAAAAAATCCAACCTGATTTGATTTTTCACTATACAATTAAGCCAAATATTTATGGAACATTAGCTGCTAAAAAAGCAAGAGTTAAGTCAATAGCAGTAATTACAGGACTTGGATACACTTTTATAAACGATGGGTTAACTGCAAAAGTTGCAAAAATACTATATAAAAGATCTTTGAAATATTCACAAAAGGTATGGTTTATAAATCATGAAGATCGTAAAAAGTTTGTTAAAGAGAGACTTTTAAAAAGAGATTTAATGGAGGTTTTGCCAGGGGAGGGAGTTGATATGCAAAAGTATGCTCCAAGAGAAAAGTTGATTAAAAATGGTGATTTTAAGTTTGTACTCATAGCTAGGCTTCTTTGGGATAAAGGTGTTGGTGAGTTAGTTAAGGCTTCTAAAGAGCTTAAAAAAACTCATCCAAATGTAAAAGTTCAACTTGTAGGTTTTGTAGATGCAAAAAATCCTCAAGCGATATCAAAAGAGCAGGTTGATGATTGGGTTTCAAAAGGTTTTATTGAGTATTTGGGCTCAACTGAAGATGTGAGAGATTTTATAGGTGAGGCTGATTGTGTTGTGCTTCCCTCATATCGAGAAGGGATTAGTAAAATTCTTTTGGAGGCAGCTTCAATGGCAAAACCAATCATAGCTTCAAATGTCCCTGGATGTCGTGATATTGTTGAGCATGGGGGGAGTGGTTATCTTTGTAGAGTAAGAGATGCAAAAGATTTAGAGTTAAAAATGAAAAAAATGTTGACTTTGAGTGAGGATGAGCTTTTATCTATGGGAGTTTTGGGAAGAGTTCAGGTAAAAAGAGAGTTTGATGAAAATATAGTTATCGATAAATATATTCAAACTATTAAACAATATACGAAAGAGTCTGAAAATGGAGCATTTGTTTTAAGAAGATAGTAAACTAATTTTTAAATTTGACGATATTGGTTTTATCAATAGAATGAAGGTTAGGATATGGAGATAGAGTTTGAGGGTAGGGAGTTTAGTTTTAAAAAGATTATATCTACACTTTTTAAATACAAATGGATAAACTTTTTAATTGTTTTAACCTCACTGCTTTTAGGATTTTTCTACTATTACTTAGCCTCACCCATATATGAGAGTTCTGCTACGATTGAAATAAGTGCAAATCCGCTAGAAAATAGAGTAGATTTTTTTGGAAACAATATGGGTATGGTTCAAGGGACTGAGACTGAGATTGATATTTTAAGGTCTGAATTTTTATTAAATAAGACGCTTGAATCAGTTGATCTTGGTGTTCAATACTTTAAAAAATCAAAACTTAAAACTTTAGATTTATATGAAGATGCACCATTTAAACTCTCAAATATTCATATAAAAAATTCTAAAATCACAGGAAAAGTTTTTTATATAAAGTATGTAGATAAATATAGATATGAACTTGTTCAGAAAAATTCATTTTTAACAGATATTTTCAAAGAGTTACCAAACTCTTTGAAGCCAAAAAATTTAATAGCTGCTAAAAGAGCAGTTTATAGATATGGTGAAGTTGTAGATTTGCCAAATGTCTCATTTATTATCAATAAAAAAGGACTTTATCAAAATGCTAAATATAGTTTTGTTCTAAACTCTTATGAGGAACTTATAAAACACATAAGAAGCAATTTAAATATCTATCCTGCATCATTTAAATCATCAGTTTTAAAAATAACATATAAAGATACAATATCAAAAAGAGCAAAAGATTTTTTAAATTCATATATTCAAAATTATTTACATTATAGTAGAAAGAATTTGGTTGAGACTGACTCTAAAACACTTAAGTTTATAAATGAGCAATTAGATCTTATTAAAGGAAAACTACAAAATTCTGAAAATTCACTACAAATGTATAAGCAGTCAAATAATATATCTGATTTAGATACACAAAAAAAACAAATTGTAGATAAGTTTAATGGTTTTAAAGAGCAACTTAAAAATGCTGAAATTGAACTTAGTGTGATAAAAAAGTTGCATCAGGGTGTTAAAAGAGGAAACTTTAATATCATAAGTTCAGCAGGGGCAAACTACCCAGTTCTTCATACGATGCTTCAAAATCTAGAAAATACAAAGATGCAAAGAGAGGAGAAACTAGCAACTCTTACGATAAATCATCCAGAAATTATAAGCTTAACAAAAGGTATAGGCAATCTTGAAGATGCAATTTTAAATATATCAAAAGGAATTTTAGATAGAGCAAAAAGTCGTTTGTACTCTCTTAAAGATATAGTAAGTGAATATGAAAAACAACTTCAAGAGTTTCCAGAGATTGAAAAAGAGTTGGTTAAATATGAGAGAGTATTTGCTGTAAATGATAAAGTTTATAACTATCTACTTCAAAAACAGTCTGAATTATCAATTGAAAAAGCTTCAACGACACTAAATAAAAAAGTTTTAGATTTTGCAAAACAGACTATGCAGCCTTTGAGTCCAAAACTTAGTCAAATTCTTGCAACAAGTGTTTTTTTAGGTCTTGTGTTAGCACTTTTACACACTCTTTTAAGGGCAAAATATGACACAAAAATAAAAGATAGATATGACATCATAGCAGCGACGGATATACCGATTTTTGGAACAATTCCTTTTGTTAGTAATTCACAAAAATATAATAGTGCTTATGTATTAGATGCTCCAAATTCATCTGCGGGTGAAGCTTTTAGAGTTATTCAAAACAATTTAGAATACTCTGCAAGTTCAAAAAAATCTAAAGTTATTTTAATAACTTCAAGTGTTCCAAATGAAGGGAAAACTACGGTCTCTGCAAATTTGGCTGCAATTTTAGGAATGGGAGATAAAAGAAGTATTATTCTCTCTCTTGATCTTCGTCGACCTGAGCTCCACCATAAGTTTTTACTCTCAAATAAGCTTGGAATGAGTGATGTTTTGTCAGGAAAAGCTAGTTTAAAAGATGTGATTTGGGAGAATGAAAACTATAGCAATATAAATATAATTACATCAGGAGCAATTCCTCCAAATCCAGCAGAACTTTTAAGCTCAAAGACAATGAGTGATGTGATAGCTAAATTAAAAGAATCGTATGACTATATAGTGCTTGATACTCCACCTTTTGAGTATGTTAGTGACTCTATAAGTCTGATAAAATATGCAGATATAACTCTTTTTGTTGTAAAATCTGAGTTCTCAGATTTAAGGTATATAGATGAGATAAATAGACTAACAAAAAAAGTTGCAATTCAAAATGCAGGTATTGTTTTAAACTCTGTTAAGTCAAAATATTTTGTTGATAAAAAGTTTGATTACAAATATATCTACCATGAGGCGTAAAATTTTTCAAGGAACTGTATGTGTGGAATTGCTGGTTTTGTAGACTTTTGTCAAAAATCAAATGAAGATATTTTAAAAAATATGACAGATGAGCTTCACCATAGAGGGGGCGATGATAGTGGATATCTTTTTTATAAAAGAGATGATGCAGATATTGGTTTAGGGCATAGACGACTCTCTATTTTAGATTTAAGCTCACACGGTCATCAACCTATGAGTTTTGATGATATTGATATTGTTTATAATGGTGAAGTTTATAACTTTGAAGAGATAAAAAGAGAGCTTGAAGCTCTTTCATATGTTTTTTCATCACATAGTGATACAGAGGTTATTTTAAAAGCTTATCATAGATGGGGGCTTAAAGCAGTTGATAAATTTAACGGAATGTTTGCAATTGCAATTTATGACAAAAAGCTCTCAAAACTATTTTTAATTCGTGATAGATCAGGAGTAAAACCACTTTATTGGTACTATCATAAAAGCAGACTTTTATTTGCTAGTGAGCTTAAAAGTTTTCATAAACATCCAGAGTTTAAAAAAGAGATAGATATAGATGCACTAGCTCTTTTTTTACAACTTCAATATATCCCAGAACCTCACTCAATCTTTAAAAATTGTTATAAATTAAGAGCTGGTCATATCTTAGAGATAGATATAAAAAATGAGAAGATAGTTGAAAAAGAGTATTGGAGTGTGATTGATTTTTATAATAAACCAAAATTAGATATCTCTAAAGATGAAGCTATGAGTGAAGTAGAGAAACTTTTAAAATCAGCATTTGATTATCGTTTGGTTTCAGATGTTGGTGTTGGAGTCTTTTTAAGTGGAGGATATGATAGCTCAATTGTAACAGCACTTTTGCAAAAAGATAGAAGTGAAAAATTAAAAACTTTTACGATAGGCTTTAGAGAAAAAGGTTTTGATGAAGCGCCTTATGCAAAAAAAGTAGCTTCATATTTAGGGTGTGATCATAATGAGTATTATTGTGAGCAAAAAGATGCACTAGATATAATTCCTAAATTAGCATCTATTTATGATGAACCTTTTGCAGATGTCTCAGCAATTCCAACTATATTGGTAAGCTCACTTGCAAGAGAGAAAGTAAAAGTGAGTTTAAGTGCTGATGGAGGAGATGAACTTTTTGCAGGATATGATAGATATATAAGAGCCCTCTCTTATCAAAAAAAATTCTCCAAAATTCCAAACTTTGTTAAATCTCCACTAAATAGCATCTTAGGCAAAGTTGGACCAGAGTCTATACCATTTTTAAAAAATACATACAACTTTACAACTAGATATGAGAAGTTAAAAAACATGTTAAAAGCAGACTCTACGACAGAGTTTTTAAAGCAGACCTCTTTTTATATAAGCTTCAATGAGGCAAATAGACTTTTGAATTTTACAGCTCAAAATCTTGCGACAAATTTTGATAAAGGTAGATATTTAAATACTCAAAATGATGATATAAATAGTATGTTAGCTATTGATTATAAAACTTATATGATGGATGATGTTCTTACTAAGGTTGATAGAGCTACCATGAGTGTTGGGTTAGAGGGTAGAGAGCCTTTGTTGGATTATAGAGTTATAGAGTTTGTTGCAACTTTGCCTAGCTCATTTAAATATAACAATGGTGTAAAAAAGTATCTATTAAAAGAGATTGCACATAAGCATCTTCCAAAAGAGCTTTTAGATAGACCTAAAATGGGTTTTGGAGTTCCTATACATGAGTGGTTTAAAGATGAGTTAAAAGAGTATTTTTTACACTATCTTGATGAGAAAAGATTAGAAGAAAATGGTATATTTAATGCAAAAGAGGTAGTAAAACTTAGAGATAGCTATTTAAACGGAGATAAACAAAATGTTGATAATCTCTGGTCAATTTTGATGTTTTTAATGTGGTATGAAAAATGGATGTAAAAAAAAAGATAATGTTTGTTCTTCCTTCACTCTCAGGTGGAGGTGCTGAGAGAGTTATGCTTACCCTTGTTAAACATATCGATAAGAGTAAGTTTGTACCAATTTTTGTATTAAACAAAAAAGAGGGGAAACTTTTAAAACAGCTACCCAAAGATATAGAGGTTATAGATTTAAATGTAACCCAAGCAAGATATGCTATTTTTAAAATAGCCAAAAAGATAAAAGAGTTAAAGCCTGATATAGTTTTTTCAACTCTTGGACACTTAAATCTTTTAATGGCTATGATTAGACCGTTTTACTCCAAAAAGATAAAGTTTATATCAAGAGAGTCAAACACAGTAAGTTTAGAGAACCAAAATGAAAAATATCCTCGTATATTTAATTTTTTGTATAAAAATGTTTATAACAATTTTGATCTAATAATCACTCAATCAAAATATATGAAGTTAGATTTAGTAGAAAAATTTGGCATAAAAGAGGATAAAATAGTCACTATCTATAATCCTGTTGATATTGAAAATATTTTAGAAAAAAGAGAAAAACCCTTAGTAAAACCCTTCAAAAAAGATAAAATTAATTTAATAGCTATAGGAAGATTGGCTCACCAAAAAGGATTTGATGTTCTAATAGATACAATGGCAAATTTAGATGATAGATTTCACCTTTATATATTAGGGGAGGGGGATGATGAAAAAGAGCTTAAAAATAGAATAAAAACTCTTGATTTGAGTGAAAAGGTTACCATGTTGGGCTTTTGTGAAAATCCATATGCTTTTATAAATGAGAGTGATTTTTTTATATTAAGTTCAAGATATGAAGGACTTCCAAATGTCGTTTTAGAGGCAAATGCTTGTAAAAAACCTTGTGTCGCTTTTGATATGCCAGGAGGAACTGCTGAAATTATAGTTGATGGAAAAAGTGGAATTTTAGTAAAGCACTTCTCAGCCAAAGCTTTGTCAGATGCTATAAAAGAGGCGGTTAAAATCGACTTTGATGAAGAGTATATATATAATTTTTGTAAGGAGAATTTTTCTGTTTTGAAGATTGTTAGAGAGTATGAGAATAACTTCTAAGATATCTTTTCAATAATATCTTAGAAAATTAAACTTATTTAACCTTTACTTTTTCTTCCAAAAATTAAAATAAGTACCACACCTATAACAGCCGCTAAAAATGAAGCCATAAAAATAGCTAATTTAACAGCACCAATTAAAGCTGCATCTTCAAATGCAAGTTGAGTTATAAAGATAGACATAGTAAATCCTATACCTCCTAAAAATCCTGCTGCCATAATTTCACCCCAGCTTAAGCTATTTGGTTTTTGTACCCATTTAAGTTTTGTGGCAAGATAAGTTAATCCAAAAATACCAATAGGTTTACCAACAAGAAGACCTATCATCACTCCAAGGACTATACTAAGGTGTGTATTCATAGCAGAAAAATTTATGATAACTCCTGCATTGGCAAATGCAAATAGTGGCATTATACAAAAGGCAGAAAAACCGTGTAAATTATGCTCTAGTTTTACAAGTGGATTTTGTACTCTATCGTATCCATTTGCTATGTTTTCTAGTGCATCTATTTGGTGGTGGTTTAAAATTGGTATATCATCCATATGTTTTTCAAACTCATCAATCGCTTTTTTGCTATTTTGGATAAAGTCTTTCTCATCAGTTTTAGAACTAATTGGTATAGCAAATGCTAATAAAACTCCAGCAATTGTAGCATGAACTCCGATACTGTGTATAAAAATCCATAAAGCAATTCCAAGTATCAAATAAGGCCAAAGTGTCTTAACTCTTTTGAAATTTAAAGCCCAAATAAGAGCATAAGTTATAGCCGCATGAAGAAAATAAGAGGAGTGTATCTGTTCGGTATAAACAGTAGCAACTACTATGATAGCACCTAAATCATCAACAACTGCAAGTGCTACTAGAAATAGTTTTAAAGCAGGATTTACACGAGTTCCTAAAAGCATTAAAATACCTAAAGCAAATGCAATATCAGTAGCCATCGGAATACCAAAACCTCTAGGATCACTACTGTTAAATGCGACATAAAATAGAGCAGGTATTGCCATACCACCAATTGCTGCAACTACTGGAAAAGAGGCTTTTCTTACAGATGAGAGCTCTCCAATTATCAACTCTCTTTTTATCTCTAATCCAATCATAAGGAAAAATAGAGCCATTAAGCCATCATTTATCCAATGCATAATACTCATAGATATCGTAATATCACCAACTGTAAAACCAAAAGGGCTATCCCATACTTCATAATAGATTGCACTCATAGATGAATTTGCTATAACTACAGCTAAAACAGCTGCTAAAAAGAGTATGACACCACTTAGTGCTTCTTTTGAAATAAAATTTTGAAATGTATTTATATATCTTGTCACTAAAATTTCTCCGTTTTTTTTAATTGTTAGGGTATCATAAAGTTTATAAAATAAAGGGTTATTTAAAATGGGAAGAAAAGTTGCAATAGTTGGTGGAGGGGCATCTGGATTAATATCTTCTATTTGTGCTGCAAGAAGAGGTTTTGAAGTTGTGCTTTATGAGAAGAGTTCAAAAATAGGGAGAAAAATTTTAGCTACTGGAAATGGTAGTTGTAATATATCAAATGAGAATATATCACTTGAAAATTATCACGGCAGTGAGCCATCTTTTATAAAACATGCTCTTAAAGTTTTTAATACAGATGAAGTTAAAAAGTTTTTTTCTAATATTGGATTAGAGATGAGAAAGAGAGTAGATGGCAGGCTTTATCCTATGTCACTTCAAGCTTCTTGTGTGGTAGAGTTTTTACTTTTTGAAGCAAAAAAGCTTGGAGTAGATGTTGTTGTTAATTGTGAGATAAAAGATATTAAGAAAATTGAAGATAAGTTTAAAATTTATTTTGATGATAAAAATAGAGAGTTTGACAAAGTTATAATTTCTACAGGTTCTTTGGCTATGCCAACTCTTGGAAGTAGTGATAGTGGTTATAGATTTGCTAAAAAATTAGGGCACAACTCAAAAAAAACTTTTGCATCTTTAGTTCAACTAATTTGCAATGATAACTCTATAAACAATGCATCTGGAGTAAAAATTGTTGCTAAATTGGATATATTTGTAGATAAAAAGCTTAAAAACAGTGTAAAAGGAGATCTTCTTTTTACAAATTATGGCTTGTCAGGATCTGCTATACTTGATATTAGTAGAAGTGCCTCTTTGGGTATTTCAGATAAAAAAGAGGTTGAAATCAAAATTGATCTTTTACCTGAAATTTCTTTAGAGACACTCAAATCTCTTCTTTTAAAAAGAGTAAAACTCTCACAAACTATGCCTTATGAGCTTTGGTTAAATGGTATAATTCATAAAAAATTGATAAAGCTTATTTTAACTTATGCAAAAGTAGGATTAAATATTAATACAAAAACCATACATAAACTAGCATTTGCAATAAAAAATTTAAATCTTCTGATAGATGATACAAAAGGTGTTAAAAGTTGCGAAGTAATGGCTGGAGGAGTCTTGACAAAAGATATAAATCCAAAAACTTTTGAATCAAAGATAGTATCTGGTCTGTTTTTTTGTGGAGAGGTTTTAGATGTGGATGGAGATTGTGGTGGTTACAATCTCCATTTTGCATGGGCTAGTGGTTATTTAGCAGGTAGTAGTCTTTAACTCTTTTTCGCATATTAGTTTTGGTTCAGGTTTTCCTATATAGTAGCCTTGAGCATAATCAATTTTTATCTTTTTTATTATCTGGTATACCTCTTTATTTATAACATATTCAGCAACAGTTTTTGCACCAATTTTATCTGCAAAAATTTTAATAGCTTCAACAGTTTGTCTACTTGTTTTTGAGTGTTCGATATTTTCGATTAAACTGCCATCTATTTTTATAATATCTGGTTTAAACTCAATGATACGAATAAAATTAGAGTATCCACTACCAAAATCATCAATTGCAATTTTTACACCATAACTTCTTGCACGATTTATAAAATTATTTACATAATCGTAATCTTGAGTATCTTTATCTTCTAAAAGCTCAAAAATTAACTTATCTGCAACATCTATGTTGTTTTTTAACAATTCAAGAAGATATTCACCCATTGCAACATCTTCTATATCTATTGAAGATAAATTTATCGATATTTCACATTTGTGTGCACGAGCTTTATCTATCACTTTTTGAAAAAGAATCTTTGTAACTTGTGAATATAGCTTTCCTTTTTTAGCAACATCTAAAAAATAAGGTCCTGGAAGAGTAATATTTTCATCTTGATCAATCATCCTTACAAGAGCTTCATATCTATTTATATTACCATCTTTTATGTTGTGAATTGGTTGAAAATATGGTATGATTTTGTCATTTTTTAGTGCTATTTTGATAGTTCTTAACATTTCAAGATTGTTTTTTAAATTATCTTTTATTGTCTCTATCACATCATAAGAGAGTAGAAAATCTTTTTTCTCATGCATTGCACACATCAGTATTGCATTTGCATCTTCAAAGAGTGTCTCTTTACCTTTGGCAAAACTCATCGTGACATTTACATCAAAATTGTATTCTTCATAACTATACTTTGTTCTTTTAACATGCTCAGCAAAATGAGTACAAAATTTTATAACTGACTCTTTTTTTAATGCTATTTTATTCTCAACAAGTATGGCATATCTACCTGTTGAGATATGATAGATACTGTAATTTCCAATCATATGAGAATTTAAATGCAAAGTTTTTACAAACTCTCTCTCTAAGTGTTGAGTGATTTTGGAGCCATAAAAGTTTTCATTCATATTGAAATTTTCTATCTTTATGATAAATAGCTCTTTTTCATCACTATTGTTCTCAATATCTTTTAATAAAGCCATCTTGTTTGATAGGTTTGTAATAGGATTTTTACTAGCTAATGTATATTTTTTGTTTAGAGTAGAGATTTGAGCATATGATTTGCATCTTGCTTTTAACTCCAGTTTATCAAAAGGTTTTGAGATAAAATCATTTACTCCAAATTGAAGAGCTTTTATCTTATCTTCTTTTTGATCTAGTGAGGTAATCATAAGTATAGGAATTCTTCTAATCTCTTCAATATCTCTTATCTCTTTTGTAGCTTCAAATCCATCCATATAAGGCATAAGTGCATCCATTAGGATAACATCTGGATGCACTTCAGTTGCTTTTTGTATGGCTTCTAAGCCGTTTGTAGCTTCAAAAAACTCATACTCTTCATCTTTTAGTGATAATTTTAGGGTCATTCTATTTACTTGATAATCATCTACAATTAAGATTTTAATTTTTTCACTCATGCTAAAACTTCCATTTTTTCTAAAACTTCTAACTCATATTTTATTCCCATAAAAAGAGAGTTATAATCTGCATCTTTACTACTTATTGCTAACTCTTCCATTTTTGAAGATAGTGTGGTTATATCCTCTAACATTAGATTAGATGCACTCCCCTTTATAGCATGAGAACTATTTTTAATCTCATTAAAGTTATTTTCTATTACCGCATTTTCAAGTGTTATCATAGATTTATTTGCATTTTCTAAAAACATATTTAAAAGCATCCTCACATCTTCTAAATCAAACTCTAACTTAGCTGCTAAAAGTTCTAAATCTAACATGCCATCTCCTCACTCTTTTTTGTTAAGAACTCTTTTAACATAAAAGATAATTTCTCTTTATCTAAAGGTTTTGTAAGATACTCATCCATTCCAGCTTCGATAAATCTCTCTCTATCACCTTTTAGTGCATTTGCAGTTAGCGCAACTATAGGAGTATGTCTCATCTTTTCATCTCTCTCATACTCTAATATCTGTTTTGTAGCTTCAATACCATTTAAGTTTGGCATATTTTCATCCATAAGGATTAAATCATAAAAGTTATTTTTGTAAGCTCTCACAGCTTCAACTCCATCATTTGCAATATCAAAAATTAATCCAAATTTTTTCAAAATCAGACTCATAAACATTTGATTTGCTTTATTGTCCTCAACTAACAAAATTCGTTTTCCTTTAATGATTGCTAAATCTGAATGTTTGGCAACCGTTATCTTTTTAAATTTACCAATTGGGGCAGGTATTTCAAAATAAAAACGACTTCCTTGACCCTCTTTACTCTCTAATTTTAACTCTCCTCCAAGCATTACAACAAGCTTAGAACTGATAGCTAACCCTAATCCTGTTCCTCCATATTTTCTAGTAGTTGAACTCTCAGCTTGCGAAAAAGCTTTAAAAATATCCTCTTGTTTATCTTTGGCAATTCCTATACCGTTATCTTTTACACTAATGTGTAAATTCTCTTCAGTGTGTTTTATAAGTAGTTCTATTCGACCATTTCTGGGTGTGAATTTTATGGCATTTGAGAGCATATTTGCCATTATCTGTTTTATTCTAAGTGGATCGGATTTTAGAGCCTTTGGTAAGTTTTTGTCTAAAACGAAACTAAGTGAAACACTTTTTTCAGAAGCTTTTGCACGAAATAAATCAGCAAGAGTTCCAAGCTCCTCATGAGTATTAAAATCTATCTTCTCAACATTTAAGTTGCCACTCTCAATTTTACTAAAATCTAAAATATCATTTATTATTCCAAGAAGTGTTGTTGAAGAGCTTTGAATTGTCTGAATATATTTAAGTTTCTCTTTGTTTTTTTCTTTCTCTTTTAAAAGATCAATAAAACCTAAAATTGCATTTAGTGGAGTTCTAATCTCATGAGACATGTTTGCTAAAAATTCTGATTTTGTTTTACTCGCTTGCTCTGATTTTTGGGCAACAATTTTAGCATTTTTGCTTGTTACTTCTAGTGTGTCACTACTTTTTAAAATCTGTCTGCTTAAAAGATTGCTTAGATATAAAAGTGAACCAATAACAAAAATTACAGCAAGAAGTTCATATCCAAAATATTTATCTTTTTTGATAATGATTTCAGAGTTTAATTTATTAATTTGATAGATTGTTTGTCTGTGAAGATTGTTATTGTTTCTTTTTGCTTCTTGAAAACTTGAAATTATACTTTTCATTTGTGGAGTGTTTTTATCTAAAGTTGTAAAAAAAGTATTTAGATTTTTATGAAGAATTAAAAGATCACTTTGTAGTTTTTGAAGTGATAATTTATTGTAGTTGTCATACTGAGTGCTGTAGAGTTTTGGCTGATAATTTATCTCATTACCAAATGTTAGTTTTCCACCAAGATTTAAGATAGATATAGCGTTGCTAGCTTTTTTTAATTCGCTATCTATATTATCTTTAAAATATGTTAAATTTTCACTCTTTGGAGATAGTATAACTTGAGAAAAATTATTTTGAGCAGATATGATATTTTGGCTAATTCTCTCTTCAATTGATTTTTTAATCTGTAGATTTTTAGTCTCTTGGTCTAAATCGTTTATTAAATTTGCAAAAACATAATTTAATCCACCGATCATAAAGATACCTGCGATAAAAAGACGAAACAAAGATTGTAAATCTTTATATGTCTGATTTTTTACATGTTCTGACATTTTTTTTCCTAGTTTTAAATTATTTAATTTTTAGTATTTTTTTAAATCCTAGTTAAAAATACTTTCATCTAAATCGGCATTTTTGAAATAAAATGAATAACCGCTATAATTTTTGTTATAATTATAAAAGAGGAGTTTTTATATGTTAATTACAAATATCGAATATGTACCAAATAAAGAGATTGTAGAGCACTATGGCATAGTAACAGGCTCAACTGTTAGATCTAAACATGTTGGGAGAGATGTGATGGCTGGTTTTAAAAATATTTTTGGAGGAGAGTTAAAAGGATATACAGAGCTTTTAAGTGAATCAAGAGAAGAGGCACTAGATAGGATGATAGCTCAAGCTACTTCACTTGGTGCAAATGCAATTTTAAATGTCCGTTTTTCTACCTCTTCTGTTGCTGCTGGTGCATCTGAGCTTTATGTTTATGGTACGGCTGTGATAATTAGATGATTTATGAAATTTTACTTTTTTTAATACTTTTAATTGTTGGTTATATATCAGGGACTATTTTAGAAAAAAGACATTATAAAAAGATAAGAGAGGGCGAGGAGTTTTTTAAAACCTTGCCAACTATTGCACTTAAAAAACCATTAAATATTCTTGATATAAAATCTACTCGTCTTGTGAGTGGAAATGTGGTTATTTCGATTGATTATTTTAAAAAGTTTTTAGCATATTTAATCAACTTTTTTGGAGGAAATATCTCTTCATATGAGACTCTTTTAGACCGTGCAAGAAGAGAGGCGATTTTAAGATTAAAAGAAGATGCTAAAGGGGCTAGTGAGATTATAAATCTAAAAATTGAGACAAGCTCTATTACAAAAAATACAAAAAGTGTAGGTGCGGTAGAAGTTTTAGTTTATGGTACAGCAATTTATAGATAATGTATAAGCCAAAACTCCCTGATGATAGTGTAAATATTCAAAAAGAGAGTTTTCTTTTACAGTCTGTGAAACTTTTTTTTTCTTTAGCTATTTTAGCATTTCTCTCTTATATGGTTTTAACTTTTGTATTGCATATCGTTATCGATAATTTATCTCCAAAATATGAGAAAAAATTAGTACAATTTATCTCTTTTGATATGGAGATTGGAGAGATTAAAAGTGATGAGTATCTTGATGAGATCACAGAGAAAATTTCTAAATGTGCAAATTTGGCTTATGATATAAAAACTTATATTATAGACCAAGATACTCCAAATGCTTATGCCCTTCCAGGAGGGAGTATTTATATCACAACAGAGATGTTAAAAGAGCTTCAAAATCAAAATGAATTAGTAGCAATTTTAGGTCATGAGATGGGACATTTTAAAAATCGTGACCATCTTAAAACTCTTGGTTCTTCCGTTTTGTTTTCACTTATAAGTTTAAGTTTAGGAGATGGATATGGTAAAATTTTGGATACAACTCTAAATCTTTCAAAAATAAGATATTCACAATCCGCTGAATTGAAATCTGATATGTTTGCTCTTGATGTTATGGATTGTTCATATGGAAGTGTAAGTGATGCATCTTCTCTTTTTTCTCGTTTAGATAAAGGGGATGAGATGAGCTCTTTTTTAGAAACTCATCCCCCTTTTAATAAGAGGATTAAGAAGATGCAAGATTATATTATTTTAAAAAATTACGATACTACTAAGGAACCTATCCCTTTTAAAAAAGAGTTTAATTAGTCAAGACTCTTAAACTACTTACTCCTTTTGCGTCTACTACCTCTGTTTGGGCAATCTCACCAATATTTTTTTGATAATATCCAGGCTTATCATTACATTTTATCTCTATAACATCTAAAAACTCTTTAGTATTTATTATTTTACTGTTAAAATGGTTTGTTAATTTGCAAGTTGAAGTTAAAATAGTTACATCACCATCAATATCCGCTGTTAAGTGTAAATCGTAAGAGCCATTAAATTCACCATCTTTTAAAAATTCAACTGTAACTCTATCTTTTTTCTTTTTATAAACTGTCTTCTCATTTTGTGCATAATCTGATACCTCTGTAACTTCATTTTCACTAATTGAATAGGTAGTTGTATATTCGCTTGTCTCATCACCTTTTGTCTCAATAAAACTGTTTATTCCATTATTTTGAGGTGTCATATAGTCCCAAAGACTATATTTACCGTCTGTTTTTCCCTTATCGCTTATAGAAGTTGTTGTTGTGGGGTTATCTTTTTGATCAGGAGTATTTATGATATCTTCGTTGTCATCTGTTTTATCTCCACCACCACAACCTGTTAATAGTGCTAATGTCAATAGTGCGATTGAAATATCTTTTTTCATTGTTAAACCTTTATTTTATATCTATATAAACTATATCGCCATTTTTTTAATCCTACAATAAAGAATTATCGAATTTTTGCTAGATTATACTATAAAAAAAACAAAAAGTGAAGCATGGTTACATTTTTTTTCTTTTATATTTAATCAGTCCATAAACATCCAATATACAAAACTAGGAATATCATTTATTCCAGCATAAATATACCAATCTTGTCCACTATAATCATCTCTTTTTGTAGCTGTAATTCTAACCATATTTAAAAAATCTATATAAAAATTTGGTCCAAAATCTATATCTTTATCAATTTTATTGTCAAAATCTCTGTATGCAGATGCCCCAAATCCAAAACCAAGAAGATCTTTTTTTACTTCAAAGTTTAAATTTAAATCAACTCTCATAAAGTTTGTCTGATTTTTTTTATCATAAAGTTCAAATGAAAATGATGGTTTTAGCTCTATTGCCGTTGGCAGTAAAAAAGAGTTGTTATCAAAATAGTAGTAGTTTTCATATCCAAGTGAGATAATATTTTTACTAAGTGCCAACTCATAAGGGAGATATTTTATCCATAATTTATCAATATCTAATGGTGCTGAGATAGGGTTATAGACATATCCATTTTTTTGGCGATAAAATGAACCTGCTGTATAAGCTGCAACTTGTGATATGGTTTTTGAAAGATTTGTTGAATTTTTTCTCTCTAAGGTTACAATTCTATGGACAATAGATGCTAAAGATTGTCTATGCCACTCATCTGGGTATTTTAATGCATGACGAAGATAACTGTTTTGTGCTACATATGAGTTTTTATTCAAGTTATTTATAAATGTATGAAAATCCCTCATATTGTTATTTGGAATATTTTTTATTGAATCATATATCTTTTTTAAATTGTTATTGACTTCAAACTCATCTTTAACTAAAAACTCTCCAAACTCTTCATAATGTAGAAAATTTAAAAAACCTTTAGACTTTTCAGACTCTTTTGTCAAAATATCAAAAATATAAACTTTAGCACGAACAAAACACTCTTTATCTCTACCTTTGCAAGCATATCTAGCACTGTTTATAATGGCATCATAAACACCAACATAATAGTCATACTCTCTAAATCCAAAATCCAAAAATGCTCCAAAATGCCCAAGCATCATACCTGTAATTGGAAAGTACCTATCTGAGAGGTATATATTTCTATTTGTATCTACAAAATTTTCAGAGAGTGTAGTATAAAGAACACTAGATTCAGATGCTGAAAAGATATCTAATAAAAGTTCAATTGCACTGTTGATTGGGCTTGTTTTTGGTTCTAACTCTAACTCTCTACTTTTCCTAAAAAGCCCAAGTCTAAGGTTTTTAGGATCCATAAAGATATAATCACTACTGTCATCTTTTGCAAGTTTTATAGCCAAATCGAGTGGAACATTATTAAAAACTCCACCATCTAAAAATCTAGCTCTTTGTTTTTGACCTTTGTAGATATAGTCAAGTTCTACTTGCTCAAATGCAATGGGAAAAGCACTTGAAGCATACATGGCTTTTTTTATTGATTCATCACTTGGATTTGAATTTTTTGAAAGATGGATAATATTATCTCTTTTAACATCATAGTTATTAACTATAGATGCATTAGAATTTTTATCAACTACAAGTTTTAGAGGTATTTGAAAAAGCTTATTGTCAATTTTAATACCGTTTATATTTACCCTCATAGGTAAAACTCTAGTTACCGAAAAACCAAATGGAACTTCACACTTTTTATCATAAAGTGGTAAATTAAGCTCATTCATAATTTTATTAGCTTGTTCCTCAATTTTTATACGAGAAAATAGAGATGTTGTATTATTTATATCTACAACACCAAATTTATCTATAAACAGATCCTCAAAATCAACTTCAGTCCACATATGGTAAAAGAGATTGTCTTCAATAGTATTGTTTATATCTAAAGCCTCTTTTTTTCTACACCATGCCATAGATGACATAAGTGCATTTATAGCTCCAGCTGAAGCTCCTGCTATGGACTTCATATCTATACTTGTTTTAGAGTTGTGTTTTAAATGAGTCATATATTTTAATAAAGCCCAGTTATAACCAGCTTCATAAGCCCCAAGACTAATTCCTCCACTTATAACTAATGAAAAATTCTCAGATTTATCTTTAGCATGTATATTTGAATATAAGAACATTAAGATGATTAAGATTAATTTTTTCACAAACAGCTCCTTAAAGATAACTTTGAAACTTAATTAAAGCGGAAAATGTATAAGAGTTTTTATCTATATTTGGCATTTTTTTTAAAGCTCTCTCACTATCTAAAAGATGTTTTAAAAGTTTTTGATAAGTTGCTAGGTTGATTTTTATAGATTGTGAAGCTCTTTGGTTAGCTAATTTTGGAGGGAGTGGAAAACCTAAAATCTCTAAAACATTTGGTTGTCCATGGGTTTTTATATAGATGTTAAACATAAAAAGTTGTACTATATAAGTTTGAAGAGAAGATATGATTTTTACTTCATCAAAACTTCCTGAGTCTAAAACCTTTTGAAGTTCATCTTTTATATCTTCAAGATTTAAGACTCTATTTATAAACTCATCCATATTAACCTCACCCATCCCATAAACTAAATTGTCTATATCAGATGCATAGATTTTTTTATCTAAAATTGATAGTTTTGAGAGTTCATTCATACTCAAAGCTAGATTTTCATTTTGCAATGAAAACAGATGCCCAAGTGCATAATTGTCAATATCTAAAGATAATTCTCTTGATTTTTTTTGCAAATATGATGTTGCTTCTTGCATCTGTGGTTTAAAAAATCTCACAAAATCAGCTGAATTTTTCTTGGTAAAACTCTTTGCAATATCTTTTCCAACTAAATCATCTCCATCAAATTGAAGCAAAAAATAGCTTGTAGAAGTTTTATGACAAAGTGATGCAAAAACATCAAGCTCTTTTTTTGGAATTTTTTTCTCACTTCTTATATGTAAAATACTTACATCTCCAAATAAAGAGGGTTGAGATATGAAATTTTTAGCAGAGGTGAAATTGTATTCATCAAAATAAAATGACAAAACATTATCACTCTCTCCTAAAAGTGGAAGAATCTCTTTGATGTATGAGCTTGTAAAAAACTCCTCACCATAAAGAAGAAGTGACTTTGGTATGTTTTTATTTTTTATTGCTAAATCTAAATGATTTTTATACATTTTTAACTTCTAACTCTACAATAGTTCCTATAATCCTTGCAGAGGTGATGTGTGATTCTAAAATCTTTACCTTAACTTCTCCAAAAAGTTTCACATCACTATCTATTAAAAAGACTCTAGCACCCATCATAACACCTTCACTAAACTTAGCAATCATTTTATCACTATCTACCACAACAGCCAAAATCTCATCACCAATATGCTCTTTTGCCCATCTTGCATACTTTCTATCTTCATAATCCCAAGCCACTTTAGCACTTTCACGTTCTAACTCACTCACACGACTTGCCACTATATCGATACTTTTTAAGATATAATTTTGTAATTTTTTATCTTCATTTTTAATAGCTTTTAAAAGCCTATGAACAATCAAATCACTGTATCTCCTAATAGGAGAGGTAAAATGAGTATAATGCTCAAACCCTAAACCAAAATGCCTACGATTTTCGCTAGAGTAAACTGCTTGTTTTTGAGCCCTAATAATTAATTTGTCAACCTCTTGCCTTAAATCTTTTGCATCTGCACTTTTTTGAAGCTCTTTTATCGTCTCATAAATATTATCTTTTATCTCAGCATAGATACCAATAACCTCTAAATCATCCATCATCTCTTCTATTCTCTCTAAGGATGGCTCATCATGGACTCTAAATATACCTCTTTCAAACGAATGAGCCGCTGCTTTATTTGCTAAAAGCATTGCATCTTCGATTAAGCTGTGAGAAGGAGTCTCTAACTCTTCTTTTATATCTATTAAATTTTGATTTTCATCTAAGCTCATTGTAAAATCAGATGAGCGAAACTCACACCCATTTTCTAATCTTTTAGCTCTAAATGCACCTAAAAGCTTGTTTAATGGGAGCAAATACTCTAAAATTGTATCATCCACACTATCTTTATCAGCAAAATCACCAGCTAAAAATAGATCAATTTTATCATATGTATATCTTCTTTTAGAGTGGATTATAGCTTCAATTATCTCCTCTTTTATAACTTTAGCCTCTTTTTTATCAATACTCATTTTATATACAAAAGCGAGCCTATCAACTTTAGGTTTTAGTGAACATATATTTTCACTAAGAGCTCTTGGAAGCATAGGGATGCTTTTATGAGGAAAGTAGATAGAAAATCCTCTCTCTCGCGCCTCTTTGTCGATAGCAGTATCCTCTTTTATGTATTCACTTACATCAGCAATTGCCACATATAAAATAGAGTGTTTTTTATCAAAATATATAGCATCATCAAAATCTTTTGCAGTTGGTGGGTCGATTGTGCAAAATGGTAAATTGGTTAAATCAACTCTATTTGGATAGAGACTTTTATCTACATTATCACCAAAACTTGAAGCCTCTAACTCTGCTTGTGGAGAGAAAAATTCTTTTTTATTATAAATTGCAAGTGAGATTTTTTCATCAACTTTTGGATCATCTAAAACTCCTAAAACATCTACAATAATGCCACTATTGTTGTCTATCTTAAAAACTGTACCAAGAGGGAGCTCTTTTAGGTATTTTTGTGAAGCAGCTAAAGTTACAGGTAGCTGTGTTTTTATATTAAAACCAAGTATTTGGTTCTCTACCATTTTTGTAAAAACGACAATGCTCTCAAATTCTTTTTTTAAAATTTCAATAATTTTAGCTCTTCCCCGTCCACCTTTTTTAAAAATTCTCTTTGCTAAAACTGTGTCACCTTTGCTAGCTGTAGCTAAATCAGATGACTCTATAATCAAATCTTTTGCCTCTTGTGAGCTAAAATCATTTAGATATCCACTACCACTTCTTGATATATCTAAAGTTCCAAAACGGTACTTTGAATCAAGTTTATAAATACCCTCACTCTCTTTTATAGCTTTTAATCTGAGCAGAAGTTCAATAAGTTCCATATCAGAGTCTAAAATATCTCTTTTTTGGATTCCTTTTATGATTTTTAAAAGTAACTCTTTTATGATAGCTCCTTTAAAATTTAAAAAGGTATAGCAGCATCAACTACATCACCAACACCAGAAATTGTATCTCCAACAGCAGAAGGTGCTACAACATTTGTAACCGCTCCTACTGCTTTAAATGGAAGTGAAGCAACTGTTCCAATTATACAGCCTGAAAATGTAAATGCTATGATAAGTAAAACTACAACTTTTAATTTCATAATTTTTAACCTTTTAAATTTCTGTTTCTCTATATTAGCACAAATTTTTAGTTTTTTAGATTTTGCTATAATAGTAAATATATAGAATTAAATATATTAAAAATTAAATATATTAAAAACTAAAAATTTTAATTTAAACAGATGAAAATATATTAAAACTAAAAATAAAAAAAGTATCCAAAAAATTGCTTTTTTATTGTATACTATCGCACAGTTTAAAATATATAAGGATTTTATGTGATAAAGAAAATTGCTGTACTACTATTTGCTATAAACTTATCCCTTTTTGCTGATTTTTACTACTCTGGTGGGAAAAAACACTATATCAAAACATTAAAAACATCTAAAGCTCTTGGAAGTGACACTACCTTAGTTCAAAATGAGCTTGGAAGTACTTTAAAAATTACAAATAAATTGATAGTTTCATACAGTGATTTAAGTGTTAAAAATAAGATAGAGAACTTTTATGAGTTAAAATTTATCAAAGTTTTAACTAACTCTATGTACCTATATCAAGTAGAAAACTCAAAACTAACTTTACAAAAAGCAAATGAAATTTATGAGGAGGAGGGGATAGAGTTTTCTCATCCTGACTTTGTAAGAGCTAAAAAAGTAAGAGCAATCACAAGCGACCCTCATGCTGATCTTTTATGGCATTTACAAGATGAGTTTCATTATAACGATGCTGGTGTCAATGTTGTGCCTGCTTGGAAACATACAAAAGGTAAAGGTGTAAAAGTTGCTGTATATGATGAGGGAATTGATATAGATCATGTAGAACTTAGAGAAAATGTATATGCATTTGCAAACTTTAATGATGATGGAAGAAATCTACCATACTCCGTGAATGAAAATAGTTGGCATGGCACGGCAGTTGCTGGTATATTAGCTGCAAAAGAGAATCATAGAGGTGGTGTTGGAATTGCTCCTGAGATTAGCTTATATGCTGTTAGATACTCAAATGATAGTGTCTCAAAAGATATTGAAGCATTTACATGGCTTATGAGTGAGGGTGTTAGTATTATCAACAATAGTTGGGGAACATATGCACAATTAGATGCATACAGCAATATCTTTCGAGAATTAGCTACAAAAGGGAGAGATGGAAAAGGGATTATTCTTGTATTTGCTTCTGGAAATGAGAATCAAAATTTAGATGCAACAAATATTCACGATGAGTCTGAATCACCTTATGTATTTTCTATAGCAGCATCAACTGAAAAAAATCTTATAGCCAATTACTCTAACTATGGAAGAAGTGTAGATTTTACAGCACCAGGAGGCTCTAGTAAAAGTGGACTATTTACAATAGATGCGACAGGTGCAAAAGGTTATAATGGTAGTGATTTTAACTATAATTTTGTAGGAACATCAGGAGCTGCCCCGCTAGTCTCGGGAACCATAGCACTTATGTTAGCTGCAAATCCAACTCTAACAAGAACAAATATTTATAAAATCTTAAAAAATACATCTTCAAAGCTTGGAAACTATTCATATGATGAGAATGGACATAATGTATACTGGGGTTATGGAAAGATTAATGCAGGTCGTGCTGTGGAAGTTGCCGTGTCTTATAAAAATTCTAAACTTAAAAATTTTGCTAGAACGATGTTTTCTGAAATGTTTGAGTAATTAAAGAGTTTTTGAGTATTATCTTTTTATCAAAATAAGATAAGGAGCTTTATGTATCGTTTTGCACCCTCTCCCACTGGTGATATGCACATAGGAAACCTTCGAGTCGCACTTTTTAACTACATCTGTGCAAAACAATCAAGTGAAAAATTTATTATTAGAATTGAAGATACAGATAAAGAGAGAAATATCGAAGGAAAAGATCAAGAGATACTTGAAATTTTAAATCTTTTTCATATCTCCTATGATGAAGTTCATTATCAGAGTGAAAGTTTAAAATTTCATAGACAATTAGGCTCTAAATTATTAATGGATGCAAATGCATTTTCTTGTTTTTGTACATCTGAGACAATAGATAAAAAAAGAGAGAATGCAAAAAATAGCAAAAGAGCTTATAGGTATGATGGAGTTTGCAAAAAACTTAGTGACAATGAAGTTATGGAGAATGAAAATCCATTTGTTATAAGAGTAAAAGAGCCAGATTTTAAGATAAAATTTACAGATTTTATAAAAGGTGAGATGGAGTTTTTGCCTAAAGATATAGATGATTTTGTAATTTTAAGGGTTGATAAAACACCAACTTACAATTTTGCTTGTGCGGTTGATGATATGTTACACAATATTAAAACTATTATAAGAGGTGAAGATCACTTATCAAATACTCCAAAACAAGAACTCATCCGAAAATACTTAGGTTATAATGAAAAGATAGAGTATGCTCATCTACCTATTATCTTAAATGAAAATGGAAAGAAGATGAGTAAACGAGACAAAGCTTCAAGTGTTAAATGGTTACTTGAAGAGGGTTTTTTACCAGATGCAATTGTAAATTATCTTATATTAATTGGAAATAAAACCCCAACTGAGCTTTTTACTTTAAAAGAGTCTATAGATTGGTTTGATATTAAAAAAATTTCCAAATCTCCTGCAAAGTTTGATATGACAAAACTAAAACAGTTAAATCGTGAACATATAAAGATGCTAGATCCTTTAGAGTTATCAAAGTTTTTAGGATACTCTAGCAAAGATATAGGAGAACTTGGCAAAATTTATCTCCAAGAAGGTAGCACAATTAATGAAATAAAAGTTAGAATTGATAAAATATTTTCTAGCAAAGTAGGTATGGAGTTTAAAGAGGAGTTTGAAATACTCAAATCTCTTGCAAAAGATATGCCTTATTTTAAAGAGTTTGATAAGTTTAAAGCATATCTTGGAGAAAAAAGCGGATTAAAAGGCAAAAAGTTTTTTAAACCACTTAGAGTTATTTTAACAGGTTATGAGAGTGGACCAGAATTGAGTGAAATATATCCACATATTAAAAACTATTTAGGAGAAATTATAAAATGATAGATGCAGTTATTTTTACACTTGTTGGTGTATTGGAGCTATTTAAATGGGTTGTTATTATCTCAGCCCTTATCACTTGGGTAAACCCTGACCCTTCAAATCCAGTTGTTCAGATACTAAAAAGATTAACTGAACCAGTTTATGCTTTTATAAAACGATATATCCCAACAACTGTGAGTGGTATAGACTTATCACCAATTATCGTTATATTTGCGATTATATTCTTACAACAACTTTTAAAAAATATATTTTAGCAGATGTTCAAAAGAGCAATCACTTTGTTGCTCTTTATGGGTATCTTAGCAACAACTTCTCACACAAAAGAGCTTACACTAGAATTTTTTAAAGATAAACCTAGAAGTTTTATGAAAGATTTTTATATTTCTAGGTTTTTAGACCTTGATATAAAACCTCAAGATGCAAGAGAGCTTATTGGTGATGTACACAACATGAACTACAAGTTATTTTACAAATTTGTAGATAAAGTTGATGATTTTAGCTTCACAAGGGTGAAATACTGCATAAAACTTGAAGCAAAATATTTTAAAGGAAAAAGTGTTGACTGTATAGCTTTGGGACTTAGTGCATATAAAGCAACCTTTTTATCTCCTGCTACATTGGTAGAGATTGCAAGCTCTATTAAAAACCAATATCCAAAATTAGCACAAAAATACCTATTAATAGCTTCAAAAAGTTTCAAAGTCCTCTTAAGTGCAGATGATAAAGTTTTGATAAACACATTTAATTCAGTTGGCGGGAAATTTCGTCAAGAGTATTTTAATTACCCTCTGCCTGCATCTAGACTAAATTTACTGGCAAATGAGAAGAGTTTTAGCCAAATGATTATAAAAATCATAAGAGATCCAAAACTTACAAAACTTCAAAAGAGTATCTTAAAATTTGATAGCTCAAATCTATCAGCAGATGCAAACTTTTTATTGGCATTAAATGCTATAAAACATAAAAAAAATAAAGATGCATTTTGGTATTTAAAACTCTCAAAGAAAAAAGCAAAAGGGCAAAAAGATGCGGATAAAGCACTCTTTTGGCTATATCTTATAACTAAAGATACCCTCTATCTTAGTAACTTGACAAAAAGTAAAGATATAAATATCTACACACTTTGGGCAAATGAAACATTAGGAGTTAAAACCAAAGGTATACTAAAAGAGATTTTACCAAAAAATAAAAAAGCACCTTTTGATGTAACTAAACCTTTTGCATGGATAGATGTCAAAAGCAGTTTTAAATCAAAAAAATTCAACTCATATCAGATGAGAAAACAAGAAGCATTAAAATTAAATTCAAAAGATAGTGAGCCTCATGTAGCTACTTTAATCTATAAATATTCTCTAAATGAACACTACTTTTTTAAACCTTATTTTGATGAGTTAAAAGATCTTAAAAAAGAGAGAATTGCACTAATTTTAGCAATTGCAAGACAAGAGAGTAAATTTATCCCAACTGCTGTATCTTATTCATATGCTTTGGGTGTTATGCAGTTTATGCCTTTTCTTGCTAAAGATATCGCTAAAAAAAATGATTTTAAAGAGTTCAAATATAAAGATATGTTTAATCCAAAAATCTCATATAAATTTGCAAATATTCATCTTGATTTTTTAGAAAAAAATCTCTCTCACCCACTATTTGTAGCTTATGCTTACAATGGAGGCATAGGCTTTACAAAAAGAAAAATTTTACAAAAAGGCTATTTTAAAGAGGGAGTTTTTGAGCCATTTATGAGTCTGGAAATGGTTCCAAACTCACAAGCTAGAGAGTATGGAAAAAAAGTTTTAGCAAACTATATCATATATGCTCAAGACTTGGGAGTAGATATAACTATAAAAACTCTTTTGAATACTAAACTTCTTCAAAAGCATCAATAAAAATAGTAACAACTTGTGATAGATAAGATTTGCTAACTTCTTATAATTATGTTATAATATGTCAAAAATTAGACATAAAAAGGATATGTTATGACTATACGTAAAAACTTTCACTTTGATGACAATGTAGCAAAACACCTTGAAGAGATAGCAAAAGCAGAGGGGAAAACTCAAACACAAGTGACCCAAGAGGCGATAGAAGAGAAGTATAAAAAAATAAGTATTAAAAATAAATTGGCTATATTAGGTAAATTAGCTGGTTCATTGACTGGTAAGATTGGCAATATTGATGTCAAAGAAGCACGAAGAGCTCATCTATTGGAAAAATATGGTAAATAAAGTTCTTTTAGACGTAAATATCATTGTAGATCTTTTTGATAAAAATAGACCATATTCACAGGTTTCTTTAAAATCAGTTCAGATGCTGTTAGAGAGAGGTATATTGTTATATATCAATTCAGATACATTGACAACAACATTTTATCTGCTTAGAAGTCAGAAAAAAGCTACATTTTTAGAGGCAATTGAAGCTATTAAGGAGATATCTAAATTATGTGAATTAATTTCCATAGAGATTGCTGATGTAAAAAATACAGTTTTATTATGTGAAGATGCAAAAACACCTTTTAAAGACTATGAAGATGCTATGCAATATATCTGCGCAAAAAAGGTTGATGTAGATATGATACTTACCAATGATAAAGGGTTTGTATCACCAGATATACAAGTGAAAAGTAGTAGTGAATATAGTTCTTTTTTGTAACTTATAACTATAAAAACTCTTTTGAATACTCTAAAACAGTAACTCCATAATCCTCATTTTTATACTCTAACTTTAATTTTTCACTGCTGTCTTTTTCAAATTTTACCAGATAATAAGAAGACCATTGATTTCTAATTGGAGCTATTTTAATCAAATCATCTTCATATTTTAACTTTTTTATATTTATCGCTTTTTTGCCATTTAAAGTTAAAGTATATGATTCATTAAAGAGACCACTCTTTTTTGTGTTTGAGTCATTATCTATAAATACACTAATCAAAAATATCTCATTTGGATCTTTTCTAAACTCTTTTGTAGCTGCATTCAAATAAGTAGCAGTAATTGAAGCTTTTATCTGTAATGAGCTATAAAGTTGCCCTTTTTTTGTATGCATTACAGCACTTAACTCTTTTGCATCTGTAGAAAAAAACTGGGACTTTTTAGAACATGCTGTTAAAAATAGTAACACACTTAAAAATATAAAAACTCTTTTTTTCATATAAATTTCCTTTAGAGGGTATTTTACACAAAACTAATTTAGTTTTTGTTACAATGAGATATGAAAAAAGTTGCCATAGCATTTACAGGACCCTCAGGCAGTGGAAAAACTACACTCATAGAGAAGATATCCAAAACCCTTATAAAAGAGTATAAAGTTGCCATCATTAAAAATGACCCAAAAGATAAAGCTTCATTTGATGTAGAAGGGAAGGATAGTTATAAGTTTTCACAAACAGGAGCGGAAACTGTTGTACTCTCACCCACAAGAACAACATACTTTTCAAAACATACTCGCTCACTTAAAGAGATTATACAGATGCTTAGTGAGTTTGATATACTTTTAGTTGAGGGATTAAAAACTCTTCCACTTCCAAGAATTGCGATATTTAGAGACTCTATAGATGAGAGTTATTTTGAAAGCTCAAATGCAATAGCAGTTGATAAAAGTGTCGATATACATAGATATAATATACCAAAAAACATAGATATATTAGATTTAAACAACACTCAAAATATCATAGAGTGGATAAAAATTAATGCCAAAGAGACAAAGGATATTGAATGAAAGAGATTTTTGAAGCGATTAAAAAATCAGCAATTAGAATTAGATATGCGATTGAAAATGATGATACAGGATACTCACAAAATCAAAACACAACAGGAGATGTACAGCTAAAACTAGACATCAAAAGTGACTTAATCATAGAAGAGGAGCTTTCACAAATTGCATCTGTAAAAGAGTTGGCAAGTGAAGAGAAAGAGCATATCGAAAAGATACATGAAGATGGAAAGTATTTAATCGGTTATGACCCACTAGATGGTTCAAGTCTTGTAGATGTAAATTTAAGTGTTGGCTCTATCTTTGGAATTTATGAGGACGATTATAGTGGTAAAAATCTCAAAGCATCTGTCTATGTTGTTTATGGTCCTAGAGTTGAGCTTGTGATTGGATATGATGGTGAAGTTCAATTATATCGACTAGACTCTAATGATAAATTTAATTTTATACAAGTTATAAATTTAAATCAAAAAGGTAAGTTAAACTCACCAGGAGGCACTCAAAATTGCTGGCATCCACACCATAAAAAACTAATTGAAGATATATTTTTAGATGGATATAGATTAAGATATTCAGGTGGAATGGTTCCTGATTTGCATCAAATTTTATTAAAAGGTGGAGGTCTTTTTTCATATCCAGCAACAAGCGACAATGAAAAAGGGAAACTAAGAATGACATTTGAAGTGTTCCCATTTGCCCAAATTTTTGAGTTAGCTGGAGGAGAGGCGATTGATGGAGAAAGGCGGTTGTTGGATTTAACTCCCTTACATATTCACGATACCACTCCTTGCTTTTTTGGCTCAAATGAAGAGATAAAAAAAGTAAAGAGTGCTTATGTCAACTGAGCTTTATCAAGAGAGATTAAAGCAGCAGATAGAGATTGTAAAAAAGTGCCAAAATGAGCATAAAATAGACTCTTGTCTAAAATGTGAAAAGATAATAGGATGTGAGATTAGAAAAACTTACATAAATGCTGTTTATCAAAGTATGAACAAAGGTGATAGTGGAGGTTTTGAGTTTTAACTACTCACAAACTATACGAAAACTATCATCGAGTTTTATCGGTAAGATGAGTGTTTGGAATCCTCTTTTTTTTGCAGATTTACAGATATTGTCTTTTCCTAAGCTTAAATCATACTCTATATTAAAGACAGGTTTGCCTGCATCTATAAATGGTTGCAATTTATCACACTCCATATACTCAAAACACTCTTCATTTACAGAAAAATCAAAAAATGGCTCTAACTCTTTAATCTGTTCTAAATCGTTTTTAAGCCCTATGCTTAGTCCTCTTTGGTGAGCATTTGAGGCTAAAAATTTATTGTAAATGATTTGGTCATCATAAGTTAGATTAAATCCAGTGTGGTTTGTATAGCCATTTACATTATCAATTTCTACTCCATCACAACCTTTTTGTTTTGCTAAATCTAAACGAGTTAACATAATCGGTTTTAATCTCTCATCTCTTATATCTATCCATTTTTCATCCCAATTTTTCATATCTTCTCCAAGAGTTGAAATAGGAAAATCGTTAGCATCTTCTCTCCAACTCTCAAAACTACCTGCACTAAAGTAGCAAATTACTCTTTTCCCACTATCTTTTAGAGATTGAATTTTGGATGTGCTTGCATTAAAAAGATCGATATTATATAGTTTTACATCGTAATTTGGGTTTATTTCGCCTCTTAGTTGTATTTGCCAAGATGTATTTATATTTGGTTTGTACCAAGTATCTAGCCCAAAGTTTAAAACTCCACCTCTATTAACTCTAATCCAGTATCCATGTGGTTCTTGAAATTTTTCAAAGCTATTTATATATGGAGGATTATCTTTTTTATAAACTTCTCCAGCTCCTCTAATTTCCTCTAAAGTTTGGTTTAATTGGCTTTTAATCTCTAGAATTGTAAGCTCATTTATAGGGTCAATTAAGTTCCATCCTACATGTAGTGGAATGGTTTTATCACGGTTTTTAACTGGTAAATACTCTAACGATGCTTGTTCTCTAAGTTTTACCCAATATCCCTTAGTTTCCTCAAAAACCCTAAAGCTATTTAAAAAATCAGGGTTGTCTCTTTTGTAAGTTTTACCAGCTCCTCTAATTGCAAGAAGGTTACTCTCTCCCAATTTATCTCTTAGCTCATTTAGAGTTAGATTGCTATTTAAACCTGTTAAATTCCAGCTTTTTTCTAAAGTTATGGAGTTGGCATAAGCTTGAATAGTTATGAAAAAAAGTGTGAATGTTATAATTTTTTTTATAATACTTCCTTTTGTTTTGTAAAATATATATTACCAAATAAAAGATAAGAGAATTTTATAATCTTTGTATATAATATAAAAATGATAAAAGATAAAACAATACTCATTACAAATGATGACGGATATGATAGTGAGGGTTTAAAAGCTCTCATAAAAGCTCTAAAAACAGTAGCAAGAGTGATAGTTACAGCACCAGCAACAGAAAAATCAGCTTGTGCACACTCTCTTACTTTAACTCGACCTATGCGATTTGTAGAGGTTGATGATGATTTTTATAAACTTGATGATGGTACTCCAACAGACTGTATTTTTTTGGCTTTAAATGCTTATTTTGAAGATGATAAAAAGCCAGATTTGATTGTTAGTGGTATAAATCGTGGTTCAAACTTAGGAGAAGATATAACTTATAGTGGTACAGTTGCTGGTGCTATGGAGGGAGTGCTTTTGGGAGTGCCTTCTATCGCTATTTCGCAAGTTTGTAGAGATAAGTGTCAAAATATTTTTGATTATGGATATGAATTAGCAGCAGAGGTTGCTAAAGAGTTAGCTATAAAAATTCTTAAAGGTTCATTTCCATTAGGGAGACGAAAACTTTTAAATATAAATGTGCCACCTATTAAAAAATCAGAGTTTAAAGGTTATAAAATTACAAAAGCAGGATATAGAGTCTATGCAAACTCTGCACATCTTCATAGAAATCCAAGAGGAGAAGAGTATTACTGGATTGGTCTTCCTGGGATTGATTGGGAGAGAAGTGAGGATGGAGAGTTATGTGATTTATCTGCTATTGAAGATGGGTTTGTATCTATCACACCTGTGCATCTAGATCTTACTTCCTATGATGATATAGAAAAACTACAGGAGTGGATATGAGATTTACAAGATCTAAAATTCTTTTTGGAGATGATTTTAGTAAGTTGCAAAATGCAAAAGTTCTTCTTCTTGGTGTTGGTGGAGTAGGGGGGTTTTGTCTTGATTGTCTTTTTAGAAGTGGGCTTCAAGATATCACTATTGTAGATTTTGATACTTTTGATGTTACAAACCAAAATAGACAAATTGGAAGTGAAGCAGTAGATGCTGTAAAAGTGGATCATTTAAAAACACTCTATCCCACAGTTAAAGCTATTAGAGAGAAAGTTAGCAAGAGTTGGTGTGAAGAGTTTGATTTTGCCCCTTATGACTTGGTTATAGATGCTATAGATGATATGCCTTCAAAAGTAGCTTTAGCACATAAGGTGCATCATAAGCTTATTAGTTCAACTGGAGGTGCTAAAAAGTTAGACCCTACAAAGATTGAGATTGCATCTATTTGGAAAACTAGAGGAGATGCTTTAGCAAAGAAGTTTAGATATGAGCTTAAAAAGAGTGGCTTCAAAGGAGATTTTGAAGTTGCATTTTCTCCTGAAGAGGCAAAATGTACAGATCTTGGAAGTTTTGTTGGAGTCACTGGCTCTTTTGGTTTGGCTATTTGTTCAAAGGTTGTTAAAGAAATTATTAAATGAGAGTAGTTTTAATATCTGCCTTTTTAATATCTTTTGTTTTTGCACTTAAAGAACATAAAATCTCTCCTTTGGATTTTATTGACAAGAGGTTTATGGATATAAAAATTTTGGATAGCAAAATAGTAGAGATAGATAAAATTGATGGTGAAAAGTTTTATGGAATTTCTGCAATCTCATACGATAAAAATCGTGATATATTGTATGCGATTAGTGATAGAGGAAGACTTTTTTCCTTGCGAGTTGTTACTAAAAATGGTAAAATTACTAATTTAAAACCAGTTAGTGGATATAGATTTAAAGATAAAAATGGAAAGAAATTCTTTAAACAAAAAAGTGATTCAGAGGGTATGGTTTTAGTAGATGATGGAGATAAAAAATCACTTCTTATCTCTTATGAGCTTTATCCAAAAGTTTTAATTTTTAATACAAAAGGCAGAGAAAAGAGTATAAAAAATATAGACTTAAACTTGCCAGAAAAGTTAAAAAATATAAGAAACTACCAAGGAAAAAACTCCGCTCTAGAAGCTCTAACATATCATAAAAAATATGGAATTTTAACTGCATCTGAGTTTCCTTTAAGAGGTCAAAAGATGGGTTATCATGGTGTTTATAACTCTGATGGTGAAGTTTGTAAATTTAAAAAAGATTTTTATGACAATGGTGTTACTGGGTTTGAGAGTATGCATGATGGAAATATTTTAGTTTTGCAACGCTCTATTAGTATTCAAAATTTTAGTTTTGATATCACACTGAAAAAAGTCTATTTGGAAGATAAAAAAGATGGTGTATGTAGATCAAAAAATTTAGCAGTTTTTAAAAGCTTAGATGGTTGGAGCTTGGATAATTTTGAGGGAATTTCTCACTATAGAGATAATATATATTTTATGATAAGTGATGATAATGGAAATATGTTTCAAAAGACAATTTTAACAATGTTCAAAATTTTGGATTAAAATTTAACAGATAATTAACACTTACATATTAGACTTCCTAAAAATATTTTTTAGGAGTAATTGAGATGAAAAAAAGAGTGATATTTTTATCGCTTTGTACTATAAGTTATGTACAAAGTGCTGATTTAGAGAGAGTTATAGTGAAAGAGAGGATAAATTCACAAATTATCAAGGATGTTAGTGCAAAAGAGATAAAATCTGCAGATCTCTCTGATGTACTTCAAAAAAATGTACCTTCAATAAATTTAATAAGAAGAAGTGGTATTGCAAATGATATTTTGCTTCGTGGACAAAAAAGAGACAATATTAATATCATAATAGACGGTACAAAAGTATATGGTGGATGTGTAAATCGCATGGATCCACCAATCTCACATGTACTTACTAACAATATTGAAACACTAGAGATTAAAGAAGGTCCGTTTGATGTTGAAAATTTTGGAACATTAAGTGGTCTTGTAGATATAAAAACTAAAAAACCAACTCAAAAAATAAGTGGAGATATTGGTTTAAATATAGGTAGTTTTGGTTATCAAAAGTTTTTGGGAAGTATAAGTGGTGGAAATGATAGAGTAAAAGTTCTTTTAAGTGCGTCATCTGAAAAAGGTGAACAATATGAAGATGGAGATGGCAATAAATTATCACAACAACTTAAAAATATTACAACAGATACAACTATGGCAAAGGCTCAATATCAATCAAAATATGAAAATATGGATGCTTTTAAAAAATCAACATTTATGGGGAAAGTATTTGTTGATATAACTGATAATCAAGAACTTAGACTAAGTTATACAGCCAATAGAAGTGATGATATACTTTATCCATCTTCTAAGATGGATGCACTCTATGATGATTCAGATATATATTCATTTGAGTATGATATTAATAACCTAAGCAATTACTCTAAATCTATAAATTTTCAAATTTATCAATCAGAAGTTGATCACCCTATGTCAACAAAATATAGAAAGATGGGTGCTATAACTTATAAAACACATGCACTTACTACAAAGATGCAAGGAATAAAAATTAAAAATAGTTTGAATATTAAAAATATTGATATAACTGTTGGAGTAGATGCAAGTAAGAGAAATTGGGATGGACATTATGAGAGTAATGGCACTATAAATATTATGCCAAATGGTATGCCTATGAAATCATTAAATGATATAGATACAGTAAATCAAGCTCTTTTTATAAAAGCTAAACATAGTTTTGGTATTACCAATTTTGAGTATGGATTAAGATATGATGATACAAGCATAGAGAGTGAAAATGATTACTCTAGTATAAATGGTAATATTTTTGCGACAATAAATGCGACTGATACTTTAACATATTTTGTAGGTTTAGGAAAATCTAGTCGAGTACCAGATGCTAGAGAGTTATACCTTGTGATGATGGGAAGTCATGTAGGAACACCAACATTAAATGAAACCAAAAATTATGAAATTGATTTTGGATTTGAAAAAATATATGAAAATTTTACTATCAAAACAAAAGCTTATTATAGTAGTCTTAAAGATTATATAGCATATAACACTGCAAATAAAAAAGCCAATGCAGATGGAGATATGAGTTCATTTCACTCTTTTGAAAATGTAGATGCAACTGTTTATGGTATAGAGTTAAGTGGTATTGTTCTTGCGAGTGATAGAATCTATTTGGATTATGGAGTATCTTATAAAAAAGGAGAAAAAGATACTCCATTAACTGGACAAAATGGAACTAATATGCCTGATATGAGACCACTTAAGACAAATATATCATTAAATTATGATAATAGCGAAATAGTAGATGCAAAATTAGAGTTTGTTGGTGCTACAAAATGGAGTGATATTGATTATGAAAATGGTGAACAAGAGTTAGCTGGATATGGAGTTTTTAACTTGAAACTAAGTAAAGATTTTAAGTATAAAATTACTCTAACAGCAGGTGTTGAAAATATTTTTGATAAAACATATGCTACAACAAATACATATAAAGATTTAATTCTTTTAACAGCTGGGGGTGATACGATGCTTTTAAATGAGCCTGGACGTTACTTCTATCTAAATGGAACATATAAATTTTAAGTTTAAAAGTCCATAGTGATTTAAGTTACTATGGATTTATTGGAACCAATAATTTTTCATCAACCAAAACATTTACAATATCTTTAAAAACAGGTACAGCACTAAGAGATGCAAAGTAGAGACTACTTCTAGTTGTTGGCTCTATAGCTGTTACTCCTATTGTGTATCTGTTGTTTTTATCGTTTGCAAATCCAAAAAATGAGCTATTATAAACATTTTCATAAACTCCTCGTATAGAGATGTGAGCTGTTCCTGTTTTTCCTCCAATTTTTAAACCTTTTATATCAGTTCCTTTACCAGTACCATCAGTTACAGTTTTTCTTAAAATATGGTTCATAACATATGCGATATCACTGTCAATAATTCTTGTTCCCTTTTTTCTCTCAATTTTTTGCATGTTCCCGCTACTTTGTTGATAATAACTTCCTATACTAGGTTTTATCCACACTCCATTGTTATTAAAAACATTAAAGGCACAAAGGAGTTGAAAAAAGTTTGCTTTTAAACCATACCCATATGATGCGGTTGCTCTGTATGTGCTATGTTTTAATTGGTGAATATTTGGGATAGACCCACCAAGCTCGTCTGAGATATCTATACCAGTTTTTTTTGAGAATCCGAACTCTTTTAATCCTTGATAAAAATCAATTTCATCAAGACTTTGAGCTAATTTTGCCATACCTACATTGCTAGAGTGTACAATGATGTTTTCCGCACTGAGATAATCATAAGGGTGTTCATCTGTTATTACTTTATTTCCAAGTTTATATCTTCCATTTTCGGTATCAATTATGTCATGAGGGTGTACTTTTTTCTCCTTTAGAAGTAGTGCAAAAGTGATTGGTTTCAAAACAGACCCAGGTTCAAATACATACCTTGTAGCTGATATGGAAGTACTTGCAATATCACTATCTAAGATATGAGATGGATTGTATCTTCTTGAGCTTGCAATTGCTAAAATCTCTCCCGTTTTACTATCCATTACTGAAGCAATTATCTCTTTTGCATCAGTTTTTTCTCTATGTTTGTCTAAAATCTTCTCTATATCTTTTTGAACTTTTAAAGAGATGCTTGTTATGATATTTAAGCCGTCAATTCTAGCTTTTACCTTACTCTCTTTATCTAAAATTATGTTGTGGTTAACATCTCTTCTTCCTATTATCTTGGTACTTTGACGACCAGATAGTGCATCATTGTAGTACTTTTCTAAGCCATATCTTCCATTTATCGTTATGTAGTTTCTTGTCTCATTTTTCTGCATGAAACCTAAAACTGGTGATAAAGTACTCTTTAGAGGAAATTCACGATGTTCTCCACTCTCTGTAATTGAGAGTGCATGAAAAAATGAATCCCCAGTAACTGGGTCTACATATCTTTTTAAAATCCTAAGTCTAAGTATCTCTGATTTTAATTGCTGCACATATCTAGCTGATTTTGAATCAAGTGTATAGGTTATTTTTACAAAACCAAAGTTTGATTTTAGTTTTTCTCTTACATCATGTTCGTCCATTTTACTAAAAATTGAGAAGAGTTTTACAAATAGTTCAAATTTAGCAGGGTCGATATTTCTAGTATCAACTTCTGCACTATATAGTTTTTTACTAGCACTTATTGTAAAGCCGTTCTTACTCAAGATTGAGCCTCTAAGGGCTATATCTTTTTCTGTTTTTTGCAAGTTCGGAAGTTTCCTATCGTTTGTCACAATGTTTAAAAAAGCTCCTAGAAGAATTAAAAACATTAAAAAAACTATGAAAAAAATAAAGGCTATTTTAAATTTTGTACTTTCGCTTTGGTTCATACGGCCATTATAATGAATTGATAATTAAAATTAAATTGGAGTTCTTAAAATCTCTTTATAAGCATTTAAAGCTTTGTTTCTAACTTCTAACATCATCTTCATACTAACTTCAGCTTTGGAGATAGCCATAGCAGCACTATGTAGGTCTTTTACTTGTCCTGTTGCTATGTCACTTAGAGCTCTATCTCCTTTTACTTGGTTAGTATTTACTTCATTTAAAGACTCTTGTAAAATTTGAAAAAAGTCAGTTTTACCTGTTTTATTTTGCTTGTCTGTTATATCATTTTGCAGTGATATTGGTGAGAGTGTCTCAATGTTTTTTATCATTTTTATCCTTTTAACATATCAATAGCACTTTGTGCCATAGATTTTGAACTTTGAAATGCTGCTACATTTGCTTGATATGCTCTCGTTGCTTCTATTAAATCGGCCATTTCTATGACAGGATTAATATTTGGCAAAGAGATATAACCATTTTGATCTGCATCTGGATGAGATGGGTCAAATCGTAATTTAAATGGAGTATCATCACGAACAACTTTATCAACAACAACAGCCATAACAGGGGGTGAAGCAAATTTTTGACCAATTGGGTCATCAAGTGGGTTCTCATTTTTAGAGTATCCAGTAAGCTTCTCTATATTTTTATTTAAAATTGCATCAAAATCAACTGCTTTAAAAACCGCTTCTCTTCTTCTGTATGGACCACCCTCATCGGTTCTTGTTGTATTTGCATTTGCAATATTTGAGCTAATTAGGTTAATTCTAAATCTTTGAGCAGAGAGACCATATCCACTTATATCAAATCCACTTAAAAATGCCATTTTTTACTCTCCTTATTGTACTTTTGCTGATGCATCTAGTACGCTTTTAAAAATCATTGTAGTTTTACTTTTTGCACTCATTAAAGCATTATACATCATAGAGTTTTTACTCATTTCAGTTGATTCGACATCTAAATCTACTGTATTTCCATCATTTCTAGTTTGATGAGTTCCTCTAAAAAAAATCTCAGCTTTAGAGTTAGAGTTTTCTAAAAGAGGATCCAAATGTGCACTATGAGTCTTTGCAAATGCTGGATTTGATGAGATATTTGCTAATTTATCTGCTTCATTTGAGAGCATATCTTCAAAACTAATATCTCTTGCTTTGTAAAAAGGTGTACTTACATTTGCAAGATTTCCAGCAATTAACTTTTGTCTTAGAGCTCTAAAATCTAAAGCTTTTTCAACAATATCAGCTGATAGAGTTGTTTTCACAGTAATCCTTTATCTTAACTTTTAAATATATAGCAAATTTTATGCCTAATTTGTAAAAATTAAATTATTTTAATTATTCTAGCAAAAATATCATATTAATCAAAGTTTTTGTAGTATTGTTTTTATAATCTATTTTTTGAGGCTCTGTATTGGTTACTGATAAAACAATTTTTTTTACAACCGTATCACTTATAGTTCTTGGTATTGTTTTTTCACTCTCTTTAACTGTTTATACTACTCAATATTATGGATATGATGAGTTACACTTTTTTATAAGACAGTTTGTTGTTGGAATGCTTAGTATTTTTATAATTTGGGCAATTTCAAGATTAAACCCTGATAAACATTTTAAACCTCTTGGTTTTTTAATATTTTTTGTTTTTTTAGCTCTTATGACACTTATGCCTTTTTTACCTCCACAGTATGTAACAGAGGTTGGAGGTGCAAAAAGATGGATTAAGCTCCCTGGTATATCTTTGGCTCCTGTTGAGTTTTTTAAAGTTGGGTTTATCTTCTTTTTGGCTTGGAGTTTTTCAAGAAAAATTGAGTATAAAGTTGATAGGTTTAAAGATGAAGTATTGACTTTTTTACCTTATGTTATGGCTTTTGGTGTAGTTGTTTATCTTATTGCAATTATGCAAAATGATATAGGACAAGTTATAGTTTTAGGAACTTCTCTTGCTGTTATGGCATTTATGGCAGGAACTAGTACAAGGCTTTTTATGTTCTCTATGTTTGGAGCTGTTGTTATTTTTACTGTTGCAATTGTTGGGAGTGAGCATAGAGTTGCTAGGGTTATGTCATGGTGGAGCCATATCCAAAATTTTGTCTTATCTTTTTTGCCAGATTCTATAGCTGATAAGTTAAGAGTTGAAGTTAGTGAAGCTCCATATCAGATTACTAACTCATTTTATGCGATTAAAAATGGTGGTTTTTTTGGTCAAGGGCTTGGAGATGGGACTATAAAACTTGGGTACTTAACAGAGGTTCATACAGATTTTGTTTTGGCAGGAATTGCAGAAGAGCTTGGAATGCTAGGTATTGTATTTGTCATAGGGCTTTTTTTTCTTATCATCTTTCGCTCTTTAAAAATTGCAAATAGAAGTGCAGATAGAACTCACTCTCTTTTTGCACTTGGTGTGACACTTCTTATAGGGACATCTCTTTTTATAAATAGTTTTGGGATTACTGGAATTACTCCTATAAAAGGGATTGCTGTTCCATTTTTAAGTTATGGAGGAAGCTCTTTATTGGCTCACTCTATCGCTATTGGTATGGTTTTAATGATTAGTAAAAAGGTTAAATATTGAAAAATATCGTAATTACTGGCGGAGGAACTGGTGGGCATTTGAGTATTGCAAAAGCTATAAAAGAGGAGCTCAATAAAAGAGGTATAAAGCCTATTTTTATAGGTTCATCTAGTGGTCAAGATGCACAGTGGTTTAAAGATGATGAGGGTTTTGAGGCTTGTTATTTTTTAGATATTTCTAGTGTTGTTGATAAAAAATATTTTGGTAAATTAATATCTCTTTTTAGGATTTTTATAAAAACTATTAAGTGTCGTAATATTTTTAAGATACATGATATAGATAGAGTTTTCTCTGTTGGTGGGTATGGGGCGGCTCCTGCATCTTTTGCTTCTATTTTATTTGGAAAGAGATTTTTTATTCATGAGCAAAATGCTGTTTTTGGAAAGCTTCATAAAATTTTATCAAAAAAAGCAGAGATAGTTTTCTCCTCTTACTTTGAGAGTTCACCTGTTAAAAACTATCCTGTAAGAGAGGAGTTTTTTAAAGATGCTAGAGTAAGGCAAGAGATTAAAACTATCATCTTTTTAGGAGGTTCACAAGGAGCTAGTGCTATAAATGAGTTTGCAATGAGTGTATCTGTTATACTTAAACAAAAAGGTATTAAGATTATTCATCAGTGTGGAGAAAAAGATGAGAAGAGAGTAAGAGATTTTTATGAGAAAAATCAGATCAAAGTAGACCTTTTTTCATTTTCACCAAATTTGCATAAAAAGATAAAAGATGCTGATTTTGCGATTTGTAGAGCAGGGGCTGGTACACTTTGGGAGCTTTGTGCTGCTAAGATACCAGCTTTGTATATACCTTATCCATATGCAGCAAAAGATCATCAATTTTTTAATGCAAATTTTTTAGTAAAGAGAGGATTCTCTTTTGTTAAAAGGCAAAGAGATTTAAAAATTGATGATTTAGAGATGATTTTTTCTTGTGATTTGAAGATGATGAGTGAAGGCTTAGGTAAGCTAATAGAACCAAATGGAGCTAAAAGTATTGTAGATTGTCTTATTTAAATCTAATTTTTAATTCTAATGTGATAGAATTAATGAATATATTTAATAAATAGGCATGATATGTACAATTATTTAAAAGATAAGAGAGTTCTCTATGTTGAAGATGATGATGTAGTTTTGGCTAATATTTCAAAACTATTGAAAAATTATTTTAAAAAAGTTCATACAGCTGCTGATGGGCAAAAAGGTTATGAAGTTTTTGTAAATGAAGAGATAGATCTTCTTTTGGTGGATATTGAATTACCTAGATTAAATGGTATAAATCTTATAAAAGAGATTAGAAAAATCAATCAAAGTGTTCCTGTTGTTATCATCTCTGCATATACAAAAACCGACTATCTTCTTGAGTCTGTAGAGTTAAAACTTGATAAGTATATAGTTAAACCTTTTACTTCTAAAAAGTTTCATACACTTTTAAAAAAGTTAGATGACAATTTTAGAGGTGATGGAGCATATGAACTTACAAAAGGTGTTTTGGTAAATAAAGATGAGTGTTATATAACATTTGAAGGACAAACTCATGTTTTAACACCTAAAGAGTTAGAGTTTTTAGAGATTTTATCTTTAAAAGGTGTTGTTAATTATAATGAAATAGATGGAATTTGGCAAGATGATCCTCCAACTCAAGATGCAATTCGCTCTTTTATCAAAACGCTTAGAAAAAAGCTCCCTCAAAATTTTTTAAAAAATAGACAAAATTTAGGATATTTTGTAGAACGAGCATCTTAAACAATGAAACTTAACTTTTCAGCAAGAAGATTAGCTGTTTCAATAGTCATCTTTCCATTACTCGCACTTTTACTCTATGGTGGAGTATCATATATGTTTTTTACTCATGCTCAAAAAGGAGATGTTGAGTTAGAGCTTGAAAATTTAATGGATATAGAGAAGCAGAGGCTAAGTGGAAAAGCCAGGAGCCTTACTCAGCTAATTAGCTACTACGATACGATAAGTAGTGATAAAATCAGAGATGATGTAAAGAGTGCTGTAAATATCACCTCAAATATTGCAAATAATATTTACAATAGATATAAAGGTGTCAAGTATGACCATGAGATAAAAAATATCATTTTGAGTGCATTAAAAGATATAGATTTTGAAAAAAATATAGATTATCACTTTTTGTTGACATTAAGTGGAAATGCTCTTATACATAGTAATCCAAACTTAAGAGGTATAAATATACTCAATATCAAAGGGGTATATGGAAAAGAGATTGTAAAAGAGTTTAATAAAGTTATAAAAAGTGATGGTGAAGGCTTTGTAGATTATTGGTCTTTGTCAAAAATAGATAGAAAAACAGCTCTTTATAATATAGCATATGTAAAGAAGCTTGATTGTTATGATTGGTATATTGGGGCGGGTGAGTATCTGGAGTCTGTAAATAATTTGACCAAAAAAAATATTATAAAGTATATAACCTCAAATTTTAACTTAGAAAATGGTGATCTGTTTTTATTTGATGCAGACAACAATACAATTTTCTCTTCAGATGAAAAAAATAGTATGAATTTTAGCTCACTTGAGTCTTTAGGTTTTCACCAAGATAAGACTTTGATGTATTATAAGAGTCATATACCAGAGAGAGATTGGTATATCGTAGCTACAAGAAGTTTAGAAGATATAAGAGAGAGTATAAAAAAGAGAAAAGCTATAAATGATGCAAAGAGAGAAGAGGATATAAGAACAAATGTTTATGTTTTAGCTGCATCTCTTTTTATCTCTGTTTTACTTTCACTTTTTCTATCACTTTTAATCAGAAAAAGACTTAAAAGTTATGAGGGGCAAGTTAGCCAAAGTAAAGAGAAGCTTATTTTTCAATCTAAACAAGCT
>Ga0256834_1000061_pt1 | contig 71218 bp, 59 predicted proteins | sample 4281140metaG_FD_190536 | JGI IMG/M metagenome (GOLD analysis project Ga0256834, IMG submission 190536) | Hydrothermal vent microbial communities from East Pacific Rise, Pacific Ocean - 4281-140 | ecosystem: Environmental > Aquatic > Marine > Hydrothermal vents | place: Pacific Ocean: East...
ACATTTTTGACAGTTTTTTTTGCATATAATTAATGTTAGTTAATAAAATACATTAATTATAGCTATTTTTTATTTATTTAAAGCCTTTTTTTAGTAAAAAATAGCACACATTTTTTACTATTTAGCCTCATTTTTGAATTTTTTGACTATTTTTTCTAAGTTATTTTTTATATTTTCTAAAATCTTTTTTTTCACTTTTAAATAAAAATTCTATAGAAAAAATTTATTTTCAAGCAATAATAATATTTTTTATTTTTACTTTTTTTAATTTTTCAAGTATTTCAACTTATTTAATTTTAATATTTTTAATTTCTAGTTTTTTTTACAATTCTTCTAAAAAAATTGATTTTAAAAATCTACTTTTAAAAAAATTTTTTATATTAATAATTACTATTTTTTCTATAATTAATTTATATTTTTCTCCAAAGTTTTATATAAGTGAAAATAAGGCTTATATTTGAGAAAACAAGCAGGCAACAGAAATTTTTAAATATAATCCTATTAATTTTTATGCTATTTGAGAAAGTAAAAAATGATTAGAAATAGAAAAAATTAAATCAGAAAAGTATTATTTATCACAAATTAAAGGTATTGAAAACTTATTAAAAACTTGTGAAAAATTAGTTAGAAATTATCCAGTGGCAGAAAATTATTTTTTATGTTGAAATTATATAGAACAATTTTGAAAAAAAAGTGATGCTATAAAATTTTATAAAAAAGGATTAGAAAAATTACCAGATTTACGGAATAAAAATTCTAAATATTATGATAATTTTTTTATTAAAAATTTTGTAGATGGGAAAAGATTTTTATCAAAAAAATATGGAAATATAAAAGAAATTTTAAAAAAAATTCCAAAATAAATTTTTAAATAATTTTACAAAAAAATCTATTTACACAGATTTTTGCATACTCCCAGAAAAAAATTTCTTAACTTTTTTTATAAAAATAAACTTTTTCTCATCAATTATATAATTTTCTATTTTTATATTGTGTTTTATAAAAATCTTTACTATTTTCAAAACTTGTTATAAATCATCAATTTAAATCTTCATTTTGTGTAAAAATTTTATCTAAATCTTTATATAATCATTCTAAATCATCATCTTTTAATCTAAGTCAATAAGGTGGATTTGTAACTAAAGTTCAGCTAATTTTTTCTTCTAAAAAACTTTTAAAATCTTTTTGTTCAAAAATTATTTGTCCTTCAAGTCCTGCTAATTTTGCATTTTCTTTAGCCATTTCTATCACTTCATAATCTATATCACTTGCAAAAATTTTGTAATCTCAATCAAATTCTTTTTCTTTTGCTCTTTTTATTTCTTCTTGAATTAATCATTTTGGAATAAATTTCCAATTTTCAAAAGCAAATTTTCTATTTATTCAAGGAGCAATATTTTTGGCTATCATTAAGGCTTCAATAGCAATTGTTCAACTTCAACAAAAAATATCATAAAAAGCTTTTTTAAAATTCCAGTTTGATAAAAGAACTATTGCAGCAGCTAAATTTTCTTTTATTGGAGCATCTGAACTATATTTTCTATAAGCTCTTTTATGCAAAGCTTCTCCTGAAGTATTAGCTAAAACTTTTACTTTATCATTTATAATTAAAATAAATATTTCAAAATTTTCAAATTCTTCTTTTTCTTTCAAAAATACCTCAGAACTTCCTTCAAGTAATTTGCTTGTAATAGCTTTTTTTGCTATTTTTTGAATTGCTGGAGTTGAAGATAAACCACTTCTAACACTTGTAGCTTTTACCAAAATAGGAGAATTTTCACGAATATATTTTTTAAAATCAATTTCATAAATCAAATCATATAAATCATCAAAAGTTTCTAGCTTTTTTTCAGCTAATTGTAAATATAATTTATTCCCAACTCTTGAGTTTAAATTAATTCTAGCAATGGCTTCTATAGGTGCTTCGAAACAAACAAGTCTATCATTTACTTCTGTAATTTCATATTTTTCTTTTATAATTTCTGTCTTGGCTAATTTTTCAAGTCAAGCAATTGTAGATAAAACATATTTTAACATTTATTTTTTTATTAAAAATTAAAGGTGATTTTTTTATTTTCCCAAATTATAATTGATTTTTGTAAAAAAACAAATAAAATAAAATTAAATATTTTTTTATAAACAAAAATTCTTTATGATAATAGCTTTAGACTTAGAAACAACAGGTCTTGATAGAAAAAAAGACTCAATTATAGAAATAGCTTTGGTGAAATTTGATGAAAAAACTTTTGAAATTATTGAACAATTTTCAACTTTTATAAATCCTTGAATAGAAATTCCTGAAGTAATAACAAATATTTGCAATATTACTGATGATGATGTAAAAGATGCTCCTAGTTTTGCAGAAGTAAAACATAAAATTATAGAATTTATTTGAAATAATCCTATTTTGTGACACAATACTGAATTTGATAGAGATTTTTTGATGAATGCCTGAATAAATTTACAAAAAAATATTGTACTTGATACATTTTTTTTGGCAAACTTTTTGGTAATTGACCAAAAATCTTTGAGTTTAGAAAGCCTTTGTTTATACTTAAAAATTGAATTAAAATGAGCTCATAGAGCTTTAAATGACACTTTGGCAACTTTTAGAGTTTTTGAAAAATTTTTAAAAATTATTTCAAAAATGACAAAAGAAAAAAAAGATATTTTGAATTTTATTTTTTCTAAATCAAAAGCAAAAGAAGTTATTTGGTTAAAAAATTATTTTTTTTGAGAAAACCCTGAATATTTATCTGAAACTGAATTTATAAAAATTATTTTAAAAAAAGTTAAAAAGTATAAAAAATTTGATGAAGTAGCTATAAAAGAGGATTTAGAAGTAGAATTCAAAGAAGAATATTTTCAATGATTTAAAAAATTTGAACCAAGAGAAAATCAGCAAAAAATGTCAGAAATTGTAGGAAAAGCTTTTAAAAAAGAAAAAAAAATAGTTATTGAGGCTCCAACTTGAGTTTGAAAAACTTTTGCATATCTTTTGCCTTCGATTTTATATTCTTTAAAAACAGGAGAAAAAGTTTTTATTTCAACTAATACAAAAGCTCTTCAAGACCAAATTATTTATAAAGATTTAGAATTTTTTAAAAATAATTTAAGTCTAGATTTTAATTTTACAAAACTTAAATGAAAGTGAAATTATATTGGAATTCAAGCACTTTTTTTATATCTTTGACAAGATGTTTTTGAATCACAAGAAGTGAGTTTTTTATTAAAAATTCTTTATTTTTTATTTGAAACAAAAACTTGAGAAATCGATGAACTTAACTATTATCCTCAAGAATACAGAATTTTATGGGAAATAAATGCTGATAAATTTATAACTTTAAAAGATGATAATCCATATAAAAATTATGAATTTTTGTTTAAAGCAAGGCAAAATGTAACTAGATCAAATGTTATAATTATAAATCATTCTTTGCTTTTAAATGATATTTGAAATGATTCTTCTATTTTGTGAAAAATATGAAATTTGGTAATTGATGAATCTCATAATTTGGAAGATGTGACTACTGATGCACTTAAGAAATCTTTTAATTCAAAAATTTTGGAAGATGTTTTTGAACATATTTATAAAATTATAAAAAAACATAAATTTGTAATTTGAGAATTTGAACTCAAAAAAAATTCTATTATTTTAGATATTTCTCTTTTACTTGAAAATTTTGAAAGTTATATTAGATATAAAGGCTCATACAATGGAGAAGTTTCAACTTATCCTATTTTAGTTTGAAAAGATTTTTTTGAGAAATTTTCTGTTTGAGAAGATATTATAAAAAATTTGGAATTAAAAATTCTTGATTTTATTGATATTTTAGGAACAGCTCCTGATGATTGTTTCAAAATTTTGACAAATTATATTAGTTCTTTAGAAGAAATTTTAGGGATTATAAAGATAGTTACAATGTCACCTAAAGCCTCTTCTAAAACCCTCTCTCCTGAATCCTCTCTCCCTGATAGGGAGAAAGGGGCTACAAACAAAAAATATATTTCTATGGTTTCTTTTAATGAAAAAAATTGAGTAAATATGGCTTATACTCTTTTGAATCCGGGGGAATATTTGGAAAAAAATCTTTGGGAAAAGTTGGATTCTTGTATTTTGACAAGTGCAACTTTGAAAATATGAAACAATTTTGATTATATAAAAAATATTTTGCATTTAGACAGTTTTGAATTTGAAACTTTTGAGTCAGATTTTGATTATTCAAAACAGGCACTTTTGTTTATTCCAAATGATTTGTGAGATATTAGAACAAATTTAGATGTTTTAAAAGAATTTTTGTTAAAATTTTTTATAATTGTAAAATGAAAAACACTTGTTTTAACAACAGCTTTTGCAACAATTAGGGAACTTTATGTTTATTCTAACAAAGATTTGAAAGCAAAAAAGATTTCACTTTATGCTCAAGGTTTTTGAGGAAGTAAGCATAAACTTTTAGAATTTTTTAAGCAAGATTCTAAAAATTCAATTTTAATTTGAACAGATACTTTTTGGGAATGAATAGATATTGCTTGAGAAGATTTGAGTTATTTAATTATTCACAAATTTCCATTTATAGTTCCAAATGATCCAATTTTTATGGCAAGAAGTTCACTTTTCAAAGATGCTTTCAGAGATTATTCTATTCCAAAAACTATTCTAAAATTAAAGCAAGGTTTTGGAAGATTAATCAGAACAAAAGAGGACAAATGAGTTGCAATTTTACTTGATAATAGAATTATTACAACTGCTTGGTGAGAAGTTTTTTTTGAAGCTTTTCCTGAAAATATTAATATAAAAGTTGGAAGTAGTGAGGATTTTTTGAAAATTATGGAGAAAAAGGTGGGAAAATAAAAACTCTAGTTTTCTAGAGTTTTTGTTTATAAAGTTTTAGGATTTTTTTCATTTTTTAATAGGTGTTTAGTTTTTTTATAAAAAATTTAACTTTTCCATTTATCAACTAATGTTATAGTTTCACTATTAGGTCTATTTTCTTTATTTTCTATTTCTCAAACTTTCATAACTATTGGAATTTGTGCAATTAATCAAGCTAATATACAAGTTCAAGTTGCTAAATTAGGAATTGAATCTGCTGAAATTTTATCTAAATATGCAATTGTTTTTTCAACAGCCATTAAATCATTATTATTTATCAACCTATGTAAAAAATAATTATGTAATTGTGAAATAATTGTAGAAGAGATATCTGATGGTCTTTGACTTGCAATAGTTAAAAATGTTCAAAATTTTCTTCCTTCTTTTATTATTTCTTCAAAAACCTCTAATCTATAATCTTTCCATTGTTCACTTTCTCTATCTGAATTTCTTGATAAAATATTATGTGCTTCATCAATTATTATATGTAAAGATTTATTTTTATCAGTATTTTTTTTCTTTTCATCATATAATTCTTTTACTAAAAGCATTGGTATCATCTTTCTAATATCTAAGTTTACATTTCTTAATGAAATTATTGTAAAATTAGAATCAAATCTATCTGAATCATTTTTTAATCTAATTACTTTTTCTAAATCCAAAATTCTTTTTTCTAATCTTTTTATTAAAGGTGATAAATGTTCTTTATTTGAAAAACCTCTAATCATTTCATCATAATATTTAATTATTATTACTAATCATATTTTTCTTATACTATCTAATCTTGAAATGCAATTTATATCAAATAATCATATTTTTTCCTCAATTTTTATTTTAAATCAAGTTGGATTTTCATTAGCAAATATTCAATCTAATTGAAAAGAAAATCTTTCTGTTCATCAAACTAACTTATCTCTAAAATATTGAGCAACATTTCTTATACTACTTTCTCACATGAAATTTGCTAATTCATATAAAAAATCTTCTGTAATTGTTTTATCTACTGCTCCTCCACTTACAGATGTAGCATTAATTATTTTTTCAACTATTAATTGTTTAAATGTAGTAATATTATTCAATTTTTCTTCTATAAAAGTATCTTTAATTGCTCTATTTAAAAAAGGCATTTGAGTTTTTTCAGTTGCTTCAAGAAAAATTGACCAAAAAGTAGTATTTTTAAGAGTTTTTTTATTTATAGGAAATTTATCATCTTCACCTATACCTTCTATTTGTTTATTAGTAGTTAATTCAAAAATATTTTTATATTTTTTTCAATTAATTTTTTTTTTGATAATAGCATCTCAAATATATTCTCAATTAAAATCTATAAGACAAAATTTTGCTCTTTCTTGAAAATTTAGATTATCTTTATATTTTTCAAAAAGTTCTTTATAAATTTTTGCTAAAGTATAAGATTTTCAACTTCAAGTATTTCAAAAAATTCAAACATGACTAGCAAATAATTTATTTACTCATAATAAAATATCTTGTCAATCATCATACTCTAATTTTCAAATTTTTATTGGTTCATCCTTATTATCAAGAAAATCATGAATTTTTTCAAATTCTTCTCTAGTTAATAAATAACAAGTATTATCAATTAATGGTAATTCTTTTATTCATCTTTTAAATTTATCTCACTCAAAAAATCATAAAATTTTTATATTTAAAATTCTATATATTTTTTCTTTATTACTTGAATATTCAGTGTTTTCTTTACTTTCTTTTATAGTTTCTCATTCAATCTTTCAAATCATTACTTCAAATCATTTTTTTATTTTTATATAACCTCAAACAGAGATATTTTGAATAATATCTCATTTATATAAAATTGAAGAAGTATTTTTTCAAGTATCAACCTTAACTCTTACAGATTGTCAAATTATTTCAATAACATCTCATATTTTAAATATTGAATTATCAACTATGTGATTTTCTGTTAATTTATTCATCATTTTGGTTATTGTTATTATTTATTTTTTTTTGTTCATTATATGGAACTATTTTTTCAAAAACTTCTTCTGTTATTGTTTTAAAATTATATCTTTGTTCTCATTCTGGATAAACTATTTCTATATTTTTATTTTTTGCTTCTTCTTCCATTTTTACTAATAATTTATCATTAAGACTTTGTTGTCCTACTTCCTTTTTAGGAGAATATTTAAAAATATAAATTTTTAATGTAGGATTAGAATTAGTAACTCTTAATGTTAAATTTCTAATATGTTCATCTGCAAAAGAAAATCACATTACAAAAAGTAAACTATTTTCTTTTTCTAATTCATTTGAATAATATCTTAATAAATCATAATAATGCTGATTTAAAACAGTATCTTCAAACTTAGTTTTTTTAGGATTAACTATTGTAAGCTTATCATATCTTTCAACTTCAAAATCTCAATTATCAATTTCTTTTACTAATTCTAAATTTCTATCAAAATAAATTTTCGTATTTTCTGTATCTTGTTTCCAAGATAAAGAACCATGAATTTTTAAAATATTAAAAATTGGTATCTCTGAAGTATTTTCATAATGAAGACTTTTTTTATAAATTGATTTTTTAAAATTTCATACATCAAAAATTGGATTAATTTTTCAATGAAATCAATCATTATATTCTAATCAAGTTTCTTCTAATGCTTTTTCAGAAAAAATATCAATATTTGTAGTAAATACATTTACTTGCTTTGTTAAAATTGTATTTTCTCTTTTTAAAAGAATATTATTTATTATTTTATAAAAATTTTTATAATATTTTAAAGTATTGTCTTTATTTTCATTTTCTACTTCATCAATAATTTTAATATTTCAAACCATACATGTTTCAAAATATTGTTTTTTTAGTTCAATTATTCTAGCTTGTGTTTCATTTGTACTATTTTCAGAGTCATTTTTTTCAGCCTCTGTTAAATCAATTTCAATTGTAGTTAATGTTCCTAAAAAATCACTTGATAAGCCTGAACCAAGTAAAAAATTAATATTTCAACTATCAATTCATTTTTTTATATTTCTAATTAAATTTATTTTTTCCATATTCTTTATTAAAAATTATTCTTTTCCACACTATACCTAAAACCAAAAAAAATCAAAATCTAATAACTAAAAAAAATCTAGAAAAATTTCTAGTCTTTATATAGTCTTATACTCTCAATTAGAAAATTTATGAATAATTGAAGCTAAATATGTTTGATAAGGAAGTCCTTCTTTTATAGCCATTGCTTTTATTTTCAAAATATCTTCTTGAAATAATCTAATATTCAAAGCTTTTTTTCTAGTTTTCTTTTCAATGGTATTTTTTGCTATAATTTTTGCTTCATTTTTAAATTGTTCTACTTTTTTTTCACTCATAGAATCATAATTTCAATTTTCAATACTTTTAAAAAAATCTAATTCATCTTTAGAATAAATTTCATTATCTTTTTTTACCATAATTTTTATATTAAAAAATATTTCTCCACATTATACTCACCACCAAAAAAAATCCAAATCTAATAACTAAAAAAAATCTAAAAATTTTTCTAGATTTTTTGTTTATAAAATTTTAAAATTTTTCTTTTTATTCATTTTCAATGTAAACTTTCATTAATCATTTACTTTATCTATAAATTCCTCATTTGAATTTATTTATATTTGATTTTTTATGTATTATATTGTATAATAAAAGTAATAATTATAAAATAAAAAAATATGTTTAAAAAATTAACAAAAGTTGAATTAAGATATATTAGATATATTAAAGAAGTATATACACATTTTCCTGTCTATAAATTATTTCTTTTATCTATAATTTGATGAACAACTACTGCTCTTTGTATCTATTTTGATTATTCATATAATATGAGAATTGTTGTTTCATTTTTCTTTGTATGAATATTTTTTGTTTTTAGTATAGTTATGAGTTTAATAAGTGAAAGAAGGTTTAAAGCATATGATGAAATTGCCTTAATTAAAGCAAATTTAATTTCTACTTTACAAATTATAAAAGTAAAAAAAATTCCTGAAGAAAAAAAGATATTTAAAAATATTTCTAAAATTATGTTTAGAATTCAAGAAAATCTTAGAAATGAAGATGAAGAAAAGAACTTTGAACTTATGAAAAAAATGGATGATAGTATTAGTTATTTATCTAATGTTGCTGAAATAATGTTAAAAAATTGAGTTTCTAGTTCTGAAACTTCAAGAATTCAGCAATTTCTAGCTCAAATAAATTTTTCAGTACAAAAATTGATTTATATAAAACAAAAAAGAACACCTAAATTATTAAAATTATTTTTATACACTTCACTTCCTGTTTCAGTAATAATTTTATCACCATGATTTGCAGAATTATGAGTTTTATGAATAATTTCATCAATGATAATTTCTTTTTTACTTTCAATGTTACTTATAATTCAAAATAAAATAGAAAAGCCTTTTAGTTGAGAAATTGATGATATTAAACTTAGAAATATTGCAATGTTCACAAAAAGAATAAAAAATATTTTTAAAAATAAATTTTAGAAATAGATTTTTTAGAGTATAATAAAAAAAAATAATTTTTAAATTAAATAAATGGCTGAATTAGTAGACACATATATAGAAGAAGAATTACAAAAAATAGTTTCAAAAGTTCTAGAAATTCATGGAGAGGATTTTAATTTTTATGAAATAGAAGAAATTTGTCTGGATTTTTTAAATGAAATTCCAGCTAAAATAAAAGATGTTACTAAAATTAAAAGACTTATAAAATATGTAAATAAAGAGTTTGAATTAGAAAATAAAGTAGGGAATGAAAATTTTCATTCTTTACAAAATAATTCACAATACAGTTTAGGAAAAATTCCAAAATATTTATTTGAATGAAAAACAAGAATTCAATCATGATTAATTAATATTATAGATTTAAAAGCAAATATTTGATTAACTGAACTTTTTGACTGACTTAATTTAAAAGTAAATAAAACTGATAAAATAGCTCTAATTTGAAAAAATGGTTGTTGAAAAACAACTTTATTAAAAATGATTATTTGAAAAAAAATTGATTTAATAGAAAGTGAATGAGAAATAAAACTTGCTCAATGATTAAATATTTGATACTTATCACAAGATTTATTTTGGGAATCAGAAAACAATACTTTAGAAGAAGAAATGTTTAAAATTTTTCCAGAAATAACACAAAAAGTTGAAGAATTAGAAAAAATCTCCCTTTTACAAAGGGAGTACCCGGAGGGGGAGGGATTTGAATGTGAGTACACAAAAATCCAAGAATTAACAGAATATTTACTAGAAAATGATTGATTTAAAAAATATGAATTGCAAAAAAATATTTTGAAATATTTTGGTTTTTCAGATGAAAGAATGAAACAAAATGTTTTAAGTTTATCTGGTTGAGAACAAACAAAAGTTCAAATTGCAAAATTTTTAATACAGCAAGTAGATTTATTAATTCTTGATGAACCAACAAATCATTTGGATATTGAATGAATTATTTTTCTTGAAAAGTTTTGTCAAAATTGGAAAAAAGCAATAATATCAATTTCTCATGATAAAAAATTTATTGATAATTCTAGTGAAAAAATAGTTGAAATTTATAGACATAAGGCTTTTAATTATGTTTGAAAATACTGTGATTATGAAAAACAAAAACAAGAAAGGTATGATAAAGAACTAAAAGATTTTAAAGACCAGAAAAAAATAATTGATGAAGAAGAAGTATATATAAATAGATTTAGAGCAAATTCAGCAAAAGCATCAGCTATTCAATCTAGAATAAAAGCACTTGATAAAGTAGTAAGATTAAAAGAACCTGAACATGATCAAAAAGCAAGATTTATTTCTATTTCAACAACTAGAAGATTACCAGAAATAATTATAAAATTAAGAAATATTGAAGTTTGATATGATGAAATTTTAATAGAATTGCCAGAAGAAATTAATGTTTTGAAAACAGATAAAATATGAATAATTTGAGCAAATTGAACAGGTAAAACTACACTTTTAAAAACAATTTTATGAGATTTGAAAGCTTTAAATTGAACAAGTGAAATTAATGAAACTTTAAAAATTGGTTCATTTGCACAAATTCTTGATGAATTAAATTTAGAAAATTCAATAATTAATGAATTATCTGAAAGTTTAAATGAGCAACAAGAAGTAAGAAAAATTTTGTGATGACTTTTAATAAAATGAGAAAAAGTTAATCAAAAAATAAACTCTCTCTCATGATGAGAAAGAGCAAAAGTATGACTTACAAAAATGCTTTTACAAAAACCAGATATAATAATAATGGATGAACCTACAAACCATCTAGATTTGCATTCAAAAGAAATTATCAAAACAATGTTAAAATGATTTGACTGAATGACTCTTATTGTTTCACATGACAGAGATTTACTTGAAAATGTATCTAATAAAATTTGGTTAATTAGAGATAAAAAAATGGAAATTTTTGATGAAGTTGAAAAATGAATTAGAGAGGTTTATTAATCTTAAAAAGTAAAAAGTTCTATTTCATAATTATTATTCTACAGTTACACTTTTTGCTAAATTTTGAGGTTTGTCTACATCTTTTCATAATTCTTTTGCTATTTCTACAGCAAAACTCCACATTGGAATTAAAGGAATAAAAGGAGCTAAAATATGAGAAACTTCTGGAACTTCTATAATATCATCATATAATTCTTCATTTTTATCTCACTTTGTAACAACTCATAAAACAGTTGTATTTCTTGCTTTTACTTCTTTTATATTTGAAACTGTTTTACTTTTTAAAACTCATTTCAAATTCAAAGCAATACAAGGAAAATCTGGTCAAACAAGAGCTAAGGGGCCATGTTTTAATTCTCAAGTTGAATAACATTCACTATGTAAATAAGTCAATTCTTTTAGTTTTAAAGAACATTCTTCAGCTGTTCAATATAATAAATTTCTTCATAAAAAGAAAAAGTTTTTATATTTAGAATATTTTTTTGCTAATTTTTTGATATTTTTTGTATTTCAAAGTTGAGATTTCATCAAAATATTCAATTCTCAAATTTCTCAAATTATTTCTCTAATTTTAGAAATTTGAAGATTTCTTTTTTTACCAAAACTAAGTGACATAAGTAATAAAACTCATAATTGTCCTATAATATTTTTTGTAGAAGCAACTCAAATTTCTATTCAAGAATGAGTATATAATCAATAATCACACATTCTAGCAACTGTTGAACCAACAACATTTACAAGCCCAAAAGTAATTCATCATTTTTCTTTTACAATTCTAACAGATTCCCTAACATCTGCTGTTTCTCCTGATTGACTAATAAAAACATAAAGAGTTTTTTTATTTGGCAAGAAAGTATCATATAAAAATTCTGAAGAAATTGTTACCAAGCAAGGCATTCAAGCTAATTCTCTAAACCAGTAAGAACTTGTTACTCAAGCAAAATAAGATGAACCACTTGCAATAATCTCTATTCTTTCAATATCAAGTTCTCAAAGTTCAGCCAAAGTTTCATTTGTAATTGTTTTATTTTCAAAATTAATTCTTCATTTTAAACAATTTAGTAAAACTTCTGGTGCTTCATAAATTTCTTTTTCAGTAAAAGTTTCAAAATCTCACTTTGTAGCTATTTGAAAATCTTCAGTAATTTTCTCAGAATTTCTAAAAATTTCTTTTCATAAACTAAAAATTTTATGTTTTCAATTTTTTAAAACTACTATTTCTTTATCTTCTAAAATAAAAAATTCTTTACAATTTTGACTAAGAGCATTTATATCACTAGACAAAAAACAAGCTTGTGTATCAATTCCTAAAATCATAGGACTTCAAAATTTTGTTCATATTAAAACATCAGGATTTTCAGTGTCAATAATTCCAAGAGCATAAGCTCAAACAAGTTTTTGAGTAAGTTTTGAAATAGTTTCTATCAAATTTCAATCAAATAAATCTTCTATTAATTTTGCAATAATTTCAGTATCAGTTTCAGAATAAAATTCATATCATTTTTTTATTAAATCTTTTTTAAGTTCAGCATAATTTTCAATAATTCAATTATGAACAACAAAAAATCTTTTATTTGAAGAATAATGAGGATGAGTATTTTTTTCTGTAACTCCTCAATGAGTAGCCCATCTTGTGTGAGCAATTCCTGAATTATAATCTTTATCTTTATTTTTATTTAGTTCTACTTTTCCTGCCAAATTACTAACTTTTCAAACAGCTTTTTCTAAAAAAATTTTTCCACCTTTAGTAATTCAAAAAACTCAAGCACTATCATAACCTCTATATTCCAAATTTGTTAATCCTTCAACCAAAAAAGGTATAGAATTTTTATTTCAATTATAAGCAAATATTCAACACATAGTTTTATTTTTAAAAAGTACAAAATAATATTTTTTTTATGGTATTATCAAAAAAAGTTTTTAGTATTTAAACTTCTTCCTCTTTTTTTCTAAAACTAAGAGCTTCTAAAATATGTTTTGTTTCTATATTTTTTATCTCTTCTAAATCAGCAATAGTTCTAGATAATTTTAAAATTCTGTAATAAGCTCTTGCTGATAAATCCATTGAAGCAACAGCTTGTTTTAATATTTTTTCACTTTCTGAATCTAAAATACAAAACTTATTAATTTGTTTTGTTTGCATTTCAGCATTAAAAGTTATTTTAGTATTTTCAAATCTTTTTAATTGCAAAATTCTAGCTTTTTCAACTCTTGTTTTAATACTTTCACTTGTTTCTCTTCAAGAGTAATCTTCTCAAGTTTTAAATTCTTCTGTTTTCACTTTTGGAACTTCTATAAAAATATCTATTCTATCAATTAATGGTCAAGAAAGTCTTGATCTGTAATTAGAAATTTGTCTAATTGAACAAATACATTCTTTATCTGGGTCAGTTAAAAAACCACAAGGGCAAGGATTCATTGCTCAAACTAAAATAAAATTAGCAGGATAAGTATAAGTTGCATTTACTCTGTTTACTGTAATCATTCAGTCTTCTAAAGGTTGTCTTAAAACTTCTAAAACTGATTTTTCAAATTCCAAAATTTCATCTAAAAATAAAACTCATTTATGAGATAAAGAAATTTCTCCAGGTTTAGCATTAGTTCAACCTCAAATTATACTTATAGCAGAAGCTGTATGATGAACTGTTCTAAAAGGTCTTTTTGTAATAATTGGATTATCATGAGTTAAAAGTCCAGAAATAGAATAAATTTTACTGATTTCTATAGCTTCATTTATACTTAATTCAGGTAAAATTCCAGAAAAACTTTTTGATAACATAGTTTTTCAACTTCAAGGAGGTCATTCCATAATTATATTATGTCCTCAAGCTGCTGCTATTTCTAAAGCTCTTTTTGCATGATTTTGACCAATTACATATTTAAAATCAAATTTTGAATTTTCAGAAAACTTATTTGCTTTTTTTGAAAAATCTTTGAAATCAAGTTTTGGTGTTATATCTAAAGCAATTTCAGAGTTTAACATTTTTATAACTCAAGTCAAATTTTTTACTCTAATAATTTCAATTCAAGGAATTATTGAAGCTTCTGGAGAATTTTCATATGGTATAAAAATTCTTTTAAAACCTTTTTCTTTTGCTTTTATAGTTGCTGGTAAAATAGAATTTACTTTTCTTAAATCTCAGTTTAAAGATAATTCTCAAATAAAAATTGATTCAGAAATTAATTTTTCTTCTATTTCTCCAGAATTAAGTAAAATTCCTATAGCAATAGGAAAGTCAAAACTAGGCCCAGTTTTTTTAATGTCAGCTGGAGCTAAATTTACAATAATTCTATTGGTTGGAAGTTTTTTTCAAGAATTTTTCAAAGCAGACCTAATTCTTTCCTTAGATTCTTGAACAGATTGATCAGGAAGTCCAACTATTTTAAAAGCTGGCATTCAATTATTTATATCAACTTCTATTTCTATTATTTCTGAATTTAATCAATTTACAGTTATAGAATGTATTTTTGAAATCATAATTTTTATTTTTTTTAAGAAAATATTAAGGAAATTTTATAAAATAAAAAACCTCATAATGAAGCCTCTTTCCTTTTGACCAAAAGGAGAGAATTCAAGAGAGGAATATTATTTTATAAACCTAATTGTGCTTTTATATCATCAATAGCTCAAGCATCTTGTTGTTCAACTTCTTTTTTTGCTTTTTCAGCAATATAAACTTCTCCTAATTGAATCCATTCTTTTTTTTGTTTTGTTAATAACTTTTTTATATCTTCTGGATGTTTTCCAGCTAATTCTCTGAATTTTTGTCTTTCTTCAACAAAAACTTTTGTAAGTTCATCAAATTGAAATTGAGAAAGTCCAGGTTGTTCATCATTTTTAGCAACTGCATCAATAACTCTTTTTTTCTCATCAGTATTCAAAGAAAGAGAATGTTTTAATAAATCACAAAATTCTTCCACATTAACAACAACATCATCTCTATGATTTTTTAATAATGCTAATATTATTTCATTAACTTCTATATCTGTCATAATTTTACTTGATTAAAAAATATTTTATACCTTTTTATAATATGAAAAAAAGCTAAATAGTCAAAAAAATTTTAAAAAAAAAATTCCCCACTTGAATTCTCCCCTTTTGTAAAAAAAGGGAAGAGGCACATAATTAATTACAATAATTTGTAGCCCCCTTCCTTTTGACCAAAAGGAAGGGATTCAGGGAAGGAATTTTTTATTTCATTTCAACATCAGAAATTTTTTCAAAAGTTTCCATATTATTTTCAAGTATTTTTTTATTTGAAATAGAATAAATATTATCTCAAATATATAAAGCTCTATTTATAAAAGAATCTCTTAATTGCCATCTTTTATTTGCTATATAAGTTCAAATACCAGAATCTTGATAACAATATTCAGGAATATAATTACTTTTTTGTGGACAATATTCTCTTCAATCAAGCAAAATTCTACATCTTTCTTTTTCTTCTTTTTGTTTTATAAAATCATCACATTTTACTTTTCTTTCATTTTCTAAAGCTTTATAATCAATATGACTAATTCTTCATAATTTTTTTATTCCATAATCTTTATCTATTTTAATAGAATATAATCCTGCAAAAAAATCTATATTTTTATAAGAATCTTTATTTTCATTTTTTGTAATTTCTACAGGTAAAAGTAAAGTTTTTTTATCTTTATTAAAAATAAACATTCTTGGATTATTGGTAGCTTCACTTCTACTTCCAGCATCTCACATTGTCAAAGTGTGTAATTGTTTTACTTCTATAAAACCTTTTTTATCAGATTTTGAATTTTTAGGATTTTCACATTTTTGTACACATTGCATTGTGCAAATATCAGCTCAAGAAGGACAAGCAGAAGCACATTCATTTTTTACACAAGAACTAGGACAACTGTTAAAAGAAAATTGACTACATTCTTGACTTACACTATTTGTTAATTTATCATAATTTATTTGGTATAAATCTAATTTTAATCATCATTGTCTAGTTCTTCAATTAGTTTCAAAAGTATCATAACCTAATCAAATTATATGATTTTTATCATAAGGATGAAGATAACTTGAATAACCAGGAATTTTTAATTCTCAAATAACTTTTGGTTTAGATTCATCTTTTAAATCAATTACATAAAATGGGTCTATATCCATAAAAGTAACCAAAAATAATTTATCTCACATAAATCTAGAAGATTTGAAATTTTCATCTTTTCAAAGTCCTCAAAGACTTCAAAATAATTTCAGATTTTTATCTAAAATATAAACTCCTGTTTCTCTTTCAGGATATCTTTTTTGTGTAATAATTCTGAAATTATCTCATCTTTCATCCATAGAATATTGAGTCAAAGGATTTCAAGGAATAATTGTAGAAGTTTGATATTTTATATTATTTTTAGAAATATTCAATTTATGAATTAAAGAATTTTCTCAAGCCTCAAAATAAGGCATTATACAACGAGCAAAAGGTGGACAACTTACTTGATTATTATTGTAAAGTCTGTCTGTAATATAAAGATTTTTTAAACTCATATAAATTTCTGTAGTATTTCAAACAACAACTTTTGTTTTAACAGGAGCATCAGAAATTTCTGTATCTACAACTGAAATAATATTATAACTTGGAGAAAAATCATATTTTTTTAAAGTATCTTTTGTTGGCAAAGAATATTCTATTTCACTACAATTGGCAACATTTCAAGAACTTATATTAAAAGGAAATTTTTTTCATTTTAAAACTAAATTTTGTTTAGAAGAATTTTTTGTTCAATTTACTTCAATTTTTCTAGGAATTATTCCATCTCTAGGAATTATTATATCATCAACATTTTTAAAATTATGAAAAGGAATATTAAAAGAATTAGAAGAAATTACATAAAGATATTTTCCTATTTTTCTTGATTTTGCTAATCTTCCATCAACAACATAAAGTTTTAATAATTTTGGTTTTACAATATTTGTAGTATCAAAAACTATAACATAAGTTTTATCTTGATAACTTCTCCAATAATTATTTTTTATTTTATTATATCTAGAATATCAACTTGATAAAATAGTTAATCTATTTTTTCCTAAATATAAAACTGGAGAATTAAAATTTTTTGGAATTTTTATTTTTTTAATAATTTTTAGTTTATTTGAAACAGAAGTTATATAAACAGCTTTATTTTTAGAATTATAATAATAAATATATTTTCCATCAGTTTTTACTATTTCAGATTCATCAACTCAATCTACTTGAGTATTTGTTCTTGAAAAATTTCAATCACTAGTTCTAGAAGCAGAAGTAGGAACAGCATTTCAAGTAGATTCAAGTTGTAGAAGAGTTTCACTAAAATCATCAGATGCTATAGTATCTATCATTCTATGTTTATAATTATATGAATATTTATTTTTATTTAATTTCCAGTAAGTTTTTATATATTTTTCCATTACTGATTCTAGATTTTCACAAGATTTGAAAGTTTGCAATTTAAAACTTTCTGAAATTTCAGAATTTTCTTGTTTATCTAAAGCATCAATGATTTGATTATCATCAATTTGAGCAAAACTTGTAGAACTAATTATAAATAAAGCCAAAGCACCCAAAAAAACTTTTTTGATATTTGCCATAATTTTTTTAATTAAAAAATAAGATATTCTCAATTATAAGAATATCTTTTTTTAAAGCAAATTTTTAATGTGAAGATTTTGTGAAGAAATTTTTTAGCAAATTTTAAATTATTCTCAAGGAATTTCAAAGTCTCATTTTGCAATAATATATCAATTTCAACTTTTTATATAAAATTTATATTTTCAATTTTTTTCAATTTTTATACTATTTTCTCATAAAAGAACAGAATGAAAAATTATTTTATCTTTTAATTTATAGGAAAGTATTTTTTTAGGTGTATTTACATTATAATAATAAAATATTCTATTATTTTCATCATAATCAGTCATACACATAAGATTTTTAATTGTATAATTTAATAAAAGATTTTTTCAATTAATTTCAAAAGTATATTTTAACATTGAATAAGGTTCTAATTGTCAACATAAAATTTTAATATCATCAACACCTGAATTTGCAGCAATTTCAAAAACAAAACCTCTAGTAGCTAAAGCATCATAATCAGTAAATTTTTTAACATCTCATTTTTTTTCAACTGCAAAATTTACAACTTGTTCTTGCCAAGTTTCTTTTTTTGTAGAATCATAAGAATATTTATCACCATAACTGGCTTTTACAATCATTGCAACTGCTTCTGCTTTTGTTATATTTTTTTCAGGATTAAATTTTTTATTTTTGGCTATTAAATTATTATCTATTAAAGCTTCTATTGTATAACAAGCCCAAGAATTTGGATTTGTAGCAGAAACATCTGTAAATAAATTATCACATTTTTCCTTTTTTTCTATTCAAGCAAGTCATCTAGCCACAACAGCTATTTCTTGTCTTAAAACAAAATCATCAAGTTTATATTTTTCAGGATTTTCTAAATGGTTATTTATTATATTTTTTTCAGCTAAAAAATTGGCAGAAAGAATTTCTGATTTAGTATATGCATTTGTATTATTTATAATAAATAAAGAAAAAATTATAAATAAAAATATTTTTCTCATAAAAATTTTAAAATTAAAAAAATAAATTACTTAATTATTATAAGTAATTTATTTTTTTAGCAAATTTTTAATGTGAAGATTTTGTGAAGAAATTTTTTAAAAAATTTATTTCTACATTCATATAAGTAAAAAAATAACTTCTTCTTCCAATTTTTTATTTAAATATTTAAATAAATTTTCATATTTTTTATGAGTTAAAATCAAAATATTTATTTTTGAAATAATTGATTTTAATTTAGCTATTTTTTGTTTATTAGTATAATTATATTTATCCATTTTTAAAATAAATTTTTTAATTATAGAATCTATTTTATCTTTTAATTCATTTGTCACTTCAATTCCATTTTCTTTTTTCTTTTTACAATCTACAGAATAAGTATCTTTTTCTTTTTCACTACAATAATTATCTATCTTTACACATTTTGAAAAATTATCAGTTCATTTAACTTTTACTTTTGCTAAACCTGAAATACAAGATTTATTACTATTTTTAGGAATATAAACAGTTTCTTCTCAATATTCCCTTATTCAAGTATATTTACAATTTTTAACATTAAAGGAATTCGGTAAGAAATGATTTACTTGTTTTTTTGTTTCAAAATTGTAAGAATAAACAGGATATTCCATACATTCATAAGCTCATTTTTGAGTGTTAATAGTTTCTATTTTATCATATCAAATCACACAATTTTTAGAATTATAAATTTTTTTAGTTCAAGAAGGAACATCATAGTTTTTACATCATACTTTACAATCTACAGAATTATATTTGTTTTCATTTGTAGAACATTTTCAGTCACCAATTTTTACACACATTTTATCTCATTTTCAATCAGAAAGTGCTACTAAAGAATAAGCACATTCTCTTTTTATTGTTAAAGGTAATAAACTATAAAATTTTGTATTTAAACTTCAAAATTCTTTAACTTTTCAAGTATAATCATTTGAGTAATAAGAAAAAGAATAATTACTGTATTTCATAAATTTTTCAAATTCTTTACTTTCAAAAAAATAATCAAATATTTCTTCTTTATAAGTATTATTATATTTTTCTAAAAATTTTTTCCAATTTTGTAATTCATAACTAGTAATTTGTCTTTTTAATCAAAATTTATAAAGATTTTTTATAAATTGTTCTTTTGAAATATTTTGAGTTAAGACATTATCTTGACTAACAAATAATTCTCAATTTGCTGCATCTTTTAATATGTCTTTTATTATACTGTTTTGTATTTGATTTTCAGAATATTTTTTTGATCAAAATATTTTTTTATTTTGATAATAATTTATTTCTGTTAAAGAAGGCATTCTCCACAAAACTTCTTTATAAATATAATTTATAAATTTTATATTTTCATCTTTTTCTTCTTTTATATCAGGTTTATTTATTTCTTCAATTAATTTATTATTTGGAGTGAAAACTGTCCAAAAATTTCAGTTGTTACATAAACTTCCAGAATAATTTGCTGGATATTTTCAACTTTTTCAACTTCTAAGTTTATTAGTTAATTCTTGTAAACTAGAAGAAATATACATTCAATGTTGGTCTTTTAATCATTCATATTTTGTTCAAATAAATTTTGAATTATAACATTTTTTTGGAGAATTTATATAAGAATAATCCATTTTATATAAATCACTTTTAAAAGTTCATAAATTTTTTATAACTTTTTTATTTTTTATTTTCCAATCAATTAAATCAAATTTTATTAAAGAAACTTTATTAGAATTTGAATTAATAGCTCAAGAAGGGTGAGCAAAACTTAAAGAATATAATCAATATAATTTTATATTATTTACTTTACAAATTTTTTGATAAATATTACAATTTACTGAATTAGTTCAGACTTTTTTCATTTCACATCAATTTTCAGCTATTGGTTTTGGTTTACATACTGAATTTTCAACATCAATAAGATTATTGTTAAAAGTTCATTCAATATAACAATTTACTTTTGTTTTTCACTTAAATTGTTTAACCCATTCATCTGATATTTTTCTTGATAATCATCATACAAAATCTCAATATTTTCAAGGATTTATATTTTTAGGTGGAAATAAAAATAATTTCATTTTTTTTGTACTTCATTGACAAATTAAATTAAAATTAGTTTGGTTTATGTTAGAGGAAATTCATCAAATATGACCTCATTGATTTAAAATTCTATAGCTATTTTTTTCCTTACTATAAGGGTTATTATATTCATCATTCAAAACTTTTAATTTTATATTAACTCAAGAATTTCAAATAATTATTTCTCAAGAAATTGGTTTTATAGAAGTTTTTATATTTTTATAAAAATCTTCACATTTTCATTTAAACAAAAATTTTGAATTTTTTCTTTCCATTTCACATTTATTTCAAAAAGTTGTTCTTTCTCAATTATAAATTCAGCAAACAGGTATATATTCTTTTGTACAAGCGTTCAAAGAATTTTCTAAAACTTTTATTTTTAATTGTTTTGAAGTTTTATACCCATTAGTATCATCACAACTAATTCATAAATTCATACTATTTATTTTAGAAAAATTTTTATGTTTAGCTGTTAAAGTATAAACTCAATTTGTTCAAGTTCTAAGAATATCTGTCCAATATTTTCATTCTGAAATTTTAATATGATTTCAAAAAGTGTAACAATCTTTAAATCATTTTGTTTCCCATTTTACTTGAAATTTATCTCATTCAAAAACTGTTTTAGGTCAAGTAAAATTTAAAATTGTATTTTCAGCATAACTATTATTTATACTAAAAAAACTAAAAATTAATATAAATATTAAAAATCTTTTTTTCATAAAAATTTAAAATTAAAAAAATAAATTATTCTCATAATAAGAATATCTTTTTTTTAAGCAAATTTTTAATGTGAAGAAATGTATGGGGTTTGTGGAAATTTTTAAAAATTATTTTTCAACACTAACAAAATTTTCAACTATTTTATCCCACTTTTCTATTAAGTTAATATTGTCTTTATCCTTTAAAATTTTATATAAATATTCTTTATTAGCATACTTTTTATAAATTTCATCATATTTATTATGGCCTTTATCTGATTCAGGTCATTTTCATTTAAGATTTCATACAAAAATAAAATCTGTTCAATTTATTTTTTTAATATATATTTTTTGCCACTTTTCTCCATAACCACCACATCCTCATCATTCTGTAATAATTCAAAACTCAAATTGACTTAAATTATTTTCTTTACTTTCACAGTATACATATTTATTTCATTTTATTAGTGGTCAATCACATTTATATGAAATAGTTTTAGGGATTTTATTAGAATATAAACCACAAACATTTTTTATTCAATCTAAAGTTGTGATAAATAAATCATTATAAAAATATTTTCATTCTAATCATTCTTCTAATTTATCTTTTTCTAATTTGAATATTTTTCATCAAATTGTTATTTCTTTGAATTTTTCTTTTATATTTAAAAATATTATTTTTTCTTTTTTTATAAGATTATTTCAAATATTTACTTTTAAAAATAATTTAATTTCTCAATTTTCTAATAATTCATAATTTTCTAATTTCTCCCATTTTATAGGCAAAACATTATTTCAAAAATCTTCTATTTTAGAATTGTCTTCATATATTTTTTTTATTTCCAAATTATTTGAAATTTTAAAAAGAGAAATATTTTCTTGTCATCATCAAATAGTAAAATAAATTCAACTTTTTCATTTTTTTATATTTTCTATAATTCAGTTATGTTTTATTTTTTTTAAAGTATTTGAATTTAAATTATAAATATAATTTGTTGTTTCTGTAAAAAAATTTTCTCAATTAGTAGAAAACAAAAGGATATTTTTATATTTTCAAAGTATTTTTATTTCAGAAAAAATAAAGTCTCATACTCACATTAATTTTTCAGCAAATTTTTTTTCTAAAATTATATTTTGAGTTTTATTCTTAAAATCATATAAAACAAATTTAATTTTTATTTCTTCTATAAAATCTTTTTTATTATTTAAAAATTTTTTAGATAAATCTTCAGTATAAATATACTTATTTTCTCTAGTTCTATAAAAATTTTTTCCTGTATTCTTCTCAAAAATAATTATTTTATAATCTCAATATTTTTTTTCTTTGACTATATTGAAGCTTAAATCATTTATTTTTAAAATTTCATTTATATAAAAGTGAATATAATTTAAAATCAATGATTTATTATTATTAGTTTTTTTTCAATTTTTCTCTATATATAAATTTATTTTTTCTAAAAATAAACTAGTTTTTTTTAATCAATCTGTTTCAATTTTTTTAAAAAAATAATTATTTAATATTTTTTGTATTTTTTCTTGTTTTTCTTTTTGTATTTCAGCATTAACTTGAAAATTTCAAAAACTAAAAAATAAACTAAAAACTAAAATTAGACTTAATAAAACTTTTTTCATAAAGATTTTAGGGTTAATGTAAAATAAGTTAACTAAAATATAGTCAACTTATTTTTTAAAGCAAATTTTTAATGTGAAGATTTTGTGAAGAATTTTTTTAGAAAATTTATTTCTACATTCATATAAGTATAAGTAAAAAAATAACTTCAATTCCATTTTCTTTTTTCTTTTTACAATCTACAGAATTATATTTGTTTTCATTTGTAGAACATTTTCATTCACCAATTTTCACACACATTTTATCTCATTTTCAATCAGAAAGTGACATTAAAGAATAAGCACATTCTCTTTTTAGAGAAATTCACAACTCTTTTAAAAGTCTTTTGAAATTGTTTTTTATAAATATTTTACTACCATTTTTTATATACTTCCAAATATTTTTTTTAAATTTCTTTTATTTCTAAAACATAAAGTTTTTTATAAACTTCTTTTAAAATAAATTCTGATAATTTTTCAGATTTTTTTGCTGTAATAGTTATATTGATTTCTTGAAAGAAAAATGAAAAAATTTTGCTAGTTAAACTAAGTAAAAATTTATCTTTTCAATACATTTTTATCAATCTTTCAGTTAAAAGTGAAGAATATTCTATACTCAAAACATCAATAATATCTTCAACCCAAAGATTTATTCTATTTTGAATTTCTGTATCAATAGTCAAATCATTAAATTCTTTTAATTCTTCTGAAATATAACTAAAATCTATTAATTCTTTTCATGATTTTATTCTGATTTTATCACTTATTGGTAAATAAATTAGAGATAAAAGTCAGATTAAAAAGTTGGAAGGATAACTTTCATCTAAACATGCAAAAAGGTCAGTTAATAAAAAATCATATTTTTTATTTTTTATTATTTTTATCAAAAAACTAGATAATAATAAATCACATTTTTTAGCTTTTGATTCATCTTTAATTGTTCTTTTTATTCAAGCTGCATCTTTTTTTGCTTTTTCAGAAGCCTTTTCAGATGCTTTTTCAGAAGCAGCATTTATTCAAGAATTAACTTGTCAATCTAGATTATTATCTGTACTTTCAAAGTTTGATTCTATATCTTCTAATCACATATTTTTTAAATTTAATTTATAAAATATTTTTTTTATTATATTTAAATAAATGTTTTTTACAAAAGTTTTAATCTTTTTTTTCAAATTTTATAGTTCAACCTTTTTTTACAAAATTTTCTAAAATACTTATATATTCATTATATTTTTCTTTATCTAAATCAGAATGATAATTATTTTTAATATTTTCATAAACTGATTTTAATTCATCTGCTTCAAAATTATCTTTTTTTACTTGAGACAAAATAAGTTTTATAATTTGCATCAATTTTTTTGATCTCATTCTAGTTTTTACTCCAGTATTATCTTTGAAAACTACCCATTTATAAATACTAACATCAATATTTTTAATTTTTTTATTAACTGTTTTTTCTTTATCTTTCAAATTATCAAAACTAAATTCTGAAAGTAAATTATCTCAATATTTTTTTGTATATAAAGTAGAAATAATTATTAAAACAACTCATAAAATTCAAAAAATAATATATCTTGAAGTTATATCTCAAACTTCCCAAACATCAAATAAAAATATTTTAGAGATAGTTAAAACTAAAAAATATAATCAAATAGTTCTAAATTTTTGTAAATCTTTTTGAATTCAATAAATAAGTAAAACTGAAGCAATTAATCACCAATACAAAGTTAAAGAAAAATGTTCTAAATTATTTTTAAAAATATCTAATACATAAATATTACTAACTAAAAATGCATAAATTCACAAAATAATTTTTAAAGTTAAATTAATTTTTTTATTTCAAATATTTTCTTCCTTTTCCAAAGGAAGTCCCGAAGGGGATGGATTATTGCTTTTTTTCCAAATAAAAATATTAAAAACTAAAATTCAAGTTACTAAATATTGCAATATTTTCAAATATTCTAAATTTCTAACTTCTAATGTAGAAAAAATATTATTTATATCTCAAATATGAAAAATAGAAAATCATAAAATAATTACTACAAAAACATATTTTAAAAAATTTGTATTCAATTTTGAATAAAAAAATCACAAAATTGTTATAAAAATAATTATCCCAAATTTACTCCATCAATTTCCATTACTAGGAATTATTTCATATAATAAAATTCACATAATAATCATTCAAATTATATGTAAAATATAATGAATATTTTTTAAAACTATATTTTTTTCTTTTATACTCCTTCCCTTAGGCTTAAGGGAAGGTTGGGAAGGGTTAATTTCTTTTTCCTCTATAAAAAATAAATTTAAAATAAATGAAGCTAAAATTACTGAAAAACTAACTAAAAATAAATAATTTTCTGATTTTACTTCATCAATTAAAATTCAAAATTGTGTTAATCAAATGAAAAATAAAATAGTTGCAGCAATAAATATTTTTTTAGAATTATTTCTAGAGAAAATATAATACAAAATAGTTGCTTCAAAAAGCCAAACAGTTGTAATAATTTCTGGATATTTTGAAAATACAAAAACCATAGAAACAGAAAAAATTGAAATACTAATTCAAGCAAAAGTATAAAAAATATTTTTCAAACTTTCATCTTTTTTTACATTTTCTATTCAAATTTTTTGTATAAAAAAGTAAGCTTGTAAAAAATAAACAATTGCTAAAGCTAAAAAAGCAAATCATTCTATAACTCAAGGAAAATAAATTTCTCAATAATTATAAATTTGAAAAGAAATAAATAATGCCGAAGCTACTACTCAAATAATTAAATTATAAAGATTTTGTTTTTCAAATAATCTTTTGTTTATAAAAGGTAAAACAAAATTAGAAATTGCAAAAATAATTATTGCTATAATTGAAACTAAAAATAAAATTGAATTATTATTAGAAATTACTAAATATGGTGCAAAAGTTATTATTGTTCAAATTGTTCAAATAGGGAAGAGTGTAGATAAATCTTTTTTTGTTGAATAATAATAAGAAAAAAATAAAAATATAAAACTAGAAAATAAAATAGTAAAAAATTCTAAATTATTAACATTATTTAAATTTCAGATAATATTTAATTCTAAATTAAATAAAAATATAAAAAATCATAAAAATATAAAAAGAAAATATTTATAATAATTAGAAATATTTTTTTCTATAACTGAAAATCAAAGTAAAAATAATATTAAAAAAAGTGTTAAAGTGAAAGAAGAAAAAATTAAATCTCAAGAAAATAAAATTAAAATAATTATTACAAAAGGAATAATAAATATAGAAAAAATTCCAGATTCCTTATCTTTTACAAAATTTTTCAAAAAATAAATACTAAAAGCAAATAATCATATCAAAGCAATATTATAAGCTAAAAAACTAAAAGTTTCAGATAAAAATCAAGAAGAATTAAATAAATTTAAAATTATAAAAAAATAAGTTCATAAAAAAATATATAAAATATTTCAGCTAATATTATCTTTAGAAAAATTGTATGCTATTTTTATTGAAATAATACTTAAAATAATAGTAAAAATAATTTTTACACTCCAGCCAATTGAATCAGAAAAAGGTGCTGCAAAAAATAATAAATTTCAAAAAATAAAACTAATAATTAAAAGAGTTAAATTATTTTGTTTGTTAGCTAAGAATAAAGCTCACAAACTTACAATAAAACTATATCAAACCAGAGTATAAGGTTCAGTTCCAGAAGTTCAAATTATAAAAGGATTTATGTATGCAAAAATAAATGAAAAAATTAAAAGAGTTTTTGATTTATAAATTAAAGAAGTTAAAATTCAAAGAATTGTATTTAAAATCAAAAATAAAAATGTTGTAGTTTCAGCAAAAAATATTTTATTTCATCATATTAATAATTCATTTCATCATACTAAATGTCTTCAAGCTAAGATAACAGCATAATTTATCAAAATCCCTGTTCACATCAAAATAAGTCATTCTTGTTTATATTTTTTATGTAATTTTATTCAAGAAAAATAAATAATAAAACCAATAATTATTCAAATAACAACTCTTCAAATAGGTCAAATAATTTCCCAAACATTTATTGCAAGTCATTTTAAAAAATATACAACCATTAAAAAAAGTAAAATTCATCATATTTTAGCTAAAATATTTGTAGAAAAAAAATTTTTTATATATGTTCAAAGTTTTTCAAAAAATATTTCAGTAGGACTTGATTCATAAAGTATTTTTTCTTTTGAAATTATTGTAGCCCCTTTCTCCCTATAAGGGAGAGAGGATTCAGGAGAGAGGGGATTTTCTTTTTTTATAGTTTCAAATCATTCATCTGGTAAATCATTAATTCCAATTTTTTCTTCTTCCAAAGATTTTGTTCAAAAACCAATTTTATCTAATTTAGTTTCAATATTTTCTTTTAATTCCAAAGATTTATATTTTATATCTTCATTTTTTAATTCATCTACTTTACTTTTTATTTTATCAATTTCTATATTTTCTTTTTTTTCATTTTTTACAAAACTATCATTATTTTTAGTTTTTTTATTTTCAATTGCATTTGCAAAAAATTCTAATCTTTCTTTTATAAAAGTACTAGAAAATAAACTTTTTTTTATAATTAAAATAAGAAAAATAGTAGTTATGAAAAAAATAAATTCTCATAAAAAATAAAAAAATCATGAAAAAAATCCAATAATAACTATTCAAAGTATTATTGATATAACCCAAGCAAATCTATTTAGTAATTTAAACATATTTTTTTTATTAAGAATTATTTTATAATTAAACTTTCCCTTTTTTGTAGCCTCTTTCTCCCCACAAGGGAGAGAGAATTCAAGAGAGAGGGAAATTATTTCAATTTTACAGCCATTTTGAATATTGCAATTCAGAAAAACACTATAACTAAAGACAAAAGTATCATAAAAATATTTTTATTTGATTCAAAAAATCTATCATCTTTTTTATCACAAACATCTCAAATTCAATCCAAATCAATATCACTTTGAAGAGGATTATAATCATAAGGACAATTATCATTTTTTGCTAAAATTTTATCTAAATCAGAATCTTCACAAGCATCTCAAATCCCATTATTATCCGAATCTTTTTGAAGAGGATTATAAATATTTATACAATTATCTTTTATTCAACTTATTCAATCAGAGTCAGAATCTTCACAAATATCTCAAACTCAATTTTTATTTTCATCAAGTTGATCAGAATTTTGAATATTTTTACAATTATCACAAACATCTCAAATTCCATCTTTATCAAAATCCTCTTGCTTAGGATTAGCCATTTCTTCACAATTATCTTGAGAATTAATTATTTTATCTCAATCTTTGTCATTTTCTTTTAAAAATTTTTCTTTTTCCTCAGTAACATCTCCAATTCAATTATTATTTTTATCTAATTGTCTTGGATTATAATAAATTGAATTATCACATTTATTTCAAATATTATCCAAATCATCATCTTTTTGAAGAGGGTTAGCAATATTTATACAATTGTCTAATTGATCAAAAATTCAATCAGAATCCTTATCAAATTCACATTTATCTCATACTCAATTTCTGTTTATATCTTCTTGCTTAGGATTATAAACATTTATACAATTATCTTTTTTTCAAATTATAGAGTCTCAATCATCATCACTACACAAATCTCCAATTCAATCAGCATTTTTATCAAATTGTTTTGGGTTAGCTATTTTTGGACAATTATCTTCTGAATCAGGAATTTTATCTAGGTCAAAATCTTCTACTTTATTTGGATTAAAATTTGGATTTTCTTTTAATTCTAAAAAAATAGTTTTTGTATTTTTATTTAAATTATATTCTCAATAATTATTTTTTAAATTTATATAATTATTTTTACAAATATTTTTAGCATAAGCTTTTATTTCTCAAATAGTTTTTACTAAATAAATATAATTTTTTGAAATAAATTTTAGTTCAAAAATTTTAATTTTTTCAGGAGGAGTAATATGTTTTACTGTTGTATTAAAAGAAATTTTTAAAAATTTGAAATCATAAGTGTTTAATTTTTTTTCTGGAACAAAAAAATATTTTTCTCAATCTTTAGAAATTTCAATATGAGCATTTCTATAATTTGCTTTATATTCAAAATTAAAATCAAAACTTCAAGCTTTTAATATTTTATCAAATTCTAAAAATATAGAATTTTTATTTTTTTCCTCATCATAAATTAAAAAAGTTTTATAATTTTCATCACTCAAATATTCTAAATTTCAAAATAAATTTTTTATTTTAAAATCCAAAATTCATCAATAATTTTTATATAATTTATGAGGAATAATTTTATTATCAGAAATAAAAGTATCTATTTTTTTTGTAGAATTTATTTTTAAAGTTCATTTTTCTTGTTTTAGAATTCAAAAAAATTCATAACAATTTTCTTTAAAATTTTCAGGAATTTTTTTGAATTCTTGTGCAAAACTAGAATTTATAAATAAAAAAAATATTGAAATTAGAACTATTAATTTTTTCATAAAAAATATCTTTAAAAAATAATTATTTTAAGTATAATAGAAAATGTATTAAAATGCAAATTTTAAAAAAATATTAATAAAAAAAATGAAAACACATATAATAACTATTTTTCCAGAAAGTTTTGAATCTTATTTTGGAACTTCAATTATAAAAAATTCTATAAATAAAAAATTATTTTTCCCAGTTTTTTATAAATTAAATGATTTTTCTACAAAAAATACTAGAAGGGTTGATTCAAAAGCTTATGGAATGCACGGACAAGTTATAGAAGCTGAACCTTTGAGTAAAGCTATAGAATTTATTTTTAAAAAAGTTTGAAAAAAAATTCCTGTTATTTATTTTTCTCCAGATTGAAATTTGTTAAAACAAAAAAAAGTAGAAAAATTTAGTGAAGAATTAAAAGAATTTATTATAATTTGTGGACATTATGAAGGAATTGATCAAAGAATTAGGGATTTGTATGTAACTCAAGAAATTAGTATTTGAGAATATATTATTTCTAGTTGAGAATTAGCAGCAATGGTTTTTTTAGATTCTTTAGTTAGAAATATTCCCTTAGTTTTAGGAAATAAAAAAAGTTTAGAGGAAGATAGTTTTTCTGAAATTTTTGAATGAAAAAAGGAATATCCAATTTATACTAAGCCAAAAATTTTTAAAAATTTGCAAGTTCCAGAAGTTTTATTTTCTTGAAATCATAAACAAATAGAAATTTGGAAGAAAAAAAACTTGAAAAATTAACTATTTCTGTTATATATAATAACAAGAAAATTTTTATAAAATTATTTAGCTAAAAAATTATGAAAGAAACTTTTTTTGAATATCTTGATATTATTCAAGTATTTTTTCAAAATATTATTAACAATATTTTGAATTTTGATTATGTTACATTTTTTATTGATTATTTTGAAAATTTTTGAATGGAAGATTTTTTCAAAATAATAGTAGTTTACTGATTTTTATTATGGGTAGCAATAATAATTTGGGTTACTAGAGATATTTTAGCAAGAAGTAATAGTATTTTATTACAACTTTTTTCTATCTTATTAGTAGTTTTTTTAACTCCTATTTTTGGTTTAATAATTTATTTTATAATAAGACCAGCTCATAAAAAATACGATGAGTATGATGATGAATATGAAGAAGTTTATGAGGAAGTTTCAGAAGAAAATCCTGAAAATTTAGAAAATTTTGAAAAAAATATTAATCAAAAAATAAAACAAGAAAAAGAAATTGTAAAAACAGATATTTTTTTAGAAAAAGTAACTTGTTATAATTGTCATTATCACATAGAAGAGGATTTCAAGTTTTGTCCAAATTGTGAAAGTCAATTACTTGATAATTGTAAACAATGTTCTAAACAAATAAAATCTAACTGGAAAATTTGTCCTTATTGTGCTTTAAAAATCACAAAAGAAGAAAAAAATATTGAAGAAGAAGAAAAAGAAGAGGAGTTAGAAGAAGAAAAAAAGGAAGAAAAACCATGATTTTTTTCTAATTTATTTTCTTGAAAAGAAGAGCAAATAAAAAAAGTAGAAGAAAAACCTATAAAAATAAAAGTTGAAAAAGAGGCTCCAGTGATTTCTGAAAAAGGGAAAAATTATAAAAAAAATGTAGCTAAGAAATAATTTTTCAAAAAATTTTTATACAGAAATTTAAACAACAAAAAAAAATTTAACTAAAATTAATTTTAGTTAAATTTTTTTGTAAAGGAGTAATTAGTTAGTATTTTATTCTCTACTTTGTGAACTATTTTAAGTAGTACTATCAGTGCTAGCTCAAGAATTTTCAGTTTCATTTACAGGAGTAGTAGTATTATTTCAAGCTTCAGTTTTTAAAAAATCTGTTCAAGTTCAATCTACTGCCTTTATATTTCAATTGTTATTTTTATTTATAATAGGTTTTCAACTATCATCTTTTTTTACATATTTCTTCATTCTTTTTATTATTTCTTGTTGTTCTGTAGTTTGTTTTATTTCAAAATCATTGTCTAATATTTTTTTAAATTTACTTTCTTCCATTTCTCATAATAATCATTGTTTTTCCATATATTGAACCATTTGTTTTATATCACTTTCTTTTTCTATTTTATTGTCTTTTACAACAATATTATATGCTCAAATTCTAACATTAAATTTACCATCTTCAGCTTCTAATGGTACAGCATTAAACCCTCAACCACCACTTCAAGGATTAGAAGAAGAAGTTTTTTCTACCCAATTAGTATTTCAAGTTCAAGTTGCAGTTTCATTATATACTAATTTTCATTTTTCATCTGTTTTAAGATGTTTTCATAATGCTTTCATTTCTTTACCTATTTCTTTTTCATCTATTTTTAAAGAAAGTAATACATCTTTAATTTCTCATTCTTTTGTAATTCATTCTTGTTCTAAGTATTTTGCTATAAGTGGTATATCATTATTTTGAAGATTATTATCATTGTTTTCATATCTATTATTAAGCTTAATATCATTTCATTTATTACCTCTCAAAGAAGTTGGTCATTTTTCAGTGTTTTTAATATATTTAGAAGTTGAAATAGAGTCAGAATCAGAATTATCAATTGTAGATTTTATTAATTCAGACATTGATGAATTTTCTCATTCTCCTCCATCAGCATTAAACATAGCTATTTTAACTTTAGCATTAGTAGTAGGTGCAGTTGCAACATCTCTCCAAGTAGTATCAAGTTGACTTTCAGTTGTAACATTTTGTAATTTTTTAATTTGTTCTTCTGAAAATCACATTTTATTTCATAACATTTCCATAGTTTTATCAAAAGCATTTGACTTTATAAATTCATTAGCATTCTTGAATTTTCATCATCTTACAACCTCTTTTATTAATAAATTAATTTGATTTGATATTACTTTGTTATCACCACCTTTAACAGCACTTTCTATAGCTTTTAATCTTTCATCTGTTTTACCACTTAATAAAACTCTCATTGCTCAATCACTTTGTATTCACATAGCTTTAGAAGCATAATCTCAAATAGCTTGTCAAAGAGCAGCTCATTTATATGCTGCATTTCATTCTATTGTTGCTTTTGTTTTTTCAGCAGCATTTTGTAGTGAAGTTAATGTGTGTCATTTTGTAAAAGGTAAAGGTATATATTTCGGTGCATTCATCATCAGACTTCAGGCAGATTTTCAGAGTTCACTTATTGGAGCAATAATACTTCCTGTAATTTTGGAAGCTGATAGCGCGGTTATAACTCAAAGCCATAAAATTATTAATCAAAATAAATCTAAAATTATTATTCATACAGCTCAAAGTCATGTTGAAAATAACTGATTTACAGAATCAGCTGCTTGTATATTTGCACTATTAGAAAAAGCTAAATCAAAAGTATGTTCATATGTACCTAAAATTTCAAGAGTAGAAGTCTTATCTGTATTTTTCTTTATATTTATAATATTTGTAGTTGGAGATGTTGCTAATCAGTTTCATACTATACTTAAAAAAAGTAATCAAAATGCTAAAGCTCAGGAAACATATACAGGAACCATTGCTAAAGCTACTAATTCTTTTATAGAAAATTTTTCATTAAAACCACTCCAACCTTTTCAGAAAAATATAAATATTCAAAAAACAGGAGAAAAAATCATATATATCCATAAAGCAACTCACCTTACAAATAAAGCAAATCAGAGAGCTATTACAAGTATAAAATATATTATTATAAATACAATATCAAAACCAATTTTTATTATTAAGTCAAAAAGAGTACTTACTTTATCACTTATTGATTCTGAATATAATACCATTGTTTCATCTAAAGCAAAAACTCAATAAGTATAAATATTTAATATTCAATATGCTGAACGAGGTCAGTATAATAAAGTACTTATAAGCACTTTATCTTCTTCACTTCTACATTTTGTAGTACTAACTTGGTCACCAACTACAGAAATTGTAGTACCATCAGCTTCAACAGAGCTTTCTATTTCGTCTCATTTTTTCTTTTCACTTGTTGTTGTCACAGGATGTGTACAGATTTTTTTTGCTAAAAATTCTTTTACGGCTGGTTGATTTTGAAAGGTATCAAAAGGGAGAGTTAAAATAGAAGCTGCAAGCATAGAAGAAATACTTATTAATCATGCTATTAAAACCCAAGATAAGGGAACCATTAATACTCAAAGTAAAAGTTTTGGAAGTGCTTGTTTTAGTTCAAAGGTTCAGTCTCATTTTCAAATAATATTCATAAATGCTATTGCTATAAGCAAAAATATAAATATAAGATATACTACATTTGAAACCAAAATCCATAATTCATGAATATAATTAGTCATTCAAAAAACTTCTCAACTAGTCCAAGCAGGATGTAAGAATAATCACACAAATTGTGTTACAATTCAAATTAATGTTGATAATAAAATAAAAATACCATTTATTTTTTCTATTAAATCAGCTTTTTCATCTGTTGCATTTTTAACATTATTAGCAAAACTTAAGTCTGAAAAATAGAAAATTATAAAAATTCCTAAAAATATTAGGATTGTTTTTCTATTATTTGTAATATAGTTTAATATTTTTTTAAACATTTTTTTGTTATAATTATTATATATTTTCTCTAGATACTTTTATATTTATCTTATCTTAACATTATTTTTAAAGTTTGACAATTTTTTTTACTTGCTTTTTCTATAAATTAGTATTTTAATAACTTTTTTTAAAAAGCAAGAGATTTTTTATTTTATTTTTTATTTCATTTTTTTCTTACAATTTGGTCTTTTTTTAATATTTACTAATTTTAAAATTGATTTTTTATAATTATCTATACAATAATAAAAAAATATTTTATCTTAATTATTAAATTTTGAATTTACAATTTTTTTATTGTAGCCCCTTTCCCTTTGGCTAAAGGGAAAGGATTCAGGATAGGGATAATATTAAATTAAAAAACTACTTATGAAATACATTGTTGCAATATTTTTCTTTTTATTACCATTTCATGCTTTTTTGGTAACTTTTTTAAAATGTAAAATTGGCTTAAATACTAATTTTTTAAGATTTTGGAAAGAAATTTTTTTGCTTAGTTTTTTTATTTATACTATTTTTTATGTTTTAAAAAGATATAAATATAAACTTTCAAAAATTTATGAAAATAATTATATATTGTGAACAATTACAACTTTTTCTTTGATTTCATTATTTTTTATATTTTTTCCTTTTAATTTTTTTGATTATTGGTGAGCTTTACAAAAAGGTGAAAATGGTTTTTTAGTTATTACAAAAGAATTTTTATCTTCTGATAATATGAAAGCTGCTTTTTTAGGTTTTAAATATGATGTTTTTTTCTTACTTGCAATAATTATTTGATTTTATTTACCTGTTTTTAGAAAAAATATTTCACTTTATTTAGCTTCAGTTTTTTCAGCTATTTTTATTATATTAATTATTTTTATTCCAGTTTATTTTTCTTGATATATTTTAGAATTTTATAGCTTTTTTGGTTATTCAACAGAAGTTTCAACTTATAAAGCAAATACTTGTTTAGCTTATTCTCAAAATGTAGAATGAGGACATAATAGATTTCAAGCAACTTTTTGAGGGCCTATTAGGTTTTCAGTTTTTTTAGTTGTCTTTTACCTATTATATATAGCTTTTATTTTTCAAAAAAATATTAAAAATTTGAAGTTAAAGTATTTACTTATTATTTTTCCAAGTATTTTATTTTTTATAGCATTATTTTCAGCATATACAAAAACAGCTATTTTATGATTTTTTGTTTGAGCTTCTGTTTTTGCTTATTTGGTTTATAGAGTAAAATTTTCTAAAACTATTTCAAAAACTTATTTAACTTTTGCTTGAATTTTAGCTTCAATACCAATTATTACTTTACTTTATATTAAAAGAGATTTATTTTTGCATCTTTGAGCTATTATAAATAGATTTGAAAATTTGAAAATTTCTTTTGAAATGCTTGGGTATAATATGTTTGGTCATTGACTTGGAATTGCTGGTCCTGCTAGTCAAGTTGGAAATTTAATAAATTATGATGCACCAGAACAATCTATTTATTTTTCAGGAAAAATTCATAAATTTCTTCCAGAAAATTGGTATGTACAAATACTTTTAGAACAATGAATTTTGTGATTTTCATTTTTTATTTGAATAATTCTTATGTTATGAGTTTATCTTTATAGGATTGTAAAAAATAGAAGAGATTATTTAAGTATTTGATTTTTTTCAGCTTTTATAGCACTTATTTTTATGGCCAATTTTACTCACTCTTTTGAAGAATCAGCAACAAGTTATTTATTTTTTCTTTTGATTTGAGCTTATTTATGAGGAAAAATAATCAGAAGTAAATAGTATGCAAATAAAAATTTAAAAAAACTAAAAAAAAAATTTGCATAATAAAAAAAATTTTATATAATGCCTGAGCTTTATTTTTAGAAAATAAAGTTTTTCAGAAAAATGGATGTGTAGCTCAGTTGGTTTAGAGCACTGCACTGTCACTGCAGGGGTCGCGAGTTCGAGTCTCGTCATATCCGCCATTTAAAAATTGGTAAAAAAGTTATTTAAAATTATAAATTTGTATTAAAATTTGCAAAAATATAATTTTAATACAAATTTTTTATTGTTTCTGGGGAATTAGCTCAGTTGGCTAGAGCGCCTGCCTTGCACGCAGGAGGTCAGGAGTTCGACTCTCCTATTCTCCACCATTATATTTATTTAATTTCCAAAAAATGCCAGCAAATAAAAGACCAAGAAAATTAAACTATGCTGTAAATCAAAAAGGTAAAATAACTTGAAGTAAAGTTGGTAATGCTATTAAGGCATATAAAAAACTTAAAACAAGAGAAGATTTTGAATGAAAAACTAAATGGCTGGAAAAAGCTTTTGAATTTTCTAAAGCTAAGTTAAAGAAATATTGAATAAATCCTAACAAAATTTAGTTATGTATAGATTAAGAACACAAGCTCGTAAAAAAATACAAAGAGCATTAAGAACTATTGAAAAAAAAGTTAAAAAGAAACAAAGATAATTTTTCTTTTTTAACTGTATTAAAAAATTATTTAAATTTTATTTTTATTATTATATATATTATGGCTTACGATAGAAGCAAACCACATATGAATATTGGTACTATTGGTCATGTTGATCATGGTAAAACTACTACTACTGCTGCAATTTCAGCTGTATTAAGTGCTAAATATAATCCTGATGCAGTAATCAAAGATTTTGCTGCAATTGATAATGCTCCTGAAGAAAGAGCTAGAGGTATTACTATTAATACTTCTCATATTGAATATGAAACTGCTAATAGACACTATGCTCATGTTGATTGTCCAGGACATGCTGATTATGTTAAAAACATGATTACAGGTGCTGCACAAATGGATGCTGCAATATTAATTGTTGCTGCAACTGATGGTCCTATGGCACAAACTAGAGAACATATTTTATTATCTAGACAAGTATGAGTTCCTTATATTGTTGTTTATATGAATAAATGTGATATGGTTGATGATGAAGAAATGATTGAATTAGTTGAAATGGAAATTAGAGATTTATTAACTAAATATGAATTTCCTGGTGATGATACTCCAGTTATTAAAGGTTCAGGTTTAGTTGCTCTTGAAAATCCTACTGATATGGATAAAGAATATGGAGCAAAAACTATTATAGAATTATTTGAAGCTATAGAAGAATTTGTTCCTGTTCCTGATAGACCTACTGATAAAGATTTTCTAATGCCTATTGAAGATGTATTTTCAATTAAAGGTAGAGGTACTGTTGTTACAGGTAAAATTGAAACTTGAATTATTAAAGTTGGTGAAGAAGTTGAAATTGTTGGTATAAAAGAAACTACAAAAACTACTGTTACTGGAGTTGAAATGTTCCACAAATTATTAGATGAAGGACAAGCTTGAGATAATGCTGGTTTACTAATAAGAGGTGTAGAAAGAGAAGATGTTGAAAGAGGTCAAGTTCTTGCTAAACCTGGAACAATCAAACCACATACTGATTTTGAAGCTACTGTATATATACTTTCTAAAGATGAAGGTGGTAGACATACTCCATTTTTCAAAGGTTATAAACCTCAATTTTACTTCAGAACTACTGATGTAACTGGTGATATTGAATTACCAGAAGGAGTTGAAATGGTTATGCCTGGTGATAATATTGATTTCAAAGTTAAATTACAACAAGCTATTGCAATGACTGATGGTCTAAAATTTGCAATAAGAGAAGGTGGTAGAACTGTTGGTTCATGAGTTGTTTCTAAAATTATTACTGTATAATTTTACATAGAAATAAAAAAATATCATTTGATAAACTAACTATTATAAAAATTATAATAGTTAGTAATTAAGTTATATTTGTTATTTAAAATAAAATGGCTACAAAAAAAGCAGAAGGAAGAATTAGAATTACAGTTAAAGCTTTTGATCATAGATTATTAGACTGAGCTGTTAAAAATATTATTTTAGTTGCTAAAGACTCTGGTGCTAGCATTGCTGGTCCAATACCTCTTCCAACTAAAATTGATAAAATTACTGTTAATAGATCTACATTTGTAAATAAAGATGCTAGAGAACAGTTTGAAATTAGAAGACACAAGAGATTGATTGATATTAAAGAATCAACTCCTAAAACTTTGGAATTATTACAAAAACTTAATATTCCAAATGGTATAGGTGTTTCTATAAAAGTTGGGTAGCCAACAATTAAAAATTTATTTAGTTAAAAATTAAAAGATGTCTAGAGTATGTCAAGTAACTTGAAAAAAAACAAGTTTCTGAAATAATAGAAGTAAATCTTTAAGGGCTACTAAAAGAACTTTTAAACCAAATCTTTTTTACAAGAAAATAAAAGATCCTGAAACTGGTTTAGTTTTTAGAATTAGAGTTTCTGCTAAAGGTATTAGGACTTTAAGAAAACATTGAGTTATATAAAAAATTATATAAATTCCCTTTAACCTCCTCTTTTTTGAGGAGGAAAAAATAAAGGAAACTACTTTTGCCCGGATGGTGGAATTGGTAGACACGCAAGACTTAAAATCTTGTTTCTTCGGAAGTCCGGGTTCAATTCCCGGTCCGGGCACCATTTAAAAAAATTAAAAAAATAATTTATAAAAAATAGAATAATGTTAAAAATAAGATTATCAAGAGCAGGTAAAAGAAATATGCCGTTTTTTAAAATAGTATTAACTGAACATACTAAAGCTGCTAAACACGGTTATAAAAAAGTATTAGGTTTTTTTAATCCTATATCTAAAGAATTTAAAATAAAAGATGTTGAAGAAGTTAAAAAATATATTTCTAATTGAGCTCAATTTTCTCCTAGAATGAAAAAATTACTTGAAATGAATAATGTTACTATTTAGTAAATATTTTTAAGTACCTTCTTTAAAAAACATTTAAAGAAGGTTTTTTACCTTTTTAAATATAATATTATGAATAATGAAGTAGAATTTTTACAATATGTTGTTGAAAATTTGGTAGAACATAAAGATGATATACAAATAGAAAGAAAAGAAGATGAAATGTGAATTTTATTAACTTTAAAAGTAAATGAAGAAGATATGAAATATGTTATATGAAAGGCTGGAAATGTAGTTAATTCTATAAGAAATTTGTTAAAAATTTTAGGTTTAAAAGCCCAAAAAAGAATTAATTTAAAAGTTGAATGATAGTAAAAAAATATTTATATTATCCAATATAATAAAAATTAAAATATAATATTTGATTTTTATTATTTTATCAATATAATATTTTTATTATTTTAATAAAAAAGAAAATATGTTTATAGAAACAGTATCAGCATTATATCAAAATAGTGATGCTGAAGGTTGAGTTTTTGCATGAGCTATGGATTTTTGAGAGTTTATATTATTATGAATTTCTGTAGTTGTATTTTTGTGATTTTTATTATCTGTAATTTTTATATTATGGTGAGGTTTACTTTTGATTTTATCAGGAGGTAAAGAAGAAAAAACAAAACCAGCTATTAATACTATAAGGTATGCAATTTTGTGAATTTTTATTACAGTTGGTGCTATTTTTATAGCTCCTATACTTTGAAATTTACTTTGAATGCCAGAAATTGCTAAGAAATATTTTAGTCCAACAGCAATTTATGAAAATATTAGAGCTTTAGGTGATAAAATGTTTAATTGAAATAATACAGCTCCTTGAAGTTCAGATATTTATGATTGAAATGATAGGTCTAGTTTAAAAGATTTAGATTTCTAAAAAATCTAAAAAATTAATTTTTAAAGAAAAAAAGTAAAAAAAAAGTTTGACTTTTTAAAGATAAAATATAAAATCCTTCTTGCTTATTTAAAAATATAAATAAGTAAGAAAATGTTCCTCCGTAGCTCAGTGGTAGAGTAGATGACTGTTAATCATTTGGTCCCTGGTTCGAATCCAGGTGGGGGAGCCATAAAAAAATATATAAGGACTTATAACTTAGAAAAATAGAATTTCTATAATTTAAGTTACAAGTCCTTTTTTTGGAGAGATGGCTGAGTGGTCGAAAGCAACGGTCTTGAAAACCGTCGTATCGCAAGATACCCAGGGTTCGAATCCCTGTTTCTCCGCCATTTTTAAAAATTGGCTAAAATTTAAAAAATTAAAAAATATTGGAAAGGTGCCAGAGTGGTTGAACGGGCTCCCCTGCTAAGGGAGTGAACCTTTACGGGTTCCGTGGGTTCAAATCCCATCCTTTCCGCCATTAAAAATTTTTCTTTTTTAAGGGCCTGTAGCTCAGGGGTTAGAGCAGTTGGCTCATAACCAATTGGTCGTTGGTTCAATTCCAACCAGGCCCACCATAAAAAAAAACAAAAAAGCACTTAAAATTTTTTTTAAGTGCTTTTTATAATATTATTTTTTAGTATTATTTATCTAATTTTTTCCTATGAAATCAGTATTTATATTAACTATTATTTGAAATGTAATTATTGCTACTTGAATTATATGAGTTGTTCTTGTAACAAAATTTTTTTTCAATAAAATATCAAAATATTTAGAATATATTACAGCTCTTACAGTTTGATTATTATTTTGAATAATTTTTTTAGGTTTTATACCAAAACTTACTAATTCAAAAATAACTTGAGAAGAATTAGGAGCTTTTATTTTAGTTTGAATATTTTTCTTTTATTTACTTGAATTATTTTTACATTGGCATCATTGTAAAGACTTAGAGCATAAACAAACTTGTCATTCACATCATACAAATGAACATAAAAATTGATTTTTGATGTTTATATGAACTATAATACATAATTTTTTTCACTCTATAATTTTATTTTCAGCTTTTGCAGTTGATACTAGTTTTTGAATTGCTACAACGCTAGCTATTTTATTGCACTCTATTCCACAAAATATTGTTAATTACATAATGAATCATAACAATATAAAATATGCTTATTATGCAGCATTTTGATGAATTTTATGAGCATTAGTAATTTATCCTTTTTCAGATTTTTTAGTAAATAACAAATTTTATATTTTAGCAATTATTACTTGATGATTATTATATACTGCTTTAGCTGATATTTTCCCAGAATTTAAATGAAAATGAAGCTTTTTGAATAAAATTTCATATTTTGTTCTTATTATTTTTTGAGTTTTTATATTTTTATTATTTGAAAAAATATCACATATTTAAAAAATATAAACAAAATTTTTGCAAAATAAAATATAGTGTGTTATTATTAATGTAATTATTTACTAATTACACAAAAAATGGCTACTTTAAATAAAAACTATATATCTAGTAATAGATGAATTTACTTTGCTATTTTTTTATTTATGATAATCATACTTTTTACAACTTGGTTATATTATCAAAATAATATTTTAGAAGAAAAAGCAAAATTTTTAAATAAAGAAATAAAAGATCGAGAAATAATTTTAAAAACATTAAAGCAAAATGATGTTTTACAAGTATTCTCTCTATTAAAATCTAATATAAATACTTTTAAAAAACAAGAAAAATTATCTAATATTCCTGTTTTAATTAATAAAATAAAAGAATTAGAAAGTGAATATAATTTAATTTTTACAAATTTTTCTTATTCTAAATGAATAGTTAATTTAAAAGTTGAATCTGATCAACAGGACTTATGAGATGATCTAGCATCACAAAAGGTAACAAATTTTATTTGAGATTTTAGAACAAAAATAATTAAAGAAGAATCAGGAGAAAAAAGAACAATAAAAGCTCAAAAAGAAGAATTTGAACTAGATTTTATAAAAAGTTTTTCTTGAAATAAAAAAATTGGTTTTAATATTATCTTAAAAATAAATCTTTCTAAATATGAATTAGAAAAAAAAGAAAAGATAGAAGAAATATTAGGAGTAAAAACAGTTACCTCTATAGAAGAAAAAATAAAAGCTCAAAATGAAAAAATAAAAGAAAATAAAGTAGAAGAAATAAAAAAATAAAAAATCTTTAGATGTTTTCCTTTGAAAGATAGGAAAATAAAAATAATTAGGAGTGTAAAGAAATTTTTAATTTCTAAATAGCTCAAACTTTATTTAATAAAAATTAAAAAATGGAATTAGGATCAAAAAATATACTTACTTATTTTACATTACTTTTATGACTTTTTATTTTGTTATTTTTTACAAAAAATTACTTTTTTGATTATGAACAAAATAAAAATAATTTGACAGAATTAAATACAGAAAATAATAAATTAGAAAGTGAAATTAATTCATTAAATAAAAATTTGAATGATTTAGAAAAAAATAAAAATGAAACTATAAAAAAAGAAGATTTAGATAAATATATTATTAATTTTACTGAAAACAATTTTGTAGAGTATTTTTATTCTATATGAGAAGATTTTGAAATAGAAAAATTGGATATAGATAAATGAAAATTAGATAAAAATGGATTCATTAAGTGAAATATAAATATTTCTTTACAATTTTTAAATGAAGAAGAAATGAAAGAATTCTTGAATAGATTAATTGATAATGATAGTAAATATAAGTTTTATATAGAAAACTTTGAATTTCCAATGTGAAAAATGTGAAATTGAAATAAAACAAAAATAAATATTTCTATGTATATTTATTATAAAAATAAAAGTATAAAAAAATAATTTCCACTCCTTAAAAACCCTTTTTAGTAAGGAACAGAAAGAAATTTTTAATTTTAAAGGAGGTCTTAAAATATTTAAAAAAAAATTATGTGAGAAAACAATAATAAAAAATCTGAAAAAAAACAATATTATTTGTCTAAAAAAGTATCAAATTTAGATAAATATATTTTTTATGAATATCTATCAATTATGCTTGATTGATGAGTTTGAATTAATGAATCTTTAAAATCTGCCTGAAGAAGGTGAAAAAATCTCTACTTTAGGGAACAATTAGAAAGTCTATCAGTTTTTTTAATGAGTTGAGATAGCTTAAATAAAGCAATGAGAAAATTACCAAGAATTTTTTCAAAATTTGAATATTCTTTAACAGAAGCTTGAGAAAGTTCTGGTACTTTAGTAAAATCTTTAGAAAATTTAGCTTATATTTATCAAAAAAAATATTTACTAAGAAAAAAATTAGTTTGAGCCTTGACTTATCCATTTATCATTTTTTTAGTTTTAGTTTCAGCTATTTTAGTTGTTATGGTTATGGTTATTCCTAAAATAAAATGACTTTTTGAAGAAGCTTGAATAGATTTTCCAATTTCAACTCAAATGCTTATTTGAACAAGTGACTTTATTTCAGCTAATTTTATATATATAATATTTTTCTTTTTAGTTATTTGGTTTTTTATTTATTCATATAAATCAACATCTAGATGAAAATATGATTTTGAAATGTTACTTTTTTCAACTCCTTTAGTTTGAGAAGTTTATGTAAATTATGTATTAACCTGAATTTCCTCTAATTTGTGAAATTTATTATCAAGTTGAGTTCCTATTATGAAAACCTTAAATTTGGTTTGAAAAGCTACAAATTCTATAGTTTATGAAGAGCTATTTGAAAAAATTACAAAAAAAGTTTCTCTTTGAGATAAAATAGTAGATTCTATGAGGGAAGTTGATAAAGAAGAAAAATTTTTTCCAAGTGATTTTTTACAAATGTTACAAGTTGGGGAAAAAACAGCTTCAATGTGAAAGATTTCAAGAAAAATGACAAACCAATATGAAAGAGAGGTAGATTTTTCTTTAGAAAATTTAACAAAATGGATAGAACCAATTATGATTATGCTAGCTTGAACTTTTGTATTATGGTTTGCTTTTGCTATATTTTGAGCAATTTTAAAAATAACTGATACAGTATAAAAAAATCAAAAAAAATATTTTACAATTTGTAAAATATTTTTTTTATTAGTTTTTTAGATTTTTTTTTAAATCATAATACTTCCAGATTCCATTAATTTATATAAAATAGAATTAGTATTTTTATAATTTCAGATAAAAAGTTTTCTTGCTTCTATAGTTTCAGCTTTTGAAATATTTCCAGAATGTCTTTTACTTCAAAGTAATTCAGATTTATTTAATTTTTCAAAATTTTTATAAAAATTATTAGAACTAAGTAAATATGAAATATCATCATACTTTCTTAAATATTTTTTAAAAAACTCTACATAATCTCATCAACTTCATCATTCATTTACTATTTTCATAAGTGCAAAAAGTCTTCAAGCACTTAAAATATATCATTTATTTACAACTAAATGTAAGGCTTTTTCAAGAGGTTCATTTATTCTAAGAATTGTTTGACCTTCTTTTTTTGCAAATTTTCTAAAATTTTTTGTGATAATATTTTCTATAAATAAATCAAGAATTTTGTGATAACCTCAAACTACAGAAAATCAATCTAAATCCATTTTTATAACATTTGCATAATTTATTTCACTTGTTATAAGAGCTTCAATAGTTCCATTTGGAGCATTTAAAAGTAAAATTTCTCAAAAATATTCTATAATATTATCTTTTATATTTTCTTCCAAATTTTTATTTTTGTCTAATCATTCAACTTTTTCAATTGCAATTTGGTCAATTTTATTTTTTACCTCTTTATGCATCCAGCTTTCAGCTACTTTTATTTTTTTTTCTAATATTCTTATTTTTTGCATTTCTGCTAAAAGCTTTTTTTTACATAAAGCTATTAATTCTGAATTTTCCATTTTTTTTTTTATTAAACTAAAGATAATTTCTATGATTTTACCATATTTTAAAAAAAATAACAAAAAAAATATTATTTTTTTCAAAAAAAGTATATAAATGTATAAAATTATTTATATTTGTGTTAAAAAATTATTATGAAAAATATTTGGTTAAGAATTGTTGTTATTTTTATACTTGCTATTTGATGAATTGCATATATTGTTCCTTGGACTTCTTTGTGAATTAATCCAGGTTTTCAGACAGAAAATTTTAAATTAGGTTTAGATTTGAAATGATGAATTGAACTTGATTATAAAATAAATTTAGATCAAGTTAGAGATGATGTAGACTATAATAAGGAAAAAGAAAATTCTATAATTGAGCAATTAAAATTGATTGTTGATAAAAGAATTTCATCACTTGATATAAATGATTCAGTTATTACAACTGCTACTTATTGAGACCAAAAACATATTATTGTTCAAATCCCTTTAAAATGAAAAAGTTTGGAAGAAGATAAAGAAAATATAGAAAGAGTAAAAAAAGCTGTTTGAAAAGTAGTAAAAATAATGTTTAAAGAATTAAGAACAACTGAAATTACTCAAAAAGATTTTGAACAAAGAAAGCAAACAGCTGATAATATTTTAAAAGATTTAAAAATTTCTAAATATAGTTTTTTTGTTACAGCTGACCAATACAGAGATTCTACTTATTGAGTTGAAAATTGAAATATTAATTTAACAAAAGAAATTTTAGAAAAAAATTTTTGATTAAAAAAGTTTGAAGTTTGAATAAAAAATAAAATTTTTACAAAAACAGGAAGTTTAGAAAATTTAGAAATTCCTAAAAAAGAATGATTTTTTATTTTTAATATAAAAAAAATTGAAAAAGAAAATGTTAATTTAGATTTTGTTTTTGTAGATAAAACTCCTTCTGAATGGGTTCCAGCAAAAGATAGTGAATGAAATATTTTGGATGATAAATATTTTGTAAAATCTTGAGTTTCAAAAACTGAAGCTTGAATTCCTCAAGTAGAATTAATTTTTAATAATAAATGAGGTGAAATTTTTTGAGAATTAACAAAAAGAGTTTCTAAAAGAGCTCCAGAAAATCAGATAGCAATATTTGTTTGATGAGAACTTTTAACATCTCCAAATGTTTCAGAGCCAATTTTAGGTTGAAGAGCTGTAATTACAGGAGATTACTCTGAAAAAGAAGCAAATGATTTAGCTAATAATATAAATACTTGAGTTATTCCTGCTCCTATTTATTTAACTTCAGAAAGAACAATTGATTCAAAATTAGGTTGACTTGCTTTAGAAAGTTTGATAAAAGCTTGAGCAGTTTGACTTGCAATAATATTTATTTTTTTAGTAATAATTTATAGATTTGCTTGAATTATGGCTGGTTTATCATTAATTATTTATGTAATTTTTGTACTTGTAGTTATAAAATCTTTTTGAAATATTTTAACTCTAGCTTCTGTTGCAGGACTTATTTTATCTATTGGTATAGCTATTGATGCTAATATTTTGATTTTTGAAAGAATAAAAGATGAATTAAGAAATAATTTAAAACAAGATAGAAAAAAATCTATACAAATCTGATTTGATAATTCTTGGTCAGCTATATGGGATTCTAATATTACAGGACTTATAATTTCTATAATTTTATTTATTTTTTGAGTAAATATGATTAAATGATTTGGTTTAATGTTAGGTATTTGAATAATTGTAAGTTTAATAACAGCAATGCGGGTAAGTAGAGTTTTGATTTTATCTATTTGAAAAGATAAAATATCTACTAGTTCATTTATTGGTTTTAATAAAAAATAATTTTTATATTTTATGGATAATAAAGAAAAAAAAATAAAAAAAATTTTATTTGAAAATTTGGATAATAACAAATATTCTTATTTTTTATTTGGTTCTAGAGTTAAATGAAATTTTAATAAAAATTCTGATTATGATGTTTGAATTTTTTGAGAGAAAAAATTAGATTTGAGAAAATATGTTAGTTTGAAAAGAAAATTAAATGAACAAATAAATTATAATGTTGATTTAGTAGATTTTAATAGAGTATGAAATGATTTTAAAAAAATAGCATTTAAAAACATAAAAATATGGAACAATTGAAAAAATATAAAATTATTAGAAAAAAATTAGTAAAAGCTTTTTCTAGGTTAGAAAATTCTTTAGAACAAGAATTAAATGAATATATTCAAGATAGTGTTATTCAAAGATTTGAATTTACATTTGAACTTTTATGGAAAACATTGAAAATATATCTTTTAATTCAAGGGTTTGATGAAAAAACTCCAAGATGAGTTTTGAAAAAATCTTTTGAAATATCTTTGATAGAAGATATAGATTTATTTATTGATATGATAGATATAAGAAATCTTACTAGCCATACTTATAATGAAGAATTAGCAGAAGATGTTTATGAATTTATAAAGAAAAACCATAAAGAAATATGAAAAGTAATAGAAAAATTAGTTAGTGATGATATAGATTAAAAAAAATTTACTTAAAATATTATTAATAAAAAATAATTTAAAAAAATATGGAAGATTTAAAAGAAGCAATAGTTAATTTTTTTGTAAATAATTATAACTATATAAACTCAAAAATAGATTTTACAGAAATATTAGAATTTATTTGAATAATAATTCTTTGAGTTGTTGCAGCAAGATGAATGTATTTATTTATTTTGTATTTATTTAAAAGATTTAGGTTAATAGAACTTATAGATAAATTACAAATAGATGTTTATCAGGAAGAAGAAGAGGAAAAAGTAGAAAAAAAAGAGAAGAAAAAAATAAGTGACAAAATAAAAATAAATGTTTTAGTTGCAAAAGCTATTTCATATTATATATTTTTACTTTTTTTCAGATGGGCAATTCTAATAATTTGAATAACTCAAATAGAAAATTTTTTAAGTGATTTAATTAATTATTTACCAAATTTATTTGTATGAGTTGTGATTTTATTTTTTTGAATAAGATTTGCAAATTCAGCTTATGATATAGTTTACCACGCTCTTGATTTGGCAAAACAAGAAGATTCTGCTGAAATTGTTGCCTTTTGAGCAAAAATAACAATATTATTTTTTACTTTCACTTTAGCACTTGGTTATATAAAAATAGTTGATGAATTTATAATTAGAACTTTTTTTGTATGATTTGTTTCACTTTTAGCAATAGCTTGAGGACTTGCTTTTTGACTTTGATGAAAAGATATTGCAAAATCACTTTTAGAAAATTTGAAGAAAAAATAATTTATTTTTTGAAATAAATTTTTATAAAAATAATATTTTTAAATTTTATCAAAACAAATTATATATTCTTCAAATGAAGAATCTCTACAAGCCAAAGGTTTATAAGTTTTATAGCTTTTAAATCTTTTTTTTATTTCTTTTTGTAAATCTCTAAAATCTTCTCAAACAAAAACTTTTAAAAGCATATTTCATCATTTTTTCAAAAAATTATCAGAAAATTTACAAATTTCTATATTTAATTCAACAGAAGCATATTGGTCAACATCTTTTCTCCCAGTTGTATTTGGAGCAATATCACTAGTTATTAAATCAAATTGTTTTAATTCATATTTTTTTGTAGCCCCTTTCTCCCCAATAGGGAGAGAGGATTCAGGAGAGAGGGCTTTTATTTTTTCTCTTAATTTTTCAAAATCAAAAATATCACAAACAATAGTTTTTATATTTTTATTTCAAAAACTTTTTATTTCCTTTAAATCAACTCAAATAATAATTTTATTTTTTACAATTTGACTAATTAATTGCAAAAAACTACCAGGAGCTGCTCATATATCTATTATATTCATTTCTGGTTTTATAAGTTCAAATCTTTTTTGAATTTCTTCTAATTTATAAATACTTCTTGCTCTAAAACCAGCTTTTTGAGCTGCAATTGCATAAGCATCTTTTACAACAAATTGTCACTTTTTTGTATTTCTTTTTCTATGAAAACCAGTTTTTCCTTTTCCATTTTTTATATTTTTTTTCATTTTTTTACAACTAATAAATAAAAATAGCTCCATCATCATCAGCTAAAAAAATTTTTCATTTTTCATCAAAAACTATTCATTCCCAAGAAGCTCAAGATAATTTTTTTGTTTCTATAATTTTTTCATTTTCTAAATCATACTTAAATATACTATCATTTTTATCTGATAAAATATATAAATTATTTTCATAAAAAGTCATTCAACTCAAATCTTCATAATCCAAATCAAAAACTTTTTCTAATTTTAGATTTTTATTATCTTTTTTTATTTTAAATTTTAATAAATTATTTTTTTTATTTTGAGTAGATATATAAAAATATTCTCCTGTGTAAGCTAATCATTCAGCACCAGATTTTTTATTAAAATATTTCTTTCTATCTTTTTTATCTAAATCTAAAAGAAAATCTCATACAATTTCCAGATTAGAAGAATTTATTTTTATCAAATTTCAAGAATCTTCTAAAAGTAAATAAATTTTATTATTTTTTTCATCACAAACAATTCCTTCAAAATCATAATTTCAAATATTTTTTTCTTGTAATTTTTTTCACAACTTATCTATTTCATAAACTTTTCATTCATCATTTGCAACAAAAAAACTATTAGTATTTTGCATATAACAAATTCAAGAAGCTTCAGAAATTTTTGCAATTTTTTTATATTTATTTGTAACATTATTACAAGAATATAAAAAAAGTACAAATATTAAAAATATTATTTTTTTCATTAAGTTAATTTTATCAAAATAACTCTTCTATCTCTAAATTTAAAATAGTATTTTCTATATATATACATTCAGATAATTCTAAGTATAATGTATGAAATATTTTTTTTAATTCTTCAAATGTTCATTCTTCAGAATTTCATTTTTTAATATTTCATACATTATTTGTACTTAATTCAAAAATAAGCTTTTTTAAAGAATACAAATAACTATCTATTTCACTATGCTCTGTTTTTTGTAAATCTAAAAATTCTTCTATAATTTTTTTGTCTACTTTTTCTTTTTTTTCTAGTTTTATTATTTCAGCATAAAATTTGTTTTCTTCTCTTAATATATGAGTAGAAAGTTCTGATTCAAATTGTTCAAAAAGTTCTTTTATCATTCAAAAGTTTTCAAGATGAAACTTTTCAGGAAAATGTTTTATTTTTTCTAGTTGAATTTTTATTTCAGGAAGAAGTTTTTTTAAAGGTTCATGATAGGTTTTTATAATAAATTTTATCATTTCCTGAATAGATAATTTAGAAAATTCTACAGTATTAATCATTTTTTTTAATTATTATATAAATTTTTTAAACTTAAGTTTTATAATTTCTTCTAAAAAAAAGAAATTAATTCAAAATTAATTATAACTCATTTAAACTAAAAAATCAATTTTTTATTATTTATAAACAGGAAATTTTTCACATAAAATTAAAACTTCTTTTTTTAATTTTTTTAATTTTTCTAAAAATTCTTCATTTTCAAAAATTTTCATATCAGATTTATCTTCTATTTTAGTATTAGTTGTTTTATATTCTTTTAATGTATTTAAAGTTTCAAAAAATATTTTTGCAATTTCTTTCATTTCAATTTCATTCATTCCTCTAGTTGTAGCTGCTGGAGTTCATATTCTTATTCAACTTGGATCAAGAGGTTTTCTAGGATCATAAGGTATCATATTTTTATTTGTTGAAAGACCAACTAATTCTAAAGCTCTTTCTGCTTGCTTTCAAGTTATTCAAAAACTAGAAAAAACATCTACCAAAATTATATGATTGTCAGTTCAATTTCAAATAATTTCAAATCAATAATTTATTAATTCAAAAGCTAAAATTTGTGCATTTTTTATTACTTGTTTAGCATAATTTTCAAATTCTGGTTTTAATGCTTCACCAAATGCAACAGCTTTTGCAGCAATTAAATGTTCATGTGGTCAGCCTTGAACTCAAGGAAAAACAGCTCTTGCTATTTGTTTTTCATATTTTCACTTTGACATAATCATAGCTCATCTTGGTCATCTGAGAGTTTTGTGAGTTGTTGTAGTTATTACATCACAATAGGGAACTGGATTTTCTAAAGCTTTTCCAGCAATAAGTCCAGCAATATGTGCTATATCAGCCATTAAAATTGCTCAAACTTTATCAGCTATTCTGCGAAATCTTTTCCAATCAAGATTTTTTGAATAAGCTGAAAATCCTGCAATAATCATTTTTGGTTTTTCTCTAAGAGCTATTTCTTCAAGTTCATTCATATCTATTTTTCCTGTTTTTTTATCAATATTATATGGAATTATTTCATATAATAATCCTGAAAAGTTAAGAGGATGTCAATGTGATAAATGTCATCATTGGTCAAGACTCATTCCTAAAACTTTGTCTCAAGGTTTTAAAAAAGCCAAATAAACAGCTAAATTTGCTGGACTTCCTGAAAGTGGTTGAACATTTACATATTCTGCTCCAAATAATTCTTTTGCTCTTGAAATAGCCAAATTTTCTATTTTATCAATTATTTCATTTCAAGCATAATATCTTTTTCAAGGATAACCTTCACTATATTTATTTGTAAGTACACTTCCTGAAGCTTCCATAACGTCAGCTGAAGCATAATTTTCTGAAGCAATTAATTCTATTTCTTGTTCTTGTCTTTTTGTTTCTGCTCATATTAATTCAGCTAAAATGGGATCATTGTTTTTTATCATAGTTTTTTTATTAAAAATTAAATTTTATTTATTTTTACTTCTTTATTTAAAAAATCAATAATTAAATTTTTTAAATCTTTTTTAATTTTTGGCTGAATATATCAAATAACAGCTCAAAGTTTATTTTCTAATTTTTCTAAATCAAACAATCATTCTTTTGTAAAAAAATCTTTAGCAAAATATTTTTTAGGAATTTCATTTTGCTGCTTATATTCTATTGCTTTTACTCAAAATAATTCTAAATAAATCAAATTTGTCATTTCTCAATAAATACTGGAATATTCATTTTTCTTTTCCTCTTTCAAAGTTTTCATAAAATCTAATTCTCAAATAGATTTTGTAAATTCATTTCTAGTTTCTATACTTTTTCATTTTCTAAAAACAAGTCTTAAAAATTCATCTTTTATATCAAAAATAAATCTTCTATACAAATCTCAACTATCTCATTTTGTTAAAACAGCACAATATTCTCAAGCTCTTAAAGTTAAAATATAATCAATTTTTTTTACTGGCCTTTTTCCCACTTCTCATTTTTGGGAAGTGGTAGACTTGGCTTGTAATTCTATTTTTTCTATTTTTTCATAATCAATATTTTCTTTAAGTCTTGCAAGGTTTGAAACACTATTCCACCACTTTTCAAATGTTTGTAGTGTTCAACTTTTTGTTAAAGGATTTAATAATCTCCATAATCACTTTGCTGAAATTCAAGTTCAAAATCATTCTTCATCTATATCTAAATTATTTAAATAACTAAATAATCAAGATAATTGTTTTACTTCTTCATCATTATATTTTTTTGTTACTTCAATTGCTTTCACAATCATTTGGTATCATTTTTTCATAAATAAATTTTTTTATTAAAAAATATTAATTGCATTATAACTAAAAAATTAAAAAAATCTAGAAAAATTTCTAGATTTTTTTAATAATTTTAATATACTTATAAATATTAATTATTTTATTGAAAGGTGAAATAAGTATATTTTTTTAAAAAAATAATTATGAAAATAATAGTAGAATATTTTGATTTAACAGGAAAAAAGTATATAGAAATATTTGATAGAATGAGATCAAATGCTTTTAGTTGTCCATAAACATGTAATTGAAATCCTTGATAAATATCTTTTTTGGATAACTTTTTGAGTTTTAATTCCTAGTTTTTTATATTATTATTCTGATAATTTCAAATCAAAGTTGTTGATGAAGTAGGAGAAATTAGAAAAGATGAAGGGGGAAGAACACTTTAATAATAATATGTGATATAATTCCTGAATGTGATACAAGATATGTGAATTTTGGCAAATGCTTTGAAATGAGTTGTTTGAGAATATTTAGAAAAAAAATGAATAGAAAATCCTGAAAATATTATTAGTAATGAAGCTTATAAAAAAGCAGAAGCAAAAAAATATATAAAAAAAATAGAAGTAGAAGAAGGAACTTTGGATTTGAGGTAGAAAATAATAGTAAAAATTTTAACCATTTAAAAAATAGATATTTAATTATTTTTAAATATCTATTTTTTCAGCCTGTTTATAACCTAATTCAATAAATTCATCAACTTTATTAAAATGAATAATATCTAAATTTCAAAATTCAGGTCTTAAAAAAGATATGTTTTTTTCTGGAGTTTTCAAACTATTATCTTCATTAACTTTCATCATCAAAATAACAGACCTTTTTATTATTTCATAATTATTTTTGAAAAATCAAGTTTTGAAATTAATTCATAAAAATTTATTTTCTTTTATTATTTTTCAAGAATTTATTTTCAAAGCTGAAATGGCAATAATATTTTTTGGGGATAAAATTTCAATTGGTAAATTCATCATAATTCATCAATCTATATAAGATTCTCAATCAATTTCTTTTGGAACAAAAATTCAAGGTAAGCTGATACTTGCTCTTATAACATCAACTATTTTTCAAGTTGTAAAAATTTTTATTTGAGAAGTTTCTATATTTGTAGCAACTATTTTTAAAGGAATTTTACAATCTTCTATTTTTTTATCTCAAAATATTTCTGCTAATTTTTTTTCTATTTTTTTTCATTTTAAAAGTCCTGTTTTGAAATCAAAATCAGCTAAACTAAAAAAATTTATAGATTTTGCAAAATTTTTTATTTCTTCTGAATTCATTCAAATTGCAAATAATGATGCAATTATTGCTCACATAGAAGTTCCTGAAATTTCAGTAATTTCTATATTTTTTTCTTCCAAATATTTTAAAATTCAAATATGAACTAATCATCTAGCAGCTCATCAACCAAGAACAAGACCATATTTTTTTTGCATATTTTTTTTAATTATTTTTTATATTTCCTTAAAAATTAAAACTAATTTTTTTCCCTCCTTACTAAGGAGAGGATTTTGGATTTTCAGAAATTGTTTTACTAATTATTTTTTTAATTATTTTCTTTTTAATAATTTTTGGAGGATTTTTTTCTAAAGTTTCAAGTAAAACTTTTAAATAAATATATAAAACTTCTGTTCTTAATTGGTCAATACTTATATTACAAGTTTCTTTATCAACCAAATAAATATTTTTATTTTGCATATCTATTTTCCCACAATGCTCTACTTTTGATAATAAAGTTTTGAATTCTCTCAATTTTTCTCACAAAATTTCTTCAGCATCATCTGGTAACTTTACTGTAAAATTTAATTCATCAACATCATTTTCATCATAAAAATCATAGTTTTCATCTTCAGAATCAAAAACTTCCAATTCTTCATCAGAAAAAAAATATCTATTATGAATTTCTTCTAATTTTACAATTTTTTTATTTATTTCCATTATTTCATCTATTTTTGCTGATTGTTCTAATTTTATTATTCTTCTATTTCTTATTTTTTCTAATTTTTCTTCATAAACTTTTATAATTTTTGCAATAAATTTTTCTAATTCTGCTCATTTTTGTTTGAAATAATCAGCAAAAGATTTTTCTTTAAATTTGTCTAAATTACTAGAATCAAAAGTTTCTTTAAAAATATCTTTTATTTTTTTTACAATATCCATTTTTTATTTTTATTAAATATATTTTTTTACATTTCTTTAGTTTTTTATATATTAACACATTTTTTTTTTAAAATCTAATTTTTTTTTTATTTTGTAAGTAAATTATAATATCACATAAATTTATAACCAACTTTTTCCATTTCTATTCAAACAACTTGAGCATAAAAACAAGTTAAATTATTATCACAAATAGTCACAATTTCTACATCTTTTGGAATTTGTTTAATAGATTCTGCCCATTTATTTTTTGACAAATAAACCAAAGGAATATTAAAACTTCATTTTAAATGAGAATTATCAAAAACTTCTTTTTTTCTAACATCAATTAAATAAATTCAATTTTTGTATTTTTTTTCTAAAATATTTTTTGAAAATTTGTATTTATATCTAGGTTTTTTATAAACTTTAAAAACATCTTTTTCTCACTTATAGTTTCATTTTTCTTTTATCCATCAACTTACTCAATTTTCTAAAAATCTCACATCAAATCATTTTGTTTTCAAAAATTCAGCAACTTCTATTGATTTTGTTTTTTCCCAAGTATAAACAACTATAATTTTCTTTTTATCCAATTTATCATATCCACCATTTATTAAATCAGCAAATCTGATAAACACACTTCCATCAATATAACCAGCCTTTCTTTCTATATTTTCTCTTGCATCTAAAAGTAAATATTTTTTATTTTTTGTTTTTAAAATATTTTTTAATTCTATATTTTTAATTGATTTTATATTTATTTTTTTATTTATTTTTTTATTTTCTTCTTTTTTTTCTAAAGGAGTAATTTTTATAGTTTTACTTGTTTTTATCTTAAATTTTCAATTTTTTAATTTAATTAATTCTTTCAAAACTAAATAATTTTTTAGTCAATTTTTATCATAAATTTCTAAATCAATAAAATAATTATTTTTAGTATTTTTCTTTAAGTAAACTTTATTTACAACTATTTTTTTTACATCTTTATACCAATTTTTATACTTTTCAAAACTAGTTTTTTTAGCTGAATTTTCATAAGCTTTTTTTAATTCTTTTTTTACTATACTATTATAATGATTTCTAAAAAATTTTTCCTCACTACTTTGCTTTACAGCCCCTTTTTCCACACCCAGGAGAGAGGATTCAGGAGAGAGGGTTTTTTTGGTTTCTGCTTTTTTTCACTTCACCAAAATTATTTTTCTTTTACTTTTTGCAAGCTCTTTTTTATAATTTTCTAGTTCTTTTTTATAATCTTGTTTTTCTTTTTTAGATAATGATTTTTCATTTTCTATTCAAAAAAAATCATCTTCTTCATCTTCAATATTAATAGAAAAAATATCTGTTTTAGTATTTGTTTTAGCTTTTTCTAATTCTAATTCTCTTAATCTTTTTCTATTTTTTAATTTTTGAGAAATACTATATTCTTCAACTAAATTTTCAGAAAAATCTCAAGAATTTACTTTATTAATGCTTTTATCAATATTAATTAAATCTTGTTGTAATCTTTTTATATTTGTTTGAATTTCATTACTTTTCAAAATATTTTCATTTGTACTAAAAGTGTCTTTTTCTATTTTTTTAGAATTTTCTATTTTTTCTTCAAGTAATTTAAATTTAGAAGTTTGTTTTTCTAATTCTATTTGTAAAAGTTTTCTTCTAGCTTTTTCACTATTAAACTTTATTTTTATTGAAGTTGTTCACTTTTTTTCTTCATTTTTCAAATTTAATATTTGATTTTTTTGAAAATTTAAATCAAGTAAAAATGAAAATCATAATGAAATCAAAATAATAACAGAAAAGAAAAAGTTTTTTTTATTTCTTTCTATATATTTTGTTTTTGTATAAAAGTGAAAAGTAATTCATATAAAAAAAGTCAAAGCAATAAAATATAACCAAAAATTTGATTTTGGTTCAAAATTATTTATATTTTCTGCATTAGAAAAGGAAATAAATAAAAAGAATATTAAAAATATTTTTATTAATTTAATCATTTTTTATGATTATAAATTATTTTTTTATCATTATATTGTTTTTAAGAAAAATTTCAATTTTTTGTTTATAGTTTTTTTGCTTTAAAAATAATAATATGATATTATTATAATAATTTAAATAATAATTTAATTTTTTATGACTAAAAAGAAATTTAAACAAGCTTTCACATTAATAGAATTAATTGTAGTTATTGTAATTTTAGCTATTTTATGAACTATTGCTTATATTTATATGAGTAATTATAGTACTGACTCAAGAGATACAGTTAGAATTACTGATTTAAAAAACATTCAAAAAACACTAGATATTTATTTTGCTAAAGAATCACAATATCCAGAACCAAGTGATACAATTAATATCACTTATAGTTGAGCAACTGTATGGCTTCAATGAGTTTTTTGAAATAAAACAAGAAAAGATTTATGAATTATATCAACAATTCCTTTAGATCCTATAACTAGAAATCCTTATTCATACTCAATAACAAATCAAAAAATGGAGTATCAGCTGTGAGCTGCATTAGAGTGAGATAATCCAGCAAAATCAGATTTAGAATGAATGCTAATAAATAAAGTTTATGCTTCACAAGAAACATTAAATACATATATTATTTGAAATTATAATTGAAAAATAGTAAAATTCTCAACTTGATGATTAGACTATATTATCACAACACCAACAATTATAGCCTCTGATTTATCTAATACTGATATTTTAGATGTTATTGAAAATAAAAAATTATCTTTTAATACTTTTTCAAATCTACCAAATTCATATTCTTGAGTAATATTAGATAATAATAATTTTGATTTTAGTTGATGAGATAATATTGTTTTTAAATGAAGCTTTGAAAAATTATATTCAAGCAAAAATGAAAAAATGAAATTATATGAAAAAATTGCAAAAAGATACAATTTTTCTTTTTTAGAATGAAAATGAAAATATAAAATTTTTTCTGATACTTATTCTGATTCTTTAAATCCTACTACACAATATATTGACCATACTTGTCTAATAATATGAGATTTGATAAAAGATAATAATAATAGAAAATGTTTAGAAAACAAAGATGATATATTAAAATGAGAAGCTTATACTTGAGTGTTACTTCCAAACTGAGAAACAAATTATGTATGACAATGGCCTCTTTGAGATGTTTATAATTATTGACAATGAATTCAAACTGCTAATCATGATAGATCTAATTTATGATTAAAATGATGATTAAATAAAACAATTTGAGTAAAATGGAAATTATTTACAAAAAACAAAAATGCAACAAATTATTTTTGATGAGAAGATATTAATTGAGACTCTAAAGAAAATATGCTTTATTGATTTTGATGAAAACTTATTTTATGAGATACTACTAATTGAAAAATAGTATGGCAAACTAAAGTTTTATGAATAAAAAAAGTTTTATGAATAGAAGATATAATGTGAGATTGAAGTAAATCTATAATAGTAGCTTTATGAGAAGATTGGTGGATATGAGTTATTAATTGAAAAACTTGAGAATTAGATTGGATATCAAATAAAGTTTCTTGAACTGAAAAAAAAGTAAAAGTATGATGGCCATGACTTAATTATAAAACATTTGATATAAACTGAGATTGAATTAAAGAATATCATTTTAAACAATGGTACAAAAAATATCATTCAATGAAATTTTTTAAATCTTGAAATAAAGTAATATGAGAAACATTATGGTCTTCAGAATGATTTTGAAATTATAATGAAAATGTAACTGATTGATATCAACCTTATGTTTGGTCAATGTGAAAAATAAATAATAAGTTAGTAATTTGAGCTAAATGAGCAAATCAATTTAGTTTTTATTCAAATGATGTAGATTCTAGCTTACCTCTACCAAATAAATTTAAAATGCCAGCATTTGCTAAATTAAATAATTGATGAAATACTTATAATTGACGGAGTAGAAGTATATGATATTTTTATGATATAAATTGAGATTGAAATGATGAATATATAGCAAGAATTGATAAAGAATTAAATAATAATAAAAAATCAAGAATAATTGTCTCTTGACTTGATCCTTTAGATTCTAAAATGAAACAATTTATGTCTCTTTCTTCTTTTAATAATTCAGCTATAAACTATCATAAACCAATAGTTTTAAAAAATAATTCTAGCCCTGAAAATTCATACATTTTGACCTACTGAGAAGACCCTGTAACAAAAGCTAATAAATGGATGTTATTAAAGTACAATTGACAAAATAGTTTTAGTTATAAAAAAGATTCAGCTGAAAATGAATCATTTAATTATAAAATAGAATATGATAAATTTGACTCTAATTATAGTCCTGTTTGAATTTATAATAATTGAACTAAAGATTATATAGTTTTAAGAAAATGAACTTATTATTACTTTTATACTTTTAATTGAGTTGATACATTCAAAGCCCCATTAACTGAAAGTTCTTTAAAAATTTCTTGAAGTTTTTTTGGAAACACTCTTTTTGATAATGGTTATGATGAAAATAGAGAAAAAGGGAAAGATTCTTGAATATTTTTAGCTTCTTATGATACAAATTGAAATTGAAAAAAAGAATTTGTAGTTTCAGAATGATGATGATTTAAACTATATGAAGTAGAAGACTCTTGAACAACTTTAATAAAAACTTTTAATTGATATGGTAGTGTCCCTAGTAGACAAAAATATTGATTAACTAAGGATAATAAGGATATGTATATTATTTCTTATAATTCCTCAAAAAATACTGTAAATTATTATAGAACAGATTTTGATAATTGAATTACTAATTTTATTAAAAAAACAAATGATACACTTTATTCTTGAGGTGAAACTAATGATATGATTATTTCAAAATTATGACAAGGAAATAATAAATATAATAGATTAATGATAAAATCTACTTGAATGTTTGATGCCAGAAATGCAACTCCTATTAATTCCCCAACAAAAATATCAAATGAATTTTTTTATTCATATGATATGAATAGAGATGGAGAAAATGAAATTTTTCAAAACTGAAAAGCTTATACTTATAATTGACCTTGAAATTATACATTAAAATATAACTGAGAATGATGGCAATGAGATATAGATTGAGACTGAATTTTAGATAATAGTTGGTCTTATTGTTCTGCTAGTGCAAATTTTTCTAGAAATTTATTTTACACAATAAGAAGTTGAAAAGATAATAGTGAAATAATTCCTAAATTAGATTGGGGAAATTGAAATTGATGGTGTGCATGATGAGATAAATATTCAGCTGTTTCAGAAGACTTTGATTCTGATTGAAAAGATGATTTTGTAATTTGAACTCAAGCAAGAGCACATAGAATATTATCTTTAAGTTGAAGTATAGCAAGTTGATTTTCAATAAATGAATGAAATCAAGCTATTAGAAATGCTAGTAAACTTTTATCAGCCTTTGATTTTGATTGAGATTGAAAAAAAGAAATTTTAAGAGGTTATGATGATGATTTAAAAATATGGAAAATTGATGAAAATGATAAAACAAAGCTAAATTTATTATTTGAAATAACTACAAAACAAATTAAAAAAACTCATCGGCAAGATATATGAATTCCTTCTTTATATAAAGATGAAGACACTTGAAAAGTATATATTGCTATTAGATGAATAGATTGAGAAATTGCTTTGTATACTTGGGAAAAAGATGAATGATTAAAATATTTATGGAAAAATTATTATATATATGCAAAAAAATATAGTTCTGATATATCTGCATTAAACAATAATTTAATTCCTATAGCAACAGCTGATGTTTTATTATGAGATTTTATGAATGAATGAAAACCACAAGTATTGGTATGATCATGAGATTGATATGTTTATTTAATATGAATCAATTGAGATATTAAAAGATGATTTTATATATGAAGTTCTATAAAAAGAATGATAATATGAGATACAAATGAAGATTTGTTATTAGATATTTTAGTTTGAGCTGAAGATTGATATGTTTATCAAATTTCTAGTTCTAGACTTGATCCTCCTGCATTAGTTAAAGATTGATTAAGTTGAGATTATAACAAACAAACAGAAGAACAAAAAAGTGCAGTTAATTTTAAAAAGGTAAAAGAAGCAAATTGATATTATGTGCAATTGTATAATTATACTAAAAAACAAGCTGTATTTGATTTTGTAAATATTTGAAATAAAACAAGTACTTGTGTTGTATCAAATAATTATTCTTGAAATATTTGAAATTGTATAAAAGTTAACAAAAATTTTAGTTTAGAAAAAAATGTTATATATGTTTGGAGAGTTCAAGCATATAACAATGAAATGTCTTCTCCTGAAGCTATTTCTGATTGATTTTATATTGAATAAAAAAATATTATGTTTGAATATTACTTAGACTTATTAAAAAACAATTTTTTTATAATAGTAATTCCTATATTTATAATTATAGGATGACTTTGATATTATTATTTTACAAATTATAAAAATATTGATGTAAAAGAAATGTGAAATAATAATATAAATATAAAAGTTGATAAAACTAAAAATGAAATAAAACTTGTTAATAAATTAAAAGATAGTACAAAAAAAGATATTAATAAATATAATTATCAAGTTCAAATTTTTTTAAATAAATTTGAATTATCTTGTAATTGAGAAAAAAATATTTGTGAAAAAATTCTAAAAAATAAAGAAAAATTAAATAATTTTATTTTATGAAATTATTCTTGAGAACTAAAAACTTTGGATAATTTTAATTTAAATATAGATAATTTTTTTGATAAAACTTTTAATGAAGACAATTTTAAATTTAATATTATAGATTTTTTATATACTTTTCAAAATAATTTTATAAAAGAAACTAATATAAAAAATACTTGATTTGAAAAATATTTTGAATTTAAATCTTGAGAAAATATTATTTTAAATAATATGGAAATTCAATGTGCATCAGAAATAAAGATGTCTATAATACCATGAACTTTTGAAGAAGATAAAATAATTTCTGAAAAAGTTGAAGAAAATTGTAAAAATTTATGATGAGAAGTTTTTTTAACATTAGAAAATAATGAAAAAAATCAAATAAAAAATAATGAAATTAATTTAGAATTAAAAATACAAAAATTAGAAGTAAAATATATTTTTTTTGAAAAAAAGGATTGAAAATTTTTAGAAATTGATTCTAAAAAAACATTAATAGATTATGAAAAAAATTATATTCTTAAGAAAGAAAAAGAAAAAGAATCTAATATTAAACAAGAAAAAAGTCAAGAAAAAACAGAAAAAAAGGGGGAAAAAATAATAGAATATGTTAATAAAGATAATAATTTAAATAAACAAAAAAATTATAGAAAAAAAATTAATGATATTTTAAAAGAAAAATATAGAAAAAAAATAAATAATATTTTACTTGAAAAATATAGAAAAAAATAAAAATTTTGTTTTAAATTTTTTTTATATATAATTATAAAAAAATAATTTAATAAAAAATAAAAATATGGAAATAAATACTATTTTTATGCAACTTTGAATTGCATTATTTGCTTGAGCATTTATAGGATTACAAAGAGAAATGCATTTTAATAAAAGCGAAGAAAAAATAAAATTTTTATGAATAAGAACAAATATTTTTTTAGCAATATTATGAGTAGTATCAACTTTTTTTAGTACAATGCCATATATGCCAATTATATTTTTCTTTTCAATTTTAGTACTTTTGGCTATTTCTCATATTTCTGGTAGTTTTAGATTAAATAGAATTTGAATAACAGCTGAACTATGAGCTTTTTTAGTTTTTTGGATTTGAGTTTTAATAGGTTTTTGACAAGAAATTATAGCAATTATTTTGACTATTATTATTGCTTTAGTGAATACTTTTAGATATCAAATAGATAATTTTGCTGAAATTCTAAATCATAAAGAATGGTTAGCTTGACTGCAACTTTTAGTTTTTTCTTGAGCAATTTTACCAATTTTACCAAATATTCCTATTAGTGAATTACTTGTTTGAACTAATTTTGAATTAAGTAAAAATTCTTTAGTTTTTGCTATTTTTTCAGATATAAATTTATTCAAAGTTTGGTTATTTGTTTTATTTATTTCTGGTATTTGATTTGTTTGATATTTTCTTTCAAAATTTATTTGAGCAAAATGATGAATTCCTATTTCAGCTTTTTTATGATGATTATCTAGTTCAACAGCTGTAACTATTTCACTTGCTTCTCAAGAAAAACAAGCTCAATCTAGAAAACATTCAGATTTAATTTCTTTAGTTTTTGCATGATGAATTTTGATTTGAATTTCAACAATGATGCTTAGAGTAATATTATGAATTTTTGTAATTTGATGATTAAGTCTTGGTTATAAAATTTTTTATATTCCTTTATCTATGTCTATTTTTGCTGCAATTTTGGCTATTTATTGTATGAAAAAATATCACAAAGAATCAAAAAAAGCTTGAAATGAAAAAGCTGATATAAAATTATCAAGTCCATTTGAAATTTGGCCTGCTATACAATTTTGAGGTTTTTATGTTATGATTTCAGTTTTGATGAATACAGCTCTTTATTATCAAGATTTTTTAAAACAACAAGTTAGTTGGTTAAGTGAAAATATGCCTATTTATATAATTTCATTTATTTCTGGTTTTGCTGATGTTGATGCAATTTATATAAAAGTTTCTTGACTAGTTTCTGATGAAAAAATGTTAGCTTCTGTTTGAGTAATTACAATTACAATTGCTGTTATTATGAATACTTTGGTTAAAATTCTTTATGTAAAAATAAGTGCTTCAGATTATTTAGCAAAATTGATGTTTTATTTAGTTTCTTCAGTTTGTGTAGTTTGAGCTTTTGTTACTTATTTTATTGTTTAAATATTTTTTTAGCTTTTTTTTGGTTTTTGAGTATATTTACTCTAGTTTAGAAATAATTTTAAAAATATGAACAAATCACAAAATATAATTATTTACAAAAAAGAAAACTGACAAATTTCAGTTGATATTTTGATTGAAAATGAAACTTTTTGGATGACTAATTTACAAATTAGCCAGCTTTTTTGAAAATCAAAATGAACAATTAGTGAACATATTAAGAATATTTATGATGAATGAGAATTCGAAAAAAAAGCAACTGTTTGGTTTTTCCAAACAGTTCAAAAAGAATGAAATAGAGAAGTTAATAGGGAGTTAGAATATTATAATCTTGATATAATTTTTGCAGTTTGATATAGAGTAAAATCAAAACAATGAGTGCAATTCAGAAAATGGGCAACTACTAAATTAAAAGAATATTTGATAAATTGATTTACAATTAATGAAGAAAAAATAAAATCTTGAAAAACAACTCAGTATTTTGACAAACTTCAAAATAAATTAAGAGAAATTAGATTATCAGAAAAAATATTTTATCAAAAAATTAAAGATATTTATACTACAAGTATTGATTATAATCCAAAAGATGATAAAACAATTAAATTTTTTACAACAGTCCAAAATAAATTATTATGGGCAATTAGCAGGAAAACAGCAGCAGAATTAGTTTATAATAGAATTGATATTTCAAAACCTCTACTTTGAATGCAATCTTTTAGTAAAGAATGAGAAAATAAAATAACTAAAAAAGATGTAATTATTGCAAAAAATTATTTAGATGAAAAGGAAATAAAAACACTCTGACTTTTAGTTGAACAATTTTTAGCATTTGCAGAATCTATGGCAGAATCAAAAATAATTATGAAAATGTCAGATTGGATAGAAAGATTAGATTTAATTTTAAAAATGAATTGAAAAGAAATTTTAGAAAGTTATTGAAAAATTTCTCAATAAATTAGCAGAAGAAAAATCAAAAATTATTTATAATAAATTCAAAGAAAAAAATAAAGAAATAGAAAAAGAAGAAAGTTTAACTCAACTTGAAAAAGATTTTAAAAATTTTAGTAAAAATAAATAAAAAAAATATGTTTTTTAATGATAAACTATGATAAAAAGAATTTTTTTAGCCAAAAATTTTTTTTATTCATTAAGCTTTTTTAAATCAATTCTTGTAACTTTTTTTTCAGATTTATTTTCTTTTGGTTCTTCAGATACTATTATTCTAGCTTTTTCTTCATCTCTTAATTCCTTTATTCTTCTTGCAAAACCTATAACTAATATAAAAAATATATATAATATAATCCTATAAAAAATTATAAAAAATAGAAAATAATAAATCAAATAATCATATTGTTTTATTAATATAAAAATATTAGAATCACTTAAAAATCAAGCAATATATGCAAATAAAGAATTCATTTTAATTCAATATTTTTCTAAAATAAATAATGTTCAAAATAAAAATATTAAAAGAAAAAATCATAAAATAAAAGAAAAAATAGAACTAAGTAAAGAATTTTTATTATTTGTAAAAAAAATAGAATTATTAAATAACATTCAAAACATAAAAAACACTACAAATAAACTTCAATAATCTTGTATTAAAACTTTTTTATTTAAAATAATTTCTTCAAAACTATTCAAATTCATTCAAAATTTCAAGCCAACAACTTCACTTTGTAATCACAAAACCATTGCAATTAAAAAACCTAAAAAAAGTCAAAAATACATTTTATATACTTTATCTAAACCTATAAAAAATAATAAAACTCAAATAGCAAAACTAAGAAAAATTAATCAATAATCTTGAGTATTAAGGGAAAAAGAATTTATTTCTAGCATTTGTTTTATAAAAAAATTGTAAATTATAATAAATTGATTATAAATAGAATATAAAATAATGCTAGTTTTTTTTAGTTTTTTAATAAATTTTCCAAATGTTTTTAGAACTTTTTACTTTATTTATAGCTTCTATATTGCTATCTTTAGGTCTAATTTTACTTATAAAAAAAATATTTTTTAAGTTAAATATTTTAGATAATCCTGAAAAATATAATTTAAAAAGAAAAGCAATTCCATACAGTATGTGAATAGTTTTTTTTATATGATTTTTTATTTTAAGTTATTTTTCTATTTTTTCTAATTTACTTTGAGAAAATCCTGAACTTACTTCAAAATTATTTTTACTTTGGTGATTTTGATTTTTGATTACAGTTGTGAGTTTTTTAGATGATTTGTTAAATGTTAGTCCAAAAATTAGACTTTTAATGCAAATAATTATTTGAGCAATTATCTGAATAACTTCAATAAAAATCGGATACATAAGTAATATTTTTAATTGAATTTTTGACTTATTTGGGAATGATAAAACTATTGATTTACATATTTATTCTACTAATTTTTTTGGCTTAGAAATTTTTTTAATTCCACTTATTTTTACAATTATTTGGTATGTTTTTATTTTTAATGCAATTAATTGGAGTGATGGAATTAGAGGGAATACTACAGGACTTTCAATAATTTCTTTTGGAGTTTTATTTCTTTTATGAATTATTTTATTTAATTGAGATGAATATACTTGAGGAGTTGAAAATGCTTATTTTGTAATGAAAATTTCTCTTATTTTAGTATGACTTATTTTACCATTTTGGTATTTTGATATAAAAAATAAACTGCTTATGTGAGACTCTGGAACAATGTTTTTAGGTTTTATGTTAGCTTCTTTAGCTATAATTGCTTGAGGAAAAATTGCCACAGTTTTGGTAGTTTTTGGGATTTATAGTGTTGATGCTATTTATGTAATTTTGAAAAGATTACAAAATAAAAAAAGTCCTATGACATGAGACTTTACACATCTTCATCACAGACTTTTAAAGGTTTGATTTACAGAAAAACAAGTTTTAACTTTTGTTTATAGTTTATCTTTAATTTTTTGAATAAGTGCATTATTTTTAGATAAAGTATGAAAAATAATAGTTTTTATATTAATTATTGTAATTGTTGTTTTTATAAATAGAATAAAATTAGTAAAATTTAAAAAATAATTTTTCCCTATTTTGAGGGGGGAAGGTAATTTTTTTTAAATTAGTTTTAAATATTAATCATTCATATTTTTTTAAATTACTTCCCATTGTTCAAATTCTAAAATTTCTCAACTGTCTAAAAAAATTTTTCTATCTTCAAATTTTTCCAAAATTCAATTCTTTTTTTCTCTTGAATAAATATTTTCTAAACAAATTTTTTTTCAAATATTTTTTTCTAAAATTTCAGTTTGTTTTCCTATCATAAAAATAATTTTATCTGTATATTTTTGACCTAAATTAGCATTTTCTCAAAAATATTTTGCTGAACTTTCTATATTTTTTATAAAAGAATTTTCATCTTTTTGTTCAACAAATTCATTGAATTTTTTTGTAGATTTCATAAATTCTTTATGAACATTCAAAACTTCAGAATTATACATTTGTATATCTCCATAAAGTTTTGGATTTTGCCCAACATATCTACCAACTGAACTAATCATTATTTTATAAATTGGTGAAACAAAAGAAAAAGATTTTTTTATATCAAACTCTAAATTTTTCATTGTATCAGCTAAAACAAACATATTAAAATGTGTCAAACCTTGAACTACAGCCATCATTTTGTCGTGTTCTTCTGGAGTTTCTTCTACAACTTTTGCTCAAGAATTTTCTAAAAAATTCTTTAAAAAAATATATCTTTCATCATTTTTATCATTTTTATTTAAAGGAGTTAAAACAAAAATTTGTCCAGCAATTGTTGAAATAAATGGCCCAAACATTGGGTGAGTTGGTAATATAAAAACATCTTCTGGAGAATATTTTTTCAAAGCTTTTGCAGGTCATTTTTTTATAGAACAAACATCTAAAACAATTGAATCTTTTTTCAAAAATGGTGCAACTTTTTCTATAATTTCATTCATAAAAGCAATTGGAACAGCAAATACAGTTATATCAGAATCTTTTACTGAAGCTATATTATCTACAGAAAATAAACAATTTAATTCTTTAGCAACTTTTTTTAATTTTTCTTCATTTCTTCAAGTAATTGTAAGTTCAACTTTTTCTTTGAAATTTTTTAAAATAAATTTTGCTAACCATAAACCAAAACCATCACTTGCTCATATAATTGTTATTTTTTTTATCATTTTTTATAATGTTAATTTTATTTTTTTCAAAATTTCAATATTTTTGTAGCCCCTTTCTCCCTATCAGGGAGAGAGGATTCAGGTGAGAGGGAGTTTATTTTTCTTTCATACTAAGTTGTACTTTTCCTTTTTCTTCATCAATACTTAGAATTCTTACCTTAACTTTTTGTCCAACTTCTACAAAATCATTTGGATCTTTTACAAAACTATCAGCTAGGTGTGAAATATGTACAAGTCAATCACTTTTTAATCAAATATCTACAAAAGCTCAAAATGCCAAAACATTTCTAACAACTCATTCTAAAACATCTCAAACTTGCACTGAATCAATAGTTATTGGTTGTTTTGCTTTTTGATGAGAAGAATTAATTCTCTTTTCTTTTCCTAATTGTTCATAAGAATCTAGTATAAAATTAATTGTATTTATTGTAGTTTCTGGATATAATTCTTTTAATTTTTCTTCATTTTTTTCGAAAAATTCTGAAACAAGTCCACCAGAAAAATTATCTAAAATATGGTTTGCTAAATTATATTGTTCAGGATGAATATCAGTATTATCGAATTCATTTTTACTTTCAGGAACTCTCAAAAATCAAATTGCTTGCTCATAAGCTTTTTCATTCAAAACTTTTTCAAGCTCTTGTCTGCTTGTATAAGGTCTATTTTTATAAATTTTTTTAGCCAATCTTTTATCAATTCAAGAAATGTGTGCAAGTAAATAAATAGATGAAGAATTTACATTTATTCCTACTTCATTTACTGAATCTTCTACCACAAACCCTAGTTTTTCTTCCAATTTTTTTACAGGCATATCGTGTTGATACATTCCAACTCAAATACTTTCAACTGGCACTTTTACAAATTCAGAAAGTGGGTCAATATATCTTCTTGCAATACTTACAGTCCCTCTATCAAGAGGATCTAAATCAGGAAATTCTTCTTGTGCAATTTTTGAAGCTGAATAAACTGAAGCTCAACTTTCATTCACAATAAAAATTTCTCTATCAGTAATAGATTGTAATAATTCTACACTTTCATTTGAACCAGTTCAATTTCAAATAACAATTGTATCAATACCAGCTTTTTGTAATAATAAAGCCAATTTTTTCTTAGCTTCCATTTGCTTAAATAAAAAATATTTATCAAACAAAACTGGATTTCATAATTTATCTAAAACAGCCATTTTACAACCTGATTTAAATCAAGGGTCTATTGCTAAAATATTTTTATTGTATTCTGGTTTTGTTAAAAGCAAAGCTTTCAAATTTTTTCTAAAAACTTCTATAGCTTCATCTTCTGCTAAATCTGCCAAAATTCCTCTTAATTCATTTTCTACAGATTTAAAAAGTGTATCAAAACCATTTTTAAAAGCTTCTTTTAATAAAATATTTTGTGAAAAATTTTTAGTTTCATCAAGTATTTTAAAATATTTATTTTCTGCTTTTTCAAGTAAAATTTCAGTTTTTTCTATTTTAATAGAAAGAATTCAAAGTTTTTCTCATCTATTCAAAGCCAAGACTTGGTAAGATTTTAGTTTTGAAATTATTAAATCAAATTCTTTATAAAGGTCAAATTTATACATTTCTCCTCTAGTTTTTTCATTTAATTTTTCAAGAGATTTTTCAGTTTTTACTTTTGAAACTAAAGCTCAATTTGCAAGTAAATATTTTCTCATTGATTCTCTAATTTCTGAATTTTGATTAATTTCAGCAGAAATTATTTCTTTTGCTCATTCAAAAATTTCTTCTATTTTAGGATTATTTTCAGTTTTTTCTTTCAAATTTTTTATAGGAATTTCTAATAATTTTTTAAATTCTTCACTATTTTCTATTTCTTCTTTTATAATATTTTCTTTTATTTTTTCAGCAATTACTCAAAAACCATTTTCAAGAGCAGTCATTGCTTTAGTTTTTTTCTTAGATTTATAAGGTTTATAAATTTCTTCAACTTCTTTTAGAGTTTTTGCTTTTAAAATATTTTCTTTAAGTTCAGGAGTTAATTTTCATAATTCTTCAATTCAATTAATTGCTGTATTTTTAGCTTTAAAAAGGTTTTCTAGCTTTTTTCTCAAATCTAAAATATCTCTAATTTCATCTTCCCCAAGACCTCAAGTAACTTCTTTTTTATATCTGGCAATAAAAGGAACTGTAGCTCACTCCTTTATCATTTCCAAAACGGATTTTATTCCAAAAATAGCAAATCACAAAACTTCAGAAATATTTTGCATATAATCAGGAATTGGTAAAACAATTTTTTCTTCTGGAGTTTCTTCATTTTCTTCTTCTTCTTCCACTATTATTTCTTCATTAATTATTTTTTTTTCTTCTTCTACTTTTTCAGTTTTTTTTATAATTTTTTTAACAGGTTTTTCATCTGTAAAATATGTAATTTTTCCCATAATTTTTTTTAATTTTTTAATAAATAATAAGTTTATTATATTAAAAAATTTTAATGTGCAACTTTTTATAATTTTTTTTTTGATTTTAATTTTTTTTTCTTATAATATATAAAATTATTTTATAAAATAATATAAAAAAAAATGCAAAAAATTAAAAAAGAAAAGCAGGAAAAAAATAATTTTCCAAAAGCTATTTGACCATATTCTCCTATTATTAAAGCTTGAAAAATATTTTATTGTTCTGGACAAATTTGACTTGATCCTGAAACTATGAAAATAGTTGAATGATGAGTTGAAAATGAAACAATTAGAGTTTGTGAAAATATAAAATGAGTTTTGAAAAGTAAAAAATTGGAATTAAAAAATGTAGTAAAAACAACTATTTTTTTAAAAAATATTTCAGATTTTACAAAAGTTAATGAAATTTATCAAAAATATTTTGAGCATAAACCAGCTAGATCAACAATAGAAGTTAGTAAATTACCGCTTTGAGCTTTAGTTGAAATAGAAGTTATTGCAAGAAAAAAGTAAAAAAATTATTTTAAAAAAAAATTTTAATAATTTTTTAGTATTTAAAATTTTTTAATATTTAATTTTTATTTTTTTCACTAAAAATTCCTTCCTTCTTCTTTTTCTTTTTTATCTTGCAAATATTTTTTTAATTTTTCTGAAAGCTCCCTTCTTGTTTTTTCTATTTTTTCAGGATCTTTTTCATCAATAAGTTCTTTAAAAAGGTCTTTTTTTTCTCCTTTTTCAGCTCATAAAACACTATTAAATATTTCTGTAACATCTGTAGAATCTCATTTTTTTCAAGAAAACATTGTTTGATATTGTTTCAAGATTCATCACAAATTGTGTTTTTCAATATAATTAGGAATTAACACAAAAACAGAATATAAAATATATCAAATAAATAGTATTCTAAATATCCATTTAAAAATCAAAGACCTTTTTTCTTGCTTTTTTTTATTTTGAATATATTCATATATTTCATTTATTTTTTCTTCTTGGTTTAACATTTTTTTTATTTTTTATTAAAGTTAATATATTTTTAATATTTGATTTAGTATATAAAAAAAATAATTTTTTACAAAATAAAATCTTAGAAAATTTTTTCTAAGATTTTTTCTACCATTCTCCAATATATTTACTAGAATCATAATCAACTCAATCTTCTCAATAAAATTCAAATTCTCCTAAATTTTCATTCCATCTAATTGGTTTACTTTGTTTAGGAATATT
>Ga0256834_1000062_pt1 | contig 70858 bp, 65 predicted proteins | sample 4281140metaG_FD_190536 | JGI IMG/M metagenome (GOLD analysis project Ga0256834, IMG submission 190536) | Hydrothermal vent microbial communities from East Pacific Rise, Pacific Ocean - 4281-140 | ecosystem: Environmental > Aquatic > Marine > Hydrothermal vents | place: Pacific Ocean: East...
CATTTGCAATATTGTTAACGGTTAAGAAGAAGTCAGATCGACCAGCTTTTACGCTATCTTTGTCAACTCTAATATAAAGCCTTACTGGCAATACTCTATCTGGCTCAAGATCAAGAGTAAGAGTGGGTGTGGCTTCATTGCCTGATCCGCCTAGTGACATTGAAGCGTTATCTAAACCCTCAATTTCTAATTCCACAGTTCTAAGATGTGGTGTCATGTTAAGAATTTTTACATCATAGCCATTTCTTATAGCACCATCTGAAAGCATTACAAAACGTGGGTTACGATCTCGTAGTACATTTAAATCAAGCGGGCTTCTGGTGGAGAGAGAAAGCAACATTGCTAAACCAATCGTACCCCAAACTAAGAAATATAATAATGTGCGAGGGCGGAATATTGAACGCCAATTTGTATGTTTAAATGCAGATTTAATTTTACCTGTTTTACTATCTCTAACTTTTGATACATCAATTGCCTCTAGTGCCTGATGAGTTGGAGTTCCTGCGTGAGAGTAAGCTCCTGAAGTGGCAATGTCCATATTCTCGTTATAATAGTTGAAGGTGGTATAGGAAATAAGGCCACGCTCTTTACCCGTCTTATCCATAACATTGTCGCATGCATCAATACAAAGACCGCAAGTGATACATTCAAGCTGTTGGCCATCACGAATATCAATTCCTGTTGGGCAAACGGCTACACAAAGATCGCAATCAATACAATCGCCTGTTTGATGCCCAAGTTTTTTTTCCTTTTTGGCGTTTTTTGTTCTTGGCTCACCTCGCCAATCATTATAGGTCACGGTAAGGGAATGCTCGTCAAGCATAGCCCCTTGAATGCGAGGCCATGGACACATATAGATACATAATTGCTCACGCATAATACCTGCAAATAAATAGGTTGTACCTGTAAGAACCGCAATTGTTGCATAGGCAACTGAGGGGGCATTAAAAGTGAATAGGTTGACAATTTGATCAGGTGCATTTGCAAAATAGAGGGTAAAATTTATTCCAGTATATATTGCAATTAACAGCCAGATAATATGCTTAAGACTTCTCTTGAAAATTTTTGATGCGCTCCATGGAGCATCGTCTAACTTTATGCGGGCATTGCGATCACCTTCAACCATACGATCGACAAACATGAATAAATCTGTCCAAACAGTTTGCGGGCAAGCGTAACCGCACCATGCTCGCCCAACAGCAGAAGTTGCTAAAAATAGCCCTACACCTGCCATGAGTAATAGACCTGCCACATAATAAAATTCTTGTGGCCATATTTCAATAAATGCAAAATAAAAACGACGGTGTTCAATGTTTAATAGGATAAATTGGTCAGGGGCATACTCGCCTCTATCCCAGCGAAGCCATGGGGTGATGTAAAAAATACCAAGGGTAAATAGCATCATTGCCCATTTAAAATTCCGAAAGTTTCCTTTAGCCATTTTTGGGAAAATTTTTGTTCTTGATACATAAAGAGATTTGTTTTTACTATCTTTATTTACTGGCTTTACATCAATTTTCTCAACCGTATGAGAAGAATTGGAACTTTCTTTTTTTGACATCTTAAGAACCTCAAAGCATGATATATTATAATCTAATTATATAATGGTGTCTGCCACTATTAGCCTAGAGTCAAATTAAATTATTACTTTATTTTAGATATTTTAAACATGTAAATGAAATGGTCAAAAAAAAGGCCGCCCAGTTGGGCGACCTATTAAAATTTAAATATTGTTAAGCTAAAGCTATTCACCGCCACCTAATGAGTGAACATAAACAGCTAGCTGTTTAACTGTGGCATCGCTTAATATGCCGCTCCAAGCAGGCATAACGCCATGTTTTGGTTTGTCGATTTGAGCAGTGATGCTTTCAATTGAACCATCAACCATTAGCCAGATAGCATTGTTTAATGCAGGGCCACCAAGTTCGGCAACACCTTCGGCATTATCACCATGACAAGCTGCACAATTATCGGTGAAAACTTCAGCACCATTTGCAATAAGAGCAGAAGTTGTTTCACCGCCAGAGATTGAAACAACATAATTAGCAACGGCTGTTATTTCTTCTTTCTCTAGCAATTCATCAGCACCAAATGCAGACATTTCACTAATATGTGTGTCTTCATCTATATCATCACGAGCACCATGAGCAATGGTTGTGTAGATGGCATCAATTGAGCCACCCCATACCCATTCATCATCATTTAGATTTGGATAACCTAATGAGCCAGAAGCACCAGCACCATGACATTGAACGCAATTGACTTTAAAGGCAGATGAGCCACCAGCACGTGCAAAACGAGCTAACTCTTCATCTTTAACAATATCGCCAACTTCGGTTGCATCAATCTTTGCGATGAATACAGCCTGACCATCTTTAGCTTTTTGAAGATCGCTAACAATATCAGCCCTTGAAGCATATCCAAGCAGACCTTTTGTTGAACCTGTAATTAGCGGCCAAGAAGGCATAGCAATCATATATCCAACTGCCCAAACTATACAGGCGTAAAAAATCCACAACCACCAACGTGGCATTGGAGTGTCTAGTTCTTTAATACCGTCCCATTCATGACCTGTGGTCTTAGTTCCAGTAATTTCGTCAATTTCTTGTTTGTTTTTACTCATTTGAAATTCCTTTCTCAGCTCTCATCTTTAAATGGGATGTTGGCTGCTTCTTTTGCTGCCGTGCTTGCGCCAGGGCGCATTACAAAAGCAATAACCCCAACAAAAACAACAAACAAGTAAATCAGACCCCATGTTCCAGCGAAATTGCTTACGATTTCATAAGTCATATTCAACCCCCCTAGCGGTAGTTAGCTTCAGGTACATAAGTAGAGAAATCTACCAATGTTCCAAGCATTTGAAGATATGCGACTAATGCGTCCATCTCGGTGATTTTATCAGGATTACCGTCAAAATCTCCAATAGGAACACTAAATCTATCGTCATAAGTATAACGAGCCTCAAGGCCATCTATATCAGCATCGGTAGTTGCTTGCGCAATCACGTCAGCTTTTGCATTTATCAATTGCTCGGAAGTGTATGGAACACCAACCAATTGATTTGCTCTTAGATGCTTATCCATATCCTCAAACTTAAGAGGAGTTTTGGTTAGGAAGCCATATTTAGGCATAATCGATTCAGGCACTAATGAGCGTGGATCGGTTAAATGCTGAACATGCCAATCATTTGAGTAACGTCCACCCACACGAGCTAAATCAGGCCCAGTACGCTTTGATCCCCATTGGAATGGATGGTCATACATAGATTCTGCTGCCAGTGAATATTGACCATAACGCTCAACTTCATCACGGAAAGGTCTAATCATTTGTGAGTGACACAAATAACACCCCTCACGAATATAAATGTTACGACCTGCCAACTCGAGAGGGGTGTAGGGACGCATGCCCTCCACCTTCTCAATTGTATTTTGGAAGTAGAATAATGGTGCAATTTCAACAAGACCACCAACAGATACTACCAAGAGTGAGCCAACCAACAATAGGGTGGGGCTTTTTTCAATTATTTTGTGTTTATTAAATAAAGACATGATATCGCCTCCTATTCTGCTGGTTGAGCGTTAGATGTTACAGCAACCATCGGTTTTTCATCACGAACATCGCCTTTGATTGTTTTATAGACATTCCATGCCATCACTAAACCACCAGTAAGATATAATGACCCTCCAATAAAGCGCAGGATATAATATGGCTTAAGTGCTGCTACAGATTCTGCGAATGAATAAACAAGGAAACCTTGTGGATCATATTCTTTCCACATTAGGCCCTGTGTAATCCCAGCAACCCACAACACGGCGGCATAAGTAACAATGCCAAGCGTTGCAAACCAGAAATGCCAGTTGACCATACGCATGGAGTAGAGTTGCTTACGACCCCAAAGTTTTGGTGTGAGGTAGTAAATAGCACCAAAGGTAATCATGCCAACCCAGCCAAGTGCGCCAGAGTGAACGTGACCAATAGTCCAATCAGTATAGTGACTAAGAGCGTTCACAGCTTTAATAGACATAACCGGACCTTCAAATGTAGACATGCCATAAAAAGCAATCGCCATAACCATCATACGAATGATTGGGTCAGTTCGGATTTTATCCCATGCGCCAGAAAGTGTCATCAAGCCATTTATCATTCCACCCCATGAAGGCATCCAAAGCATTATTGAGAAAGCCATACCAAGTGTCTGCGTCCAATCAGGAAGCGCAGTATAGTGAAGGTGGTGAGGGCCTGCCCAGATATATAGGAAGATTAATGACCAAAAGTGAACGATTGACAAACGATAAGAGAATACAGGTCGTTCAGCTTGTTTTGGCATGAAATAATACATCATACCTAAGAAACCAGCAGTTAAGAAGAAGCCAACTGCATTATGACCATACCACCATTGTGTCATAGCGTCTTGAACGCCTGAGAATAGTGAATAGCTTTTTACGCCAAGGAAAGAAACAGGAACTGCCAAATTGTTGACCACGTGCAACATAGCAATGGTAACAATAAACGCTAGATAGAACCAGTTAGCCACATAGATGTGCGGCTCTTTACGTTTGAATAATGTGCCAAGGAATAGCACTAAATAAGCAACCCAGACAATTGTTAGCCAAATATCGACATACCATTCTGGCTCAGCATATTCACGGCTTTGAGTAATGCCTAGTAAATAGCCAGTGGCTGCCATTAGGATAAATATTTGATAGCCCCAAAATACAAACCATGCAAGACCATTGCCGCCCCAAAGACGAGCTTGGCATGTGCGCTGAACTACATAGAATGAAGTAGTCATAAGTGCTGTTCCGCCAAATGCAAAAATCACCGCTGAAGTATGCAGTGGGCGCATGCGACCAAAGTTAAACCATGGCTCAAGATTAAATTCAGGCCATGCTAATGCAGTGGCGATTAAAACACCTTGAGTGAAGCCAATGACTCCCCAAAAAACAGTTAAAATGACACCAATACGAATTGGCCCGTCCATATAACCTGATTTATCTTCTTCCTTAAATCCACCAGTTGCTACTTTACGCGCTACATATATGGTCGCTGGACCAAGATGAACGGCAAGTATTATTGCGTGAATTCGAAAAAGATCGTCGTGAGCGAAGGCTGCTGCAAATACTGCAAGCAAAGTGCCAAGCGCAAGAACGATTGTTCCGCTATAATTTTTCATGTATCCCCCGTGGCGTACTATCCCAACGCCTTAGTTTAATTATTTATTGAACGAAAAATCCTCAAAATTTGAAGAAGTTTCGCTAAGCTACTAAAATATCAAATATTGCGCAGGTCAAACAAGACTTCACACAATAGTGATAGTTAACAATATATCTATTGCACAAGATTGACATAGATCAAAGCATGAAGAGAAAAAATATGGAGATTTAGAAGAAAACTGGTCTTTTTTGGCTTTTGCGACACAAAAAATGGCAGGCTTGTGATCTGGGTTCATTAAAATGGGTGATAAAATGATTGCTCCAGTAAGAAATAGAGAATCACTTGATAACAAGAAAATGTATCTAAGTCTGCGTGATGAGCAACTCTCACTTTGTATTGTTTTGGAAGAAATAGCTGATAGCTTGCCAGAGCGAGTTGATGCAGCGGTTTGCAAACATGTTGCAAAAACCCTGCCCTTAATAATTGAAGGGGCGCATCGATATGAAGAAGATGTTATTTTTCCACTTTTAGAAAAATCAAAAATAAGTTCTGTTGATTTAAAAACTACTATTAAGAGGTTAAAAATTGAGCATTTGGGTGACAAGTGTTTTGCGGAGGAATTGTCCGAGGTGTTGGCCTCTTATGGCAAGGGGATGCCAAATTTAGCGGCTGAGGCAACAGGGTATATGTTACGTGGGTTTTTTGAGGCTTTACGTCGACATATTGCATTTGAAGCAGAGTTATTTGCAAATGTTTTTGATTTTGAATTTTAGCCGCAGGCTTGTTTTAATTTATCTAAATTTGGAATTAGAACATGTCTTCTAGCAGTGATTTCAATTAATTTTTCAGTTCGTAATTTGGTAAATTGCCGAGAAACTGTTTCGACAGTAAGCCCTAAAAAGTCAGCAATGTCAGCACGAGTTAGAGGCAGATCAAATATAATATTGACTTGCTTTTTTTCTTGTTCACTAAAATAAGCTGGGTCAAAGTGAGTAGCAATTAAATAAAGGAAACAGGCAACTTTTTCTAAGGCTGATTTACGCCCTAAGGTTACCATCCACTCACGCGCTTCGTCTAATTCTTTTAAAGTCTGCTCTAATAAGCTATGCTCAAGCTCTGGGTTGGCTTTAATTAAATTTTCTATCGCTTTTTTTGGCATTTGGCATATTTGAACATCAGAGGCCGCCTCTGCTCTATAATTATTTGTTTGTGAAAAAAGTCGTCCAATGAAATCTGGTGAAAACTGCAAGCCCACTACTTGCTGGCGGCCGTCCTCAAGAATTTTTGAAAGTTTAACAACTCCGTGCATAATTGTTGCATATGAGGTAATTGGTTCGCCATCAGAAATAAGTTCAACGCCAGCCTCATGGGTGATTTGGCGGGTGTGTTTTGAAATTTCAAGTAATTCTGTGGCAGTTAGTGTGCCGCATATTCCCTTATGTCGCACTTCGCAGGAGCGGCATAATTTTGGAATATTTGAATTGTGAATATCCAGACGCTCTTCCACAGGCTTTCCTTGAGTTATCAGATAATATAGGCAAAAAATAATTTGAGCTTTATCATATCCCATTATTAGTAGATTAGCGAGAGTATTTTGATTATCTCCTAATTGATACATATCAAGGTAAATGAAGTAATTAATATGCTTAAATACGCTCAAGCATTTCATTTTTTATATGAAAAACTTTCATAAAAGGAGCAAAATGATGATTAAAGATTTGTTGGTTCATCTGGAGGGTAATTCAGAAGATAAAGTTCGTCTAGCATATGCTGAATTGATTGCTGGTGAACATCGGGCTTTTTTAACAGGGATTTATTGTAATATTGTACCTGATAATGTTTATGTTTCTGGTGGTGTTATGTCCTCAACTGGTGCTATTGCACTTATGAATGAGGCAGCTAGTGAAGAGGGTGATAAAGTTGAGAAATTGCTCAAAAAGCAACTTGATAAATTAGATATAAATAGTGAGCTTAGAAGGCTAGACCTTACCTTAGCTCAAGCGGGGCAGGCACTTGCAGCTGAGGTTAGAACTTGTGATTTAATGATTGCAACTCGTCCCTATAATCATCATTCTGCATCACCTGAGTTGCTAGAGGCTGTGTTGTTTAACTCAGGGCGTGGTTGTTTATTTGTACCGCCTGCAATTGAGCCAGCTGGAGCGGTTGATAATATCTTATTAGCATGGCGTAATAGGCGAGAAACGGCTCGTGCAGTATCGCAAGCTATGCCTTTAATGCGGGCTGCTGGCAAGGTAACTATTGCTATGATTGCTGAAGATGATGGCTCAAAAGAAATGACAGAAATGCCAGGGGCTGATATTGCCAGACATCTTGACCGGCATGGAGTTAATGTAGAAATTAGGCATATTAAAAAATGGTCAAAAATTGGTGATGCATTGTTAAATGAGGTAGAAAAAACTAATTCAAAAATGTTGGTTATGGGTGGTTATGGACATTCTCGTTTTCGTGAATGGGTGTTGGGCGGTGCAACACGTGATATTTTGAGTAATTCGCAAGTTCCCGTTTTGATTTCTCATTAAGTTCAATCAAAATTTGCCATTATCATAGATTAGTTTTAGGAATTATTATTATGCATGATTTACCAAAGTCTTTTGTTCATATTAGGTTGGAATTAGCCCGTGAGATAGGTCATCCGATTGGTGATACGGAGCATGGGTATGATATTTTAGCACCTTTATTGCCTGATGGTTTTATAGATGGTGATTTAGCGACAAAAAATAAGGATAAGTGCCGAGTTCGACGTTTTCGTCCAGATGAAGAAGATGCGATTGGCAAATTGTTGCGTGGGCCTGGTGGGCGTTGGATTATCGATTATGATGATGCTAAAAGTGATGATGATGAAGCGGGTTTTCGCTTTGGCCAAGAAAAATTTGTGCTTGGAGAATATGTATCAATAAAAGAAGATGATGGTGAGATGCACACATTTGTAGTAATAAGTGTTGATCAGTTGTAATTATTACACTTTTGTGGGTTTTATTATGAGGCGTTTTGCTTTTACTTTTATTTCGCTAGGCATGATGCTCTTGATTAGTGGTTGTGCTGATTTGATGGGTAATGGCTCGAAATTTGAGGATCAATCCATTACGCCTGAAATATATAATATTCTTGTAGCTTCAAGCAGAAAAAGAGAAGATGATGGCAGTTTTGGTACTTCTCGCTCGTTAACATTAAGCTATGGGGCTTATCAAATATCAGTGCCAAAAATGGTTAGGGCTGGATATTTTACTTATCCTCAAATTAGCACCAATCCAAAGAGAGCTTATAATATCCTTTCTAGCAAAAATATTGCTAATGCAGAAAAATTTAATAAAGCGGTTGTGAGTGAAACATTTACTGCTCGAAAAACTGATGAAGTAACTATTTTTGTGCATGGATTTAACTCAAATTTTGAAAAAACAGTTTTTAGAGTTGCAAAAATAGATGCAGATTTTGAAACAAAAGCTACTACATTGCTTTATGCTTGGCCATCAGCAATTGAACTTGGTCTTTATTTGCATGATATGGACAGTGCCGCTTTTGCCCGTGATGGTTTAGAGGAATTATTGTCTGGTTTGGCAAATAGTAAAGTTAAAAAAATTACTTTAGTTGGGCATTCAATGGGTGCTTCTATTATAGTTGAAACATTGCGTCAGATTAGTTTTAAGGGCGACAAAAGAATTTTAAATAAAATTGAAGGTGTTGCTTTGCTCTCGGCTGATATGGCGGTTGATTTATTTGTTGAGTATATAAATGATATTAAAGATTTACCCCAGCCATTTGTTATTTACTCATCTAACAAAGACAATGTCTTGCGTGACTTTGCTAATTTTTTTCATGATGGTAAAGAGCGTTTAGGTAATATTACAGATTTTTCACCCCTTGCTGGCCTTGAAGTAATTGTCATTGATAGCTCTAACATCCATGACACAATGGATAGCTATCATATGGCTGCTGCTTCTTCGCCAAGAATGATAGGATTGATAAATTCAACTCCAAAAGTAGGTTTTGCTAGTTTTGGTCAATATGCAAAACTAGGTAAGGTTGAGGGTAAAAAAATAATCGATGATGGATCTTTGGTTGTTTTTTCGCTTGGTGATTAGTTACTAGTTTTTACTCTTTTGTCAGTGTTAAAACCTCATCATTAGCAGACGTTTGAGATGTTTGTTTTGGTAAAGCTCTGTTATCCAACAAAGTGATATTGCTGGGCGGTACTTTCCACTCAAAAACATCAAACTCACCATCAATTGGTGAAATTGCTTGCCAGTTATCCGAGGTTATACCATTTGCAACCCAAGTAGGATCGCTTGGAGCATTAAGGGCATCGGAAAGCCATTGGCGAGCCTTGCCTTGATTGTCAGATTGCCCCTCTTCTATTTGCGCCATTAAAATACAGATAGATTTTGAGGGGGAGTTTGAGATAAAATTTGCTAAAACTTTACGTGCAACAGACCATTCAAAAGCATCAATAGCAGTTTGCGCTAGAACAATTGCACTATTTTGATCTTTGGGCATTTCCCCCATTAAATCAGTTGCTCGTTTTAGCTTTTCAACTGCAGAAATCCCTGATTGAGCATTTATATATAGAGTTGCAATATCGGGGTGTTTGTTAGCATTCCATACTCTTTTTAAAATAGAAGAGCTTTTTTTCACTAAACTACGGTTTGATAAAATGCGAGCGGTAATTAGTACGGCGGGTGTAAAATTTGCAAGTAATTTTAGGGCAGCTTGGGCATGAAAAAGAGCATTGTCAGGGTTTTTTATTTCGTCTTGGGTTGCAATGCCAGTATGAAGAGCAGCTTTTTTACGATTTATTTCCTGCTTGCTTAGGCCATTGATTGCGTTTTTTGTTGAAAGCATGTTTAGGGCTTCTTCAAAATGCGAATTTTTGGTTAAATCATCAAAAACAGCAGAACTAGCCCAACTACTTGCTGGGGCAAGTTGAAAAGCCTTGTTAGCAAAAGTTATTGCTATATCATTTCTATCTTGCGCTTTTGCTTGTTTATAGAGGCCAGCAAGGGCGGCAAGGGAAGTTTTTTCATCTGAAATTAATGCCTTATAATGTTCACGAGCATTCCCTAAATCACCAAGGGCTAAATCAGCACTTGCTTCAAGTAATAAGGCCGCTGAATTTTGGGGAAGGCGAGCTTTTGCTTCCTTTGCAAGTTTTTGTGCTTTTGTTGCGTCCCCTGCTTGAAGGGCAATAAAACCTTCGCTTAGGGCTTGCACGCCGATATTTTTTTTATGTTGTTTGTTTAGTTTGGCAATCTTTCTTGGGGCTTCAATTATACGTCTGATTATTGCCCAAATGATTATTGAAATAATTATTAAAACTATCAAAGCCAAGGCCGTAGCTCCAAGGCTTGGCTGCATGCGATAGCCGTTGAAATCAATTGTGATTGTGCCTTGCAAAGAGATGAGCCAAGCTGCCCCCGCGCTGATAGCTAAAGAAAGCGCAATATAAAATATAAGCCGTGTCATTGATTAGAGCCTTTTTCATCACTAGTTTTAAGTGCTTCATTTTGTATGTCTTGTTGAATGCCTTGAACAAATTTCTGCACCAAGGCAAAATCTGCAATTTTTTTACCCACAGCTCCAGTAGCTTTTTGCATTGGCTCTGGCAGTGAGTTTATTAAGTCATTACTTTTGCGAAAATCACGAGCCTGAAGGGCAGTTTCTATGCGAGCTATCAATTGAGCTGGGCCCTCACCCTCAACTTCCCCAGTTGGCCTAATTGCAAGGAGGGAAGATCCCTTATTAAGTAATTTTTGTTGCCAGTTACTATCTTCATTGAGCGGTTTTACGCTTAAAATTGCAGGAATAACTGCGTTGAATTCAGAAATAATATTTTTTGGGTCATCAAGACGTTTAAGAGCAATTTTGTTAATTTCATCAGGAATAAGAAGGTCTGGTAAAATCATCTTTAATTCAGATAATGATGGAGTGAAATCTTGGCCATTATATATTGCACTTTCAAATGTAGAGAGTGCTAATGGGATTTTTGATGAAAGAGTTTTCTTATCTTTAGCTGCTTGATTAGTTGCTAGTTGAGCTTGTTTTATTTCGTTTTGCTGAGCAATCTGTGAAATGATAGTATCAAGGTTATTCTCAAGTGTAATAATTTGCGTATTATGAAGATCAATATTGCTTAAGGCAGTTGTTAAAGAATTTAATAGCTTATCATTATTTTCTCTTATCTTGGCAATTGAGAGGGCAAATTCTTGCGATTGCTCATTTGTTGCCCCTGCTGCAAGTGCATTTATACGCTCATCAATATTTATTATATTCTCTTTAATATTTTGCAAATCAGTTGAGTCAGACTGGTTGGTTTGTGCTTTTATTTGTTCATCAAGAGCAGTAATGCGCTGGTTTATTTGTAAAAGTATTTTAGCTTGGTTTTGGTTATCATCACTTGCAGTATTTGTTATTGTAGCTAAATTTTTATCAAAATTATTTTGCTGATCTGAAAGAATTAAAATGCTCTTTTCGTTTGTTAAAGCTGAATTTTCATATTTATTGATCTGCTCTTGAAGCTCTTGGATAATCGCTGCATTTTGATTTGGAAGCTCACTTATTGGTGCGCTGGGAGCAGTATTTTGTGGCCACAGGCCAAAAATTGCCAGCAAAAGACTGGTTGCAACACCTAGGATTGCTCCGCCTGCAATGCCGATAATGAGGGATAAAAACCCAAAGCTGGTTTTTTTATCAATGGAGGCTGGATCTACTTTGCTTTTGACATTAGAGCTTTTTTTGGCTTTATCAGCGGTTTGTTGGCTTTTTTGTGTTTGTTTATTGCTGGTTTTATTGGCCTCTAAATCAATGACTGGAGGTTTTAGTGGGCCAGATTTTTTAGCAACCATTGATAAAATCCTTTATATAAAAATAGATTTGCAATTAAAAAATGCAATAAGTTTTGCTTATCGCTAATTAGTATATTGGTAAAGGGGTTTGATTGCAAAATAAGCTCTCTTTGATTAGAAAAGTAAAGAATGAAACAAATAGATTGTCCTGTGATGACTAAAAAAACCTACTCTTTAATTTTGGGCATTGAAACAAGTTGTGATGAAACTGCTGCAAGTATTGTTGCAAGGCAAAGTAATGGCAGTGCTAAGATTTTATCAAATATTGTGCGCTCGCAGATAGAGGAGCATGCTCCTTATGGAGGGGTTGTGCCAGAATTGGCGGCACGGGCGCATGTTGTGCATATTAGCGATATAATTAAAAGGGCATTAAAAGAAGCAAACGTTGAATTTGCTGAAATTGATGCAATTGGGGCAACGGCAGGCCCAGGTTTAATTGGCGGGGTGTTAGTTGGGATAACAGTTGCTAAAGCACTTTGTGCTTCACTTGATAAACCACTTATAGCTATAAATCATTTAGAGGGTCATGCCCTTAGCGCACGTTTAAGCGATGGAGTGCAATTTCCTTATTTAATGCTATTGGTGTCTGGCGGGCATACACAATTTATTGAGGTGAAAAAACTTGGCGAGTATAACTTGCTTGGCACGACTATTGATGATGCTTTAGGTGAAGCATTTGACAAAACAGCAAAAATGCTAGGGCTTGGTTATCCCGGAGGGCCAGAGGTTGAAAAAATGGCAAAAAACGGTGATGCAACTCGGTTTAAATTCCCAAAGCCGCTTTTGCATGAAAAACGTTTGGACTTTTCTTTCTCAGGGCTAAAAACTGCAACTCGCTTGGCGGCAGAAAAAATTGCCCCTTTAAGCGAACAGGATAGAAGTGATATTTGTGCCTCATTTCAAAAAACAGTGGTTGATATTCTTTGTGCAAGAACAAAAGATGCGCTTGAAATGTTTAAGCAAAACCACCCAAATGAAGAATTACGCTTTGTGGTTGCTGGTGGGGTTGCGGCAAATAGGGCAATTGCTTTGGGGTTAGAAAAAACTATAAAAGAGAAAGGTGCAGTTTTATTTGTTCCGCCTATTTCTCTTTGTACGGATAACGGGGCAATGATTGCTTGGGCGGCTGCTGAGAGATATGCACATGGTGTTAGCGATGAGCTTGATTTTTCTGCTCGACCACGTTGGCCGCTTGATGATGAAAGTATGAAAATATGATGCAAAAAATAGCTATTATTGGAGCTGGAGCATGGGGGAGTGCTTTGGCGCAGGCTTGTGCCTTGGCTGGGCGTGATGTTGTACTTATCACTCGTGAGCAAAATGTAGCAGATGAGATAAACCAAAATCATAAAAACTCTGAGTTTTTGGGTGAGCAGATTTTAGATAAAAAAATTGTCGCATATACCGATTTTTTGCCAGTTAAAAATGCAGATATTATTCTAATGGTTGTGCCTGCTCAGGCTTCGGCAGAGGTATTGTTGGCGATAAATAATGACCGGCTAAAAGATAAGCCAGTAGTGATGTGTGCCAAGGGTTTGCAACAAGAGACTCTTTTTCGCCAAACAGAAATTTTGGCTAAAACCAGCCCCTTGGCTAAGCCCATGGTGCTTAGCGGGCCAAGTTTTGCAATTGATGTTGCTAAAGGACTGCCAACCGCAGTAACACTTGCGGGCAGTGATGAAGCTCTAACTAAACAAGTTGCAAATGCTATTGCGGGGGCAAGTTTTCGCCCCTATGTGCGTTTTGATATGATTGGAGTTGAATTAGCTGGTAGTTTGAAAAATGTCTATGCGCTTGCGTGTGGAGCAGTCGATGGAGCGGGGCTTGGGCTTTCTGCTCGCTCGGCGTTAATTGCGCGCTCTTATGCAGAAATGGAGCGGTTGGTAATTAAAATAGGTGGTAAAAAAGAAACTATGAGCGGTCTTGCAGGCTTGGGAGATCTTACGCTTAGTTGCACATCTACCCAATCTCGCAATTATTGGTTTGGCCAACAATTAGGCATAGGTTGGAGTGTACAAGAGATTAAAAAATCTGGAGCAAAATTAGCAGAAGGGGTTATTACTGCTCCTGTTGCACAAAATTTAGCCAAAAAATACAATATTGAAGTTCCGCTTGTTGATGCGGTGAATGAACTGCTTAAGGGTAATATTGGCATAGATCAATTGGTGATTGATTTAATGAAAAGGCCATTAAAAGAAGAGGGTAAATAATGTTATTTGTAATTGAGGGGCGTGATAGAATTGGGCAGCTTGAAACACGGCTTAAAGCTCGTCCAAAACATTTGGAATATATAAAAAACCTTGGTAAAAAAATTATTTTAGCAGGGCCATTTTTAGATGAAAATGAAAAGCCATGCGGATCGCTTATTATTATAGAGGCAAGCAGCCTTAAAGAAGCAAAAGAAATTGCTGTGGCTGATCCCTATAATGATGTTGATCTATTTGAAAGCGTTGAGGTTAGGGCATGGCTTTGGGCGGTGAATAAACCAGATAATTTAGAGTAATTTTGCCATACTAACGTCATAAATGTTGGGTTTAATATAGAGAGTATTATCTTTGGGAGTAAAGAAAATGGGCTTTTTTAAATCACTTACATTGTTAGTTGGGGCAGTTATCTTATCGGCAGGAGTTGCTGCTTCGGGCTGGTTTGTTGCGGACGGCTTAATTACTTCTCGTGAACCAGTTAGGATTGTTACCGTTAAGGGGCTTAGCGAGCGGGCAGTGAAAGCTGATCTTGGTTTTTGGCCAATTCAATTTACTAGTGCGGGGGCAAATCTTGAACAAGCTCGAATTAGGCTTGAAGAAAGTGAAAAATCGGTTTTGGTATTTTTGCAAAAACATGGGTTTAAGGCAGATGAGGTTTCTGTGCAAAATATTATGGTTAGAGATAAAGCGGCAGGTTATAGCAATAATAATATTGAGGGTGAATTTCGCTTTATTTTGACCCAAGATATGCTGATTACTTCAAGTGATGTTGATAAAATGTCAATTGCTGCCCGCTCAATTTCAGAGCTTTTACGGGTTGGTGTGGTGTTTTCAGCAGATGCTTATTCTGCTGGACCCTCTTATGTCTTTACTGGTATTTCTGACCTTAAGGGCGAGATGCTGAGTGAGGCAACAGGGCGAGCCAGAGAGGCGGCGCAAAAGTTTGCAATTGAATCTCAATCAAATGTTGGGAATATAAAATCTGCTAATCAAGGCGTGTTTCAAATATTACCAGCGGTAAATATTCCCAATGAGCGAAGTGATAAGCAGATTGATAAAAAGGTAAGGGTTGTATCTAGCATTACTTATTTCTTGATTGATTAAAATATAATTTTATTTCCATTTGACTAGTTTTTATCACCATGTCATGTTTGTTTTTTGGTTGGTGCTTCGAATCGTAAGTGAGATGAGGCTTAATAGGGAATATGGTGAGGTTTACTCAAAAGAGAGCTTAATCCATAACTGCCCCCGCAACTGTAAGTGATGAGTTTTTTATGTTTGCCACTGGCCGTTTGTTTGGCTGGGAAGGTTTAAAAAACGCCTAAAACATCATGAGTCAGGAGACCTGCCCACCAGTGAATTTAACTTTATCGTCGGAGGGACGAGGGAAAGGATAGAGCATGGCAAAGCCAGATATTTAGCTATCATTTTTATAGTATTTCTCTCCTTATTAATGCGATTAATCTCGCTAAACAAACAATTTTGGATTTTAAAATGCATATTGAACTTGGCTTAATTGCCGCCACAAAACTCGCCTTTGCAAATGCTGGGGCTATAGCAACTCTTTCTGGTAACGCTGTTTCTTTAATAAAGAAACCAAATTTAATTGTGAAAACTGTATTGGCTGGGATGTTTTTTACCGCTTTTATGCAAGCATTTCACATGCCAGTTGGCGCATCTGAATTGCATTTTATTGGTACTTCGATAATTTATTTATTTTTTGGGTTTTTGCCGACCTTGTTTGGTTTTGCGCTTGGACTTTTGCTGCAAGCGATAATTTTTGAGCCTGCTGATATGATGCATTTAGGGGTTAATATCCTCTCGCTTTCATTGCCGCTAATAGGAGCTCATATGCTTTATGGCAAAAAGTTTTTTAATCAAAAAAACCCTAAAAAAGTAAGCTGGTCTTCGATTGTTCGTTTTGATGCAATTTATTATGCAGGGGTTATTACCATGGTTGGCTTTTGGCTTTCTATCGGTAATGAACCTACGCCTTTTTATAATTGGGCAATTTTTGCAATAGCTTATTTGCCATTAGTTCTAATTGAGCCAATTCTTACTTATGGGGCTTTGAAACTTAGCAATTCTTCACTTGGGAACTCTGCGTGGGGTAAGAGGTTTCTTTCTCGCTTTAGTGTGACAAATCAGCTTAAAATTTCTTAGAGGCTTTTATGTCTGAAAAAATTCCAGTTACTATTATTACCGGCTTTTTAGGGGTCGGTAAAACAACATTAGTGCGCCATGTTTTAGAAAATGCTGGTGGTAAGCGAATTGCTTTAATCATCAATGAATTTGGTGATGTTGGGGTTGATGGTGATTTGCTTAAAGGTTGTTCTGATGAGAGTTGTAGCGATGATGATATTGTTGAGCTAGCTAATGGCTGTATTTGTTGCACTGTTGCGGACGAATTTATTCCAACAATGCAAAAGCTGCTTGAGCGAGAAAATCGCCCCGATCATATTATAATTGAAACCTCTGGCTTGGCTTTGCCACAGCCATTGGTGCAGGCGTTTAATTGGCCTGAAATAAAGAGCGAAGTTAGCATTGATGGTGTTGTAACAATTGTTGATGGTGCTGCTTTGAGTGAGGGTCGATTTGCCTCAAATGAGGGGGCGGTGAATGAGTTACGAGAACAAGACGAAATGCTTAATCACGAAACCCCGCTTGGTGAATTATTTGAAGATCAATTAATTTGTGCAGATTTAATAATTATCAATAAAACCGATCTGATTTCTAGCGATGACTTGTTAAGAGTTGAGGTTGAATTAAACCGCCATAAACGCAAGGGTGTTTCTTTAGTCCGAGCAAAAAATGGCAAGGTTGATGTTGTGGCACTTTTAGGCATGGGTCTTGAAGCTGAAAATGACTATGAGGGACGGCAAAGCCACCATGAAAAACACCATGGGCATGAGGCGCACGATCATGATGATTTTGTTAGCTTCTCGATAAACCTGCCCCCAAGCACAAATAAAAATACGCTTTTAGATAGAATTGAAAATATAATTGTTAAGCATGATGTTTTGCGGCTTAAAGGATTTGTTGCAATAGAGGGAGGTTCTGCTCGCTTGGTGGTTCAGGCGGTTGGCTTGAGGGTGAACTCTTGGTTTGATCGGGCTTGGCAGAGAGGTGAGAAAGTTGAAACATCACTGGTGGTGATTGGGCAAAAAGGCTTGGACAGGGAAGCGATCGAGCGTGAGTTATTGGCTCTTGAGTTAGGTTGATGGGAGTTGTAATTGTTATCCTGAGTGTAACGAGGGTCTAAGATTTTTCAACTTTGCTTTAAAATAACAAAAGGAAATATTAGATGCACCTGTTAGCTGCACAATCGGGGGAAATTCAGCAAGAAGGTGAGGCAATTGATCTTGCGCAAAGTCCTGCAAAAATTATTTTTGCTTCATCAGCCGATAGTGAATTAGCGGCAATTGCTGGGGCTATTGATCGGGCAGGAATAAATGATGTTCGTATAGCAAATATTATGACTTTAGGTCATAATCTTTCAATTGATATGTGGCTTGAACAAACCCTTATTCATGCCGATTTAATTGTCATTCGCTTGCTTGGTGGGGCTAGTTATTGGCAATATGGAGTTGATGAAATATCTGCTTTGGCCTTAAGAAAAAATATCAAACTGGCCTTTTTATCAGGTGATGCTAATTTTGATCCTATTTTATTTAAAAACTCAAATATTTCTCTAAAAGAATGGCAATATTTACATGAGCTTTTTAGCACTGCTGGCTCTAATAACATGGATATTGCAATAAGTGGGTTTTTAACCTTGGCAAAGGGTGAGCCGTTAGCTAGAAATTTAATTACAAAATTTCCTCATTTTGGGCTTTGGTTGCCAAAAGTGGGGGTGGTTGATGAGGGGGAATTTGCGACTCTTGAGCGAACAAAAACACGCCTCAATATCCCAATTATATTTTATCGAGCATTGCTTGAGGGTGCAGGCAGTTCTGTCGTTGAGCGATTGATTGAGGAAATAAAAAAATCTGGCATGCAGCCCGTGCCTATATTTATTTCGTCATTAAAAGATGATGAGAATATTAAGTTTGTTAAAAATATTTTTAAAATATTTCCCCCCCAAGTAATTTTAAATCTCACAGGTTTTGCGCTTGGGCTTGATGGAATAAAAGAAAAACAAAACCCATTTGCAACAACCGATGCGCCAATTATTCAGCTTATTATGGGGGGGCGGCCAAGGGAGATATGGCAAAATGATAGCCAAGGATTATCAGCTAAAGATTTAGCTATGCAGATAGTTTTGCCAGAACTTGATGGGAGGGTTGGCTGTTTAATTGTTGGGCATAAAGAAAAATCTGTTTGGCATAAAGCAAGCCAGTGTCAATTGGCGGTTTTTGCACCCGATGAAAGTGGAATTGCGCAGACGCAAGAGCTGGTAAAAAACTGGGTGAGTTTACGCCAAATCAAAAGGGTTGAGCGGCGGGTTTGTTTGGTATTGGCAAATTACCCTATTCGTGATGGGCGAATTGCTAATGGGGTTGGTTATGATGCGCCACAATCTAGTGTTGAGATTTTAAAGGCTTTGGATAAGGCTGGTTATGATTTGTCTTTGTTAAATAATGGTGCTTTTGATGAGGGTTTGGATCAAAAATACAGCTTTGCTAAAACTGGTAGTCAGTTGATTGAGCTTTTGCAAAAAGGGCCAACAAATGCAGAACCAAAACGAGGTAAAAGTGGGGCGGTGATGCCTCTTGTAGATTATCAATCATTGTTTAAAAACTTATCGCAAAAAATCCAAGATGAAGTGAATGAGCGTTGGGGATTACCTAAAGATGATCCATTTTGCCGTGGTGATGCATTTCATCTGCCAGTGGTTATTTTTGGTAATGTCGCCATTATGCTCCAGCCATCTCGTGGCTATCATTTAGACATGGAGGCAAATTATCATGATCCTGATCTTGTGCCACCGCATGGATATTTTGCTGCTTATTTATGGGTAAAATATATTTTTAAAACTCATGCATTAATTCATAATGGCAAACATGGAAATCTTGAATGGCTACCCGGTAAAGCCACGGCTTTAGATTGCTCTTCTTATTCGTTGGCTTTATGGGGTGGTTTGCCGCATTTTTATCCGTTTATTGTGAATGATCCTGGTGAGGGAACACAGGCAAAAAGGCGCACGGGAGCGGTTATTATAGATCATCTTGTTCCACCACTTACTCGGGCAGAAACCTATGGCCCATTAAAAGATTTAGAAAGTCTTTTAGACGAATATTATGCGGCATCTGGCATGGATAGGCGGCGGTTGGATCTCCTTAAAAAACGTATTTTAAACTTTTCTCGTGATGCAGCACTTGATAAAGATATTGGCCTTTCAAAAGATGAGGACGAAGCACTTGGTGAGATTGATAATTATTTATGTGAGTTAAAAGAAGCGCAAATTCGTGATGGGTTGCATATTTTTGGACAAAGCCCGACAGGTGAATTAGAGCGGGATTTAATTGTTGCTTTGGCTCGTGTTCCCCGTGGTGAGAGTTTGGCTGATGCCTCGCTTATTAGGGCGATAAGCGATGATTTAAAATTGGGTTTTGAGCCATTAAATGCAAAATTGGGTGAGCAATGGTGCGGGCCAAAACCAAAAATATTGAAAGAAATATCTAACGATATTTGGCGTAGTAATGGCGATTGCATCGAGCGGCTTGAATTATTGGCGGCAAAATTTGTCTCAGGCTTTGAGCTACCAAAAGGCTTTATAGCAACAAAAGCGGTGATGAAAACAATTGATGATATTATTCGCCCACGTTTGGCTGCTTGCGGAAGAAATGAAATTAAATCGTTAATTGATGGATTAGATGGCAAATATATTGCTTCTGGCAGCTCGGGTGCGCCAAGCCGTGGGCGGATTGATGTATTACCAACAGGGCGCAATTTTTACTCAGTTGATAATCGCTCTGTGCCAACGCAAACGGCATGGGAATTGGGGCAAAAGTCAGCAGAAAATCTGCTTAAAAGGCATTTTCAAGATGAGGGTGTTTGGCTAAAATCAATTGCCTTAAGCGTTTGGGGTACGTCAAATATGCGCACAGGTGGTGATGATATTGCGCAGGCTTTGGCGTTAGTTGGAGTAAAACCAAAATGGGATTTCTCTTCACTTAGAGTGTCGGGTTTTGAAATTATCCCACTAGCAAAATTGGGCAGGCCACGTTGTGATGTTACGCTTAGAATATCAGGATTTTTTCGAGATGCCTTCCCCCAACTTATCACTTTATTTGATAATGCTATTCGCTCAGTTGGCGCACTTGATGAGCCAGCAGATCAAAACCCAATTGCTCAAATTATGCGAAAAGATGCGCTTGAGTTAATGGCAAATGGGGCAGATGAGCGGGAGGCGGCTTTAAGCGCAGGGTTTAGAATTTTTGGCTCAAAGCCAAATAGTTATGGGGCTGGATTACAAGGATTGATGGATAGTGGTGATTGGAAAAATAGGAGTGATTTTTCTGAGGCTTTTTTAAACTGGGGGCAGTATGCTTATGGCAACAAAGCCAAGGGAGTTGCTCAAAGAGAGCGATTTATGGCACGTTTAAGTGGTGTTGAAGCGGTTGTTCATAATCAAGATAATCGTGAACATGATTTGCTTGATAGCGATGATTATTATCAATTTGAGGGTGGGTTGATTGCTAGCATTGAAACACTTAAAGGAGCAAAACCATTTGCCTATAATATGGATCATTCACGGCCTGAAAACCCAAAGGCTAGAACACTAGAGGAAGAAATTTCTTATGTTATGCGCTCACGAGTTATAAATCCAAAATGGATTGATGGAGTTAAGCGGCATGGCTATAAAGGGGCGTTTGAAATTATTGCCTCGCTGGATTATATGTTTGCATTTGCTGCAACAACTGGGGCAGTGAAAAGCCATCATTTTGACTTGGCGTTTGAGGCGTTTCTTGGAGATAAAAATACCCGTGATTTTATTAAAGAAAATAATAAGCATGGGTTTGAAGAATTAAAAGTAAAATTTAATGAAGCGATTGAGCGTGGCCTTTGGCGACCAAAGTCCAATGCTGTTTATAAGGAGTTAGAAAATGGATAAACGAGTTAAAAAAACCGACCTGATGAATGAGCAGGAGTTAAACGATTATCACGCTAAAAAAATGGCCAAAAAAAAGGCCGCTCGTGAAAAAATGCTGGCTACAAAAACAAAAGAAAAAGGCCTAATCATTGTGCATACTGGCAAGGGCAAGGGGAAATCAACCGCTGCTTTTGGTATGGTTTTTCGTGCGCTTGGGCATGGGTTTAAAATTGGTATTGTGCAGTTTGTAAAAGGAAAATGGGGAACGGGGGAGCGTGATATTTTAGAAAAATTTCCTCAGCAGGTAGTTATAAAAGCAATGGGTGAGGGGTTTACTTGGGATACGCAAGATCGCCAACGTGATATTGATGCTGCAAAATTGGCATGGGATGCGGCAAAAATTATGATTATGGATACCAATTATAATATGGTTTTGCTTGATGAGTTAAATATTTGCCTTCGCTATGATTATCTCGATATAAACGAAGTGGTTGAATTTTTAAAAAACAAACCCATTGATACGCATGTGATTATTACTGGGCGAAATGCCAAAGATGAGTTGATTGAATTGGCGGATTTAGTGACCGAAATGAGCCAGATAAAACACCCCTTTAGAGATGGGGTAAAGGCGCAGGCTGGGATTGAATTTTAGGCAAGGCTTATTTTCTTAGCCAATTAACATTCTCATCATTTGATCTTAAAATGGGGGTTAATTGGCTTGAAATTATTTTGGCATCATAGGCAGATTTATAACGCTTGTCTTTTTTCTCAATCAACTCAATTGTCATTGTACCTTGAGTGTGTTTTACAGTTTCCATTTGTGGTGCTGAGTAAATTGGCTCAACAATACCCCCAATTTCTCTTGTGCCGATTTGAGTTGGAGAATAGGTAAAAATTTCGCTTTCTTGCTTAATATTATCCGCAATTATGACAAAGCGTTTTTTGCCTTTTTCAATGGTAATTTCAGCGGCTCTTAATAGCGCAAAATCTCTTACTCTTTGGTGAGCAGTTGCACGTGTGCCAATTAACTCAATGCGATAAATATTGGTTGAGAGCTGCATTTGTGTATAATAGCCTTGTGGGGAGGAAAAACTACAAGCAGAAATAATTAAAATCATAATGAGAGAAATTAGAGTTTTTTGAAATTTAATCATTTTTTTGTCTTTTTTTGATGGCCAAGGCTTTACTATAGGTTTAATTTTATAAAATGCAAAATATACGTTTGAAAATATACATTTGAAGATGAACCTAAGATGAAAAGTTGGAGATAAAATTGATAAAATCTAGCAAGCAACTTGTGAAAGAAGCTAATAGTGAAATTAAGAGCATTAACATTAAGGAGGCAAAAAAATTACAACTCCAAGATGATGTAGTTTTTGTTGATTTAAGAGATATTCGTGAGCTTGAGTTTGAGGGGAAAATTTCAGGAGCAATTCATGCGCCACGGGGCATGTTAGAATTTTGGATAGATCCAGCTTCTCCCTATCATCGTAAAATTTTTGCTAGTAGTAAGCAATTTGTGTTTTTTTGTGCGGCGGGGTGGAGGTCTGCTTTGTCTACCAAGAAAGTGCAAGATATGGGATTAGAGAATGTCTGCCATATTGATGGGGGATTTTCAGCTTGGAAGAAAGAGGGTGGTAAGATTGAAAAAAGTAATAATGATCCAAGCGATAAAGATTATGCAAAAATGGCAAAAGACGCATTAATTGACATTGGGCAAAAAAGACGGCTTGGTGAGCAGATAGCCTTTATTATGGAGATTGATAAGTTAAAAGAAATTTGGCGGCAAACTCCGCTTTTAGATAATTCACGTAAAGAAAATGATGCCGAACATAGCTGGCAATTGGCCATGATGACTTTGATACTGGCCGATCATGCGCCAAAGGGAGCTGATATTTTGCGGGTGTTAAAAATGGTGCTTATTCATGATATTGTAGAAATTGATGCGGGGGATAATCCAGCTTATTCGAATGTGAGTAAAAGTGAGCAGCATGCAGATGAAGTAAAAGCGGCGGAGCGTTTGTTTGGCTTATTGCCTGATGATTTAGCAAAAGAGTTTCGCCTTTTATGGGACGAATTTGAGCAGATGAAAACGCCTGATGCTTTATTTGCTCGTGCTATGGATCGTTTGCAGCCGTTTTTACATAATTATTTTACTGATGGGCAGATGTGGTTGCGCCATGATATTTCTGCCAAACAAGTGATAAAGCGTATGGAAATAGTAAAACAGGGTGCGCCACTTTTATATGTTTTAATAAATGAGATGACAAAAGACGCTATAGATAAGGGGTATTTACTCCCCTAATAAGATTTATCTTTGTTGACCAAATTATCATTATTGCCTACAAAGAGGTTTATGCAACGTTCCGTTTAGGAGCTGAAAATAGTCTGGTGCAGTTGACCCAAATCGGGGACTAAGTCCAGAGTTGTTTGTCGGTTTATAGGAATTGTTGCCTTTTTATTTAAACTTAAAAGAGGTAAACATGAAAAATCTAATCACTATTATTATAAGTTCAATTTTTGCAATCCTGCCAATAGCGTCTTTCGCTCATGTTGGACATGTTGAGCCAATGGCGGGTCATGCTCATAATTTATCTGAGCTTGTTTTGCTTTCAAGTATTCCTGCAATTGCAATTGTTGCAATTGTTGCATTGTTAATTGTGCGCTCTAAAAACAATGGTTAAAAAAATTACCCTGCCTCCTAATACTGGAGTGATGTTGTGTGGGCATGGCTCACGCAATAAATTAGCCGTTGATGAATTTGCAAATCTTGCTAAACGATTGCAAAATCTTTTGCCAAATGTGCCTGTTGAATATGGCTATTTGGAATTTGCAAACCCTGTAATTCATCTTGGCTTAGATAAATTGCGCCAACAGGGGGTGAAAAATGTGCTGGCAATTCCAGGTATGTTATTTGCAGCTGGGCATGCAAAAAATGACATTCCGTCGGTGTTAAATACATATGCTGCTAAACATGATGATTTTAGCATTACCTATGGGCGTGAGCTTGGTATTGATTTAAAAATGATGCGGGCGGCTGGAGATAGGATAAAATCAGCGCATGATGAAGCAAATGAAAAATTGGCTAAAAAAATATCGGCTCATGATAGCATGCTTATGCTTGTTGGGCGTGGCTCTTCTGATGTTGATGCTAACTCTAATGTCACTAAAGTAATGCGTAACCTTTGGGAGGGTCTGGGGTTTGGCTGGGGTGAAACAGCTTATTCTGGTGTGACTTTTCCGCTGGTTTCTCCTGCGCTTGATAGGGCAGTTAGGCTTGGCTTTAAGCGAATTATCATCTTTCCTTATTTTCTTTTCACCGGAGTTTTAGTGAAGCGAATTTATGCTGCAGTTGATGAGGCGGCTAAAAAATATCCTGAAATTGAATTTGTAAAAGCCCCCTATTTAAGTGACCATGATTTGGTGCTTGAAACATTTATTGAGCGGATTGATGAAATACTGCACGGACAGAATTTGATGAATTGCTCACTTTGTAAATATCGTGAGCAGGTCTTGGGTTTTGAAGATGAGGTGGGGGCAAAACAAGAAAGTCACCATCATCATGTTGAGGGAATTGGTGGTGGATTGGAAAATTGTCCATGTAAAGGTGATTGCGATGCATCTTGCCGTGATGAAGAATTTTGTAAAAAACATAATTTACCTTTCACGCCATTGCACTCTCATGACCACGGCCATGAGCATTCGCACGATCACCACCACCCAATTTATCCGCATGCAGACCACCCCTTAGGGCCTGTTACGTTGAAAAAGAAATAGGTGTATGGATTATCTAAAAGATCCAAAGGCGATATATGAAAAAAGTTTTGCAAGCATAAATAGCGAAGCAGATTTATCTCGTTTTTCATTCGATGAGCGTGAGATTGTTATTCGGCTTATTCATAGTTGCGGCATGGTGGATATTGTTGATGATTTGGTTTTTTCAAGCGGGGCGGCCAAAATTGGCAAAAATGCACTTAAGAATGGTGCGCCAATAATTGTGGATGTGAACATGGTTGCTAAGGGCATTATTGCTCGTAAATTACCTGCTGATAATGAGGTGATTTGTGGGCTTGATGAAAAGGCTGCTTATACATTTGCAAAGGAAAATTCTTGCACTAGAACTGCTGGAGGGATTGAGGCAGTTCGTCATAGATTAGGTGGGGCGGTTGTGGCAATTGGTAATGCCCCAACGGCGGTTTTTCACTTGCTTGAGATGATTGAAAAAGGTCTTGTAATGCCTGCTCTTATTTTGGGTTTTCCTGTTGGTTTTGTTGGGGCAGTAGAGAGCAAACAAGCCTTGATTGATAACAGGCTTGATATTGCTTTCATCACTTTAAAAGGGCGGCGAGGGGGGTCGGCTTTTGCGGCTTCTGCCCTTAACGCTCTGGCGGCTGGGCTAGAAACATGAGTAAGGTTTGGCTGCATATTATTGGTATGAGTGAGGGTGGTTTTGATGATATTTCAAGCACATCGCAAGTTCTAATAAAAAGTGCAAAAATTATAATTGGCTCAAAGCGGTTATTGCAAGAATTACCAAATAAAAATGCTCAAAATTTGATGGAATGGAAAACCCCATTTAAAGCTATGATTGAGCAGATTTTAGCACTTAGAGGAAGCGAGGTAGTTATTTTAGCAAGCGGTGATGGCAATTGGTTTGGCATTGGAGCTAGCATGTTAAATTATTTAGATGAGGGCGAATTTATCTCTATCCCTGCGGTTTCTAGTCTTCAATTAGCGGCAAGTAAAATGCACTGGCCGATACAAGGTGTTGATTGTATTTCTTTGCATGGTAGAGCAGTTGAAAACCTTTCCCTTTATCTCTCTCCAAATAATAAAATTCTAGCACTTACCACTAATGCAAATACTCTTGATGAAGTGGCCCTGTTGCTTGACAAAAATAACTATTCAAATAGTAAAATAACGGTGCTTGAAAACCTTGGGTCAGACGATGAGCAAGTGTTTAGTTTTGAAGCAAATAATTCTTTTAAGCAGAAAATTGGTGATTTTTTTACTTTAGCAATTGAATGTGTATCCGATTTAAATACACCGCTTTTAACTCGTACATCTGGCTTGCCAGATGAGGCGTTTATATCGGACGGTCAGCTTACAAAGTGTGAAGTGCGTGCGATAACGCTAGCAAAATTAATGCCGTATAAAAATGCGCTTTTATGGGATATTGGAGCGGGGAGCGGCTCAATTGGAATTGAGTGGATGCGTGCAGCACAGGGTGCAAAAGCTATTTGCTTTGAGCGAAATAAAAATCGAATTGAAATGATTAAACAAAATAGTTTTTTACTTGGCACGCCAGCTCTAAAAACCATTGTTGGAGAGGCGATTGCGCAGATAAAAACCCAGCCTATTCCGGATGCAATTTTTATTGGAGCAGATGTTGCAAATGATGAAACATTTGAGGCGTGTTTTAAAGCGTTAAAAATTGGTGGGAGAATGGTTATAAATGCGGTAACGCTTGAGGGTGAAAAATCATTATTTGAGCGGCATGAAAAATTGGGCGGTGAATTATCCAAAATAGATATTTCAAGGGTAAAGCAGGTTGGTCGATATAGAGTTTTTGAGCCTAAAAAACCAGTGACGCAATGGCTGATAATTAAGGAAGAAAAACAATGAGTGGTGGTTTATATCTCATTGGGGTTGGGCCGGGTGATCCTGAATTATTGACCTTAAAAGCTGTGCGTGTTTTGGGTGAAATAGAGAATGTTTTTTATATTAAAAAACCAAAAGGCAATGCATTTGCCTATGGAATTGCAAAAAATCATATCAATGAAAATGCTTGCCTTATGGCTTTTGATATGGAGATGGAAAATGAGCGTTTTAGGGCTAATAAAACTTATGATGAAATTGCGAGAGAGATTTTACTTCATTTAGAAAAGGGGCAAAATGTTGCTTATATTTGCGAGGGTGATGGGCTTTTTTATGGCTCTGCTAATTACCTCATAAAGCGCATGCCGCAACATATAAAGGTTGAAATAATTGCTGGAATTACTTCACCACAAGCTGCTTCTGCTGCTCTTAAACGCCCGCTTATTATGGGGAATGAGGTTTTTAAAACCCTGCCTGCAATACTTGATGATGAGGCTTTGTTAAGTGAATTACAAAGTGCAAAAAGCGTGGCTATTTTAAAGGTTGGGCGGCATATTCAAAGAATTAAAAACTTGCTTGAAAAAACTAATTATTTAGAGAATGCAAAAATTGTTGAATATGCTTCAAGTGAGAAAGAGCGTGTTTCTGATTTAAGAGATTTTGAAGGTGATAGTTTGCCCTATTTTGCAATTATTCTAAGTCGACGGAGTAAGAAAAAGTGAAGTTTGCAATAGTTTATTTTAATAAAGCAGCAGAAAAAATAGCTAAAAAAATAGCTAAAAAGATGGAAGGTGAAATATATTTTTCACCCTCTAAAGAAACCATGCAAAAATTATTCAAACAAGGCACGGCAATTATTGGAATTTGTGCAAGTGGGATTTTAATTAGGTTTTTAGCGACATTTTTAAATGATAAACAAAATGAGCCGCCCGTTATTGCAGTTTCAAATGATGGGGCGCATGTTGTGCCGCTTTTGGGCGGGCATCATGGGGCAAATGATTTGGCGCAAGAAATTGCAGATTTGTTTGCTGGGCAAGCAGCGATTACTACTGCTTCTAATGCGCAATTTTCATGTGCATTAGATGAGCCACCAATGGGTTATGTTATGGCTGATGTTGCCTTGGCTAAAAAGGCAATGGTGGCTGTGCTTAATGGTGAGGGGATTTTGCTTGATGGCAAAGCTGATTGGTTTAAAAATGCTGGCTACGAAGTTCTAGAGAATGCTTCTGAACTTGTTGATAGAAAAGGGGTTGTGAAAATTGCAATTAGTGAAAAAACTTCTGATAAAAACACCCTAACCTATCACCCAAAAACTTTAATCATTGGTGTTGGGTGTGAGAGGTATTTGCCTGCAAATGAGTTGATTGAACTAGTTGAAAAAGTAATTAAAGAGAATAAATTTGCTCCGCATTCAATTGCGGCAATTGCTAGCATTGATGTGAAAGCAGATGAAAAAGCAGTGAATGAGTTAGCTGCATATTATGGCGTGCCGTTACGTTTATTTTCTGCTGCGAAATTAGCAAATGAAAATACCCCAAACCCTTCAGAAATTGTGCGCCAAGAAGTTGGCACGCCAAGCGTGGCCGAAGCATGCGCAATAAAAGCAGGTGAGTTAATTGTTGAAAAGCAAAAATCAAAGCGGGCAACTTGCGCTATTGGCAGGGCAGTTAAGCCAATTGATGTTGAAAAGTTTGGCATGGCTAGGGGGCAATTGCATATTGTTGGGATAGGGCCGGGGGAAGAAGAGCAGCGCACAATATCAGTAATTAAAGCCTTAAAAAATTCTAGTGATTGGGTTGGCTATGGTTTTTATCTTGACTTGGTTGCAAACTTAAAACTTGAACAGATTGAGCATCGTTTTCCTCTTGGAGATGAAGAAAAACGAGTAAGGCATGCGCTAGAATTGGCAGCAAGTGGCAAAAATGTTTCGCTAATCTGCTCAGGTGATGGGCAAATTTATGCAATGGCGGCTTTGGTTTTTGAGTTATTAGACGCAAGAGGAAAGCGGGCACTAAGTGAAAATGCAAAAAGAGTAGAGGTGGTATCGCATAGTGGAATTTCGGCTTTGCAAATGGCTTCAAGTAGAGTTGGGGCAATTTTGGGGCATGATTTTTGCGCAATATCTTTAAGCGACTTACTAACCCCAAAAGAGGCAATAATCTCTAGGCTTGAAGCGGCGGCAATGGGTGACTTTGTAACAGCTTTTTATAATCCTCGCTCAAAAACTCGCACTGATTTATTAGATAAAGCAAAAGAAATATTTTTAAAATTTCGCTCCCCTAACACACCAATAATCATTGCTCGCTCGCTTGGTCGGAAAGATGAGAAAGTTAGGATTATTACCCTTGGTGAGTTTGATACAAGCGAGGTTGATATGATGTGCATTGTGTTGTTCGGCTCATCAAATTCAAAAAGTTTTAAACGTGGTGATGGCAAGCAAGTCGTGTTTACGCCACGTGGGTATGATAAGAAAGTTAGTCAATGATGTATATTAGTCGCTATGGGCAGGTTTTTTTGAAGCGAGGTAAAAGATTCTTTTGCTCAGTGCTTGAGATTCTTCACTTCGTTCAGGATGACAGGTGGGTAATATGAAGGTTTACTTTATTGGGGCAGGGCCGGGAGCGGCGGATTTAATCACGGTTCGTGGACAGAGATTGATAAAAAATTGCCCCGTTTGTCTTTATGCTGGCTCGCTTGTGCCGAGCGAATTAGTTGAGATTGCTCCTAAAGATGCAACTGTAATTGATAGTGCGCCGTTGAACTTAGATGAGATAATTGAGGTAATGAAAACCGCCAATAATCAAGGGCAAGATGTTGCAAGAGTTCACTCGGGTGATCCATCAATTTATGGTGCGGTTGGCGAACAAATGCGCCGCTTAAAAGAGCTAGATATTGAATATGAGATTGTCCCAGGTGTGCCAGCTTTTGCAGGAGCGGCGGCGGCTATTGGCACCGAATTGACCTTGCCAAACATAACTCAAACCATAATAATAACTCGCACATCTGGCAAGGCCTCTTCTATGCCAGATGAGGAAAATCTTGAAAAACTAGGGGCAATAAAGGCGACTTTGGCCATTCATCTCTCGATAAGGAATTTAACTTATGTTCAGGAAAGTTTAAGCCCCTATTATGGTGAAAACTGCCCAGTGGTTGTCATTTATCGAGCTACATGGAGGGATCAAAAAATCATTCGAACTAATCTAGCAAATATGAAGGCTGATGTTAGGGCAGCAAAAATTACTCGAACGGCAATGATTTTTGTAGGTGAGGTTTTTGGCCAAAAAGATTTTGCAAATTCGTCTCTTTATGCGGCGGATTTTGCCCATGTTTTGCGCAATAAGGGTAAGAAGAAAAGCCGTTAGATTTGTGCCATAAGAGCCTTGATTGAGAAAAATTCTGTGGCGGGTTTTAATTTTGGTCTTGTTATCATAAAAACCTTTATTCCAAGTTCTGCACTGGCAATGATTTTTGCTTTTGTCTGATCTGAGCCAGAATTTTTTGATATTAGGTGAGTGATTTCATGTTTTTTAAATAATGCTTTTTCGCTTTGAACGTCATAAGGAGGAGTAGAGATTATTTGTTTGGTATTTTTAGATAAGGCAATTTTTGCTGGCTCAATTAGACGAATAAAAAAATCAACATCATGTCTGTTTTTTATTATATTTAATTCTTTATGACCGGTGCTTAAAAATACCTTTGCCATAGGGGGAAGGTTGTTAATTGCCTCTAATAAAGAAGATGTTTCATACCAAATTGTATCTTTTGGTTTTTGCCAAATTGGGCGGTTAAAACGTAGCAGTTTTTTATCTGCTAATTTTGCTGCCTCAACCAGTTGGTTTGAAATATTTTGCGCATAGGGGTGGGTGGCATCAATTATATAGTCAAAATTATTTTCTACAAAAAAAGTAAAAAGATTGTCTATGCCGCCAAATCCACCAATGTGAATTTTGCCATATTCAGGGAGTTTGGGTTTGGTAGTTCTTCCTGCAAGTGATGTGGTGATATTATGCCCGCCCTCTCCAAGAATATTAGCAATTTTGCGCCCCTCCATAGTGCCACCAAAAATAAGAATTTTCATAAAATTTCACCCAATTTAATCTGTGCCAGCAATAATATTACCAGAGCGATTGATAATAATAATATCAAACTGAATATCATCGTTTTTAAGAATTTTTTTGCTCTTTTGTTTGGCTTGTATGGCTATTATATCTGCCAGTGGAAGTTTGTTTTTTGTAGCTATTTCAAGCACCTCATTTGCTGTATTTGCAGTTTTGGTTTGCTCAATTATATCTTGCCCTGCTCCAAGTTTTTTAAGCTCATTTGCTAGCATTAAAAAATCAACTTTTGAGCGAGCAGAATGAAGGTCAGATGCGCCTTGGGATAATTTTGTAATTTTTGCAAACCCGCCGCTAATGGTAATTTTTTTTAGTGGTTTTTTGTTGGCATATTTTAGCAATCCGCCAACAAAATCTCCCATATCGATATAGGCTAAATCATCAAGTCCAAGATATTTTTTTACTGCTTGTTCTGATTTATCTCCCGTTGATCCAATGATATGATTTTGGCCATTTGCAATTGCTATATCAATGCCTGAGTGAATTGAGTTGATCCAAGCCGAGCAGGAATAGGGAATAACAATTCCGCTAGTGCCAAGAATAGAAATCCCGCCAATTATCCCAAGCCTAGGATTCCATGTTTTTTTGGCAATTTTTTTACCGTTTAAAACAGAGATTTTGATAGAAAAATCAGGTGCAATGTTAGCTTGTTTGCTTAATTCATTGACTATTTTTGTCATCATTTGGCGTGGGGCGGGGTTAATTGCAGGTTCGCCAATACCAAGCGCAAGCCCTGCTTTTGTAATTATACCAACGCCTTTGCCTGCACAAAAAACAACACCCTTGTCTTTTTCCCCGTGGCTAATTTTAACAATGATTGTTGCGCCATGGGTTACATCTGGGTCGTCCCCTGCGTCTTTTATTATGGCCGCTTTTGCCCAGCCAGTTCCAGTTTTTTTACTTTGTAAAGGAAAGCTAGGTTTTTGACCTTTTGGCAAAGTTATTTGAACAGGATTAAGAAAATCACCAAAAAGCAAAGCATTTAGTGCCGACTTGGTAGCCGCCGTGGCGCAAGCCCCAGTTGTAAAGCCTCTCCTAAGGGTTTTTTTATGTGCAGTGCTTTTTTTGGCTTTGTCATTCATGGCATTATTTATATAGTTAAATGCATTAAAAACAAAAAGGTAATTTAATTGAGCAAGGGTTTAATCATTTCAGCACCCTCTTCTGGTTCAGGTAAGACCATTGTCACGCTTGGGATTATGCGTGCGCTAAAAAATAGGGGAGTAGATATTAGGCCTGCAAAAACAGGACCTGACTATATTGATAGTTCATATTTGGCTAAAGCTGCTGGGCGAAAAACTCTAAACCTTGATAGTTTTGCGATGGGAAAAAACCAACTCTTGGGTTTGGCTTCTACTTATGAGGGGGCTGGAAATAAATCTGATGAATTGCTAATTGTTGAGGGGGTGATGGGTTTGTTTGATGGGGCGGCAGTTAGCAGGGTAACAAATGTAGATCATTTTCCTGTTGGGCAAGGTTCGAGTGCTGATTTGGCAATAAAAATGGGGTTGCCGGTAATAATAGTAGTTAATTGCTCATCGATGGCGCAATCTATTGGTGCAATTATTTATGGATTTGCAAATTTTTCTAAAGACATAAATATTACAGGGGTAATTTTAAATTTAGTTGGCTCAAAAAAACATGAAATGATGTTGCGTGATGCATTGTTGCCACTTGGAATAGAGGTGTTGGGTGCGATTTATCGTGATGATGGTTTGAATATTAAAAGCCGCCACCTTGGTTTGATTTTACCTAATGAAATTGATGATGCAGAAGGCCTGATTATTAAAGCTGCAAAAATTGTTGAAAAATCGCTTAATCTAGACAGATTGATAGAATTATCAAGCTCAATAAAAAAGGCAAAACCTACCTCTTATCTTGCGCCTTTGGGGCAGCATATTGCAATTGCCAAGGATAAGGCATTTGCTTTTATCTATGAGCATTTTTTACTTGGTTGGAAAGAGGCAGGAGCGCAGGTTAGTTTTTTTTCTCCGCTAGCTAACCAAGCCCCAGATGAAACTGCTGATGCAGTTTTTTTATTGGGAGGCTATCCTGAGTTATTTGGGCAGGAATTAGCAAATGCTGATATTTTCATGGCTGGTTTAATAAAAGCAAAAGAGAGAGATGCATTAATTTATGGCGAGTGCGGGGGCTTTATGGTTCTGGGTGAGGCACTTGTTGATGCTAAAGGGGTGGCGCATAAGATGTCTGGCCTGTTGCCAATTACCAGCACAATAAACAAGCCAAAACGGGTGTTAGGGTATAGATATTTAAGTCATAAAAGCCCATTGCCTTGGGCAGAAAATTTGGTTGGGCATGAGTTTCACTATTCGTCTTGCTCAAGCAATAATTTATCCCCTCTCTTTGAAGCAACAGATGCTAAAGGTGATAAACTACCAGCAATGGGAGCGGTAAATAAAAATGTTATGGGATCGTATGCCCATGTGATTTCTGCCCAACAGATCAAATCTGCCCAACTTGCCTATGGGGAAGAAAAAAATGAGTGCTAAATCTTTAATGTTCATGGGGACAGGCTCAGACGTTGGCAAGTCTTTAATTGTAGCTGGGCTTTGTCGGGCATTTAAAAACCGTGGGATAAAAGTTGCTCCGTTTAAGCCACAAAATATGTCTAATAATGCTGCGGTGTGTGAGGAAGGCGGGGAAATTGGCAGAGCGCAAGCCTTGCAGGCTCAGGCCGCAGGATTAAAGCCAGTTACCGCTATGAACCCAATTTTATTAAAACCAGAACATGAAGCTGGGGCGCAAATAATTGTGCGAGGTGAGCGAGTTAGTTCAATGAGTGCAAAAGAATATTTTGCTACTCGAGAAAAATATATGCCTGATGTGTTGATGGCGTTTGAGGAGTTAAAAAATAAGTATGATCTGATTTTAGTTGAGGGGGCTGGCTCGGCCTCTGAGGTTAATTTACGGAAAAATGATTTGGCAAATTTTGGCTTTGCACAAGCGGCAAAAGTTCCAGTGGTTTTAATTGGTGATATTGCTAGGGGTGGGGTAATTGCCTCTGTTATTGGTACGTTTGATGTTGTTGCTAAAAATGATGCTGATATAATTGTGGCTTCAATTATCAACAAATTCTTGGGTGATAAAAAACTGTTTGAGGCGGGCGCAGATTTTATTTCTGAGCGGGTAAAAAAGCCTGTCTTTGGGCCAATACCATTTTTTGTTGATGCTCATAAATTACCTGCAGAAGATGTGTTGGCTTTAGAGCAAAGCGGGGTTGAGCAGAAAGGTGATTTTATTATTTATGTACTACGCCTTTCTAGAATTTCAAATTTTGATGATTTTGATCCCTTGATTGCAGAGCAAGGGGTTAGGCTAGAATTTATTGAGGCTGGTAGACCTATTCCAAGAGATGCTGATTTAATAATTATTCCTGGTACAAAAGCGACAATTGCAGACATGAAATATATTTATGAGCAGGGCTGGGATATTGATATTTTAGCGCATGTTCGTTTAGGTGGTTTTGTGCTTGGAATTTGTGGCGGGTATCAGATTTTGGGGGGAAAAATATCTGACCCATTAGGGATTGAGGGGGAAGTAAAAACCATAAAAGGGCTAGGTCTGCTTGATATAAAAACTACGCTTAGCGAGAAAAAACGCTTGGATAAAGAGCGAGCAATTGAAATGATTTCTGGTGAGCTAATTGATGGTTTTCATATGCATATGGGGATTAGTGAGGGTAAGGATTGCAAACAACCATTTGCTAAAATTGATAAAAAAAATGAGGGTGCGACTAGTGCTAATGGACGGGTGAGCGGCACTTATTTACATGGGCTTTTTGTTAATGATAAATTTCGCCAGTCCTTTTTGAGGCGGCTTGGTGCAGTGGTTAGTGAGGAATTTAACTATCAAGCAGATGTTGAGCGGGTGCTAAACGATTTGGCTAAACATTTAGAAAAACATCTTGATCTTGATGCCTTGTTGGAAATGGCGAAATAATGAGCATTTATATTGCTATTGTTGCATTAAGTTTTGAGCGGGTTTTTGCCTATCCTATGGTTTTGCAAATGCTCTATCGTCACCCTGTTGAATGGATGGGGAGTTTTATTGCTTGGTTTGAAGCCCATTATAATCAAGGGTTAGCTATAGAGCGCAAAAGAGCGGGTATGATAATGCTGTTTTTTTTAGTTTTTTTTAGTTTGCTTATTTCTGTTCTGCTTGTTTATCTAACTAATTTACTGCCCTTTGGGTGGTTTTTTCAAGGGCTTATTGCCTTTACTTTGCTTAGCCAAAATCAATTGGGCAAAGCTGTTAAAGCTGTGGCAGATGGGCTTGAAATTTCATTGCAAAATGGGCGTGAGGCGGTGAGACATATTGTTGGGCGTGATGTAAAAAACCTTGATGCGGCGGAGGTATCTCGTGCAGGCATTGAAACATTGGCTGAAAATGCATCTGATGGATTTATTGCACCATTATTTTATTTGCTTATTTTTGGTTTACCTGGAATTGTTATCTATAAGGCCATAAATACCGCTGATTCAATGGTTGGACATAAGAGTGAAAAATATAAAGATTTTGGTTATGCCAGTGCAGTAATTGATGATGTTGTGAATTATATTCCTGCAAGAATTTGTGCGTTGTTATTTGTGCTTGCTGCAATGATTTATAGGCCTGCAAGTTGGCAAGGGGCTATTAGGTCGGTGAAGCAGGATGCAAAAAAACATGCCTCCCCCAATGCTGGCTGGCCTGAAAGTGCATTTGCTGGTGCGCTTGGTTTTGGGCTTGGGGGGAAACGTAGCTACAAAGGGGAAATGCTCGATCTGGCGCAAATGGGTGATGGGCGACGAGATTTGGGAGTGAAGGATATAAATTCTTCGCTTGGTTTTTATAATCTAATGAGTGGATTTGTTTTATATTTGGTTTTTATTGCTGGTTTTATATTTATGATATTGCAATATTAGGAAAATCTAATATAAAGAAGAAAGATTTACTAACTTAAGAGAAAAATATGCTAGAATTTATTGATGCTACCCCAATATCGATGTTTGTAATTGTTGCACTTGCCCTTGGTCTTGCGCCATTTGTACCCGAGCCGCATTTGTTTGAAAAAACCCGCATGTTATTTGCTGGCACGCTTATTAAGCCAATAGATATTTTTGATTTAATTATGCATTTAACGCCAGTTTTAGCACTGATTTTTAAGCTGGCTAGAGTTTATATTTTTAAGGCTTAGGGTTTGCCATTACTATCAAGATTCTTTGCTTTGTTCAAAATGACAAAAGAGACTTAGGTTATTTGAGTTTTAGCGGCAGGCCAGCGGTGATGAAATAAACTTCATTACAAATTTGTGCTAGCTCTTGATGCAAAATCCCTGCTTGGTCAATAAATTTCCTTGCCAAAATATTGGTTGGGGTTATGCCAAGTCCAACTTCGTTTGACACTAAAATGACTTTGGCATTGCCTATTTTATTTAATGTGGTTTTTAAATCTTCTATGGCCTTATTCATTTCAATCTTATTTAACTCATAAAGGTTTGATAGCCATAAAGTTAGGCAATCAACCAATATAACATCATGAGTTTTTGCACATTTTTGAATTATTTCTCCAAGTGCAACTTCTTCTTCATAGGTGATAAATTCATCACCTCGACGCTTAATGTGGCTACTTATTCTCTCGCTCATTTCTTTATCAGAAGTTTTTTTTGCGGTGGCGATATAGGCAATTTTTTTGTCTTTTTGTAAATTGCTAAGCGCAAGATTTTCAGCAAATTTGCTTTTACCAGAGCGTGCTCCGCCAAGAATAAGAATATGAATATTTTGCAAAATGGCTGATCCTAGATAAAAATAGATAGATAATTATATCTGATTTTTTTAAAAAGACTAATCAAAAAATGAACACAATTGAAAGTTTAATGAGGTGTTTTTAATTGGGAGTTATTTTTATTGAAAGCCCTTAAGTCTTGTTTTAAGTTATCTAGTTTGTTTTTTTTCATTCTAACTTTGGCGGCTTGTTCTGCTCTTTCTTTAGGAACTGCATATAAATTACAAAAAATCGACTGGTTAAATGATGATGTAGCAAAAATGACTTTTGCGCTTGATTTGCCTATCTCTTTAAAACCCATGAAAAATGAAATTGCTTTAGTGATAAACGCAACTACATCAAAATTTGGTGAACGTAATATTGAAGCAATATTAGAAGAAACAGCAGATTTATCAAAAGTTGCTAATTTACCCCAACTAGCAAAAGGGCGGGTTTATTATCTATTTTCTATAGCTAAAAATGGTCAGGAAGAAATTGAAGAATTTCAGCAATGGGCAAAAGGTTTAAAAAAACAGCATGGAGATATTGGTGGTGAACTTGGAATTGGTATAAAGGCAGAATTTTGCCGCACTCAAGATTTTGAAGTGAAGAAAGAAAAATTTTCTATGTTTATTAGTTTGCCCAGTAAAGTAGAACTTAGCCCATTGATTTCTGGCATGAAAATATCTGACGCAACTAAAGGACAGGCAACAGATATTCCTGTTTGTTAATTTTTTTAAAACCCGCCGCCAGTTTTGAAACCACCACTTTTTCTTGAGCCTCTTGAGCTTGAGCGTGGGCGAGGGCTTGAGCGAGAACTTGATTTAGGGCGTGAAAACCCTGAACGTGAAGATTGAGCCCAAGGAGAAGAGCTACCTCTTGAGCTTTTAGGCCTGCGGGCAGAGCGGGGTAGGCCAATGTTTAAGCCCCAATCAGAAGAGCCAGATCGCCAGCTTTGGCTGCCTTGGAATTGGTTCCAATATACTGCTGCTGAAATTGCACCTGCTAAAAATTCAGTTAAAAGAGAGCCAGTTAAATTATCTTTTTTAAAGGTAGAGCGGGGGTCATCAAAGCGGGCTTTTTTAAACTCCCATTCAATATCCTCAAGCTCACGCCGCCTTGTTAAAAGAATTTCTAAGCGATCGTGATGTTGTTTATTTTTAGGCTCTTCTTCTAGAATACGGCTTGTTATATCTTCAATCTTTTCAACCAAAATATTATCTTCGTTAGTTGAGGTGATTTGCGCCATTCTCATCATAGATAAAATATTCTGCCCATTAAGGCTTTTGACCAACATGTCTTTAGCTTTTTCAAAAGCAGGCTCTTGTCCAAGTGCAAGTAGGCGATAGGCTTCTGCTTGCTCATCACGCTGATTTTCTAGATCAAGCAATATTTTATCAATTTTGCTCAAACTGGCTTGAGCCTTTGTTATTGCTTGGCGAAATGGTGCGCCACCAGCTTTATCTATTGCTTTTCCTTCTAGTTCATCAATTTTATCAATTGCATTTTGTAATAATAAATCTTGATGTATGGCATGCTCGTTTAGCCGAAGCGGTATTTCATTTAACATCGCAAAATTTGGTCTGGCCTGATTATAGCCAACTAATTTAGCGACCTTTTTATCAAGCCATAAAATTAGGTTAGAGCCTTTATAGCTTTTTGTGCCAAATTTTTTATCCCATAAATAGATGAATAATGGATCAGAGCGATAAGGTTTGCCTTTTTCTTCTTTGTCACTTTTTGCAAGCTCGGTCTTAGCTTTTGCATGCTTTGCTACTTCTTCTAGCGAGCGAATTTCTTTTTTAAGTTGAGAATAATTTGGGTCGTCAGAAATTTCTTTGGCAATTTTTTTTGAAAGTGCTTTTAATTCAAGCTGTGCTTTGTCAATTTCGTTTAATTGTTTTCGTCTTAAAGAGACATTTTGTGAAATTTTTAAATCAAGATTTTTTAATAATCTCTCAGCTTTATTAAGGCTTATATCATGATTTTCTAACACTTTATGCGCTCTGTTTTGAGCGGTGAATAACTGATCGCTTAACTCTTTGCGGGCGGTTTCATCAAGCCTTATTGTTGCTAATTGCCTAATAAGGGCGGCTTTTGTTTCGCTTAATTTTGCCGTTACTTCGGTGCTTCTTGCCAAAAATTTGGCAATCCTAATTTCTTCTTGGCGAATATCAGCAATTGCGTTGTCGAGTGATTTTAATGCCTCAGGTCCACTTAATGCCATGTTACCACCTCGTCACTGCGCCATCTAAAACAGGCACTGAATATGTGACTTTTAGATAACCATAGGATTTATTGCCAATAATATTTCGCTGAATAATACCATCGTCAAGTTTGTCTGCCCCGACGCTTTCATAAATATCTTTTGATACTCTAATGCCCCAAATATTTACGTTTTCAATCTGTCCAGTTTCCTCATTTAAGATAGGTAGAGTAATTGGCCGGTTTTCGCTATCAAGTGCTTCAACTACTAAATAATAATTTGTTGCATCGGTGTTTACTTCTGGAAAAGTCCAAAATCCAGATTTCTCACCCTCTTTGTTTACAATTCTTAGCTGGTATTCAAGCCTTAAGAGGTCACGCAAATCTGTTAGGGATTTTAGCGCAGATTTAGCTCTTGCTAGGTTTTCTTCTTTTGAAGCAATAAGGCCTTTTTGCAAGATTTCATCGGCTTGAGTTAGTGCAATTTGTACTTTTGTTTCAGAAAAAATACTATCGTAAACTGCCTGCATTTGATTGGGCAGGGTTTGAGATATTTCAATTTTAGCATTTTCTAAATTGGCTTGCTGATTTGGCAAATGGCTAAATTGATAATAAGAAGTACCAAGGACTAACGCCAAAATTGAGCCAATTAACCATTTGCCCCATTTTGAACGGCTAATATATATTTTTGCTAAACTAGTAGCAAAACTCTTAGCTGGAGGGGTATAGATAAAACGATCTTTTGAAAGTGCATCAACCCCCTCTGCTAAAATATAATCTGGCACGTCTATACCCTGAGCGGAGTAAATATCTCGCAATCTGTCAATTAACAGATCTTTTTTGGCCTCGCCATTTAACTCACGCTCAACCAAATCAGATTGATGGCGTAAAGTATCAACGACATCCATCGCTAACATTACCTCATCAAGTGGAAGTGGTTGCTTTTTTGATGGTGAGTTCATTGTTTATTCTTTGGTCTGTTTTTCTTCAACTAACAAGACATTACCCTCGGCCGCTAATAGAGCCAAACGTTTTTTGCCATCTTCTACGGCATCACGTATTTCGGCTGAATTTTGGGTAGAAAGAGTGCGCATTTCAGTAATAATTGTGCGAGATTTTTCTTGAAAGCTGATAACTGAATCGAGCAGTTTTTTAACGGCATCGGCACGAATTGTTGGGCCGTAACCTGCCTTAATTGCTTCGGTTTGTACCTTGTCACCAATTTCTGAAAGTGTTTCTAGCGATTTAGACATTCCCTCTTTCATTGCGTTTAGTGTTTTTGTGCTTTCGTGCAGGCCAAACATACCCGTAAACGAAGCAGAAAGTGCAGTTAAAACGGTTTCATTAGTTGAAAAAAACGAAATAGATTGCTGATAAACTCGCTCTTTAGCGTTGGTTGTTTGCATAAGGCGAGCCATCACAACTTCAGAGGTATGATAAGAAATGGTGAGATTATCTGAAAGATCTTTTGCAATTTGATAACGTCGCTCTTCGCTTTGTAATTCACGTAGCCGCTCATCTCGTGCCATTTCAAGTCTAGCACGATCTGCCGGAGTTCCCTGTGAGAAACTGCTAAGTTCTTTTGATATTTTACTAAGTGTTTCTTTACGCTCGTTAAGTTTGTTTTCTGCTGTTTGCAAAACTTCGAGTGCCATTATTTCACTCTGTTTTAACGCACCTCGAAAATCACGATATGCTTCTAAAATTGTAAATTCTCTTTGGATTTGATCTTTTGTGTCTTTTGAAACATCAATATAAACATCTCGGATTTTATCAAAGCGAGTAGCAATATCACCACGAGAAACCTTCATCCATACGTTTGAAGCCCTCTCTAAAATATCAAGTTTGCCATCATCTAATTGGTCAACAAGGCCTTTGGCATCTGAGCGAATAGAATCAAAACCCTTGGTTATGTCTTCATATCGCTCACCAACATTCATTGCGGCAATTTGTTCTCGCACAACTTCGTTGAAAATTGAGGCTTGTGACAAGGTGCGCCCAATGAGCAGGACTTTATCCTCGTCTAACTGGGTTATTTCTTGTAATAGACCTGTAATTGGCTGTTCTTCAGTTTGCTCTGGCCAAAGCCCAAGGTCACGAACAGCACTCATTGCTTTATCAAGATATTGTAAAGGCTGGTTTAAAAGATCTTTTGCCATTAAATTATTCCCCACTAAATTATTTTTATTTAAATCACTATTTCAAGTTTTATATATAGGTGCAATTGTAACTCATTCAATAAATGACTATTTTTTTATTTGATGCCAAAAAGTCGCAATATTTGGAGAAAAGATGAAATTTAGTGGAAAATATATAATTAACGCACCTCGCCAGCAGGTTTGGGAGGCGTTAAATGACGAGAAAATTTTAAAAGAAACAATTTTTGGTTGTCAAAAAATAGCTTGGGTTAGTGATAATAAGCTGGAAATAGAGATTTTGGTCAATTTAGGAGTTATGAAAAAGAGCTTTATTGGTGATCTTGAGCTTGCCAATGTGAAAAAGGCAAAAAAATATACGCTTAAGGGCAGTGGTCGAGGGGGCATTTTGGGAAAAGTGCATGCTAGTGCTGATATTGAACTTAAAGATTATGAGCAAGAGAATGGGATAAGAGGTACATATCTTGAGTTTACAGCAATTGGAGGTGGCTCAAGCGCGATTATGAGTTTGGGGAAAACTATTATTGGCTCAAGCGCACAAAGAATAATTGATCGATTTTTTGAACGTTTTGCACAAGCAATGGGGGTTGAAATAACTAGTTTAAAAAAAGAATGAGTTAAACACTTTTTGTTGAGTTGCTTTTATTTGCGTAACTTTGCATTTAGATATTCATGCTTTTTAGATATTAATGAATGGACTTTTCATGCGTTTTTCTTTTACCAAAAATATTTTAATTACTTGTTTTGCTTTTTTACCAATTAGTGGTTTCGCTCAATCAGACATAAGTCAAATGCCAGATCCAAAAAATTGGGATATGGTGCTTAATGAGGCAAAAGGGCAGAGTGTATATTTTAATGCTTGGGGCGGTGCGCCAAATATTAATTCCTATATTGCATGGGTTAGTGATGAAGTTTTTGCTCAATATGGAATAAGGCTTGAACATGTAAAACTCTCTAATACTGCCGATGCAGTTAATCGTGTTTTAGCTGAAAAAAAGGCTAAACGAAATCAAGGAGGAGCGATTGATTTAGTTTGGATAAATGGTGAGAATTTTGCCTCGATGAAAAATCAAAATCTTTTGCTTGAAAAAGGCTGGTCTTATGATTTGCCCAATTATTCTTTGGCTGATATTGAGGGTAAAAAGGTTTTGTCTTATGATTTTAGTGAACCTGTTGACGGACTTGAAAGCCCATGGGGAACGGCGCAATTCTCATTTTATTATGATAGTGCAGAATTGAGTGAAGTGCCAACAAATCTTGATGGTTTGGCAAAATGGATTAAAGAAAACCCCTCTCGCTTTACCTATGCTGATGCTTCTAATTTTATTGGAAATACTTTTTTAAAGCAATTAGCACTTGGCTTGATTGATGATAAATCGGTTTTTAGCAAGCCTGTTGAAGAGGCTAATTTTGATAAACTAACAGCTCCACTTTGGGCATGGCTTGATGATATTCACCCATATTTATGGCGCAAGGGAAAGATTTTTGCAAGAGATACAACTCATCTAAAAACATTGTTAAGTGACAATGAAATTTCAATTGCCATGACTTTTAATCTTGGTGAGGCTTCTTCAGCAATAAAAGAGGGTATTTTACCTAAAACTACCCGCTCATTTGTGTTAGATTATGGCTCAATTGGCAATGCGCATTTTGTTACTATTCCATTTAATGCAAATGCAAAAGCTGGTGCGATGGTAGTTGCAAATTTTATGCTTTCGCCAATTGCGCAGGCAAAAAAACTTGATGAAAATATTTGGGGCGACCCAAGTGTTTTGGCTTATGAAAAACTAAGCGAAAGTGATAAGGTTTTGTTTGACGATTTAACTCAAGGGGCGGCAACTTTGGGAGCAGAAGAATTAGGGAAATTAATTAACGAGCCAGATGCGAGTTGGAGCGAGGCGTTTAAAAAAGAATGGTTAAAACGTTATGGTGCGGGTGGATAAATATTTTAACTTAGTTTGGAAAAATAACTAATGCTTCGCATTGCACCGATATTTATGATTGCCATACTTATAGGGCCGGTGCTGGCGGGGCTTTTTCATATTATTGTGCCAGCTTTTGGACATGATCCTGAATTGGGGCAGATTGGGTTTTCTTTGCAGGCTTTTTATGCTTTGAAAATGATGCCTGCAATTATGAAGTCTATTTGGCTAAGTTATTGGCTTGGTCTGATGACGGCGTTTATATCACTTATGTTGGTGGCGTTTTTTATTGCATCATATCGCAATAGTTATTGGTTTTTAGTGATAAAAACTATGTTTAAACCTGTGTTAGCTATGCCCCATGCGGCGGCGGCTTTTGGCTTGGCTTTTTTAATTATGCCATCTGGGTTTATTATTAGGCTTATTTCGCCTGAATTAACAGGTTTTATCCGTCCGCCAGATTGGCTGATAATAAATGATCCAGCTGGTTTTGCACTGCTTTTGGGCTTGGTGATTAAAGAAATTCCGTTTTTATTATTGGTAATTCTTGCCAGCTTACCTCAAGTTGAGGGGCAATATTCTCGAGTGGCAAGAATTAGCGGTTATGGGAAAAATTATGCGTGGCTAATATCGGTTTTTCCATTGATATATAAAAAAATCCGTCTGCCAATTTATGCTTTGATTGCCTTTGCAACATCAGTTGTTGATGTTGCACTTATTTTAGGACCTGCTACTCCACCTCCTCTTTCAATTCAGATATTACGTTTAATGTCTGATCCTGATTTAACGCAAAGATCAATTGCGGCGGCGGCGGCAATTGTGCAGTTTGGCGTTACAATTTTAGCATTAATAACTTGGTGGATTGGTGAAAAAATATTTATCCATTTTGGCAAGAAAATTATAATGAGCGGCTTTCGATTTCAGGGTGATAAAATACTAGGTTTTATTGGTTTTGTTGGAGTTGGAGGAGCAATTTTTATGACTTTTGTTGGATTGTTTTTACTTGCACTTTGGTCAGTTTCAGGAATATGGAAATTTCCGCAAGTTTTTCCAGCAGAGTTAAGTTTTTCTACTTGGCATAATGAAGCCTCGCAATTGTTAAAGGTTTCGTGGCGAGCTATCATCATTGCATTTTTTGCTTCATTCATTGCAATAATTTTGGCTTTAAGTAGCCTTGAAAATGAATATCAAAGACAGATAAAATTATCAAAATGGGCTAAATTTATTTTGTTTTTACCGCTTTTAGTGCCGCAAGTTTCGTTCCTTTTTGGGCTTTTTATTATTTTTTTATGGCATGGGCTTGATGGTAATTATTTCTCACTTATTTTTGCGCATCTAATTTTTACTCTTCCTTATGTTTATTTATTGCTTAGCGATAGTTGGAATGGTTTTGATATTCGCTATTTAACTAGTGCAAGATTAATGGGTAAAAGCCAAATGAATGTGTTTTTTAGCATTCGCTTGCCAATGTTATTGCGCCCAATTTTAATGGCTTTTGCGCTTGGGTTTGCAATTTCCATTGCTCAATATTTACCTACATTATTGATTGGGGCGGGGCGTTTTCCAACCATTACAACCGAGGCAGTGGCATTAGCAAGTGGGGGTAATAGACGTTTAATTGGCACTTATTCACTAGTGCAAACCCTACTCCCGTTTGTAGTTTTCGCAATTGCTGCGCTAATCCCTGCATTGTTATTTCACAACAGAAAAGGGCTTAATAATGAGTGAAGCTGGCTTGAATTTAAACAATGTTAGAATCAAAATCAATGGCGTTTCACTGCTTAATATTGATGAAAAAATTGCAGATGGAGAAATTTTAACCCTAATGGGGCCCTCGGGTTGTGGAAAATCTACTCTTATCAATGCTATTTGTGGGTTTTTACCTAAGGGTTTTTCTTGCGAGGGTGAAATAAGTCTTGATGGGCAAAATATTACTGATTTGCCTGCTGAAAAACGAAAATTGGGAGTTTTATTCCAAGATCCGCTTTTATTTCCACATTTTGATGTAAAAGAAAATATTATGTTTGCCTTGCCATCTGGTGGCGCAAAAAGTGAGCGTTTAGAAAAAGCATATCAGTTGCTCAAAAATGTGAATATGCAAGATTATGCTAGGCGAGATGTAGCAACTTTGTCAGGTGGACAAAAGGCACGAATTGCATTGGCACGCACGCTGGCATCAAATCCAAAGGCGTTATTGCTTGATGAGCCTTTTTCAAAATTAGACGAAAAATTACGAGAAAATGTGCGCCAAAGTGTATTTGAGGTGATTAGAGGGCAAAATCTGCCAACATTGTTAGTAACGCATGATAAGGCAGATGCAAAAGCTACAAATGGAAAAATAATTACGCTCTAGAATGCTGAGTCAAATGCTAATTGTTGCCCAAATCGTCAAAAATAGTAATTTTATACTTGCGCCAAAGACTTTTGCAAGGTTGAATTGACCTTATCGTAATAGGGCAATCTTAAATGCTCGAAACGAAAACAGGGAGATTATCTTAAATGAATAACACTACAAAAATATTATTGGCTGGTGTAGCAATTGGCGCAGTGGCTATTGGGGCTTATTATTACCTAAATCAATCAAAAGATGGAGGTGCTGGAGACGTGGCGGCATCAACACCTGCGATTATTTATGATCTTGGCGGTAAGTTTGATAAATCATTTAATGAAAGTGCTTATAATGGCGCAAATGGTTGGTCAGAAAAAACAGGTAATGCATTTCGTGAATTTGAAATAGCAAATGATGCTCAGCGTGAGCAGTCTTTGCGTAAATTTGCATCATCTGGCTCAAATCCAGTTGTTGTTGCTGGTTTTTCATGGGCTGCGGCTTTAACAAAAGTGGCTGCTGAATTCCCAGACACAAATTTTGCTATCATTGATATGGTTGTTGATGCGCCAAATGTGCGTTCAGTTGTATTTAATGAACATGAGGGATCGTATTTGGTTGGCGCACTAGCGGCAATGAAATCTGAAACTGGCAAAATTGGCTTTGTTGGTGGCATGGACATTCCATTAATTCACAAATTCTATTGTGGCTACGCACAAGGTGCTGTTGCAGTGAATCCTGATATTGAATTGTTCGAAAACTATACAGGCACAACTCCTGCTGCTTGGAATGATCCAGTAACTGCTGGTGAATTGGCAAAGGCTTCATTTAATAAAGGTGCAGATATTATTTATGCTGCTGCTGGTGGCTCTGGCCTTGGTGTGCTTCAGGCCGCTGCTGATATGGGCAAACTTTCTATTGGTGTTGATAGTAACCAAAACTATTTGCAGCCTGGCTCAGTTTTAACCTCAATGCTTAAACAAGTTGATGTTGCTGTTGCGAATGCCTTTACTGATGGAACTACTGGTACTTGGACTTCAGGCTTTAATGTTATGGGTCTTGCTAATGGTGGTGTTGGCTGGTCTCTTGATGAGTATAATAAAGATCTTATCAGTGATGAAATGAAAGCTAAAGTTGAAGAACTTTCAGCTAAAATTATTTCTGGTGAAATTGTAGTTCATGACTACACATCAGATAGCACTTGCCCAGTTGGTTAATCGGTAGGTATTGCTAGTATGACTGAAAAAAGTCAAAAAAATAGACGGCGGTCGGATATTCCGGCCGCTGTTTCATCAAATAGCGATGAATTAGCTATTGAGCTTATTAAAATCAACAAACATTTTGGCCCAGTTTATGCCAATAGGGATATTGATTTAAAGATTGCTAAAGGCTCGGTGCATGGAATTGTGGGGGAGAATGGTGCAGGTAAAACTACACTAATGTCTATCCTTTATGGATTTTACACTGCTGATAGCGGTAAAATAAAAGTTGGTGGCAAAGAGGTTAAAATTAAAGATAGCTCGCATGCCCTGCAATTAGGCATTGGCATGGTGCATCAGCATTTTATGTTGGTCGATAATTTTAGTGTTTTAGAGAATGTTATTTTAGGTGCTGAGGATAGTGTACTGCTTGCGCCATCTAAGAAAAAAGCACGAATTGAGCTTGCCCGTTTGGCAGAAGAGTATGAATTAGAAGTTGATCCAGATGCTTTGATTGAGGATCTCTCGGTTGGGCAGCAACAAAGAGTTGAGATATTAAAGGCACTTTATCGAGGAGCTGAAATTTTAATTCTTGATGAGCCAACTGGCGTTTTAACACCGGCTGAGGCGGCGCATTTATTTAGAGTGTTTGATACCTTGAAAAAACAGGGAAAAACTATTGTTTTAATCACTCATAAATTGCGAGAAATTATGGCAATAACTGATGAGGTTTCGGTTATGCGTCGTGGTGCTATGGTAAAAACTCTTATTACAAAAGAAACTGACCCATCTGAATTGGCGGAACTCATGGTTGGTCGCTCGGTTCTTATGGAGGTTAAAAAAGGTATAGCAAACCCAGGTGATATAAAACTTGAGGTGCGTGATTTAGAGGTAAGCGACGACATTGGAGTTAAGCGTGTAAAAGGCGTTAGTCTTAATGTAAGAGCTGGTGAAATTGTCGGCATTGCGGGGGTTTCTGGTAATGGGCAATCTGAATTGCTTGAGGCAATTGCGGGAATGCGAAAACCTGATAATGGTAAGGTAATTGTTAAGGGGCAGGAAATAGCCTTTAAGGGTGATGATAGTGCGGCAGAGCTACGTTTGGCAGGGCTAGCGCATGTGCCAGAAGATAGACATGAACATGGTTTGGTTATTTCATTTGAACAATGGGAAAATTCTATTTTAGGATATTCTGATGATGATAAATATGGCAAGGGGCTTTATCTATCAGTTAAGGCTTGTAAAAATGAAGCAAAGAAGCAGATTGAAGAATTTGATATTCGTCCACCTAACCCGCTTCTAAAGACTGCAAATTTTTCTGGCGGCAATCAACAAAAAATTGTGCTTGCTCGAGAAATATCACGTGATCCTGATGTGTTTATTGTTGGTCAACCAACTCGAGGGGTTGATATTGGTGCGATTGAATCAATTCATAATCATATAATTGCAATGCGTGATGCAGGTAAGGCAATTTTGCTTGTTTCGGTTGAGTTAGACGAAATTCGCTCATTAAGTGATAGAATTATTGTGATGTTTGATGGGAATATTGTTGGAGAAGCTGATCCTGATAAGGTGAATGAGGGTGAGCTTGGTTTGTTGATGGCAGGCATTAGCTCACAAGATAAGGATAAGCAAGAAGAGGCTTTTGTAAAAGATAAAATTGCTAATGATCTCGCAAATAAGGGGGCGGTTTAATGAGCGCACGTAAACCATTACCACGCTGGGCAGATGTTGCTTTGCTTCCCGTGCTTAACCTCACACTTGCGTTTTTCATATCTGGTCTTGTGGTTTTAATGGTTGGAGAAAACCCAATTGAGGCAATGAGCATTCTTGTTTATGGGGCATTTGGATATGGTGAGGGGCTTGGATATACGCTTCATTTTGCCACAAATTTTGTATTTGCAGGCTTGGCCTTTTCTATTGCCTCGCATGCTGGGCAGTTTAACATTGGGGCAGAAGGGCAGGCCTATATTGCTGGGCTTGGGGCTATTTTTGTAGGCCTTGCACTTGATGGCACACATTGGTTGCTAGTTTTGCCGCTTGCGATGTTGGGTGCTGGTGCATTTGGTGGATTATGGGGGTTTATTCCAGGGTATTTAGCTGCAAAACGTGGCTCGCATGTGGTTATTACTACGATTATGTTTAATTTTATTGCCGCCTCGTTGATGGTCTATTTGCTAAATTATGTGCTTAAAGAGCCAAGTAATATGGCACCTGAAAGCCGCTCAGTGGTTGGTGCTGGCAAGATGCCACAGCTTCGTGAATTTTGGGATTTTTTTGGTTATTCGCCCGTTAATGTGATGTTGTTTGTGGCTATTATAGCACTCTTTGGCATGTTCTTTTTATTTTGGCGAACTGAATTAGGTTATAAAATTCGCACATTGGGGCAGAATCCAAAAGCGGCTCATTATGCGGGTATTTCAAATTCAAAAATTATTATGATTTCGATGACACTTGCAGGCGCAATGGCTGGCATGATTGCTATTAATGAAGTTTTAGGAGTGCAGAACCGTTTGGTGATTGATTTTGTGTTTGGTTATGGTTTTGTTGGTATTGCAGTTGGTTTAATGGGGCGAAATCACCCAATTGGGATTGCTTTAGCGGCAATTTTATTTGGTGCGCTTTATCAAGGGGGGCAGGAATTGGCCTTTATGATGCCAGCAATTACTCGTGAGATGATTATTGTTATTCAAGCGTTAGTAATTTTATTCACAGGGGCGATGGAGGGGTTGTTCCGCACACCATTAGAAATATTTTTTACTATGATAGATGTGAATAAAAATGGCGGGGGTGTCCCCGTGTCAAGCACGGGGCAGGCTCTAGTCGGGAGCGAGAGCGACCAACGGCGACAGAAAAAAGAAAACGGCGGGGGTGTCGGGGTCGGAAGCGAGAGCGACCAACGGCGACAGAAAAAAGAAAAGCAGGAGGGATAAATGGAAATTTTTAACAATATTATCTTTTTGCTTGATTCAATGATTCGCCTAACAGTGCCGCTTTTACTTGCTGCGCTTGCTGGGCTTTATTCAGAGCGAAGCGGAGTTTTTGATATTGGCCTAGAGGGTAAAATGCTAGCTGGCGCATTTGGTGCGGCAGTGGTTGCTTATTTAAGCGGTAATATGTGGCTCGGTATGTTTGCGGGCATGGGTATTGGTATTGTCATGGCACTTATTCATGGAATTGCATCGATTACTTTTCGTGGCAATCAAATTATTGCAGGGGTTGCGATAAATTTTCTGGCGGCTGGTTTAACCGTGTTTTTAGGGCAGTCTTGGTTTAAGCAAGGAGGGCGCACGCCAGCTTTGCCTGAGGGGGGGCGGTTTTTAGCAATTGATTTGCCTTTCGCTGATGCGCTTAAAGACGTGCCAATTGTTGGGGGCATATATTCTGAGCTAATTTCTGGGCATAATATTATTGTCTATATTGCTTTTGCCATGGTGCCTTTTACTTATTGGCTTTTGTTTAAAACCAGATTTGGTTTAAGGCTTCGTGCAACGGGCGAAAACCCAAAAGCGGTTGATACTGCGGGGGTGAATGTTAATTTTATGCGTTATAAAGCGGTGCTTATTTGTGGTGCATTAACAGGGCTTGCTGGTAGCTACCTTTCAATTGCTCTTTCTGCTGGTTTTGGCTTGAATATGACTGCTGGAATGGGCTTTATTGCTTTGGCGGCGTTGATTTTTGCAAAGTGGCGGCCTTGGTATGTTTTATGGGCAACCTTGTTATTTGGGTTTTTAAATGCAGCGCAAATTCGCCTGCAGGGGGTTGAACTGCCCTATATTGGTGAAGTGCCAGTGCAGGCTATTCAAGCATTGCCATATATTTTAACCGTTGTGCTTTTGGCAGGTTTTATTGGTAAGGCAGTTGGCCCAAAAGCTGGAGGTATCCCTTATGTTAAAGAACGTTAGATTGCTTTAAAAAGCGTTAGGTCAAACTATGAAAAAAGAAGATATTAATAAGGCATTATTCAATGCCGCAGAAAAAGTGCGAAAAAATGCCCATGTTCCCTATTCTAACTTTAAAGTTGGGGCGGCGATTTTAGCAGATGATGGCAATATTTATGCCGGCTGTAATGTAGAAAATGCAGCTTATCCTGAGGGTGTTTGTGCTGAAGCTGGGGCAATCTCTCAAATGGTGGCGGCTGGACAAAAGCAGATAAAGCGCATCTATATTACAGGGTCAGGGTTTGATCCCGTTATGCCATGTGGGGGGTGTCGCCAAAAAATACGTGAGTTTGCTTCCTTAGGTGTTATAATTATTTCACACGGAGTTGATGGTGAGCCACTTGAGAAAACCCTTGATGAATTATTGCCATTTTCTTTTGGCCCAGAATCTCTGGGAGTAAAAAAATGAATTTAAAAATAGTTGGCTCTGATAGTGGTGTAGCTTTACACAAACGAAACCCTGGTTTTCCTTTAGATATGGATTGGCTTGATAGTGTGGTTATGAACCGTTCGGCTTTGGAGCGGAGAGCTGGCACAATTGGCGCAAGGCGTTCGGTTAAAAAAACCCATCAAGCAGCTTGGTTGTTAAAAGCGATTAGTTTGATTGATTTAACCAGTTTAAATTCTGACGATACAGATGGCAGGGTGCGCCGACTTTGCGCTAAGGCAAAAAATCCTGTTCGGAGTGAGATATTACACGGGTTAGGTGCGTCTGAATTAGAGATAAAACCCGGAGCAGTTTGTGTTTATCATAATTTTGTTGCAACGGCCGTTGAGGCATTAGATGGAAGTGGAATTCCTGTAGCGGCGGTTTCAACTGGTTTTCCGCATGGTCTTTCTCCGCTTAAAACAAGGTTGTTGGAAATTAAAGCATCAGTAAAAGCGGGGGCTAAAGAAATTGATATTGTTATTGAGCGGGGGCAGGTTTTAAGTGGTGACTGGCTTGGGCTTTATAAACAGATGCAGGCTTTTAGAGAGGCTTGTGGTGAAGCGCATATGAAGACAATTCTTGGCACTGGTGAATTGGCAACTCAGAGCAATGTTGGCAAGGCCTCACTAGTTTGCATGTTAGCGGGGGCTGATTTTATTAAAACCTCAACGGGTAAAGAAAAGGTCAATGCAAATTTACAAACCTCTTTAACAATGCTTCGAATGATTAGATGGTTTTATGAGGAAACAGGCATTGAAATTGGTTATAAACCAGCAGGTGGAATTTCTAGTGCAAAAGATGCTTTAACTTATATGGCGTTAGTGAAAGAAGAAATGGGGACAAAATGGCTTGCCCCGCATTTATTTCGCTTTGGCGCATCTTCCCTTTTAACCGATATTGAGCGGCAATTAGAGCATCAGGTTACAGGGCGTTATGCGGTCGACTATAATCAACCGTTAGTATAGATTTTTAAGAGAGAAAAAATGAATATAACAGAAATATTTGAAAATCTAGATTATGGTAAAGCACCAGAAGATGCAAAGCTGGCTTATGCCTATTTAAAAGAGCAGGGTAGTTTTGGGCATTTCATTGATGGGAAGTTTACCAAGGCAAAAAATACATTTCCCTCCATCAATCCAGCTAATGGTGAAGAGCTTGCAAAAATAAGCGAAGGCACAAAGGGTGATGTTGATAAAGCGGTTAAGGCGGCTCGTAAGGCCTTTATTGGCTGGAGTGGATTAAGCGGATTTGAGCGGGCAAAATATCTTTATGCTATTGCTCGTCAAATACAAAAAAATGCTCGTCTTTTTGCGGTGCTTGAAACTTTGGATAATGGCAAGCCAATTCGTGAAAGTCGTGATGCGGATATTCCGCTTGCAATTCGTCATTTTTATCATCATGCGGGTTGGGCGCAGCATATAAAAAGTCAATTTGCAGGCCATGAACCTTATGGAGTTTGTGGGCAGATTATACCGTGGAATTTTCCGCTGTTAATGCTTGCTTGGAAAATTGCACCAGCCTTGGCGGCAGGTAATTGTGTGGTGTTAAAACCTGCCGAGGCGACACCGCTCACTGCCATGCTATTTGCCAAAACTTGCCAAGATATTAACCTGCCCAACGGTGTTGTAAATATTGTTACAGGGCATGGGGCAACTGGAGCGGCAATTGTTGAGCATGATGGCATCGATAAAATTGCCTTTACTGGCTCAACGCAAGTTGGCAAAATTATTCGTCAAACAACTGCTGGTAATGGTAAAGGACTTTCGCTCGAATTGGGTGGAAAAAGCCCATATATTGTGTTTGAAGATGCCGATATTGATAGTGCTGTTGAGGGGCTTGTTGATGCGATTTGGTTTAATCAGGGTGAGGTATGTTGTGCTGGATCACGCCTTTTGGTGCAGGAAAGTATAGAGAAAAAATTCATTAAAAAATTAAAGGCTCGAATGAATAAATTACGGGTTGGCGATCCGCTTGATAAGTCAATTGATATTGGCGCAATGATAGATAAAAATGAAGTTGAGAGAGTTAGTAATATTATTGCTGATGGTGTAAAAAACGGTGCTGAACTTTATCAACCAAAGGGTAATTTACCTAATCAGGGCTGCTATATAAAACCTACGCTTTTCACTAATGTATCACCTTGTGATAATATTGTAGAGAAAGAAATTTTTGGTCCAGTTTTGGTTGCTATGTCTTTTCGTAACCCTGATGAGGCGGTGGCTTTGGCCAATAATTCTGCCTTTGGTTTGGCGGCCTCTGTTTGGAGTGAAAATCTTAATCTTGCACTTGATATTGTGCCACGTTTAAAGGCTGGTGTTGTGTGGGTAAATTGCGCCACGCAATTTGATGCGGCGGTAGGTTTTGGTGGTTATAAAGAAAGCGGTTTTGGGCGTGAGGGCGGAGCTGAGGGCATGCAAGCCTATCTCAAACGCTCTTGGGAGAAAAAGCTAAAGCCGCATGAAAATAATCAAAATACACGCTCAAAAGCTGAGCCAGCTGCACTTGTTTCAAGCATTGATAAAACTGCCAAAAACTTTATTGGCGGCAAGCAGGTGCGTGGGGATAGTGGATATTCTTATCCTGTTATTAGTAAGAGTGGGCAAGAGATTGCACAAGTTAGTGATGGTAATCGTAAGGATATTCGCAACGCAGTTGAAGCGGCAAGGAAAGCACTTGTATGGGGTAATAAAACCGCTCATTTAAGGGCGCAAATTCTTTATTATCTTGGTGAAAATCTTGATTATCGTAAGGGTGAATTTGCAAAAAGACTGCGTCAATTGAATGGGTTAAGCATAGCAAAAGCAAATAAAGAAGTTGACCTTTCAATTGAGCGACTTTTTGCTTTTGCAGGCTTGGCAGATAAATATGATGGCAAAGTGCATAATCCGCCAATGCGAGCAATTGCTATGGCGATGAATGAGCCAATGGGAGTGATTGGAATTTGTACGCCAGAAAATAATTCGCTATTAGCACCCATCACAATGATGGCGGCGGCAATTTCTATGGGAAATCCTGTTGTACTTGTTCCATCAAAAAATAACTCGCTTTTAATGAGTGATTTTTATCAGGTGATACAAACCTCAGATGTGCCAGCGGGAGTTATAAATATTGTTAGTGGAGAAGCTGATATTTTGGGCAAAGTTTTAAGCGAACATGATGGAGTTGATGCGCTTTGGTTTGCTGGAGCAGCTGATGATTGTGCAATTATGGAGGCGGCATCAGTTGGTAATCTTAAGCAGGTTTGGACAAGTGGTGGGCTTGATTATAACTGGGGCGATAATGAAAAAATGGCAGGGGAGTTTTTCTTAGAAAAGGCGACACAGGTTAAGAATGTTTGGGTTCCTTATGGGGTTTAAAAATAGTTGTTTTATTTGATTGGTTAGGGTTGAGTCTATTTAAGAAAGAAAAATATGTTTTTACCGCAAGAAATAATAGCAAAAAAGCGTGATGGTGAAATTCTTAGCACTGATGAAATTGCTCGTTTTATTTCGGGCTTAAATCATGGCACTGTTAGCCATGCTCAGGCGGCGGCTTTTGCAATGGCGGTTTACTTTAACGATATGAATATTGATGAGCGAGTTGCATTAACTTTTGCAATGCGAGATAGCGGCAAAGTGCTTAATTGGTCGCATCTTGATGGTGTAGTAGTAGATAAACATTCAACTGGTGGGGTTGGTGATAATGTTTCGCTTATGTTAGCCCCCATTTTAGCGGCATGCTCAGTTTTTGTGCCAATGATTTCGGGGCGTGGGCTTGGTCATACGGGTGGCACACTTGATAAATTTGATGCAATTAAGGGCTATCAAACTAACCCTGATAATGAGCTTTTTATAAAAACTGTTCAAGAGGTAGGTTGTGCAATAATTGGGCAGACGGAAGATCTCGCCCCTGCTGATAAAATTCTATATTCTATTCGTGATGTTACGGCGACGGTTGAAAATATTTCGCTTATCACTGCCTCAATTTTGTCTAAAAAACTATCTGCTGGATTAGATGCACTTATATTGGATGTAAAAATTGGCTCGGGAGCTTTCATGAAAACGCTTGAAGAGGCACATGGTTTAGCAGATAGTTTGGTCAATGTTGGCAATGGTGCGGGTATGAAAACGGGTGCGCTGATAACTGATATGAATGAGCCATTGGCAAGTGCTGCGGGTAATGGACTTGAGGTTAGAAATGCTGTTGAATTTTTATCTGGAGCAAAACAAGATAAGAGGCTCAAAAAAGTAACGCTTGATTTATGTGCGGCGGCTTTGGTGTTAGCGGGGGTGCAAAAAGATAAAAAAACAGCTTATAAAAAATGCGAAAAGGCACTTGATAGCGGAGCGGCTTTAGAAAAATTTAGCCTGATGGTTGCAGGACTTGGAGGGCCAATTGATTTTGTGAAAAATATGGATAACTATTTAATTTCCGCTCCAATTATAAAAGATGTTTTTGCCAATAAAAATGACATAATAAGCGCAATTAATACTAAGGCTGTTGGTATGGCGGTTGTTGTTTTGGGGGGTGGCAGAACTATGCCAAGTGATAAGATTGACCATAGGGTTGGGTTTGATAATTTGGCGATTGTTGGGCAAAGGGTTGATAAAAAAACTCCAATTGCCCGTATTCATGCAAAAGATGAAACTAGTGCATTTGAGGCAAGTAAACGCCTTATTGAGGCTTATGAAGTTGGCGGAAGAGTAAAAAATAATCCGCTTGTTTATGATGAAGTGAACGTTTGAATAGGGTTATATGATGGCAAGAGTGATATTGTGCGTTTTAGATAGTTTTGGAATTGGTGGTGCGCCAGATGCTAAAGATTTTGGTGATGAGGGAAGTAATACATTCTTGCATATTGCGAAGACTTGTGCGCAAGGAAAAGCGAATAAAGAGGGTGTTCGCTCTGGGGCATTAGATTTGCCAAACTTAGATGCGCTTGGACTTGGGGCAGCAGGGTTTTTATCATCGGGTGAACTTGCACCAAATTTTAACAAAGAAGCAAAAAATGGGTTTTGGGCGGTTGGGCGAGAGGTCTCGATTGGCAAAGATACTCCATCTGGGCATTGGGAAATTGCTGGCGTTCCTGTGCCGTTTAACTGGGGATATTTTTCTAAAACTGATCCGTGTTTTCCCCCTGATTTGATTGAAAAAGTGATAAAAAGAGCGGGCTTGCCCGGAATTTTGGGCAATATTCATGCCTCTGGCACTAAGATAATTGAAGATTTGGGAGAGGAGCATATAAAAACTGGTAAGCCGATTTGTTATACTTCGGTTGATAGTGTGTTTCAAATTGCAGCCCATGAAGAATTTTTTGGCCTAGAGCGACTTTATGAGTTGTGTGAAATAGTTTTCAAATATACTGAGCCGATGAAAATAGGTCGGGTTATCGCTCGGCCTTTTGTTGGAGAAGATGCTAAGAGTTTTAAGCGTACAGGAAATCGCCGTGATTTTGCAATGTCGCCGCCAGAGGATACATTGCTTGATCGATTAAAAAATACTGGCAGGCAAGTTTTTGCGATAGGGAAAATTTCAGATATTTATGCCACCCATGGAATAACCCATAAAATTAAAGCACATGGAAATATGAACCTGTTTGATGCAAGCCTTGAGGCTATGGATATGGCACAAGATGGGGATTTGATTTTTGTTAATTTTGTTGATTTTGATAGTGAATATGGTCATCGCCGAGATGTGGTTGGTTATGCTAATGCTTTGGAGCAGTTCGATCAGCGTTTGCCAGAAATTTTTGCAAAATTAAGGCACGATGATTTATTGGTTTTAACGGCAGATCATGGCAATGATCCAACATGGGAGGGGAGCGATCATACAAGAGAGCAAATTCCTATTTTGTGTTATTCTCCCTCGCTAAAGACAGGAAATGCAGGGTTGCGTTTAACTTTTGCAGATATTGGTGAGAGTATAGCCAAATGGCTTGGGATAAAAGCTGGCGAGCATGGAAAAAGTTTTTTATAATTGGGGAAAAAAATGAGTAAAAAATATCAAGAAAATGTAACGATTGTAGATCACCCATTGGTACAGCATAAATTGAGTTTAATGCGTGATGAAAAAACCTCAACCGCTGGTTTTAGGCTGTTATTGCGAGAAATTGCACATTTGCTTTGTTATGAGGTTACGCGAGATCTTGAGCTTGAAAATATTGCTATAAATACCCCTATGGGGGCAATGGATGCACCAAAATTAAAGGGTAAAAAGCTAGTTTTTGCTTCTATTTTAAGGGCGGGTAATGGCTTGCTTGAGGGCATGCTTGACCTTGTTCCATCGGCTCGAGTAGCCCATATTGGGCTTTATCGAGATCATGACACTTTAATGCCTGTTGAATATTATTTCAAAGCACCATCGGATATTGCAGACAGGCTTACAATTGTTGTTGATCCAATGTTGGCAACAGCCAATTCTGCAATTGCGGCAATTGAGCGATTAAAGGATCGTGGGGCTAATAATTTAATTTTTCTTTGTCTTTTGGCCGCTCCTGAAGGTATAGCGGCCTTTACTAAAGCTCATCCAGATGTTCCAGTTTTTACTGCTTCAATTGATGACCACCTAAATGAAAAGGGATATATTGTCCCCGGATTAGGCGATGCGGGTGATCGCATGTATGGCACAAGATAGGGCTATTTAGTTTTGCGCCCATGCTGGGCAATCGTTATTTATTCCAATGCATCTTCCTTGTCGGGGAAGGTGGTAAAATTTTTGATAAAAGTTAATGTTATTTGGAAAAATATAATTTGTTAAAGGTCTGTAAGAAAGTGAGGCTTCTGAGATTATTACATAGTTATTTAGTGAGGCATTTCTTATATTCGCTGGTATATTTGTTGGGCTTTGTGCAACTCCACCATTAGACCCTCTAGTCCAAACCAATCTAGCATTGCCATCAGCATCAATAAAAACATTGCTTACGACTTGTTGCACACCAAGATCATTATAGGGCGCAAGTATTGTTTGAGATGCACTAAAATAATCATTTAGAGTATTTGCAGGTATATTGGTTCTGCTTTGAGCAACTAAATCGCCTAGTGCGGAAGCGATTGATGTAATTCTGGAATGATATGAAATTGCTCGACTTGCTTCTGTTGCACCAAGATAGAGCAAAAGCAATATTGGAAGAATGAGAGCAAATTCAATTGCAGCCACACCTTGGCTGTCTTTTGTAAACCTAAAAGTTATTTTTTTTAATTTAGAAATCATCTTGGCATTCCTCATTTAAAACGGCTCGTTGCGCCATACTCGAGCAGAACCAAGAAGTACTGTGCCATCTGGCCCAGCATTAATGTTTAGCCATCTAAAATTTATAACGGGGTCCCATTTATAATAAACTTCAGCTACTATTACTGAGCCTCCAACTCCATCGTTATATTGTTCTATAACATTCCAGTTTCCATTGACGGGGTTGGTTATAACGGGAACTGCATTAGCTGCATTAAATGTTGCAACTTCGCGAACTCGAATTCTCAGATCTTCACATGCCATCATACCCACTGTACCAGAGCAGACATCGGCTCTAAAACTAGTAATATTAAAATTAGCATTCTCTGCTTGGCCAGTTCTAATTAGCCGAACAGTATCGTTAACCGCATTATCTAAAATCATACCTGCAATGAAAATTATTGCAGTTTCTAGAATAACTAAAACAAGTGCTAAGAAAGGAATTGCAAGAAATCCAAATTCAATAGCCGTTACTCCTCTTTCATCACGTAAAAAAGAGCGTTTGGCATTGATATTCTTTTTAGAGATATGTCTCTTTTTAAAAATTTGCATCATTTTTACTCATATATATTATTTGTTCTAAAAAGAGGTTATTAATATAAGAAAATGAAGCGCAAACTGTTTAGAGGGTGAAAACTTTGTTAATTTATTTATAGAAATTTTAGTATTATTGAGCCGCTTGTTCAATAATTTGTGATGACGAAAGCGTATTTGAGGTGAAATCTGGATCATCGCCAAGGGTTGCAGTTGGCTGACAAATAGGTTCGCATGCAAGAGTATTTCTCATCTGCCCAACATAAATTGTTACAACTGATGCCTTGGTTTGAATTACTTCTATTAGCGTATCAGCTATTGGGTTTCCTGCAGCGTCAAGTACGATCAGGTTTGTTTGTCCGTAAGATTTGCCGGTTAGGATTAAGGTTTGCGCATCTTGGATTGTTACATCGGCAATACCGGGGTTTCCTATAATAACTGTGGCGGCTGGGGAGTTAACCCTTAAAACTCGAGCCATGTTTACATTTACAGTAACAGCACCTTGAACTGTTAGAGCAGGTTTTATTTGTGCTCCACTGACTTGTGACTGAGCTAGTGAGTAAGAAATGGGTGCAAAAATAGATGCAAAGCAAAATGTGCTAATCAATGTGAGAGAAGAAATTTTTTTAAACATGAAGATCTTACCAAAAATATGAATAATAATTAATGTAACTATCGCTTGTAATGGTGAATAAATAGCAAACGAAATAGGAGTTAGGTATAAAAACTATAGAGAAACAAAAATAAACCGTTGAATCACTTGACTAAAAAACCTTGTTAACATGCTGATAACCATAGATAACTTAAGTAGCTTTTAGATAAGTTTGCAACTTTAAAATTAAGATTTTTTCAATTGCTATTTGTTAGTCTGTTCTCATGTTCGGCGATTTAGTGTCGAATTAGATATTAAATACCGAACTATACAGTCACTTTTGTGACGTGAAACTTAGGAGAATAAAATGAATAAGATTGAAAAATTTATTAAAGACGAATCAGGTGCTACGGCTATTGAATATGGTCTAATTGCTGCACTTATCGCTGTTGCTATTATTGCTGGTGCATCTGCGCTTGGTGGCCAATTAGGTACAATGTTTACTAATATTTCAACTAGACTTAGCCGTGTAAGAGTTCCACGCTAATTTAGTTATTTGAAATAATATAGCTAATATGAATATTTGGGAGGCCTATGGCCTCCCTTTTTGATTCTATAGTTTTTATAAGAATTTATATTTATATTAAAACAATCAAACTATCACAATGTTTGCTAATCACTTAAATAAGGTTTTTTAAAAATGAGTTTGCTTGGATTATTTATCTTCCCCTTTTTTATGGCTTATGCCGCAAGCTCTGATCTTTTAACTATGCGTATCTCAAACAAGATTATTTTGGGCCTAATGGCAGGTTTTATTTTATTATCAATAATAATTGGCATGCCTTTAATGCAATTTGGCATTAATATTGGAATTGCCTTAATAGTACTTGTTATTACCTTTATTTTATTTAATTTTGGCTGGATTGGCGGAGGTGATGCAAAATTAGCAGCAGCTACATCTTTATGGCTTGGCCCATCAATCACCTTAGAATATTTAGTTTATGGGTCATTCTTGGGTGGCCTTTTAACAATAATAATATTGATATTTCGCAAATTACCAATACCCTTTGGGCTAGAAAAACTAAGTTGGGTTGCAAAATTACATAAAGCTGGAACAGGAGTTCCTTACGGAATAGCCTTGGCTGCATCTGGGCTTTTAGTTTATCCTCAAACATTATTTTATACGCATCTTACAGGCCAAGAGCCGAATTCAGATGGCTTGTTTTTCCTTATAGAAAAACTACTAACTGGAAATTAACCAAACTTTCTAATGTCTGGTTAACCAAACTTTGACAATTGTAGGTGCAAACTAACGCTTAATTAGAAATGGGCGTTGTTGCGCTTATGAGTTTTTCGGAGTCGGGTTTAATGAAACAGGCGCGTATTTTGCTTTTATCTGTTGCAGTTGTTGCAGGTGGAATAGCTGCTTTTTTGGCAACTAGTGGCGGTGGTCCGCAGGTTGTTCAGGGTAAAACTGAAATTAAACAAGAAACCAGAACAAGAATAATGATTGCTTCAAAATCAATTGGCGTTGGTGAGAGGCTTAATTCTTCATTGATTCGTTGGGAGGATTGGCCAAGTGGGGCTGTTCGTCCTGAATATATCACAAATGAGTTAACCCCTTCGGCGTTAGAGGATTTAACTGGAGCGGTTGCTAGATTTGAATTTTTTGAAGGTGAGCCAATCCGAGAGGCGAAATTGGTTCATTCAGAGCATGGGTTTTTGTCGGCGGTTATTTCTCCTGGTATGAGAGCTGTTTCAATTGGTGTGAATGCTGAAAGTGGGGCTGGTGGCTTCATTGTCCCAAATGATCGTGTTGATGTTGTTTTAACTTCTGAGAGTGCGTTTGGTGAGAGATCAGATACTATTTTGTTAAATGTTAAAGTGTTGGTGATTGATCGTCGGCTTGGGCAAGTTGGAGAAACAGGCGGAGGAGAAGATTTAAATGATCCAGAGGGTAGGTCGTTTGAAAATGAAACTATTGCAGTTCTTGAATTAGATCCATCTCAATCTGAAATTATTATCAATGCCTCAGAAATTGGTGAATTGGCTTTAGTGCTACGCTCTGTAGCTGATTTTAATGAAAAAATTCCAAATGGTGTTGGAGTTCAAAACAACACTACAGTTCGTATGATCCGTTACGGTAAGGGGAAGGATATTTTACCAGCAGAAATAAAAATTGCTGCTCCTTCAAGCCCAAGGTCTGAATATGCACCTGTATCTTCTAACCCTTCAGCAGGTGATGCAGGCACTAGTAATGAAGTGCCAGATGGAATGATTTTTGATCCAAATATTGGTGAGATGGTTATAGATAACAGGATTGATACTGGTTCTATTGGCTCTGTGAATGACAGTCAAAATCAGGTGGGTGATGCTCCATCAGATAATACTCAAATACAAGAAAGTGCTTCAGCACAGTAAAGTGATGAGAAAAATTATGAATAAGATTTCAAGAGATCCAATGTTTAAAAATACAATTAAAAAAATGCTAAAAGTTACAAGTGTTGCTCTTTTGGGGTTTGGTTTGATTATGCCAATAATGCCAGTAAATGCGCAACAAATGTCACATTTGAAAATATCAAGATCAGAGGTTGGCTCAACTCAAGTTTTGCAAATAGGTAAAAATAAATCAGTTATTGTTGATTTGCCAGCAGAAGTTGGTGAAGTTATTGTATCTCAACCAAATGTTGCAGGGGTAATTTTACGCTCAAAACGACGTGCTATTATTCAAGGTGTTGATGTTGGCGGAACTAACATTTTCTTTTTAGGTGCAACTGGAGCAAAAATTGCTGTCCTTGAGATTTCGGTTACCTCTGATACTGCAGGTTTGGGAGCATCAATTGCTCGAATTATACCTGGATCAAATATTAAAGTAGAATCATTTGGTGAGAGGGTTGTTTTGTCTGGAAGTGTTCTTTCAGGCGATGATATGCAAAAAGCTGTTTCAATTGCAGCTCAGTTTGCAGGCGGTGAAGAGAATGTTGCAAATATTATTACAGTTTCTGGCGCACAACAAGTAATGTTAAAGGTTACTGTTGCAGAGGTATCTCGTGAAGCGGTGAAGCAACTTGGCATTAATTTAAGTGCTTCTTTTTCAACGGGTGCATTGAGCACGGGTCTAGTTAATACTCCCTCGCTTGGTGGCGCATCAAATGTTACTCCTCCAAATAGTATTACTGCTGGTATTGGTTTGGGTAATCTAGCAATTAGTGGCACTCTTAGAGCATTAGAGAGAACTGGGGCTATTCGCACTTTGGCTGAGCCAACTCTAACTGCTATGTCTGGTCAAGATGCAGAGTTTTTGGCTGGTGGTGAATTTCCTGTGCCAACAGGCATTGAAGATGGTCGGATAATTTTCGAATTTAAACGATTTGGGGTTGATTTAAAATTTACTCCAACAGTTAAATCTAACGGAATTATTGCCCTTGAAATTGATACAAAAGTGTCTGAGCCAACAACTGAGGGGGGTTTTAATATTAATGATATTATTATCCCTGCAACTAGAGATCGTCAGGCTAGGACTTCAGTTGAATTAAGGTCTGGTAGCACAATGGTAATTGCTGGTTTGATTGATGATAGGGTGCGTACACAAATAAATTCTCTTCCTGGAATTGGCAATTTGCCAATACTTGGAGCTTTATTTCGTTCACGTGATTTTATTCATTCACAAACAGAATTAATGATTTTAGTAACTCCTATTTTGGCATCTGCTGGGACAACTGGGGCAATTGAATTACCAACTGATAGAATGGTTTTTTCTGGTGATGCAGAAGCGGTTTTCTTGGGGCATATTGAAAAGCTATATGGTGTTGGTAGCGGTGCTGGGGGCAATGAATATCAAGGCTCAATTGGGTTTGTCCTTGATTAATAAATAGGTTGGCAATTTAAGGTGGTCTTGGGAAAACCCTTGATCGTAAGGAGTATTATTGATGGATTTAAACGATCAAAGCACAGGTGGTAATGAGAATTATCAGGAGGGTAGTTCTGGGACTCGCCTAATTCCAAGAATTACTATTCAGGCATTTTGTGAAATATCTCAAACGGCTGAATTAGTAGAATCGTCCATGCAAGATAGGCGCATGTCACGTGTTGTCTTAACCACGCATAATGGTGGGGTTGAGGGAGCAATTGGTGCTTATGGTGAAAATCCAACTCCAAATTTAATAATAGTTGAATCTAGCCAAACATCTGATGAGTTGATGAATTTGGTGCAGCGACTTGCAGAAGTATGTGATGCAGGCACTAATTTAATAGTTTTGGGTCATATAAATGATGTTATTCTTTATAGAGATTTGAAGAATTTGGGGGTTTCAGAATATTTAGTTTTGCCAACTTCCCCGAAAAATATTGTTAATGCCATTGCTGAGTTATTCATTTCAAGTGGGGCTACACCTATTGGTCATTCAACTGCATTTATTGCTGCAAAAGGGGGTTCAGGCTCTTCGATAGTTGCGCACAATGTTGCGTGGGCTATAGCCAATGATATTATGCAAGATGTTTTGATTTTGGATATGGATTTAGGGTTTGGGACATCAGGTCTTAACTTTAATCAAGACCCACCTAATGGAATTGCTGATGCTTTATTTGCCTCAGATAATGTTGATTCAACTATGCTTGATCGTTTGATGTCTAAGGCTGCTAATCATCTTAATTTATTAGCCCCTCCTGCAATGTTAAATAAGACCTATGATTTTAAAGAAAAAGATTTTGAGCAGACTATTGAATTAAGCCAACATGCAATTCCAGCAGTAATACTTGATATTCCTCATATGTGGACTAAATGGGTAAAATATACGCTTAGTATGGTAGATAGAGTGGTGATAGTTGCAGAGCCTGATTTGGCTAACCTAAGAAATGCTAAGAATATTGTTGATGAATTAAAAGTTATTCGGCCTGAAGAAAATAGCCCTATTTTGATTGTTAATAAGGTTGCCACTCCCAAAAGACCTGAAATTAGCCCGCAAGAATTTGCAGATTCACTTGATATTGAATTGTTTGGTGAAATTGCATTTGATGCTGCAACTTTTGGAACGGCCTCAAATAACGGGCAGATGATAGCCGAGATTTCAAAAAATCATAAAGCAAATGAGGTTTTCACTAATATTGCTTTTGAATTAATGGGCAGAACTAGCCACGAGGCTGCGGATAAATCTGGAGTAATGAGCATATCAGGTTTGATGAAGTTAATAAAACGAGCATAGAAATAATTATAGACAAAAGCAGGGCATTTGATGTTTGGAAAACGAACAAAATTTGATGGGAGTGTGAATGTTTCGCCAAAATTAGGTGCGGATCTATCATCATCAAAAAAAGACCATATAAAACCTGATAATGAACCAAGCTCTAAAGATTTGGGGCTATCAGTTTCAAATGAAATAAAACAAAAATCAAATAATTTAAATAATGAAACTGAAGTTATCTCAAGCGGTAAAGGCAGTAAATATTTTGACACTAAAACAACAATTTTTAATGTGCTTATTGATTCTATCGATTTAAGTCATCTTTCGATGATGGATCAAGATGTTGCTCGTGAAGAAATTCGTGATATTGTTTCAGAAATTATTTCCTTAAAATCAATTGTTTTATCAATTTCTGAGCAAGAAGATTTGCTTGATGATATTTGTAATGACGTGCTTGGATATGGGCCGCTTGAGCCATTGCTTGCTCGTGATGATATTGCTGATATTATGATAAATGGTGCGCAAACCTGCTATATTGAGGTTGGCGGGAAGATTAAAAAAACCAATGTTCGTTTTCGTGATAATGCACATTTGATGAATATATGTCAGCGAATTGTTTCTCAAGTTGGCCGTAGGGTTGACGAAAGTTCGCCCATTTGTGATGCACGTCTTCCAGATGGCTCACGTGTTAACGTTATTGCGCCACCGCTATCTATTGATGGTGCTTGCCTTACTATTCGTAAATTTAAAAAAGATAAACTTACTCTAAAACAACTTGTTAGTTTTGGTTCAATCTCTGCTGATGGTTCAGAAATATTACGTATTATCGGTAGATCACGAGCTAATGTGCTTATCTCTGGTGGTACTGGTTCTGGAAAAACTACTTTGCTAAACTGTATGACGGCTTTTATTGAAGCTGATGAGAGGGTTATTACTTGCGAAGATAGTGCGGAATTACAACTTCAGCAGCCCCATGTTGTAAGGTTAGAAACAAGACCACCAAACCTTGAGGGTGAGGGTGAAATTTCTATGCGTGATTTGGTGAAGAACTGCCTGCGCATGCGTCCAGAGCGGATTATTGTTGGTGAGGTGCGTGGCCCTGAGGCATTTGATTTGTTACAGGCCATGAATACTGGTCATGATGGCTCTATGGGAACATTACACGCTAACTCTCCTCGTGAAGCACTTTCTCGGATTGAATCTATGATTACTATGGGCGGATATTCACTTCCCTCACATACAATTCGAGAAATGATTGTTTCTTCAATTGATGTGGTTGTGCAAGCTGCAAGGCTTCGTGATGGCTCACGACGGATTACCCATATTACTGAAATTATGGGTATGGAGGGCAATGTTATTGTTACTCAAGATGTATTTTTATACGATATTACTGGTGAAGATGCACAAGGTAATTTAACTGGTCGCCATCGCTCAACTGGTATTACTAAGCCTAAATTTAACGAAAGAGCTCGTTATTTTAATGAGGAAGCGAACCTTGTTGCTGTGCTTGAACGTTCAAATTTAGAGCATAGAGAAATGATTGACAACTAAGGAATTATAGATGACTGCGCTTATTTATTTTATTTTAACATTAATCACTGTTGGGGCATTGGGTGCTGCTTTTGTGCCTTCTGTTTTTGTTTCTGGTCGAGCTGATAAGCGCATGAAACAATATCATGCAGGCTCTAGAAATAAAAGTAGAAATCCTGATCGATCCAAAACTAGTCACCGCAAGTCAGTTCAGGATAGTTTAAAATCGCAGTCTTTGGGAAGTGGTAAGAAAAAACGCATACCTTTAAAGACAAAAATATTCCAAGCGGGTATGAGCATTAGTGCTGCAGGTTTTATAAGGAATACGCTTATTGCAATATTTGTTGTTTTTATTATTTTCTTCTTTATAGGGCAACCTGTCTGGCTGGCTACAATACTTTCGCTTATAATTGGCTTTGGCGGTTCTAAATGGATTTTAGCTTTCAGACGTAAACGTTATCAAGGGAAATATCTTGAGGAATTGCCAAATGCAGTAGAGGCAATTGTTCGTGGTATAAAAGCAGGCATGCCGTTAAATGATTCTATAAAAAATGTAGCAAAAGATGTGAAAGAGCCAGTGCGCTCTGAATTTGCAAAAATTATAGAACAGCAGTCCATTGGGAAAACTATGATGGAAGCTGTTGAAATTCTTTATGAAAGAGTGCCACGACCGGAAGTGAATTTTTTTATTGTTGTTATAGCCGTGCAACAACAAGCAGGTGGTAATCTAGCTGAGGCATTGGGCAATTTAAGTCGCATGTTGCGTGATCGCAAAAAAATGCAAGGCAAAGTGAAGGCACTTTCTTCCGAGGCTAAAGCATCTGCAAGTATTATTGGCTCATTGCCGTTTTTTGTTGGTGGAATGGTTTCTTTGACAACACCTGATTATCTTTTGCCATTGTTTAACACAACATTGGGAAATATTTGGCTTGGGATTGGTGCTGCTATGCTATCCATGGGAATTTTTATTATGAATCGTATGATTCAGTTTGATTATTAGGAAGATTTAATGGATTTTCTTTTCTCGCTTATAAATTCAGATTTTATCTTAGGTCTCGTAATAGCCGTCTCGATTGCTGCAATAATTTTTTCACTTGGTTCTCAATATAGTGATAATTCTGCAATGAAGGGCAGGATTAAGCGTGTAGCTTTAGAGAGAGAAGCAATGCTTAACCTAGAGATGAGCCGCTTAAAAACTGGGGAAGAAAACAGAGTATCAATTAGGGGAAAGAGAAATAAAGGTTTTGTAACTAATATTGTCAATAAACTTTCCCTAAAAGAAGCATTTTTAAATGAAAGAACTGTTTTGTCTTTGCAGCAGGCTGGATACAGATCTGCAGGGCATTTAACAACCTATTTGTTTTTGAGGCTCTCCGTTCCAATTGGTATGTTCTTTTTGGCCTTTATATACTTAACTTTTACGGTAATGGCTGGCCGACCTTTATATTTAATTTTTACATATTCTGTGGGGATTGGTCTTGTCGGGGCATATTTACCAGTAATTTTACTTAAGAATAAAATTACTAAACGCCGTAAGATGATTAAAAAATCATGGCCAGATTGCCTAGATTTATTGTTGCTTTGTGTTGAAAGCGGAATGTCTATTGAAGAGGCTTTTAAACGAGTTGCCAACGAAATGGTTGAGCATAGTGGTGAGTTGGCTGAGGAGTTAATGCTTACAAATGCTGAGCTTTCATTTCTCGAAAAGCGAAGTGATGCTTATAGAAACTTTGGTGAACGCTCTGGCCTTGATGGTGTTAAAGCGGTTATGATGGCGTTAATCCAATCAGATAAATACGGCACTTCAGTTGGCCACTCGCTTAGACTTATGAGTGAAGAGGGGCGTGAAGAACGCATGATGGAGGCCGAGAAAAAAGCAGCCTCACTCCCTCCAAAACTTACCGTGCCGCTTATTGTATTTTTCTTACCCGTGTTGTTTATTGTGGTAATGGCTCCAGCAATGATTGAGATTTTTGGGCCAGGTGGTGCTATGTCTGGTGGAGTTGGCGGTTAAGCTAGCTATAGTCCAAGTTTGGTTGAGCTAAAGATTCTTCGGCTTCGCCTCAGAATGACACAGAGCCTAACATTGAGCAGAGCCACACGATGACACGTAAAAATATTGTCATTTTTAAGTGCCCAGCTTGTTGCCTTGAGAAAAGTGAGACATCTCTAAGTTAAGCTAATCCTATGAGGGTTTAGTAGCAAATCTATATCAAAAATAGAAAAATTAAATCACTTACTATCAGGAATAACATTCCAGCGATTTTGTTGGGTAAGCAAGGCTCTAATATAGGCCATGTTTGACTTAACATGCTCTGGTGAGAGCATTTGAGAGTAAATTGCTCTTGCTTCATCAAAGCGTCCCTGTAGCCCATAAATTAGTGCTAGGTTTTGCCTGATCGTGCTTGTTGCGCCACGTAATGATACGGCTTTTGATAGATATTCTTCAGCTTTTTTAAGATCGTTGGTCATGGCATAAGATAGGCCAAGATTTGCATTTATTACTGCAGAATTGGGATTAATTGAAAGGGCTTGAGTATAAAGCTGTCTTGCGGCTTGATTTTGCCCCATTTGGTCAAGAATAGCACCCTTGAGAGAAAGAGCATTCCAATCAGGCCTATCTGGCCTAATCGTTTGGTCTATGATTGTTAAAGCCTGTGTAAACTTACCATTTGAAGCAAGAGCCTTGGCATAGGAAATTTTTATATCAGCATCGTTTTTGTAATAATTAAGTGCATTTTGTAAAACTGCTACTGCTTGGCCAGATTGTCCTGAAGCTCTTAATGCTGCTGAAAAATGGATAATTGTATTTTTGTCTTTTGGGTTGGCCTTATAACGAGCATTTAGTTGACTTAAATTAGCCTGAGCTTGCGTCGCTGAGAGGCCAGAATAGTCAGGTACTTGCATTGTTGTACGGTTAGAAGCGCAGGCACTAAGTGCAATTGCAGCTATTGAAATTAGTGCAAAATTCTTGAATGTTTTTTTTATTTTAACAAATGAGTATGGCACTTAGTTATTTTCCTAATGTTTCTTGTACTTGATCAATAATTCATTAACCCTAACGAGCGGTTAAAATGGACATTTTCAGTGTTGCTAAATGGAGATAAAATGGCCAAAATAGGTAGACAAATAGGAGAATATTTTGAGTAATGTATCAAAAGTAAAAACAATAGATATTTTTTGCCTTAGCCAAAATAGCTATGAAAAAGATAAAAACCTAAGTGATAAACAAATATCGTTTTTAACTAATGCAGGGTTTAGCGCATCAGCTGGTGAGTTATTACCTCTTGCTAATGATGAGGGGCAGTTTGAGGCTTTTGCTTTTGGGCTTGGAAAACAAGAAAATCGCCCAGCTCTGCTAAGTTCAATTCTGGCTGCAAAACTTAACTCATTAAAAATTAAAAACACCCAATTTCAACTCAAGGGCGAGATAGAAAACTCAAAAATGGCGGCACTTGGGTTTTTGCTTGGCTCATATGACTTTGATAAGTATAAAAACCAATCAAGCTCGGTTTTATTAAAACCTTCAAAACAAGTAGATATTAATGAAGTTAAAAGACTAAGCGAAGCTGCTTTCATTGCTAGGGATTTTATCAACACAGCCCCAAATGACCTTGGTCCTAATGGTTTTGAAAAAGAAATAATTTCATTTGCTAATAAAAGAAAAATGAAAATAAATACTATTGTGGGTGATGATTTATTAAAAGAAAATTTCCCTATGGTTCATGCTGTAGGTAGGGCAAGTGAGCAAGCACCACGGTTGATAGATATGGTTTGGGGAAATGAAGAGCATGCCAAAATCACCTTGGTTGGCAAAGGCGTAACTTTTGATAGTGGTGGGCTTGATATTAAACATGCGGCTGGCATGTTGATTATGAAAAAAGACATGGGCGGAGCGGCAAATGTGCTTGGTTTAGCGCATGCAATAATTGATGCAAAATTAAAAATTCGCTTGCGGGTAATTTTACCAGTTGTTGAAAATTCAATTTCTGGCAATTCATTTCGCCCTGGTGATGTTTTAAAATCTAGGGCTGGTATAAATGTTGAAATTGGCAATACAGATGCTGAGGGGCGTTTGATTTTGGCCGATGCGCTGGCTTTGGCAGATGAAGAAAAGCCAGAGATGATTATTGATATTGCAACATTAACAGGGGCAGCAAGAGTAGCACTGGGGACAGAGTTAGTGCCTCTTTATTGTAAGGATAAAAACCTTGCAGAAATGCTTTATGAAGCGGGTGAAAATTGGGACGATCCATTATGGCCAATGCCGCTTTATCAACCCTATGACCGCCTATTGAGTTCAAAAATTGCTGATGTAAATCACATTACGCAAGGGGGTTATGCTGGCTCAATTACGGCGGCGTTGTTTTTGCAAAGATTTATAAAAAACACAAAATCTTGGGTGCATCTTGATATTTATGGCTGGTCAGTTGAGGCAAGAGCTGGGCGCACACATGGCGGAACAGATCAAGCCATTCGAGCTGTTTATCAGGTGTTAAAAGATAAATATGGCAGTTAAATTAATAGCCTTTTTGCCTATCAACGAGGTTGGGCAATGGTTTGCCTTTTTCATGCTCAAGCAAAATTTTTGAAAAATAATCCACCCCAGTTTGTGGGTTAGAAATGGCGGCAATGTGGGGAGTGATATAACAATTTTCTAAATCCCATAACGGGCTGTTTTTTGGCAAAGGCTCGATTTCAAATACATCAAGTGAAGCCGCACCTAGGGTTTTATCATTTAGAGCTTTTATAATATCAGGCTCGTTTTGATGACCACCACGAGCGGCGTTTATTATACTTGGTTTAAAATTTTTTGAGCGTTTTAGTTTTTTAAAATTATCATAATTTAGAATGTTTTTGGTCTGTTGCGTTAGGGGTAAAAGATTGACTAATATATCAACCCTTGACAAAAA